>Ga0209540_10000279_pt1 | contig 56029 bp, 50 predicted proteins | sample BarGraIncu01121A_FD_184501 | JGI IMG/M metagenome (GOLD analysis project Ga0209540, IMG submission 184501) | Arctic peat soil microbial communities from Barrow, Alaska - Barrow Graham LP Incubations 011-21A (SPAdes) (version 2) | ecosystem: Environmental > Terrestrial > Soil > Wetlands > Peat... | reverse complement strand
TGTTAATAGTGAATTTATAGCTAAGATAACTGATAAAGTAAAGAAGGATCATCTATATGCACCAATCCATTATATAGAAACAAATTCATTAACACCATCAATTTTTGATTCTTATTCAAATGAACCATCATATAAAACAGTATTCGTAAATATAGAAAAAATTTAAGAGGAGTAACTAATTATGAAAAGAATAAAAATAGATAGAAACAAATGCGTTGGGTGTTTAACTTGTACCACTGCATGTATAGTAGCACATGATTCTCTGGAAACAAGGAGTAGGATAACAGTTGATAGTAAAGGCGAGTATGCTCCAATATTTTGTAGGCATTGTGATAAACCTGAATGCGTATATACCTGCATGACTGGTGCTATGAGCAAAGATAGTAAAACTGGATTAGTTAGTTATAACAAAGATAGGTGTGCTAGTTGTTATATGTGCATAATGGCATGCCCTTATGGGGTTTTAAAAATGGATGCTAGAAAGCAAAAAGAAATTATGAAATGTGATATGTGTAGTAGCACTAAAGATGGTACACCTCAATGTGTGTCCAAATGTCCTATGGCAGCAATTACTCTACAGGAGGTATTATAATGAGATATGTAGTAATAGGAGCATCCGCTGCCGGAATAAGTGGAGCTAAAACGTTAAGAGAGCTAGATAAAAAAGCGGAAATAATATTAATATCAAAGGATGAAAGCGTGTATTCAAGATGTATACTTCATCATTATATTTCAGGCCATAGAACTGTAAAAGAGTTAGATTTCTCGCAGGAGAATTTTTTCAAAAAAAACAATATTAAGTGGATTAAAGGGGTTACGGTTACAAGTCTTAATGATGAGGGTAAAAGCATTTCACTTTCAAATGGAGATTTCTTAACATATGATAAACTTTTAATTTCAAGTGGAGCATCCGCATTTATTCCTCCAGTTGAAAATTTAAGGCAAGCGAGTAATGTCGTAGGGCTTAGAAATCTTGAGGATGCAATAATTATAAGAAAGCAAGCAAGTAAAGTTAAAAATGTAGTTGTATTAGGTGCCGGTCTTGTAGGGATAGATGCATTAAGTGGTCTTATAGATAGTGGAGTAAATATTTCTTTAGTAGAAATGAGTAAAAAGATACTTCCATTACAATTAGATAAATATACGTCAAAAGTTTATGAAGATAAATTCAAAGAAAAGGGAGTAAATCTAAAGCTAGATGTTAAAGCTGAAAAACTAATAATTGATGCAAACAAAATTCCTATAGCATTATTATTAAACACTGGAGAAGAAGTGCCCTGTGAGCTCGTAATCGTGGCAACAGGAGTTAGATCTAATGTTGATTTTCTTGAAAAAAGCGGTGTGCAAACTGATAGATTTGGTTTGATTATAAATGAGAAAGGTGAAACTAATATAGACAGTGTTTACGGTGCTGGCGATGTAACTGGAAGAAACCCTGTATGGCCAACAGCTATTAAGGAAGGTATAATAGCTGCAAACAACATGACTAGAAATGTAATGATAATGACAGATTTCTTTGGAAGCAAGAATACAATGAATTTTGTAGGGATAGCTACAATGTCAATTGGGATGACAGAACCAGCTGATGAAACATATATTGAAGAAGTAAAAATAGATGGACGAAACTATAAAAAAATAATCCATAAAGATGGTAAACTATACGGAAGTATAATTCAAGGCGATTTATCTTATGCTGGAGTATTAACACAACTTATTAGAGAAAACATAGATGTATCGAGAGTTACAAAACCATTATTTGAAATAGATTATTCAGATTTCTTTAATGAAGAAGAAAACTTTGAATTTAGTTACAAGTAATTAATATTCTTAGAGTATAAAGCTTAAAGGATTAATGTAATAAATCAACAGGAAGAAGGTTAGATTATGATGATTGAGGTATGGGAAGCGAAGAAAATAATTAATGAGGAAGCAAAGTTATTAAATCGGAACGAAAAATATGAAAAAATACATATTCTTGATTCTCTTAATAAAGTTTTATCTGAGGATATTTACTCGTTTGATAACTTGCCACCTTTTGATAAATCAGCAATGGATGGTTATGCCATAAGAAGTGGGGATACCCAAAATAAAGAAAACATAATACTTAAAATTAAATCACTAGTAAAAGCTGGAGATTTTTGTGAAGAATCAATAAAAGAAAATGAAGCCTATAAAATCATGACTGGGGCTATGATACCAAGTGGCTCAGATGCAGTAATACAAATTGAAAGCGTTAAAACTGAGAACGGAGATTTATACATTTCCCAAGAGGTTAAAAAAGGTAATAATATTATAAAATTGGGAGAAGAGATTCTAAAAGGAGATGTACCTTTAAAAAAAGGCACTCTAATTAGACCACCAGAGATTGGATTATTAGCTTCTCTAGGATATGAATTTATTACTGTTTATAAAGCCCCTACTGTTGGTATAGTAATAACTGGAGATGAACTAATCGACATAAAATCCGAAATTGAAAATGGTAAAATAAGAAATAGTAATGAATATTCACTAAAAGCTTTGATAAAAAATTCAAATTCGGAAGTGTATTCAGTGGGGATAGTAAAGGATAATAGGAAAGCCCTAAAAGAAAAGATTTTATTAGCTTTTGAAAAATCAGATATAGTTATAACTTCTGGAGGGGCCTCTGTTGGAGATTACGATTTTGTAAAAGATATCATTCATGAAATAGAAGCAGATATTAAATTCACCTGCGTAGCCATTAAACCGGGAAAACCTACATCCTTTGCAGTATATAAAGGCAAATTATTTTTTGCTTTACCTGGCAATCCTTCGGCATTAATAAATAGTTTTGAAGAATTTGTAAAACCGGCTATAAAATCTATGATGGGTATTACTGAAAAAGAATCTGAAGAATTTCCAGTGGTTTTAAAGGATACATTTAAAACTAAAGAAGGAAGAGAAAAATATATATTCGTTAATATTAGAAAAGAAGATGGAGTTTACTATGCTTATAATTCGGGGTCACAATGTTCCAACCATTTGCGTGCTATGTGTAATTCTAATGGAGTTTTAATTATTCCTAAAAAAAGTGCAAACGTAAGTGTAGGTGAAGTTTTAAATGGTAAATTCATTTTTAAATAATTGTAAAATAAAAGTATGCAGAAATATTCTACTGCATACTTTTTATAATTACCAATTAATATGATCCTTAACCTTAGCTTTTTCACCAAGTTTTACATCTTTTAAAACCCATTCCTTAAACACCGGATACCCTGTTCTATCAACAATATATCCTATATGTTCTTTTCCTCCTGGTGCATCTACATCCATATATTTTTCAATGTATGAATATGTGTTTTTTATTATTTTAATTATACTTTCCTCGTCTACCCAAGTTATAAAATCTTGAGCAAGTCTAGGGCTTTTTTTACCTGTTCTACCCATTATAACAAGTTTATAATACTTTTCGATGCTTCTACTCCATGCAGCTGTTGGACATTTACCTATACATTCTCCACATCCAATGCATTTTTCATGATCACGTACCACTTTGAAATTTTCCATTTTAAGTGCACCCACAACTCTTTTTTTACAGTTATTTACGCAAGATTTACAGCCGATGCATCTATAGAATTCATATTGTGGCTCAGTCATTCCTATGATCCCAAAGTCTTGCATTCTAGCTTTAATGCAATCATTAGGGCACCCTGTTAATGCTACCTTTACATGATAATCATTCGGAAAAATTTCTTTTTCAATTTTTTTCGCAAAATTTGTAGTATTATAATTTGCGAAAGGACAGACATTTGCTCCAACGCAGGCTGAAACGTTTCTAGTCCCTGCTGCTGAATATCCAGTGCTAGGAGAAATCTGATTTATATCAAGGCCCTCTATTACTGATTGAATCATTTTATTAACCTCTGATATTTTATCTATGTCAATATTAGGAATCTCAAACCCCTGTCTTATAGTTATATGAAGAGTTCCATCTCCGTATGTTTCTGCTACCTTTTGTAAAACCTCTAAATGTTTGGCTTCTATATGTCCACCAGGTACCCTTATTCTTATAGCGGTTTTACCTCTTGTTTTAGTAATTCTAAAAGCATTTTTTTTAAGTAACTTGGTGTTTATATCCATAATATCCTCCTCCCTAATCTACTAGATGAACTGCATCTAAATAGTTAAAAACAGGTCCCTCTAAACAAATGTACGTATCATCAATTCTACAGTGTCCGCATTTCCCAACTCCACAACACATCTTTCGTTCATAAGATACCCATATATTTTTTTCCTTTACTCCTTTTTTTATAAATCCAGCCACTGTAAACTTAAGCATCATTGGAGGACCTACTACAATAACTTGTACCTCATCCATATTATCTACTGGAATACCATCAATATATTTTGTTATTAATCCTACAGTTCCAGTATAGCTAGCGTCAGCACCATCAACAGTTAAAGTTACACTAATACTCTTTTCCCAAGTCTTAAAATTATCCTTGAACAAAATATCCTCAGGTGACTTAAACCCTGCCATTAAATTAAATCCTTTGCACTCACTTGGGTTCTTTGCAAAATAATCTACTATTCCCTTTACTGGTGCAAGGCCTGTTCCACCTGCTGCTACAATAATTTCTTTATTTTTATAATGATTAACATCGAACCCATTTCCGTAAGGTCCTCTTAAAAACAAAGTGCCTCCAACGAAAAAACTATGAATTACATCTGTAACAGTTCCCACACGTCTTATTGTAAAATCTACATAATTCTCACCTATCTCACTAACAGATATAGGAGATTCCCCAAATTTTGGTATTGATACTTCAAAGAATTGACCAGGCTTAACTTCACCCTTAAATTCCATTCTAAAAGTATAATCCGTTTCTGTATGTTTGCTTATTTTAAGTATTTTAGATTTAAAAGGCATATATATATTTTTCATCTATTCCACCTCATCCATAGCTTTATTTAGCTTATTTACGCAATTCGAAAAGGATATATATTCAGGACATATGTCATCACATCTACCGCAACCTATACACATATGATATCCAGCTCTCTTTTTAAAATCATATACCTTATGCATAATTTTAAATCTCATTCTATCTTTCTTATCTTTTCTAAAACCATGTCCACCTGCCATGTCACTATATCCATCTATATGACAAGATGCCCAAACACGTCTTCTTTCCCCTACATTTCTATTTTCCTTATAGAAAACATCCTGCATAGTGAAACAAGAACAAGTACCACAGACAAAATTACATCTACCACAGGCAATACACCTTGAAGAATATTCATCCCACATTTTTGATTTAAAAACTCTTTGATCTAAATTTTCAGGTATAGTAACCTTTACTTCATTAGATTGTACAAATTCAGGTTCAACTTTAAGATCATTAGTTTTATCTATATTAAAGTAATTCATTAGTTCTTCAGATTTACATTCCACAAAAACTTCATCATCTTGAATTCTTGTGTACATATCGTAATTTTCTGTAGAATTCGACCCCATGCTTGCGCAAAAACAATTTTCAAAACTTTCACTACAACCCATAAGTACATATTTAACTTTATCTCTTAGGACTTTATAATAATAATCCTCATTCCCATTTTTTAAGTAAATTTCATCTAATCGAATCATAGCATGAATATCACAACTTCTTAAAAAGATTAATATTTTTTTTTCATCGCACTTTGGCTCCTCGCAATCATCTTCTGTAAAATAAAATAATGTTTGAGTTATTGGAAGTATTATTTCTTTAGGAGAATAGTTAGATTTTAAATCAAACTCTACTTCCTTAATACTTTCTATTTCCTTGTACCTAACAGTATTTGTGTCTGCAAAAGTTCCTTTTCCCTTAATAATTACTGGTGCATATACCTTATATTCCTGCCTTAATATTTCAAGCTGTTCATCAAATTTCTCTATTTTCAACTTAAATCCCATAAATATAACACCCTCCATTATAATAAATTTAACTTAATCATTAATTATTGTTAATTAACTAACTTTGTTAATTAACTCACTTTAAAAATTAAATTCATAACTAGTTTCATTCATTGTATTTTATATAACAAAAAGAGTATGTGACTCTCATCACACACCCTTAAAATATTGGCTTAATTTTTCTCTATTTACTATAAATTTTCTATTTTGAATTTTAACCATATCCATTATTTCAAGCTCTTTTAGTGCCCTTGAAATAGTTTCGCGGGAGCTACCTAACATATCCGCCAAATAAGTTATGTTTATCTTAACATCTATTAAAATACCTTCCTGAGTTTCTACTCCATAATCTTTTGAGAGTTTCCAAAGTTTAGCCGCCACCCTTTTGTCCATTTTAGTAGGAACTGTATTCTTAATTTGTCTGTATAACCTTCTTATCTTTTTACTCATAGACCACATAATAACTTCTGTAAGCTTAAAGTCCTCTTGCATAATATTTAATAAGTCTATTTTTAGTATGCTAATAATTACACTGTCTTCAAAGCCTTCACAATTAATGGAGCTCGAATAATCATCGAAAATCACCTCATTTATCATCTCACCTTTGTTTAAGATATAGACAACTCTTTTTTGACCTTTTTCCGATAACCTATACATACTTACCTTACCCTCAAGTACTATATATATATATTCCATACTTTGTCTTTCCGCAAACAATATTTGTGATTTTTTTAGTTTTTTTATAAGAAGGCTCGCTTTTATTAATTCTAAAGTTTTATCCTCAACACATTCAAACAAAGAAAGGTCTTTTAATTGCCTAATCGTTATCTGTGACATCTTAACTTCTCCTTATTATTTAATTTTAAAATCTTATTATAAAAACTTTAATTATATTTCCAATACCAATACCAATACCAATACTCTTATTATACATCAACGCATACAAAGTTGCCTAAGGTAACCCAAAACAGACTAACATGTTACAAAGTAGTCCTCTTAATAATAATGTGACTAATATCACGTACTTTCTAAAATTACAATTTTTTTATTATTCATTGTTTTATTATCTAAAAATAAATGATTGAGGAGAGATTTAAATGAAAAATATATCTTTAAAAACCAAAATGATAACAGGATTAATAACAGGAGGCATGCTTTTATCATCTGTTAGTACAGTTTTCGCAGCAAATCCTAAACCCTTAAATACTGATGGAAAGGCACCTTTTAAAAAAGAGTGTAAAAAAAAACAACAGAGGTTAGAAGCAAATTTAAAAAGCCTTGTAACAGACAAAACTTTAACTCAAGATCAATCAAATAAAATTAAAGCTGTCATAATTAAAGCTAAAGCTGAAAGGAAAGCAAATTTTGAAAAGACTAGAACTATGACCGATAAGCAACGTAAGGCATATATGAATAGCAACAGAAAAAATCATATAAACCCTTTAAAGTCTCTTGTAGACAATGGCACTATAACTCAGGCTCAATCTGATAAAGTAGGTCTACTTGGCCATCGTGGTTCTGGTGATAATAATGGAACCAATAAACCTATTCCAAGTCAAAAGGTTAAATAGTCTACTTTAAAAATCAAGTTAGAAAATATTAATTCTTAAGTGGAAGGAGCATACCAGGGGCAACCCTAGTATGCTCTTTTAATCCTCACTTTAATGTTCTCCCATATAAATAATCCGCTACAATATGACAAAATAATAAACTCATTACAAAATAGCAATATTAAAAGTAACAATTGATGTTATAATAGTGATAAATGATATAATAAATAGATACTGACTATAAAATTACAGCATGACATATATACGGAGGTCAACAATGAAAAAAAGAGATATAGCACTACAAGTAATATTTTTTCTAGCAATAATAGGATTCGCACTATTTCAAGGAAGGACTATCCTGCATCCAACTCCATCTACCGGCTACATGACAGTAAAAAACTTTGTAACTGCCTACTATACCGTAAGTCAAGACGATTACAACTATTATGCAGCATCATTGAAAGGTGCACCATCAGCAGAAATACCATTAACAAACGCTGCTTATATAGCAATTACAGATAAATTTAAACCCTATTTCAGCAACCTATCATTTACTTTATTTACCTCTTCAAGATTATCGTATAAAAGAGTACTTGCTGCGTATAAAAGTAACGTTCTTGTAAAAGTTAAAAGCATAACAATAAAAGAGGACTTTAACAATGCAGATACACAAGCTAAAACAAAAGTATACTACTATGAACTACAACTTAACGAGACAGATATAAAAACCAAAAAAATTACAGTAGTAAGTCAAACATCAAAACTAACTGTTATAAACGAAGATAATACATGGAAAATATTAATTTCTAATCCTACTAGCTTAACAAACTAAACCTATAACTAGGTTTTAGTTTGTTAAGTGCCTCTACATCTTCTAGTTTTATACCTACTTTAGGAGAACCTCCTAATCCACCAGCACCGTAACCTCAAATCCTCTTCTTCCATCAATAAATAAAAATCTCTTCTCTACTCGTACAAAATTAACGGTGTTGCTTAAATTGTTGAAATATGGAAAAATTATTGAATACATTAAAAATGAACTCTTGAGGCATTATTTAATTTTCAAATTTAAGAATTATAACGTATTTTATATTTTATGTATTGACAAAAAAGCTTCTAGTAACTAAAATGGTACTGTAAATACTAATACAGTACCTGTAATATTAAGTGGAGGATAGTGATTATATGGAGAAAAAAATATATATAAAAACTTTAAAACTATTTGGAAGCAAAGGATTTCGATTCACGACTGAAGATTTGGCAAGAGAACTCGGTACGAGTAAACGTACGATTTATTCCTATTTTTCTACAAAAGATGAAATTATAGAAAAAACGATAGAATTCGTTTTTAGTGAAATCATTACCTCAGATAATGAAATACTTGAAAATAATAAGCTTACACTTCAAGAAAAAATCAAACTCTATTTTAAGAATATACCAGATGCATACAATCTCGGCTCAATTATTCGACATATGGATGATCTTCAACGATATTATCCATATTTGTGGGAAAGAGTAAATAATCACCTGAATACTATATGGAATGCAGTTATTCGATTGGTGGAACAAGGGATTAAAAATGGCGAACTTGAAGAAATAGATACTGTTATACTCAAGTTAATGCTGAACGAAACCCTAAAAAAACTTTTGGACTATGAATTTCTTGCCAAGAGTCAGGTCAGCTTTGATTCTGGACTAAAAGCAATGAACAATATTATTTTATATGGCTTAATAAAAAGAAAGAATGATTGAAATGGAAACAAGAGCATCACAAATTAAAATAAAAGTCTGACACAATAAAAGCTATTGATTATTCCTCAACAAGGCGACTGACAATCTCTAAAATCCGTTTTCGCTTGTCATAGTTAAGCTGCTCCATATGCTTTTGTAAGCAGGAACATAAATTTAATTCTGTTTCAGACAACTCTTCTGCCATAACATCTGTTTTTATAGGATGCCGCTTGATAAGTGCAGCACTATCTACTTCGTCTAACATATTAAAGATCATTTGGACTTCTGCAATGCTAAATTCAACATCAAAAAGTACGTCATCCAAATCGCCAAACGTATGAATTTTTTCCTTAATCAATGCAAGTTTATCGGAGGTCAAGCGACAAGAAAGCAATTCCTCTATAATTTTACAATATTCATTGTTTTCCATTTTTTCTTGTCTAAAAAATCTGATTTTAGGGAGTAAATCCATATTTTTTAAAGATGGAAATACAGTGGGTAGTGTATCTAATTTTACTGCATTGGAGATATTTATAGTTACTTGAGACAAGCTCATTTCAATATATTTTTTTAATGAGGACCTTTTTATATCCAGCTGATTTACAAGGCTATTATAGGCTAAACGAACTGTTTTAGCAAGCTCATTAACACTTATATTTAATTTGCTGCGCAGGATACAGATATCCTCTCGCGTAATATTAAGGCTAATTGGGTCTTGTCCGACGATGATGCACCCTAAGGCTGTTGCTAATACCTGTTCAAAAATATTGATAAGCAAATCCTCATACTTGTCATCAAAACCACAGAGTAAATGATGAATGGTAGCTGAATCAAAATATCTACAAAATTGATTTTCATAAAGCAAATTTTCCGTATATTTTTGAATAAACTCAACTCCAACCAAATTATCTATCGGATTACAAATCTGATAATCAATTGATGCAGGCGATTCGTGAGCTTCAAAATCAATATTGTATGTTTTGAAAAAAATGCCTATGCCACTACCTCCAATCGTTGCGTTGTATGTGTAATTTGGGTTATCTATTTTGTTACTGCGCATCATCAGGTAGATATGTTTAGTTACTTTAAATTTAGTGTCAATTATCCTTCGACCTTTTTGATACATGTCGGAAATTGTTTGAGTTTTTAATTGCAGGGCTGCGCTATCATCATCAGATAGCGACTTCAGGAATATTCCTATTGTATAAAGATTGGATTTCATAATACTTTCGGCAATCTCTACTCTAATGGAACTACTGTCGCCGCTGTTATACCTTTCACATTTATACGCCAGAAATTCAACGCACTGTATTTGCACTTTTTTCAAATTATTCTCTGTAAGAATACCGCTGACACAAGCTTGCTTCAAAAGAGTAGTAAAATAGTTTTCACCGCTCAAACGAGTTCTATCAATAATATTTCTTTTATCAATATTCGCCATCCTCATCCTCCTCAAATTCTTCATTTTCCAAATAATCTGGAGCATATCCATGCCGAAGGTTGCGTGCCATACGAGCAAGTTCTCTATCTGAGAGCAGTTCAAGTGATCCTTGGCAAGTACCATCAAAAGAATTCTTCATAAATTTTATCAAGTCGTCATCACTCATTAAATCGAGAGTTTCATTTTTGTAATTGTAAAACATCTCCATAAGCTCATTAATCGTACCTGCATAATTGAATTTTGTGATATATGGAGAATCACAAAATTCATTTATGATTATGTTAATAACACCGCCACCGAATTCAATACGCCCATTATTTTTTAAGGATAAAGAACGTGTTTCTACTAACTCAATAGCCTCATTATGTGACAAAACCAGTCCGAACCTTGATGTCAGGTAATTGCATTTTTCAATTTCCGCTACCGCTTGCTCTTGTATAAGCGATGAAGAAATTCTTATCAATTCGAATGCCAAAATAATCCCTCCCACATTTAAAAAATACAATTTTATTTTTTAATTCTATTGACATTAAGATTAAATTATGATATTATGTAAGTAATATTAATATCATAATTTACATTTCTATAGTGTTTTTTATTATATATCTCTGCAACTTAAAAGTCAAGATTAAAAGTGAGACATTAAAAAATGTCTCTTTTGTGTTTTAGGGAAAATACCGTTAAGAAATCCACGTTAATCCTCCATTGATAATTTATTTTAAGTGATTAAATCCCTTGTTATTAACTAAAAACCATTAAATAGTTATCATCTATTTAATGGTTTTTAAAATTAATGCTGTGTCAATCTGCTATTATTATATATTGATGTTTCTATCCCAATGTCTATGCGCTGAAATATCTGCAACAAATTTACTTGTATATTGACCATTTCCATCACCAATTGTAACGCCTAGTTGACCTTTCATTTCTGGCTGCAAAAATTCAGATGCCGACTTTGAAACTGCAAGTGGCTTATAGTGCATATACGTCTCTTGTATAAATTTCTTTGCATTGGTTTTAAATTCATCACTGACATTATTTCCAACAAGAACACAAATGCCATCAAGTAATACAGGATGAGTAGATACAAAAGTACTTTTTGGTAATTGTTCCATTCCATGGTCATCTTTTACTGCACTAAGAGTACTACTTATTAATTCTGGCATAGTCTTAGCATCCTTTAATGCTTTCATCATAGAATTAAATTCATCGGCATTATATCCTTCTGATAATATAACACCAATTTTTAAAGTATCTGATTTTTTTATAGTATTTTCTTGGCTAAGCGCAGGTGATACCTTACCGTATTTTGATTGTTCTGCTTTTGGAGGTTCTACGCCACAATTCTGTGCCACTTGAGTCATCATATCAATATTTACATTTCCAAACATATCAACTACTTGTTGCCTAATCCCTTTATTCTTAACGTTTGAAAGTTCAAAGGAAAATGCATCAATAATATGTTTTTTCTCTACCTTACTCATACTATTATAAAACATTGCAGTTTGTGAAAAATGATCATCGAAACTATCACTTCTTGCTCTTATTTTACTGCCATTAATTTGCTCTTGATAATGAGCAAATCCTCCCTCTTTTTCACTCACTGTTTTAGGGGTATTATCTGACAGCGAGTTACTATGATAACTCACCATATTAGTGTTTATTGTTTCTCTTCCATATCCATCTCTCTGATTATTATGGAATTGAACTACAGGTCTATTTATAGGAATCTCATGAAAATTGGGTCCACCTAGCCTAATTAATTGTGTATCAGTATATGAGAATAATCTACCTTGTAGTAGTGGATCATTTGTAAAATCTATTCCTGGAACTACATGACCTGGATGAAAAGCTACCTGTTCAACTTCAGCGAAGAAATTATCTACATTTTTATTTAAAGTAATTTTTCCAATAATCTTTACAGGTACATCTTCTTCAGGCCAAAGTTTCGTTGCATCTAATATGTCAAAATCTAAACTAAATTCATCTTCTTGTGCTAATAGTTGTACCCCTACCTCAAATTCTGGAAAGTTACCATTATCTATAGCTTCTTGGATATCCTTCCTGTTAAAGTCCGGATCCTTTCCTGCTATTTTTTGAGTTTCATCCCACACTAAAGAATGAACTCCTAATAGTGGCTTAAGATGAATTTTAACAAAAGTAGATTTTCCCTCTTCATTAATAAATCTAAAAGTGTGGACACCAAAACCCTCCATCATGCGATAACTTCTAGGAAGTGCTCTATCTGACATAGCCCAGATTATTGTATGGGCTGTTTCTTGATTATTTGCGACAAAATCCCATAAAGTATCATGAGCCGAAGATGCTTGAGGAACTTCTGTATCTGGTTGAGGTTTTATAGCGTGAACAAAATCAGGAAATTTTATTGCATCATGAATAAAAAATACTGGGAAATTATTTGCTACTAAATCATAATTCCCTTCCTCAGTATAAAATTTAATTGCAATGCCTCTTACATCTCTAACGGTATCTGCAGAACCCCTAAAACCTACTACAGTAGAAAACCTTACAAATAAAGATGTTTTTACATTTGGATCTTGTAAAAATCCTGCTTTTGTATATTCTTTCATTGATTCATATAATTGAAAATCTCCATGAACTCCAGTTCCACGAGCATGCACAACTCTTTCTGGAATTCTTTCATGATCAAAATGAGTAAGTTTTTCTCTAAGATGGAAGTCTTCCATTAAAGTTGGTCCTCTTTCACCTGCTTTTAAAGATATTTCATCTTCTGCCATTTTAAGTCCTTGATTTGTAGTTAGATTTGTCCCTTTATCATCTACTCTAAATTGATCTAATTGTTGATTTTTCAAATTTTTAATCTCTTTACTCGCTTTATTAGTTTCTTCGTTCATCATTATCAGTCCTTTCAAACCTTCTTTGCAATTCTTTTAATTTATTTTCAATAATCTTGTTATACTATTATTGTGCATTTATTCAATATTTTTATTCATTGAATATAGATCCTTAACTTTAAAGCAAAAAACATTAATATTATTATTTGCGGATTATATGATTGCTTTTCCACTAATAATAACAAACAGTATATTAATGAAAATTTTATTGATATTAATCATATTGTGTAAATATTATTATTTTATTTTTAAAATCAGAACAAAAAAAGTATTAGAGGTAGATCCTACTATTAAGTAAAAATAGCAAACAATAACTAGAAGCTATTGTTTGCTATTTTTATATTGTTAACAACCACACTCTTGAGATATGCTCTTTATATCAATTTAAATTCGTCCTATATTGCTATATTCAAATCCAATACACTTAATTCTATACTTCTAGGCGCACAACAAGAAGGAATATCTTCTATAGATAATCCTTCTTCCTATTTAACTAAAACAAAGAGGCTGTTAACGTAAACAGCCTCTTCTTTTACTAATCGTTCAATTTTTATAATTAAAGCATACATCATTTTATGATTCCATGCAAACTATTAGAGTACTTGCATCCTTTATATATTATCTCCATGCCTTATTAGCGCATACCATTACAATGCAATCTTAAAATCCATTATTGTTTGATGCATTTGTTCTTTAATCATAACGCTTTCTGGTTCTCCAGCCTACAATTCCCCCCAGCGTTAAAACAGTTCCAATAAGTAGTACTTGATATAACGGTGTAGATGTTCTTGGAAGCCCTCCACCTGTAACAGTCGGTATGATTGTACAAATACCATTTGTGATGGTATTGTTGTCTAGCGTCACAGCACCATTCCTTGCCAACAACTGTCCTTGTACCGTGGCTCCAGTTTTCGCTGTTATGGAATCTAATGCGAAAATGTGCCCAACGAAATGAGAGTTTGTTCCTAAGGTCGTAGCGCTTCCTACCTTCCAAAATGTTCTGCAAAAGCGAGCACCGTTGATGAGAGTAACACTGCTGTCTGATGCTGTGATGAGCGTAGAGTCAGTCTTAAATACGAAAACTCCCTCGGGGTCGCCCTGCGCATCCAAAGTTAGTTTACCCGTTATTTGGAAAGTTCCATCAGCTGAATCATAAGTACCAGGCGTTAAAGTTTTCCCACCAAGTTCACTTGAAATACGAATTACAGGCTTTCTTCCTGCGGCGTCATCATATGCTGTTACCAAGTCATCCTTAGCCTTAATTGCGGCATTATCAGCCAGGTGTACAGCCCCACTCATTGTTACGCTCGACTTCCCAGTGAAGACATTACCTGGTGACAACCCAACATCTCCTCCAACACTTCCGTTGATTATAGTCGTTCCAGTATTAGTGATTGTGGAGCCAGCCAGAACAGCAAATTTTGAGATTGTTCCGAGTTTCACTGTTGGTTGGCTCGCTGCCATGCACATTGTAGGTGCAGACATAATAATTACCATTAATAACGTAAGTATTACTGATATAAATCTCTTTTTATTAAATGTTTTCATAAACTTCTTCAATCCTCTCTGTTTATATTTGTTTCTTAATAAGTTCAATGATTTTTAGTAGGTAATGCACATTCACCATTTACACTCTGTAATATGGTACTCCATTATAATAAAAATATACATGTTGATATTACTCAACATCATTGCTATTACTACTTTCTTCATTAAAAAGACTAGGATGGCACCATTAAAGCCAAAAAAAATAAAAAGAACTATACCTAAATATATATTTAAGTACAGTTCTTTTTAAACTTAACTAACAGTTTTTAATTTTTAAACACAGTTCTATTTTGACCTGCTGTAATAATTTATAATTAGTAATTTATTTAACTTTTACTAAAACTGCTGATACGATATATCTGTCTGGAGCATTTCCAATAAAATGAAAGGGGTAGCAGGTAGTCATGGTAAGAACAGCATTTTTCGTAGGCACAATCACTGTTTTATCATCTTTATGGACAATTCTAGTGCCGCTAACCTCATAAGTGAAGGTACCTGCTGATGTCTGTACAATAATCATATTTCCTATCTTCAATTTATCTAATTGTCTAAAGGCTGTCTCCCGATGTCCAGAAATAACACAATTGTCTTTTTCCCCAGGAAGTACGCTTCTGGTAAAGTGTCCTACCCCTTTTTCCAACTCCTTATCCTCTGTACCCTGCAATATGGTTAGTTTCCGGTTTAAATCCGGAATGGTAATACTTCCAATATTGTCCCCCTCCACCGGGTATACTGGGTAAAGGGTTTTATCTGCTGGAGGCAACAGGTTAGAATTATCTGATTTACCATTACTATCTTTCACAATCTTCTTAATGGCAAGTGTTTTCTGGGGAGGGATACTTACCTTAGAATAATGGTTCTGTGTCCATATACCACATATTGACCAAGATATTACTCCTAAGCCTAGGAGCATAAATCCCAAGGATAAAACCGTAACCAGGAAATGTTTGCGTCGCAATCGTTCACGCAGTAATCTTTTCCCCCTTAATCGTTTATTTTTATTCATAACTCTTTCTTTTTCTCCAACCTAGGGCTCCTACAATTGTTAAAGCAGACCCTATAAGGAGTATTTCATATAAATGAGAGGAAGTCTTCGGAAGTTGTCCACCTGTAATAGTAGTTGTAATTCCCGTAGGCGAATCGTCATTACTTGTAAAAATTATAGTTTTATTATCACCAGGAGATACAGTTATTTTACCATTAGAATCAATGCCTTTATAACTTATGGTATACCCACGAATATTAACTATATTAACTGAATAAGTACCCTCATTCAATTTGTAGGTACTTCCATTTTTAGATGAAGGAACTACAGTTGATCCATTGCTAATGTTCTTTACATTAATTTTAAAGTCACTCGCTACAGCCTTTCCACCATCATCATTTATAACTTTTCTAACTACATTAAGAGTTGTTGATTTTGGTGTAGCTTCAGGTTTTGGTGTAGCTTCGGGTTTTGGTGTATTAAATGTTTCATTACAAAATCCATTTGTTATTACATTGTTGTCTAATGTTACAGAACCATTACGTGCTAACAACTGCCCTTGCACCGTAGCACCAGTATTTGCTGTAATAGAATCTAATGCAAAGATATGTCCTACAAAATGAGAATTCGTTCCTAAAGTAGCTGAACTTCCTACCTTCCAAAAGGTCCTACAAAATCGAGCCTTGTTTATAAGACTCACACTACTGTTTGATGCCGTTATTAGTGTAGAGTTAGTCTTAAATACAAATACACCATTTGGATCGTTCTCAGCGTCTAAAGTAAGTTTCCCAGTTATTTGAAAAGTTCCATCTGCTGAATCGTATACCCCAGGTTTCAAAGTAGTTTCACCAAGTTCACTTGGAATACGAGTTACAGGTTTTCTACCTGCGGCATCATCATACGCACTTACTAAGTCATCCTTTGCTTTAATTGCAGCATTATCAGCCAAATGTACAGCTCCACTTATTGTTGTACTCGCCCTCCCAGTGAAAGCAGTACCGGGATACAAACCAACGTCTCCGCCAACATTTCCAGTAATATCTCCTCCAGCACTTCCATTAATTGTAGTCATTCCAGTATTAGTGATTGCTGTACCAGCCAAAACCGCATATGTTGATGTTGTTCTCAGGTTCACTGTGGGTTGGGCCGCCATAACCATTGTAGGCTTTACCACCATAACCATTAGTAATAGTGTTACAAATAATGATGTAAATTGCATCTTCGTAAATATTTTCATAGGTTTAATCACTCCTCCTTATTTATCTATATAGAAAGCTTGTTTTAGCTTTTGTACTTTTCGTTAACCATTTGTATCTCTTTTTCATAATTTTTTATTAACAATTATAAAATCTACGAAACCAGTAATAAAGATGATTATACAAATTTGAACTAATTGGCTTTCAAGTGCACCATGGCTATTAAATTTAGTTACTGAAACTAAAGCTAATACTAATAATAAGTTCACTAACCCATAAATAAATATTGTAAATACTTTTGATAACATATTTTTTCTCCTAAACAACATACTTTCCCTCCTTTATTTTCTTGCTTGTCTTGTTATTTCTTTAGTATTCCATATTTAATCCCGTACTATTATATTTAAATTTGTTTATCACAATAATTTTCATATTACCCTCTCCATCGAACATAAGTTCATATATATTGCATAACAATTCACGAAAAATGGAAAGGGTAAATTAATGCCTATTAGTTATATTACATTAAATGTATTAAACTAACTACTAAAGAATATTCAAGAATTTAAGTATTATAATTATGACAACAACTCCACCAATTAATTGTAGCATACAGTTCACACTCCTTTTTGGGTTTATTATATAAACAAGATAATTGAGATAGCTTTTCTCAATTTAACAATTCAGTTTTACTTTTGGACCTTTTAATTTTCATATGATTTAAAGAGATTATTTAAAATTGTCTAGTACTTTGGCAAAGGATTCTTTAAATTCGTTCCAAGCGGTTTCAGTGCCTTCTTTCATACCTTTCCAGGAACTTTCGCTGGCTTTACTAATTTGTTCATATTTTTTCTTTAAGCCATCCCTATTGCTCTCAAGCTTCTCCACTTGTTTAAGATATTCTAATTTCATATCAACATGAACCTCGGAAGCTCTGCCACGCATTCCCGCTAGTTTAGCATTATATTGATCTATCTGAGCACTTATCTTTTTTAAATACAAATCATGTTTTTCCATTTTTTATACATTCTCCTATCCTAATTATAATAATTATGAACAGTTATCATTTCAGTATAAATATATCTATTATCATACTTTCTAACTTGGTTATATAAGTATGGCAGTTAAAACGATACAGAACTATGTATTTCCGAACATCTGCCTAGGTTGTCCTTATACAATAACCAATAAATTATTATTATTCTTTTAATATCTATCCCTTGCCAATTTCCCCTCCTGCCTCTGCTTTCCTACTTCTGAAATAACATCTTTATCTATTTCTGTTTTATTTAATTTTCTAAGTACTTCTAGTAAATTTTTTTCCATTACACCTGAAATCACTATAATCTCTCCTGTTAGGTTATCTTCTTTATCCTGTTTCTCCTGTATATCACTTTTTAATGCTTGTCTCTGTGCAGACACCATGGCTTTACCATCCTTTTCGAGTATTTCTTGCAAAAAACTCCTTGTAAGTTTATACATATAAATTCCCCCTTCCCCCTACTATTTTCAATATTTTATACTAATATATATTTTATACTAATATATAATTTATTAGCTTCTTTTATATTTTAGTTTAATAGGAACATTATACAACTAAATCAACAAATAGTCAACTAATATCAACTAAACATCAACCAATTATCAACTAAGCCACTGTATTAGTTGATGATAGTTGACTTAGTTGCAAAGTAATATAATACTATTTAAATATTGGGAAGGCGGTCTTATATTGTTAGTTTTTAATGATTTATAGCTAGTAAGAACCAATCCTGAAAAAACTAATCGGTTAAAGAGTTTTTAGAGAATAAAGTTACTCCCAAAGACTATAGATAATATAAAGAATGCTATGGACAGTGATGACGATCAGAAAAGGTTTATTGCATCCATGCAGGTGCTTAGACTACTACAGAAATACGAGTAAAAACAGATAGAAAGAAACTTATTTATCTTTCTATCTGTTTTTCTAGTGCAAGTACTTTATTAATGGTTTGTCCAATAAACAATAAAAACCCCTGAATTCAAAGGTTTTCCATTATATCAACATTGTTGTTTATGTATGGTGGAGGCGAAATCTCTATATGCTATAATAAATATGAATTACATGCACTTCAGAATCAATTTTTTTAAAAAAATTAAGATAAAGTCGATAAATTTAAGGTTATTTAATTAGTAATTACCTATCAAATATAACATTAGATAATACCATGTACAGTTCAAATATGGGTTATAACTAAATATTGTTTTTCAGTTAGCGGTGTTTACAAAAGTCTTCGAAGACTAAAGTCAAACATTTTTGATAACACCAAAAATAATTATAATCCACTTTCATTTAATCTTTCCTGTTTTGGCGGAGAAAGGGTGATTTGATTGCTGCTTACTCATCAATTACGTCGCTACTCGGTCCGTGTCCTGTCTCCTTTCACACAGCTAAAAATGTGATAACATCACATTTTTAGCTGTGCTCCCTCCCGGGTTCAACTCCCCATCATAATTAACGTAATAAAGAACCCACCTTCCAGTGAGTTCTTTTAATTTGGCGGAGAAAGGGGGATTTGAACCCCCGGAAGGTCATTAAACCTTCGCCTGTTTTCGAGGCAGGTACCATAGGCCACTCGGACATCTCTCCATATATTAAGTTGCAATTAATATTATAGCATATTTAAACTCTATTTAAAGCATATTTCTATTTTTAATGAAATACTTATGTTTTTCACTTTATAACTATCACAATTATTGCTACAATTAAAATAGTAGGAAATAAACAATACTCAGCAACTACAGTACTCACACCCTGTCATATATTTTATATTACATATAACTTCCTATATCCCAGGTAAAATTATCTGAATTTTAATTACTTTTAAAAATAAATGTAACAGGAGGAAATAAATCATGAATGTAGATACTTATAAAAATTTACTGGAAGAAGTTGTCGCAGGAAATAATGCCGTTATGATTACAATTCTTAGTAACGAAGATTGTAATCATAAAGCATCTCAGAATAAAACTCTTTTTACTGAGGAAAGTCTGAATACTTTTAATCGCATAACTGATTTAGATGAATTACTTTATCAAAAAGCAAAATATGCTATAGAAACTGGGAATCTTCAGTTTGTTAAAGCTTGCGATAATGACACTTATTTAATTGAGCCATATTTTCCTGAGCCACGATTAATAATTTTAGGTGGTGGACATATTGCGAAACCTTTAGCTGAATTCGGTTCAAAGGCTGGATTTTCAGTTACCATTATCGATGACAGACCATCATTTGCAAACGCTGAACGATTTCCTACTGCGCAGAAGGTAATTTGCGAGAGTTTCGATAACTGTTTCGACTTTATTAATTTAAATAAGTCTGCCTATGTTGTAATTGTAACTCGAGGTCATAGACATGATATTGATTGTTTAAGGCAAGTTTTAAAACATAATACTGCCTATGTTGGAATGATTGGTTCAAAACGCCGAGTTAAAAGCGTTATGGAGCAAATGGCATGTGAAGGATATTCTAAAGAGAAAATAAATAATGTCAATGCACCCATTGGTCTTGAGATAGGCGCAGTTACGCCCGATGAGATAGCATTTTCTATTATATCTCAGCTCATAAAATATAGGAGACTTGGTGATATAACCAGTGTTAGTACTAATAATACAAAAAAAAATTGGCCTGAGTTTGATCCCGATGTATTAATGGATTTGTGCAAAGAAGAGAGCTCTCCAAAAGCCATTATTACAATTATTTCTACTAAAGGTTCAGTGCCAAGAAAGGAAGGAGCTAAAATGATTGTATGGCCCTATGGTAAGATTTTAGGTAGCATCGGCGGAGGTTGTAGTGAAGGAGAGGTAATTAATACAGCTCGTGATGTACTCAGAAATGGAGTATATCAAATTCAAAGCATAGATATGACTGGTTCCATTGCTGAGGATGAAGGTATGGTATGTGGTGGAATTATGGACGTGATAATAGAGTACTTTTGGAAATAACATGTGTTTTTTATTAAATAACCTTAATATATTTAAATCGAATAGAGGCTAACAATTAAAATGTTTCGCCCCTTTCACAACACCGTACGTACCGTTCGGTATACGGCGTTTCATTAGTTTACAGATTTAACGTGGTTATAATAATCCGAAAAGAATATGTAGTTACGTTTCTTTAAAGTGTCATTTGTTAATGAGCGACTCATGATTGGGCTATTGGAGATTCTCCAATAGCCTTTTCTTGTGTTGGCAAATTCCCATGCTTTACTTTTCCCAATACCAAGAGAAATTAGTTGACTAAGTCTAGTTCTAATCTTCTTCCATTGCTTCCAGTAAACCATTCGTATTCGTCGTCGCATCCATTGGTCCACTGTTTTAAGTAATGATTTTATGTCTGCAATCTTAAAATAGTTAATCCATCCCATAATGTAACGTCTTAACTTTATTGGTCTTTCTTCATTACTTAATCCATAACTTCTCCCAGTAAGAACCTTAACTTTGGCTCTCATCTTGATAATAGACTTTGGATGTATTCTCACTCTAACTTCACCCTTGGTTTTATAAAATGAAAATCCAAGGAACTTTAACTTCCATACTAGGTCTACCTTCGTCTTTTCTCTATTTACTTTTAGAAATAGTTTCTCTTCTACAAATGATACAGTATTATCCATAATACGCATTGCGCTTCTTTTACTTTTACAATAAATCATAAGGTCTTCCGCATACCTTGCAAAACGATGGCCTCTTACCTCTAATACTTTGTCCAATTCATTTAACATAACATTTCCAAGAAGCGGACTGAGTGGTCCACCTTGCATAACACCCTCAATTGTTTCTTCAAAGGTGCCTCCTATTACTACTCCAGCCCTAAGATATTTATGGATAAGGGAGATTACTCTTCCATCCTTAATTATCTTAGATAGGATTTCAATAAGTTTGCTATGGTTGATTGTATCGAAATACTTCTCTAAATCCATGTCTACTGCGTAGTTATATCCTTCTTGGATATACTGTTGGCATTTCCGAATGGCCTGATGCGCACTTCGATTTGGTCTAAATCCATAACTGCTATCCGAAAATTGAACTTCATACATAGGGCTTAAAATCTGCGCAATTGCTTGTTGGATAACTCTATCAACTGTAGTTGGTATTCCTAACTTTCTTTTCTTAATCCCGTCTTCTTTAAGTATTTCCACTCTCCGAGCAGGATTGGGACGGAATTTCCCGTCCATGACTGATTGTTTCAAAGTAATCCAATTTCCGTTGAGATAAGCACGAAGTTCATCGACTTTCATGCCATCTATTCCATGGCTTCCTTTATTTGAAATAACTCGCTTTAAGGCAACTCTTACATTTTCCTTATCCATAATTTTCTCTAACAATCTGTCCTTTACCACGAATCCATTGGTGATGTTGTTTTCGATTATCTTTGAAGAAGCATACGCTCCTGCATTGCTTTCATGTTCCGCACTATCCTCTTGCATAGAGCCTTCAAAATTAATATGAAGTTGGCTGTATTTAATTTCTTCATTAGTAACCTTCATTTACTTTCACCTCCTAATGTTCAGTCCTTCCCAAATATCTTTAACAATATCTGGTACTATGACGTCTGCTGACTTCTCATGATAAACCGTTTTCGACCATGCTTTGAAATTCATCTCTGCATATCCATGAGATATCCCAGGGTAAGACAATTCACTTTCATTCCATGTACCCACATTCTTTACACCTATTCATTCTATGTAGTTATAGGACTTTGTCTTGTTAAGCAGACTCATCCACAAATAGTTTGCCTGAAAATGTTCGTATTCCTTGGGTCGGAACTTTGCCTAAGACTTCCTTCAGCTCACACCTCACGGTGGATACCTTGTCTTCAGCTAGTGGTTGGTAACTACAGACCTCCACAGTGGACTTGCACCACCTAGTTAATTGCCATGCCTGGCACACTTAAATGAAGGTCTCATTGAAATTTGAGACCTTCTATCATCTTTATGTTAAATAAATTACGAGAATCCAATTTAATTTTACAAATATGTTATATAACTTTTCAATGTGTGTATTCATAATACTTATTCTAGAATTACAATATCGTCTCCAGATTTAATATAACCCTCCTCGATCACCCTAGCAAATATACCTTCTCTGGGCATTATGCAGTCACCGACTAGTTTCATAATTTCACAACCTGCATGACATTCTTTACCTATCTGTGTTACCTCTAAAATCACATCGCAAATTTTAAGTTTAGTTCCAATTGGAAGCTCATACAGAACAATTCCCTCTGTAGTAATATTTTCAGCAAACTTACCTGCACTAAGGCCTTCAGCTCCTTTAGCTTTCATTTTTTCAATGCTTTCAACCCCAAGAAAACTCACCTGTCTATGCCAATCACCTGCATGTGCGTCTCCCAAAAGTCCGTGATTAAATTTAAAAAAGCCTTTCTCTATAGGGTGTTTTATCACTCCTTTTTTCTCACTTATATTTACAGCAGTAACCTTTGCCATTACAACGCCCCTTTCAAATATTCCCGATTTCCCACCACTTTTTTTTACAAGCATAATATTATTTATGACCATTTCTCTATCAATTGCCTTACACATATCATAAATAGTTAGTGCTGCAACAGATACAGCGGTGAGCGCTTCCATCTCAATTCCTGTCTTTCCTACAGTTTTAGTTGTTGCAGTTATTTCAATCCTTGTGTTTTCAATATCAATTTTAAAGCTTATGTCACAACCAGATATCATTATAGGATGACACATTGGTATTATTTGCGGAGTGCTTTTAGCACCCATAATTCCTCCTACCTGTGCTACAGATAATACATCTCCTTTTGAAATGGATCCTTCCTTTATTCTTTCTAGTGTTTCTCTTCTCATTGATATTGATCCAACTGCTACCGCTTCGCGAACGGTGTCACTCTTCTGCGATACATCAACCATTTTAGCTCTTCCTTCTTCATTTATATGTGAAAGTTCCATTCCTTTATCCTCCTATTTGATACATCATCTTCTCACTTCTACTAGCTTTTTCCTCTTCAAGATGATGTTCAAGTGGTTTGTCAAATATCGCCGATTTTAATGCATTTGTAAGCAATTCTTCGTTATTTAGGTATTTTCTAAGATTTATTTCTTCTTTTGAATGAAGACATGGTTTAATGGTTCCTATAGATGTAAGCCTTATTTTATTACAATCTGCACAAAATTTGCAACTTACAGGGCTAATGAAACCAATCTTTCCTTTTGCCCCTTCAAGTTTATACATTTGAGCAGTGCTATTTTTTTCAGTTTCTATTTGAATTAACTCAGGATGTTTTTTTAGAAGTTCAATAAAACTCAATTTACTTTTTTCATAAATCTTAGTACCTTCACCTATTGGCATAAGTTCAATAAATCTTATTTCTACTGGTATTTCGCGAGTTAAGTTTAAAAAATCCTCAAACTCCATATCATTAAATCCTCGCATTAATACTGTATTTATCTTCACTGGTTTTAATCCAAGTGTTAAGCATTTATCTATACTTTCCATTACCTGAGATAAATTTCCTATTCTTGTTATGCTTTTATACTTATCCGCGTCTAAAGTATCCATACTAATATTAACCCTTTTAAGTCCGGCTTTTTTTAGATCCTCTGCCATATCGTAGAGTAAAATACCATTCGTAGTTATGGCAATTTCATCTATTCCTGGTTGTTTTGAGGTTTCATATATTAGTTTATCTATATCTTTCATAACCAGTGGTTCTCCACCAGTGTACCTTATTTTATTAATGCCAAGCGCAGCAGCTGCCTTTACAATTTTTAAAGTATCTTCAAACCGCAGAATATCATCATGACTTAACCTTTTGATGCCCTGCTCTGGCATGCAATATACACACCTTAAATTACATCTGTCTGTTACTGATATCCTTAAATAATTTATATTCCTTCCATGACTATCTCTCATAAAACCGTCTCCTAAAGTTCATTTTTTTCGCTAGCTTCTAGCACACTCACTAGCCTCTCCTATAAGCACTGCAATGCCATGTGGTATTGCAGGCAATACAAACTGAAGATTTTCTACAGCACCTTTGGGACTTCCAGGAAGATTAATGATTAAGGTTTTTCCTCGAATTCCTGCGATACTTCTTGAAAGCATAGCATTTTGTGTAATGGCAAGTGATTTCATTCGCATAGCCTCACCAATGCCTGGTACATATTTCTCAATTACATTTTGAGTTGCCTCCGGAGTAACATCCCTTTGTGAAAAACCCGTTCCTCCATTAGTTAAAATTAAATCTACCTTAAGCTCGTCACATAAATAGATCAATTCTTTTTCTATTTCATCTTTTTCATCTGGAATCATCTTATAGAAACTTATAATAAATCCCTTATCTTCTAATTCATGCCTTAGTGCAGGTCCTGTCCCATCAATTCTTTCTCCCCTAGAACATTTATCACTAATAGTTAATATTGCAGTTTTTATCATTTTAATCATTTCCTTTTATATACAGATTTCGTTTTATCATTCCATTACTTATTTCAAAATCATCAATAATACCACCAAATTCTATAATAATATTATTATTTTCTACTAATAATCCTAAGCATTTATCCCGCCTTATACAATTTTCAATATCACTAAATTTCATAGAAATTTTGGGGTCTACAAGCTTTATACTTAAACTAAGCACTATTTTTTCTTTAATACTAATAGTAGCTCTGTAATCAAGCACATTTTCAATTCCAAACATAATTTCATCAATCATTCCTATAGAAAGAAGCTGACCATTTTTTAACTTTAAATATTCAGATGTCCTTCCCTTTACATAATCCATTCTTTTAAATGCATTACTACAGGCGCAATTTTTAGGCAAAAATCTAGCAACATCACCAGTCTTATATCTTATAAGAGGCATTCCTTCTCTCCTAAGTGTTGTAAATACCACCTCTCCATAGCTACCCATCGAAACATTTTTCCCTGTTAATGGATCAATGATTTCAGTATACAAATCCACATCTCTCATATGATAACCATTAAGAGCGCTACATTCCACTCCCCCACCATATCCCATCTCAGTCATGCCATAATGAGTAAAAACAGGGCAGTTAAATGCTCTACTCACAATGATGCATAAGGATCTTGGCACATAATCTGCACTTAAAAGAATGCTTTTTAATTTTATATTCTTATACCTAACATCCCTACCTTTAAGTTTTGCAAGATAAAATACCTGAATTGGTAATCCTACAATGCAATCAATCTTCTTTGATTTTATTGTTTCTAAAGCATCCCAAATATCAAATACGGGTCCATATATAATTCCCTCGCAACCCGCTTCTTTAAGACCTGCCTTCAAAAGTTTACCAATACTTGAGGGACTACTTCCTGGCATTAAAATAAGAACTCTTTGACCTGTTGTTACAATATTTAGCATCCCAAACGCAAAAAATTCTGTTGTAGCTTTAAGATCATTTTCAGTAAAAAAAATTCTTTTAGGTGCTCCCATAGTTCCTGAAGAAGTCATTGTTACAATCCTTGAAATTTGGTCAAGTGGTGTACACAAAAAATTCTTTGGATTATTAACTAAATCTTCGGACGTAGTAAACGGAATTTTATTAAAATCTTTAAACTCTTTAATATCATCACTATTAATATCTTTTAATGCTTCTCCATAAAACTTACCTCTCTTAGCGATATTTATGGTTTTCCTAATTTCGACTAATTGATATGATTTTAAGCCATCCCCCGAAAGTTTTTTAACACCTGTTGCCATAGAAATTCTATCTTCCATCCATTTTTCATATAGTGTTTTATACATATTACACACTCCATTAGTATAAAGCTTTAAGATTAATCCCTTCAACGAAAGTATTAACTCCCTCAGAGATTATAATATTTAAACATCCGTAATCCTGCTTTATATTAAACATATCCTTTAAATCTAACTTTAATATACTACAAAGCAATACCCTTATAAACCCTGCATGACTACAAATAACAACATTGCCCTCAGTGGAATGAATTATAAGATTAAAAACTGTTATTGCCCTTTTCTGACACTCTCTAAAAGACTCACCATTCAAAGGAATAAATTCTGCTATATTTTCTCCTCTTTTTTTGAAAACTTCTGGGTACACATTTTTGACTTCATCAAAAGTTAATCCATCCAAATCGCCCATATTTATTTCTCTTAGTTCTCTTAAAAAAGTTACTTTTCTTTCGGGAAAGGCTATATTAACAGTACTTTTACATCTAATAAGGTCACTACTAAAAATACTATTTATAACAGCTTCACTCTGCGCGAAAATATAAGCTAAATGCTTGGCATCATTTATACCCACCTTTGAAAGTTTACAATCTGTATGTCCCAAATATCTTTTCACTCTGCCATATTCAGTTTGTCCATGTCTTAGAATATAAATGTATCTTTTCAACACTTCCCACTAAGTGTTTCTATACTTATCCCTAATATTTCTTCAATATTTTTCTTTATCATTTTTGCATCCATATATTTTTTATTCACATTTTCTAAGATAAGAGGCATATCCTCATATTTACTAATGGATTCTGCAAATCTTTCCTTTAGATTGACTAATGTCTTTCCTTTAATTAGTTTATCACAAAGGTAAACTATTTCTTTTTCACCTATTATTTCAGTAGTCTTTAATTCCATATGTTCATTAATACTTTCCATAAGACACTTATAACCGAGACCCTCAACAATTCTTGCACCTTGCTCTGCATGATCTTTTTTCCCCTTGGCTACATCATGAAGCAATGCCCCAGCATAAATATAATTTATATTTAAATTTAATCCTTTTTCATTCAGTAAAAGCGATATTTTCTTTGCAAATTTAGCTACACTCTTCATATGATTTATAACATCTAGGTCTACTTTGCATAATCTTAATATTTCCATACATTCCTGATGATCAGGGCAAGGATATACTGAGATATGCTCCAAAATATGTTGAAAATCTTCTTTAGTATCCATATCAAGGAGAATACCTCTGTCAGTAACTTGCACGTAACGCCACTGTTTTTTATGCTGATTAAAAAGCTCTATTAATCCACCTTCTGGATTACTATTTAATATTTCTAAAACAAATGAATATGAAACCAATGTAGGATGCCCTTTTACTTCACAGAATGTAGGGTACATTATGCCACCTTTAATTTTTTGGTAGCTTTGTATCATTTTTTTAACAGTATGCACTTGAACAGAGGGAATATCTACAGGCAAAATGAAAAAAGCATCTGTCCCTTGTGCAAGTAATTCTACGCCAGCTTTTATTGATGAGTACATGCCTTTACTATATTCATCATTCAATACAATTCTAACATCATTAAACTTAATTTTATTATCATTTAATTCACTTCTAATATCGTTTAATTCCTTTTCTATACAATCATTCAAATGTCCTGTCACAACAATAATGTCATTTATTCCACAGCTTTTAAAAAGTTCTATACATCTTTGAAGTGGAGTTTTCCCATCTATTTTCATTAATGGCTTAAAGCTCCCCATTCGCGAAGAATACCCTGCAGCAAGTATTATAGCAGAATAATTTTTCATTTCATTCCCTCTCTTCCTATCTATACAATTTTGTTTGGTTAACCGATGTAATATTGTATGCACAAAATGGAATTAAATTACCTTCTTTACTAACCACATGAATACAACAATCCTTTAATCTTTGAGTATCTACATTCCAAGCATCCTGAAATGCCATACCCGATATACTGAAAAATCCACTTTTTATTTTCTGGACCAATTCTTCAAAAGATTTCTTCTTGGGTATATACTTTTGTATTTTAACACCAGACCAATTTTTCGCAACAAATTTTACAGATTTACTAGATCCTTCTTTACCACTTTCTACTTCGCAACAATTGTTTTTTCTACGTACATTAATAAGGTTACCATCTACAGATGTATAATTTGCATGAAAAGAACAAAGTGCATTCTCACAACCTGAGGGACCAAAATCTAAAAGCTTAATTCTATCAGCACTCTGATGCACTATTTTACTCATAACTTCTGGAAGAGTTATTCTATCATTATCTTCTGGCAACTTAGGTATTCTCCCAAAATAGCTTACTGGTTGAAAATGTACTCCTCTTACAGTTGGTGCATTATTTAACCCAAACTCTATAATCTCCCAAAGCTGGTCATCATTTATATGCGGTACCACTGTGCATACAAGAATCACTCCAATTCCCAGCTTCGCGCTATTTTCTATAACCTTTAATTTATCTTGTATTATATCATTACCACCAAGATTTGTCACAGCATCTCCAGATAAACCATCGAACTTGAGAAAAATAGATTTAAGTCCCGCTTCCTTTAATTGTTTATAATAATTATAATCACGAAGTTTAATACCATTTGTGTTTAGTTGAATAAATTTAAAACCCATGTTTGAAGCCATCGAAATAATCTCATGAAGATCTTCGCGCATGGTAGGTTCTCCTCCAGAAATCTGAAGATTATAAGGTCCTCCCGCTTCAATTATTCTTTTATACCACATTCCTATAGTTTCCATATCTGGATCACTTTCATTACCATGTGCATCTGCAAAACAAAATTCACAGTTTAAATTACACCTTGAAGTTACTTCAATGAGTACCGTGCAAGTATGCTGACGATGTTCACTACATAATCCACAGTCAAGAGGACATCCTTTTGACACCTTAGTATATGGTATTTCTGGATAAGCAGGACTTTTAGGACGTGTCCAAGACTCATAACCAGGTTTCCCCCTCCAAATAACGGTATTAAAAAAGCCATGTTCTTCGCATTTTTTAGTTAAATATATGTCATCACTCTTTTTTACAACAGTTGCATCAAGTATTTTTAGACATATAGGACAAATACTTTGTGTTTCCCTTATTATTTCATTCACTTTGCTTTCCCTCTCATTCTATATAACTAAACTCCTTTAAGAGTTCGTTAATTTTATTGTAAGATTTTTGAATTGCATTGCCACATTTTATTGGATAACCTTCATTTCTATCCATGTCATTAAGTACATCTACAGTTATCATATCCACGCATTCAGTACTTTCAAATTCTTCTTCAAACCATTCTACATATCTTTTAATCATCTTTTTTAAATTATCATCTCGAGTTTCAATATCTACACCTTTCCCTGCGTAAATCCCAAATAGACATGCCCCTCCAATAACAATTCCACAAGTCTTTCCCGTATTCCCAACTCCTGCGCAAAGTCCCGCCATTGCCTTTACTAGTGGAATATTTTCCATCCCATTACCCTCAAGATACATAATTATAAGTATTTGACTACAACAAAATCCATTACTTGCTAATTTAAACATTTTAAAGGCATCTACGCCCATATTAATCACCCCATTATTTTTTTTGAGCAATAAGTTGAAAATATCCTGGTTTGCATAACGTCAGCTTTTGCTGAAAATCGCCACAACTACTACAAGTTGCTATTTCCCAAAAGGCTGACATTGAACCATACTTAAAAATTATTTTCACCATAAGCTGCTTCAATAAATTAGTAAAATCCTCAAAGCATATTATTTCAAAGCCTGAGTTTACAATTACCTCTTTTAATACATCTATATTGAAAAGCCCTCTCATGCAACTGTTAACATTATGCTTTTGAACTTCTTCAAGATATTCTGGTCTTCTTGCATACACATCTGAAACAATAAGATATCCTTTACTTTCTAGAACTCTATGGCTTTCCATTATGGTCTTTTTGAAATCATTCATAAGGGACATTGTACATTCTGCCATAACTCCGTTGAAAAATTCATTTTTATGAGGTAATTTTTCACCGCATCCTATCTCTATATGATGATTTCCATATTTCTCTTTGCCTAAGTTAAGTAGCTTTAATGAAGGATCAACACCATAAGAATCAAGATTATATAGACTTTTAAGCCTTTCTACTGTTACTCCCATACCACAACCTACATCAAGTATTTTATTTCCTGCCTTAAAATTGCATATTTCAACTGCTCTATCTGTAAGGAAAACTCCTCCTGGCCTTAGAGTATCCCCTGTCACCTTGATCATATCTTCATTCTCGTAAACTGAGTAGCCTTTCATTTGTCCTCCAAGCTCTTTTCTACTTCAAGCATTTGACCAGCTGCCAGCTCCTGGGTAATTAGAACATTTTTGCATACAGGGCACTCTAGTAACTCAACCTCGAAGTTACCTCCAAGGTATTCTATTTTGACTAGACCTTCCTTAAGAGGTCCTCCACATTTTGAGCAGAGCCATTTACTAATGCTATCTTGTTTCATAGTCACACCCCTTTTACTTGCATTCTATGGCTATAGGCACTTATAATGTTAAATGTGTTAGCAACCTTTTGGTACTCCACCCAGAATGTTATATTTACAAACCTTCGACTTGCGAGAATGTGCCCTGTTTCTGGATTATAAAAACTGTTATTAGTTTTTTCTGCATAACCTATTACTTTCTTAATATCACCCTCAAGAATAAGTTCATCTTCCATTTTACCTTTTAGTTCGTCCCCAATAACTATTTTTATATCTTCATATTCATCCTTTATGTCCATTTTCTCACCCCATAAATTTTCAAGTAATTCCTTCTTGAGTTTGAATCTATTTGCCCGTCTTTCAGACAATGTTGGAACACTCATATCCGAGATTTCAGCATTACCATCTCCATATATAAGGTCCAAAATATGATATGTCTTTTTTCCTTTTAATACAAACAAATCCCTGCACATTGCACAATAAGCGAGAAAATCATGCTGCGAATCCTTTATTCTATCCTCAGTTACCTGCCTGCTAAACCCCTTATTTGCAAAATAAACAAGTCCCCCATAACCACAGCATTTAGTCTTTTCCTTTGTAAACTTAGGCTCTTCAATATTATAATAAAGGCTTTTAGCAATATTCCTTATACTTTCATGAATACCACTCTCATTTCTAGTGGTACAAGCATCATGTACTGCTAATATTTTACCATTTCCAGATTTAGCATCAAGTGGAAGACCCTTTTCATCAAATATCTCCCAAAGAGACTTGATTTTTATATTCTTTAAATTTTCCCCGAAATTACTAAAACATGTAGAACATGCTGTTATAACAACAGGATTACCTAACTTTTCTAAGTTTAATTGGATTTTCTCTATGCTATTATTAAACTGTTCTTGCTTACCTGCCCAGTTAGCAGGCGCACCGCAACACCCCAAATATAATCCAACCCCGCCATCAAGTTTTTCCATTAAATAATTATATGTTTTAATAACGTGCTCCGAATAGCTTGCACTTAATTGACAACCAGGGAAGAATACAAACTTACTAATATCCTTTCCAGGCTGATGTTTTATTAATTCAAAATACTCACTATTAGTAAATTCCATGTCTTTTAAAGCAAAGTCATGAGCTGAAATTGGCATTTTATTTCTAGAGACCATACTTTCCCTTGTTTCTTTGATTATGTCTGCCATATTTATGGATTTAGGACATACTGCCCCGCACAATCCACACTCAGTGCAAGAATTTATTGTTTTATTTGCATAATGATCTCCAAGAATAATGCGTTCATTTTGATTTATAGTTCTTATATAAGCTTTAGGATCCAATTTCACCTTTTGAAGATGAACACAAGCTTTAACACATTTATGACATTCACATTGAACACATCTTAGAGCCTCATTAATTGCCTCTTCCTTTGTAAAAGTACCATTTCCTGGCTCAATTCTCCCTGTGATTTTCTCGTTTTCTATATCTACCTCAAGAATACTTTTGTAAGCCCCTTCTTTTTCCCTAAGTGCAGTAAGAGATTTCTTATGCACAAATCTATCAATGGAAACTGCCGCGCATCTTCCTGTTTGAACTGATCGAATAACAGATTCACGACCACTAACTATTTCTCCGCCTACAAAAACTTTTTCCATTTCTGTTTGCATGGTAAGTTCATTTACATTAAATTTTTCCGGCCATTCTCTTGTACCAATAAAGACTGCGTCATATTCCAAATTAATGCCTTTCAATTTTTCAGGAGTAATTTCTTGGTTTAATTTTATTTCGATGCCCTGCTCTTCTAATTTAATAATTTCTTCTTTTATTAGTTTTGGATTAAGTATTTGCTCCGGCATTTTTAAAAGGGATCCACCTACTCCGTTTTCTTTTTCATATATATCAACACTGTATCCCTTTTGATTAAGGTCACAAGCACAGGTAATTCCGCTTATACCTCCACCAATAACTGCAATTTTCATATCAACCTTGGGCATAGGAAGCCTTTTTATTTTTGCCCCTCTTCCATAAACTATAGCTGCCTTTTCAAGCTCATGAATTGAAATTGCTTTACCATCGATGTTTGTTACGCAGAAACTCTCGCAAGGGTGATCACACACTAATCCTATAACATTTGTAAATGGTATTCTTTTACTGAGTATTCTGTAGCCTTCCTCAAAATCCCCTTTTCTAATCTCAGAAATAAATCCTTTGACATCAACGTGGATCGGACACTCAGTATTACATGCAGGTGGATTATCATTTATGCATAACTTCTGCATAGAAAGAAGTTTGTCTAGATCCATATCTATTCCTCCTAATAATGTTTTAAAAGGAACCTAAAATGAATTTCTTACATTTCACTTTAGGCTCCAATTCTAAATCATAATTATTTATTTAATTTCTTAAGTCCAGCAAGAACTTTTTCTGGATATGCTGGAAGGTGCGTTATTCTAACTCCACAAGCATCATGTATTGCACTTATGATTGCTGAGTGAGGAGCTGACAACGGCATTTCACCTGCACCCGCTGCTCCATAAGGTCCAAGTGGTCTTGGAGTTTCAAGGTATAGCAGAGTTATATCATCTGTTACATCCTTAATTTGAGGAATTCCACAACCAGTAAGTGTTGTATGCTTTTTAAGATCTTCAAAGTCTTCATATAATGCAAGACCAATACCTTGAACAAGTCCTCCAAGTATCTGACCATCTACAACAAGCTTATTTATAATAGTTCCTACATCTGAAACAATTGTCAACTTATCAACATGAGTTTTACCTGTAGTTAAGTCAACTTCTACTTCTGCTACTAAGACTCCGTACATGTAAACTGGGTATGGATTACCCTGTCCTGTTTCAACATCACAAGCGGTACAAGGTGCAGTCCATTTTCCATCATATTTCGTTGGCTTTTTTTCAGCAATCTGTTCATCATAAGTTCTGTATGTTCCATCAGCTTTCATAAGGCCTTCTAGTAAGTTCTCACACGCAATTCTTGTGGCATTTCCAGTAAGAACGTTAGAACGACTTCCACCTGCAGGACCACTGTTTGGTGTAAAGTTCATATCATTAAGTATAAGTTTGATATTCTCTGGTTCATAACCAGCTTTTCTTAATGTTTCATGTGCCATAGTAAGTGTACCCATATCTGCACCTTGACCATGATCTTCCCAAGAGTTCGCAACAGTTACTCCCTCTTTAGTAATTTCTACCCATGCTTCTGAAGTATCTGCTCCATCAAGACCACAACTATAAATAAGAAGTGATATACCTGAGCCATATTTTTTATCTTCACTATTCTTATTCTTTTCTTTAGCAGTTTCTTTTGCTTTAGTGTAATATGGACGAATTTTATCTAATAATTGTGGAATAACATATACATCAAGTTTGCAACCGGTTGTAGTTAACTCCCCTTCTCTTATTGCATTATTGTATCTAAGTTCAAGTGGATCTATCCCCATCTTTACTGCTAACTCATCTACCATTTGTTCTGACGCAAATAAGCTTTGCGGTGATCCGAAACCTCTGAAAGCTGAGCCCCATCCATGATTAGTCGCAACGGTTCTACCAGTTCCACGGATATTATCAACTTTGTAACCCGCACCCATGAATTGTGATCCTCTCATTGTAACAAGGTCACCAAATTCACAGTATGGACCATGATCAACCGACCAATCTGTTTCCAATGCTTGTATTTTGCCATATTTATCAGCACCCATCTTTAAATGCATCCAGAATGGTGACCTCTTTCCTGTATACGTAATCTGTTGGTACATACTAAACTCGAGATATACTGGCTTTCCTGTATCAATTGCAGCCACAGCAAGTAAAGCTTCAATTGTTGGACTGAATTTATAGCCAAAAGTTCCGCCTGTTGGATTTTGTACAATTATAACCTTATCTAGTGGAAGTCCGATACCCTCAGCGATCATAAGAGCATGAAAATGTAATGCAATGCTCTTCGAATGAATTATTAACTTCCCTTCTTCATCGAAATAAGCAAATCCAACATCTGGTTCTATTGGAAGATGAGGTTGTCTACCAATGTATAGATCATCTTCAACAACATATGGCAACTTTTCCATAAGTGGTGCAGTTTCTTCTCCCTTAACAATTTTTGTTTCAAAATATATGTTTGGCGTTCCTGGGTGAATTTCAATAGCGTCTTCAGCCATTGCAGCTGGTGCACTCATATATGCTGGTAATTCTTCAATTTCAACAACAACTTTTTTAGCCGCATCTTCGGCATGCGTTGGTGTATCTGCTAGTACCATTGCAAGCGCATCCCCAAATTGGAAAATTTTCTTATCATTTAAAATTGGCCTTTCTAGTCCATCACCTTTATTTGATGGGAAGGCTAAACCATTAATCCTATTTGTTCCTTTTACATCCTTGTAAGTTAAAACTCTATATACTCCAGGCATTTTTTCAGCTTCTGTAGTATCAATAGATAGAATATTTGCATGAGAAACTGTAGCCTGAACTAGCTTAATATGAAGTGTACCCTCTGGAAGAGTTAACCCAAGGTCAGCTCCGAATTCCCAAGTACCTGTTACCTTTGCACAAGCAGAAGGTCTTACAGTGTCAGTACCTACTAAACTAGCACCTTGTGGAAGTTTTAGCCACAATTGTTCCCTTGTAACCTCACCTCGCATAAGTTTTGCAGCTTCCATCACAGCATCTACTAGCGGCTTATATCCAGTACATCTACATACATTTCTATATTTTTGGAACCAAGCTCTTACTTCCTCTCTTGTAGGACTAACATTTTGATCTAAAAGTGCCTTTGCGCTTACAATAAATCCTGGAGTACAAAATCCACATTGTGCTGCACCATGTATCATCCATGCAAATTGAATATCATGCAAATCATCTTGCGATCCTATTCCTTCAACTGTTGTAATCGTAGCTTCATCAGGCACTCTCTTCATTCTAACTATACATGATTTTACAACCTTACCATCCATTATTACATTACAGGCGCCACATTCACCTTTTCCGCAACCTACTTTAGTACCTGTAAGGAATAACTGTTTTCTTAAAACATCAGCAAGTGAAGTTTCTGGATTCACAATGACAGTTCTTTTAACACCATTAATCTCAAGTAATTTTTTTAACATTTAAATTTCTCCTTTTGTTTCTTTATTTGAAAAGGTACGACCTTTATTTCTAAATCAATAACTTATTTATTACCATTTCCCAAAACTACAAGATGGGAAATTACACACTTCACAATTAATGCATAGACCCCCATGACCCAGCTTTGTAATATCATCTCTTTTTATACACTCACCAGCTACAATTTTAGGAAGTATAAGATCAAATATAGTTCTTTTATTATACATAACACATCCAGGAAGTCCAAGAACAGGTACATTACCCATGTATGCTATTAGAAACATAGCCCCCGGAAGTACAGGTGCTCCATAGGATATAATCTTTGCTCCAGCTTTCTTTATTCCCGCAGGTGTAACATCATCAGGATCTACTGACATACCTCCAGTAACAACAATAATTTCAGCTCCTATTAAAAGTAGTTCATTTACCGCATCGTTAATCATATCCTCACTATCGGATACAATTATTTGCTTTATTACTTGACTTCCGATTTCATTGATTTTATTTCTGATGACAGGCCCAAATTTATCTTCTATTCTGCCACTATAAACTTCACTACCAGTGGTGACAATACCAACCTTCATTGTTTTTAAAGGAGCTACCCAAACAATCGGTCCTTCTTCGCTGCAAATATTATCTATTTGTTCAATCTTAAATTTGTCAATAAAAAGAGGTATTATTCTTGTTGCTGCAACAACATCTCCTTTATCTACCACAATATCAGTGTGAAGCGTTGCAATCATTGCCTCATCTATCATATTAATTTTTTCTAAAGCTTTAAAATTTATTTTAAGTAAGCCTTTATACTGGGCTAGCAAACTAACTTTACCTTCGGAGGGCTCAGTGAATAAAATTCCCTTGCCTGCGGCTGCTCTTGCCATTCTTTCTCCAGCTTCATTTTCATGAAGTATTCCTTCCTTCATCTCCCAAACATAAATATTTTTTTTCCCGATATCCAACATTTTCGGTATATCTTCTTCTAATATTATATGTCCTTTTTTGAATGCTACGCCTTGGAATTCTCCAGGAACAATTTTTGTTAAGTCATGGCATAATACCATGCCTAATGCTTCTTCAACTGGAACAACCTTCATTTTTAATCCTCCCCATCCCTAACAACTTTATCACTAGTAAAATCTATTTCTTATAAATTAACTCTTAATGCTATATTTTGATAATTAAAATAAAAAAACTCCTTAAATTTATCTCCTTATATTTATTTTCTTATACAGTACTTCTAGTAGCATTTTTTATGCCAAGATAAATATATGAAAGTTTTTTTAAAGGAGCCTTGATTTACAACATGTTGTTATCCTATTTTTAAAATATTTATAATTACAATACTATAATTGTTCAATTTCACTACACTTTTGCTTAAGAATTCCGTTCCATTTCGGAACGGTGGTCAATTTTGGAACAGTCAATATTGTATTTTTCCACTTTTCTATATAAAGTGTTCCTTCCAATTTCCAAAATATTTGCCGCTAAGGTCATATTTCCTTTAACAATTTTTATAATTTTAATTATGTGCTGTTTTTCCATCATTTCCAGGCTAACATTTGTATTCAAATTAAAAGTGCCCTTTTGAACTTCAGCTATTTTATTACCAATGTTAAATTGAATTGCTTCAGAATTTACAATACGTTCAATTACATTTTCAAGTTCTCGTACATTCCCTGGCCAATCGTACTCCATGAGGTACTTCATATATATCTCCGAAATATCCACAATTCTTTTATTAAGCATTTTAGAGGTTTTTTTCATATAGTAATTTACTAATTCAGGTATATCATCTCTTCGCTGCCTTAGAGGCGGCAACCATAGGGGCAACACATTCAATCTATAAAAAAGATCTTTTCTAAAGCTTTCTCTCTCAATTTCATGTTTTAGGTCCTTATTTGTCGCTGCCATAATTCTTACATCAATAGGTATTTGTTTTGAACTGCCAATCCGAGTAATTGTGTTCTCCTCAATTACTCTTAATAATTTGATTTGCATATCTGTAGGCATCTCTCCTATTTCATCTAGAAAAATCGTTCCTCCATTAGCAAGTTCAAATTTTCCAGCATTACCACCTTTTTTTGCACCAGTAAATGCTCCATCTTCATAACCAAATAGTTCTGATTCTACAAGTGTCCTCGGAATTGCTCCACAATTTACTGCTATAAATGGTTTATCTCGTCGAACACCATAATTATGAATAGCTTGAGCAAAAACTTCCTTACCAGTACCACTCTCTCCCGTTATTAATACAGTAGATTTGCTTTCTGCTATATTTTTTGCATAATCAATTATTCTTATAAATTTTTTATTTTTCCCTATTACTTTATCAAATGTGTACACAGCTTGACCACTTAATATTTTCCCTGCAAGATTCCTACTCTTTTTCAGTTCTTGAAACACAAGAGTTATTTCCTCAATCTTCATTTCTACATCATATATCGGATGCAACGTCAGAGTATATTGTAATTTATTTATTTTTGAATTTATATAGGTATCTTCATCGATAAATGTCCCTTTAACATTAAGATGTTCTAATATCCCATTCCAGTCATGAATTAAATCATTAATTTTGATTTTTTTCATTTCATTTTCACTGTAACCAAACATTTTAACTACTTGTTTATTCATAGTTGTAATATTCCCCATTAAATCGCAAGTCAAAATTCCAGAAGAAATTGAATTAAAGGTTGTCTCTAAACGTTTTTTTGATATCTCAAGTAATAGATTATATTTATTGATTTCAAGCATTCTCTCAATTGCATCTGCTGCTGCAACTACCATTCCTAAAGTATGTGGATGAACACTTTCTATATACCCAGTTAAATCAATTACTCCTACAATCTTGCCAAACACATCTTTAATTGGTGCCGCAGAGCATGTCCATTTTCCATACTCTTTTATAAAATGTTCATTTCCTGAGATTTGAATTGGTATCTCATCCGATATCGCAAGGCTTATTGCATTTGTTCCAATATGCACTTCATCCATGTATGCTCCTGTTATCATTTTAATCTTTGCAGCTTCAGCTAATATGCTTTTGTCGCCAATTACGTTTAAAATACCTCCATCCCTATCACATAATATTGCAAAAAAATTTGACCCACGTACAAAATTATATAAACGATCCATAAACGGAGTAGCCGTTAAAATAAGTTCTTTATTTTTCTCAAGCATTTCTTTAATTTGAGCACTATTTAAAATCTTAGTACTGAACAAATTTGCAGATGATATTCCAGTTGACCTACATCTTTTATGAGACTTCTCAATATATTTTTCCATTTAATTACACTTCCACTATTATTATTTTTTCTTTAAGTTCATGTATTTCAAAAATACATTTCAGATAACATTTACATTTCGTCTAATTCACTATGCTTAATCTATATTTTCATTATACAATCTGTGTATGATTTTATCTACTTTTTTGATGTTTTATTGTTTCTAAATCATTAAATCTTATGATGACAAATTACGGAATCAGGGAATGCTATTTATAAAAAGAAAGGTTGGTGGCATGAACCTATGATAAATTTAAGAGTAAAGACGGAAACCCTAGCAATCACAATGTTATTCTTAATTACAATTGGAATAACAAGCGGTTGTGCACAAAAAACGAATAAAGCAAAAAAAAGCATAGAGACATCTATGTTACTGAATACTGCCATAATAAAAATGAATGCAGTAGTAGTACGAAAAAACGAATTACTTTTGGTGTCCTTAAACAATAAAGCTGAAAATATCTCATTGGATAGCGATGGTATTTTCTCCCGTCCTCTCATATCTCCTGATAAAAAACAGGTTTCATACCTAAAGAATAATATTTTATATATTACAACTGATAAACTTGCACATATAAAAGTAGCAGATAGTATGTCTCAACTATCTTTTGCATGGCAAGATAAAAATGTTTTGCTTTACTCCCCTACATCAGGCGGCTTATATTTTTATGATATCACGTCCAAAATTAGTACGCCTTACCTTAAAAATAAATTTAATTACCAGAATATTACCTTAGATAGCGGTGGACGAATATATGCAGAGAAATACCTATACTATAAAAAAAATGGCTCTGATTATATCAATGATTATGGTGTAATATTCTATGATCCATTTACAAAGAAAGAGAAAATAGTTATAAAATCAATTCCAAGTAAAATAGATACAGGTGGCCATTTAGGGATGTACCCTATCATAACCGGTATATCAAAAGATGATAAATATTTATATATATGGAAACATCCACATGCTGGATCCTTAGCAGCTGACGGAGTTGATCTCGCAGTATACGATATTTTGAATAATAAATTAATAGAATATACTAATCCAAACATAATTTCACTCGCCTATAGTGATAATATATCCCAAAACCCTAAAAACAGCCGATATTTAGCATTAATCTACGGTGCTGGAAGAGAGATGTTTAATAATAAAAAATTAGTTGTTTTAGATATTTTAACCGGCAAATTTCACTCCTTATCAGCAAAAGAAGAAGTGGCTATGACACCTTATTACACAAGTGATGGGAAAACCATTTTATATGCTTCCTCAGAAAAACAAAAATATGTACCAGATGCATTAAATAAATGGCTTTTAAGTGGAAATCACCATATTTTTAGTATTGACAGCACTACAAAACAAATAAAACAACTTACAAATAACCGAAATTATTTTGATTTTTCACCTAAATGTCTAAATAATAAAGACATATTATTTTTCCGAAGTGATAAAGATAAAAATATATCCATTTGGAAATCCGAAAATGGACGTGAAACCATGCTTGCAGATGGATTAATATTTTATAATTATATGGATTATCCAAACCAAAACTATTATGGCCATTTTAATACTACTCTGTTTACTGATATAAAATAGGTAACCTATTCCTGTAGATTTGTTTCTTTTTAACTATAGAATAACCCCCATGAATAAATATAGTTGTATTTATTCATGGGGGTCGTTACCGTGTTATAATTTAAATACTTTTTCTATGTACTTCTATATTTTCTCTGAAGTAATCATATTCAGACTTCCGTCTTATACTTCGCCAAATTTATTCTTTACAAGGCTTACTAAAGCCTCCATAGCTTCTTTTTCATCTGTACCCTCTGTGATGATTTTTATTTCTTCATTTTTCTTGAGCCCTAAGCTCATAATGTTAATAATAGACTTTCCATTTGCAACTCCAGTACTATGTACAATACTAACCGTAGACTTAAATTTATTTGCAGCTTTTACAAGAATAGAAGCTGGTCTTGCATGTAACCCTTGTTCGTTTAATATTCTAATGATCATTTCCATTAATATACCCTCCTCAGCTTATACATGTCATAATTAAACTATATTAAATCCATTTAATTAGCACTGACTATTTGTTATATATTTTTTCAATATCTTCTAATTGATTTAGTCTAATATTATGCCTTCCATTTTCAAACTTAGCATTAAGCCATGTCTCAACAATCATTAGAGCAAGACTTTCACCAGTAACTCTTTCACCAATGCAAATGATATTTGCATTATTATGCTCTTTTGTAACCTTCGCTGTAAAGCAATCTCCTACAACTGCGGCCCGTATGCCAGGAACTTTATTTGCAGCAATTGACATTCCAACTCCAGTGCCACAACAAAGTATACCGCTTTCGCATTCTTTAATCTTAACACTTTCAGATACCAATCTAGCATATTTAGGAAAATCAACACTTTCTTTTGAATATGTCCCAAAATCCTTATATGTTATTTGTTTATCTTCTAAGTATTTAATAATAGTTTCTTTTAGTTTATAACCACCATGGTCAGAACCTAAAGCAATCATTTTTATCACTCCCAAATATCATTGTTCTATTTATTACTTCCTTCAATTTTAATTTATATAATTATAGTTTTATCTCTGATTTTTTCCAATCACTCATAAAAGCTTCGATTCCTTTGTCTGTTAGTGGGTGTTTTATCATTTGTAATATTACTTTTAGTGGAACGGTAGCTATATCAGCACCTATTTTTGCAGCTTCTATAACATGAATTGGATTTCTAACACTTGCAACTATTATTTCCGATTCTATTGCATAATTTTCAAATATTTGTACTATTTCTTCTATTAAGTTCATTCCATTGCTACCAATATCGTCTAATCTTCCTACGAATGGGCTAACATAACTTGCTCCAGCCCTAGCTGCAAGTAACGCTTGAGTTGACGAGAATATTAAAGTTACATTTGTTTTAATTCCTTCTTTAGATAATACCTTTACTGTTTTTAAACCTTCTGCTGTCATTGGTATTTTAACTATAATATTTTTATGGATTTTAGCAAGCTTTCTTGCTTCTTCAAGCATCCCCTTATGTTCAAGACTTATAACTTCTGCACTTATAGGACCATCAACAATTGCTGATATTTCCTTTATAACTTCTATAAAATCTCTACCTTCTCTTGCTATTAATGATGGGTTTGTTGTAACACCTGCAATTACACCTAATTCGTTTGCCTCTTTAATATCACTTATATTTGCTGTATCTATAAAAAATTTCATTTATATATCCTCCATTCATTTATTTATTATTAAAATGATTTAACCATTTTTAATATATTCTCAGTTGTTAAGTTGTAATGTACTAAAAGTTCATTAGCTGCTGCTGATTGTCCAAAAACATCATTTATACCTATTAGCTTAACCAATGTAGGAAATTCCTGTGATAAAACATCACAAACTGCAGAACCTAATCCACCAATTACACTGTGTTCCTCCACAGTTACTACTTTTCCTATTTCTTTGGCTACCTTAACTATAAGCTCATTATCGAGTGGCTTTATAGTATGAATGTTAACAACGGTTGCATTTATGCCCTCTGCTTTTAATTTATCTGCTGCGTCAAGTGCCTTAGCTACCATTAAACCTGTTGCAATAATTGCAACGTCCGCCCCTTTTCTTAAAACTTCACCTTTCCCTAATTGGAATTCATAGTTCTCATCATGAATTGTTGGAGTAGCAAGTCTTCCAAGTCTTATATATACAGGGCCATAATACTCAGCTGCAGCGAATATAGCGGCTTTAGCCTCCACATCATCTGATGGGCTTAATACTACCATGCCTGGTATGCTTCTCATTAAAGCTATATCTTCAACAGTTTGATGTGTTCCACCATCTTCCCCAACTGTTATCCCTGCATGAGTTGCAACTATCTTTACATTTAGTTTAGGATATGCTATTGAATTTCTTATTTGTTCAAAAGCTCTACCGGTTGCAAACATTGCAAAAGTACTAGCAAATGGTATTTTACCAGAAGCCGCAAATCCTGCTGCTGTTCCCATCAAATCTTGCTCAGCTATTCCCATATCAAAGAATCTTTCTGGGCAAGCTTTTTTAAAGCTTCCTGTTTTAGTAGCAGCTGCTAAATCTGCATCTAACACTACTATATTTTCATTATTACTTAATTCTACTAACGCTTCACCATATGCTTCTCTAGTTGCTTTATTCATTATGCCTCCCCCCTTTTTATATCTTCTAAAGCTATCTTCATTTGCTCTTCGTTTGGAGCTTTACCATGCCATCCTGCTTGATTTTCCATAAAGGATACACCTTTACCTTTTATTGTTTCTGCAATTATTATTGTTGGCTTTCCTTTTGTTAACTTAGCTTCATCAATTACCTTTTTAATTGCATCCATGTCATGTCCATCTACCTTTAGTACTTTCCAGCCGAAAGCTGCAAACTTTTCGTCTAGTGGACTTACACCCATTACTTCATCATTAGATCCATCTATTTGTAATCCATTATGATCTAAAAAAGCTATTACGTTGTCTAGTTTATAATGCGAAGAACTCATGGCAGCTTCCCAAACTTGTCCTTCTTGTATTTCTCCATCACCAAGTATTACATATATCTTATGATCCTTTTTATCAAGTTTTGCAGCGAGTGCCATACCATTTGCTGCAGATAATCCTTGACCTAGTGAACCGGTTGACATATCAACGCCAGGAGTTACTTTCATATCAGGGTGACCTTGAAGCATTGAACCAAGTTTTCTAAGTGTTTTTAAATTTTTTTTTGCAAAATATCCTTTTTCAGCAAGTACTGCATAAAGTGCAGGTGCTGAATGACCTTTTGATAAAACTAACCTATCTCTACCTTCCCACTTAGGGTTACTTGAATCAATATTCATTTTATCAAAGTATAATACTGTTAATATGTCAGCTACCGATAATGATCCACCCGGATGTCCTGATTTTGCTAAAAATACTTCTTCTATAATGCTCCTTCTAACATTTTTTGCTACACTCTTTAATTCAATTGTATTCACTAAAGTCACTCCCTACCTAATTTTTACTAAGATTCAATAACTATCTTAAATCCTTCTCCGTTGATTACTTTTTCAAAACCTGTTCTCCAATCTTCTAATTTGTAAATATCGGAAACAAGATCTTTTGCATTTACTTTTCCAGTGTCTAGTAATCTTAATGCTAGTTCCCAAGAACTTGGTTTTTGACTTCTAGTCCCAATGTATTCTATTTCCTTTTGTATTATCATTTCCTGATCTAGTAAATTAGATGATTTCGCAAATATACCCATCTGAATAAGTACACCTTTCTTCTTCAGTAACTTAAGTGCTGAATTTGCAGCATGGATTGAACCTGAACATTCAATAGCTTTATTCACTCCATAATTATTTGTTAACTTATTTACTATTTCTTCTAAATTTTCTTCTTCAATATTGACTACGTAATCTATTCCAATAGATTTAGCAAGTTCTAATCTTTTCTTATCTTTGTTCATTCCAGCGAGTATTACACGACCACCTCTAGATTTTGCAACCTGTGCTGCTAAAGTACCTATTGGTCCTGGCCCAAATACTAATACAAATTCACCTTCTTTTATATCAGTTTTTTCGAGTACTGCATGCGTGCAACAAGCGAGTGGTTCTGTCAAAGCAGCTGATAACATATCAACATTTCTGGGCAAAACATGTACACTCTCACCACGGGCTATAACATACTCCGCGAAACTACCATTCACCTGTGTTCCTACACCTTTTCTTCTAGAACATAAATTGTAATCACCTGACTTACAATATTCACACTCTCCACAAATATAAAATGTTGTCTCACTTGTGACTTTATCACCAATTTTAACCCTTTTTACATTTTTACCAATATCAACAGCGATACCTGAAAATTCATGTCCAAGAGCTACAGGAGTTTTTATATTGCTATACTCACCTTTAAATGAATGAATATCTGATCCGCATATTCCTGAATAAGCAACCTTAATTTTAACTTGATCATCATTTGGAAATGGTTCATCAATTTCCATAAGCTCCATATTGTCGTAACCTTTTTTTCTTTTTACTAATGCTTTCATTAATAATCACCCCTTCTCTATGGCATAATTAATACTTTATTGTATTCTTCTTTTTTAGCACCAATCATTTCAAAAGCTTCTTTGATATCTTTAAGTTTATACTTATGTGATACTAAATTTTTGAGCACTATATTACCTGACCTTACTGAATCCACACTCATTGTCCATTCCTTTCCAGGAAATGGTGCTGAGTAGGAGTTAAAGTATCCCTTTATAGTTAATTCCTTTCTAAATATCCCTTCAAAAGCTGTTTCTCCTAAAAGTACATCCGAATGTGCAATTCCAATATATGATACTTTACCTTTTTTTCTAGTAATTATAAGGCACTGTTCCTCAGTAATCTTTGATCCTGCACACTCCATTGAAATATCTACTCCTAAATTTCCTGTTATGTCATTGATACTCTTAATTAAATCTTCTTTAAGAGGATTAATGCAATATTTAGCTCCTATCTTTTTTGACATTTCTAATTTCTCATCAGAAATATCAACTGCAATAATGTTAGTTATTCCTGCCATTTTTAGCCAACTAATTGTTAGCTGACCTATTATCCCACTTCCCATAACTGCAACAATGTCACCTAACTTAGGTTCTGTTCCAATTATTGCATGCGCAGCAACTGCCAATGGTTCAATCATTGCTCCATCTTCGAAATCCATATCAAAAATTTTCACAAGATTCTTTACAGGAACTTTTACATACTCAGCAAAAGCACCAAATGTCTTTGCTCCTATCATGCCATAATTATCACACATTGAATATTCACCAGACTTACAATAATGACATTCATAACATGGAATAAATGGTGCTGCTGTGACTCTTTCATTAATTTCAAATCCTTTTACATTCTTACCTATCTCCACAATAACTCCTGAAAACTCATGACCTGCAATAGCTGGAACAGGATATTTCCAATGATTTAAAATTCTTGGTGAATCCGAACCGCAAACTCCACATGCTTTTACATTTACAATAACAGAATCATCATCACAAATTGGATTTTCAAAATCGACATATCTAATATCTCCAGTTTTAAATAAAACGCCTGCTTTCATATTGCTACACTCCTTGTGTCAAATTTATTTTTTAAATTTTAAAGAGTGCTGGTTAGCACTCTCTACATTTTTTAATTTATCTAATTAAAATATAAATCCACCTGTGAATACTTGGAATACTTTTACTATTATCCAATTTAAGAAGTTACCTCCCAAATCTAAACTTGAAATCATAGTTGTTCCTTTTGGCATTGCGAACTGAGCCATTTTTGCAATTTCAGTGTGGAACCCAGCAATGTTTGTTGCCATGAGTAATGCAAGTGCCATTACTACTGTTCCAGCTATAACTGAGTGAATAATATTACCTTTTGTTGATCCAACTATAAATGCAACATAAAAGCAAATTGTAGTTAAATCTCCGAATGGTAGAACCTTATTACCAGGTAAAATAACTGCTAAGAATAATGTGATTGGAACTAATACAAGTGCTGTTGCTATAACTGCTGGATGTCCAACTGCAACTGCTGCATCAAGTCCTATTGTTAATTTTCTATCTTTACCAAAGTTAGTTTTCTGTAAAAATTCTCTAACTCCTTCTGAAATCGGAATTAATCCTTCCATTAAGATCTTAACCATACGAGGCATTAAGAACATAACACCAGCCATAATAATACCTAATTGTATACATTTTCCTATATCATATCCAGCTAAGAATCCAATCAATATACCAAGAACTAGACCCATCATCATTGGCTCTCCGAACATTCCAAACTTCTTTTGGATAGTTTCTGGATCTGCTTTTAAGTTTTTTATTCCAGGAATCATTCCTACTACTTTAGCTACTGGGATACCTATAAGACCACATGCTGCGGTAGAACCTGTTGGAAGTGATACTCCTTCAAGTCCGAAAAAATCTTCAACCATAGGAGCTGTCCAATCTGCAATCTTAAGAACTGCAATTTCATAAATAATAGCTGCGAGTATTGCTAAAACCCAATTGCCGTTAGTTAACACAAGAACAGTAGCTCCTGCTGCAGTAAAATGCCAATAATTCCATATATCTATATCAACTACATTAGTCCATTTTAAGAACAATAATGCAACGTTTACAAGCATCGCAATCGGTATCATTATTGCCGCTATTGGTGATGCCCAACTAATTGCTGCCGCTGCTGGCCAACCAACATCTAAGACGCTAAGATGCAATCCGTATCTTGTTACCATCATTGACGTAGCTTCACCTAAATTACTGGTAAGCAACCCAATTACTAAATTAATACCTACAAATCCAATTCCGATTGTAATACCTGATTTAAATGATTTTTTAAAACCTAATTTAAAGCATATTCCCATAATTGTAATTGTGAGTGGTAATATTACAGTTGGTCCTAAATTTAAAATATATTGAACAACCTTAAGTAACATGTATTTTCCCCCTTATGTTTTAATTACTGTTTAATTTTTGAACCTAATATTAGACTTATTAACCTATAAATATAATTTCGCACCTTGGAATTCTATGTCTTATTATTTTAATGCATCAATGATAGCCTGATCCACCTTTTGTGTATTTACGTTAGTTAGATAATTTATTGCCTTAATCACAGGAATTTTGTATGTTCTTGATGCAATTGTTGTAGTAACTAAAAGGTCTGCATCATCTTCATAACCTGGCACCTCTGATATTTTACATTGGATGACTCTTGCGTCGATATTGTTAGCTTTTATTAAATCCTCTACCTTCTTGCATACAACTGTTGAAGTTGCTATACCTGTTCCACATGCTACTAATACTACTTTTTGCTTTGCCATTTTGTTACCTCCTCTATACTATTTTTTCTAGATTGGATTCAAATTTTGAAACAATATCATATAATTCATCGCTGTTTTTTGCTTCATTCATACTTTTTAATACATCTTCATTTTGAATCAAAAGCATTAGTTGCTGTAACATCATTATTTGACTGTGAGGTTCTTTAAGAACCATACAAAATACGATATTTACTTCTACTTGACCATCCCCATCCATATTATTAAATACTACTGGATGCTTTAATGATGCAATTGCTATTGCAGGCTTAATTACATGAATTGCATCTGTATGAGGTATTGCTACATTGTATTTTCCGAGTGTTAAACCAGTTGGAAATTTATTTTCTCTTTCCACTAAGCCATTATAAAAGGAATCCTTTACATAATTAGATTTTAACAACATTTCAGATAAAGCTTGAAAAATATCTTCTGTTGTTTTTGCTTTAAGATTGTTTATTATTAAATCCTTGTCTAAATATTCATTAATACTTATTGTCATTAAGTTCACCCCTTTTCTCCTGTAATTCAAAATTCATCATCGTACATTGCACTTACTCTTTGTATACATATATCAGAGCAATTGTTGTGCCATAACCTTGTTGAAAAAGTTATAAATTATTTCTTTATTAGATGCGATAAACATTACTTACTCTTTCTATATATTTATTAAAGCAATTGCTGTGCCATAATCCTGTTGATAAAGTAATGGATTACATTATTACATGAAAAAAGGTAAAAGCTTATATGGCTTCTACCTTTTACTACGTTTATAAAATATTAATTATTGTTCTAAAAACAAATTAGCAATTTCGTTAACTGAATTTACATGTTTTATTTTCTCAAGTAATTCGCCTTTAGATAATAAATCAAATAATTTTAAAACTATTTCCTGATCACCTTCTTTAAGAGCAAGCATAACTATTATATCAGTCTCAGTATTATTCTCCCAAATAATAGGATGATTAAGTTTAAATATAGTTAATGAAGATTTTACAACATACTCAGGTAACCCATGAGGTATTGCAACATTACCCACAAATACTGTGCCTCCCATCATTTCTCTTTTATATACACTCATTGCATACTCATCCTTAACATTGCCTTTTATTTGTAGCAATTTGCACATTTCATCAATAACATCACCTTTTGAAAATAGATCCTCTCTAATCTGTATGAGTTCTTCATTTATTACATAAGTTAAAGGACTCCTTACTTTAATCCCAATCAAATTATTTAGCATTAGTTTACCATCTTCTTTTAAAATGTCCTGAAATGAAATAAATGGAATGCCATAAATTTCCGGATTAATAGTTCCTACTATTGCAATTATATTATGATCTTCACTAATTTTAAGAATTTTTTCTTGAGCATTATCTCTGTTCATAATACCAATTGGAATTATATTTATATTTTCATTTGAACTATGGAGCATATCCTCAAGATGCTTTTTAATTTTTAATGCCGACCCTTCACCAGTTATACATACTGTTATTATTGTTTTCGAATAATTATTAACACCTTTTAGTCCCCCAACATATGACTTATCTCCATCTAAAGCATCAGCTATTTCATCAAGATCACTGGTTAACAGTGCTCTTCTTACTGCTTCGAGCACCATTACTGTATCTACTCTACCAACTATTCTTGTAGGAATTCCTGTTTGTTTAGTAATGATTTCACCAAAAGTTACTAATGAACCCATATCCACTAGTAACAAACATCCTTTCCCTTCATGTACTTTTTTCACTGTTTCTATAGCTTTTTTAAGAACAGTTTGAGGACTCTCATCAAGTGACATTTCAATTCCTATTGCGAGGTTCGTACCTAATAACTTGTTTGATACATCTACCATTCCACATGCTACATGCCCATGACTTAATACAATAACATTCACTCTGCTTATCTTTTGATCCATAGTAGAAAATGTTTTTAGGTACATGGCTAAAAAACCAATTTCGTCATCCGGTAATTCTATATTTAAGCTTTTATTTATCTCTTTAGTAAGTATTTTAGCAACTCTATATTCATTATAATATTCACTTTTAATATAATCTAATTGAGAATTTTTAATTATCTTTCCATGTTTTAATCTCTCAAAAGTAGAATTCAGGTGCACTGCCACGCAATAATAAAAATTTTCTTTAATATTATCTATATAACTTTTTGCTATATTAGTTACATTTTCTACAACCCTTAATATTTTTTCATCAATTATATTCTTTAATTCTTCTTTAGGGAAAAGTATATTTGCCTCAATATTTTTAGCAAATCTATTCAAATCAAATTTCATTTTGTTCCATATGATTTTATTTATTTCATCTTTTTTAAGACCTTGCTTTTCAAGATGATAATACTTTTCCTGTATATTGCTATATATTTCATCAGGTAATATATACCTGTCATCTCTCATACTATTTGTGCATGCGTTGCCAGGATTAACAGTTAAGTCATCATTAAATATGTCTTCTGACATTAAATTTCTACTTGCAACACTCAATATACCGAGTGGCACATGCTCAGGTAAATCTGTCATTTCAATAATAACTGAATCTAAATTGTTACTTAGAGAATTCAAAAATCCTCTCGCACATGCCACTTGTATATCACTTCTTAATTGACCTATATTACCTAGGCAATCATATAATAGTAAGGACCTAATAACATCAAACCTAATAGTAATTTCTTTTCCAACTCTTTCAGCTTCTTGAGAAAAGAAATATTCGATTAATATGTATCTTTCATTAATTGGTCTATCATTAATCGACGGAAGATCAATTATCATAGGTATTCTTCTTCTGAAGGTCAGTAACAAAGAAGATTTAGGATCTTCTGTCGTCGCGGCCGTTATCATAACATTAGCTACCCTACTATTTTCTGTTTCACCGAGTCTCCTATATATTCCTTTGTCTAACAAATGAAATAAGATTTCCTGTCCTTCATTTGGTAGTCTATGTACTTCATCTAAAAACAATATACCATTATTGGCCTTTTCCACTATCCCAATCTTATCTGCAATTGCACCTGTGAAAGCACCTTTTACATAACCAAATAATTGAGAAAGAAGTAATTGAGGATTTTCTGCATAATCTGCACAATTGAAGACTACAAAAGGAGCATTTTTTTTAAAATTTGATGAATTAACTGCAAAATTGTACATAGCTTCTGCAAAAAAGCTTTTCCCTACCCCTGAAGGACCAAGTATTAAAGTATGAAGTCCATGCGGAGGGTATAAAATTGCTGCCTCAGCTTGCCTTATTTGATTTCTTAATGAACCATTGTATCCTATAATTTCTCTTAAATTATTTTTTTTCTTAATGTTTTTTTGTAAATCTTTCTGTTCGTTTAATTTATTATTTACTCCATCTTCTATTACAACTTCTACTGCATTTTCTACATTATCAACAATGTCTTTAGTTACATTTCCAACAACTTGTTTTCTTATTTGAGTAACAGAATATCTTGAAATGTCATATCCAATCTCCAATAATCTTTTACACAACATATTATCCGAAATCAAATTATTTTCTGTAATAATTTGATTAATATCTTTATACAAAATTTCTTCTCTTCTTTGATGAGAATTAGGTAAATTCTTATCCTTTCTAAACTGAGTTATATACGCTCTAGTTGTGTTTATTTTTTTTGCAATATCATTGTCCGTTAATGGAATCTTTTTATCTTCATTTTCAATTAGTTCAAGTATAATATTTTCAATCATAAGTTATACCTCCTATAAACTATTTTATCCTCTTAAAATAATTGTATTCTATTTCTAATAGCGTTTCAATAATTGTTACTTCTTTCACACAATTAATATACTTTTTTAGAACAAATAGAACTACCGCTTACAACTACATATATAATAAAACAAATTTGTAGGTTCGCTCTTTAGATATTCTATATAAATATAAGAATAAGCAAAGTGAAGGAGAGAAAAATCCCCCCTTCACTTTAATTATTCTTAATAAACTTTAAGGTACACCTCACTACATTGTAAAGAATTTTGCTCCAAAATACACAATTAATCCTAGGATTAATACGTACACTAAGCAGAATTTTAAAGTTGCTTTTAATATTTTACCTTCTGCTCCTACAATTCCAGTAGCTGCTGTTGCAACTGCAATACTTTGAGGAGATATCATTTTACCAGCTGTTGCACCACCAGTATTGGCTGCTGCAAGCCAATATGGACTCATGTGTAGATTTTTTGCAACTTCAACTTGAAGTGGTCCAAACAATACGTTTGCGGAGGTATCACTGCCAGTTACAAAGGTACCTAGTGCACCAATAATTGGAGCAAATAATGGATAAAATCCTCCTGTTGCTGCAACAAGCACCACAGCAATAGACGTTATCATTCCACTATAACTCATTACTTTGGCAAGAGATACTATTGCAAGTATTGTAATTGCAGTTTTAGACATTTGTTTACAAGTATCCATAAATACCTTTACTATTTCTGATGACTTAGCTCCCTGAATAAGTCCCCCTATAAATGTAGCAAGAATTATAAGTGTCCCAGGATTTGCAATCCATGTAAAAGTACTAAGTTTTGCATGTGCACCGGTATATATTTGAATAGATGTTTTTATAGTTGATAATGGTTTATTTATTGCTGGAACTAAAGTACTTGTGATTAATATAAATGCTAAAATTAAAATAAATGGTACCCATGCCAATAATCCCTTCTTCATAGATATTTCAACCTTATCTTTAGCTGCAGTTTTTTTATAGAATACTTTTGCTATTGTAACTGTTACAATAATACATACCAATGATCCAATTAGTGCTGGAAGTTCAGCTCCCAAGTATTTCGCAACTAATAGTTCTGGTATTGCAAAAGCTAGACCTGATGCGATAGAAATAAGCACAACTCCTTTTATCGCCTTTACATTTTTACCCGTGAGCATTACTAATATTAAAGGTAAAATTACAATTAATACAAACAATTGAATTCCAACTGCAAAACTTAAAGTAACAGGATCAATTGATGCAACCTTTGCAAGAGTCGTTACAGGAAGACCTATTGCTCCAAACGCCGTTGGTGTTGTATTTGCAATAAGACATATTATTGCCGCAAATATAGGGTCAAATCCAAGAGCAGCTAAAATACTTGCAGGTATTGCAACTGCTGTACCAAAACCCGCAATTGCCTCAAGAAACCCACCAAAACCCCAAGCCACAATTAAAACCAGTATTCTTCTATCAGTTGTTATACCTGTCATCATATCCTTTATTACGTCCATACTTTTTGTATGAATAGAAAGGTTATAGGTGAACACCGCCGCTATTATTACAACAATAATTGGCCATATTGCCATTGCTGCGCCTTCAAGCGTTGCTGTAAGAGCTTGCCCAATTGGCATCTTCCAAACTAGGATTGCAAGTACTATTGTAAGTACAAGTGTAATTGAACAGGTTTTATGTCCCGGCATTTTTAAAACACCTAATGAAACCATAAGCCACACAATAGGAATAAGTGCTATAAAAAATAATACATAAATATTCATATTTTGTTTCCTCCTCTAATTAGTGATATGATTTGCAATTATGGAACCAAATGAGTAAAATCATTATATATCGCCAACATCTTTAAAAGAAATTGGCGATATAACTTTGTCTATTGACATACTTTTCCTGGGTTCAATATGTTATTAGGATCAAATGCTAATTTAATATTTTTCATTAATTCTACATATACATGTCCTAATTGCTCTAGCATATATTCTTTTTTCGCAAATCCAATTCCATGTTCTCCAGATACTAAGCCTTCGAGTTCTCTAGATTTACTATACATTGCTTCAAATACTTCTGTAATTTTTATATCCCATGCTTCATCTGTTAGATCATCCTTTAACACATACACATGTAAATTACCATCACCTGCATGACCAAAACTTCTTATTCTTATATCAAATTCCTTTTGAAGTTCATAAGTATACTTAATAAACTCCGCAACTTTGTTTCTTGGAACAACAACGTCACATTCATCCATATAAGTTGTTGTCGCTTTAACAGCTTCAAGGAAAGCTCCTCTTGCAGACCAAACAGCTTCTTTCCTCTCATCTGTATCAGTTATAAATACATCAAGAGCACCTTGCTTAAGGCAAATGTTAGCCACCCCTTCATAAGCTCTTTCTATTTCTTCTATGCTATTACCATCAAAAGTTAATAATAGATATGCATCTGATGAATTATCCGGGAATTTTTTCCCTAGGAACTCTTCAGCGGCAATAATAACTTCTCTTTGCATAAATTCTATGGCAGTTGGTGTAGATTTTGATTTAACTATCAAAGGAACTGTGCCTATTGCCATATCAAGGTTAGGGAAAGGTATTAAGAGCGATACAGCTTTTTTAGGTAGTGGTATAAGTTTCAATATTATTTTTGTGATTATCCCAAGGGTTCCCTCAGATCCACATATCAAGTCTTTTATGCTGTATCCAGTAGAATTTTTAACTACTTTCCCTCCAACATTAAGTATTTCCCCACTTGGAAGAACTACTTCAAGTCCTCTTATATAATCTCTTGTAACTCCGTATTTAACAGCTCTCATTCCACCTGCATTTGTATTAATGTTACCAGCAATTGTTGCAGATTTTTCACCTGGATCTGGCGGATAAAATAAATCAAACTCTTCAACATATTTGCTTATCTCCATTAAAAGCACACCCGGTTCAAGGGTTAATGTCAAATTTTCTTCATCAATTTCAAGTATATTATTCATTTTGGACATATTTATCATAATTCCACCGTAAATTGGAACTGATGCTCCAACTAGACCTGTTCCTGAACCTCTGGCTACAACTGGAATCATGTTTTCATTTGCATATTTCATAATCTTTGACACTTCGTCTGTTTTAAGAACTTCAACTAATACATCTGGCATTTTGCTTATTCCACCCATTTCATCATGGCTAAAATCATCATTTATTGCATCTCCTGTAAATACTCTATCCTTATCTAATATGGACACTAAAAACTCTATATCCTTAGCATCAAGTTTTTTGTAACTCATAAAATTACCTCCTCAATTACTTATTTATTTTACCCACTAACTTACTTATTATCTTTACCAGTGCTCTAACGTTTAACGTACACAGAACTCTGCTCCAGAGTTTTTAATATTTTCAATTAATTGAGGAACTATTTCATATATGTCTCCCACTATTCCATAATGAGCTACATTAAATATAGAAGCATTTGCATCCTTATTTACTGCAAATATACGCTCTGAACTGTTCATTCCAGCAGTAAACTGAACTGCACCAGAAATTCCAAGAGCTATTATTAATTT
>Ga0209540_10000278_pt1 | contig 56294 bp, 42 predicted proteins | sample BarGraIncu01121A_FD_184501 | JGI IMG/M metagenome (GOLD analysis project Ga0209540, IMG submission 184501) | Arctic peat soil microbial communities from Barrow, Alaska - Barrow Graham LP Incubations 011-21A (SPAdes) (version 2) | ecosystem: Environmental > Terrestrial > Soil > Wetlands > Peat... | reverse complement strand
TATTGCTAACAATGCATGGGATATTGTCTATGGCAGCAGTTCGGCTAATGGAGAATTAAAAGCTGGAGAAAAAATCAATGTTACTTCGGCAGGTACTCATACTGTGACTATGGATTTAAGCAATCCACTAAAATATACGTATACAATACAATAACCCATTTGCTCCGGTTTACATACTTGTAAATCAAAGCATCGATAATTAATAAAATGATATTAGTTGTTTAGTTAACGACTGCTCCGCAAGAGTCTCTGCAAAAATTCCAAACAGAATTGGAATCTTTGCAGAGAAAACTCCTGCGGAGTTATCATATCATTCTCGGTAAAACCAAATTAGAGTAGTAGATTAATTGAACGTATCAATTTGATAATTAAACAAAATATGTATCTTTGGAGGTTCATTATCTCACTAGATATATCATTTCTCAAAAGCTCTTTACTGCGTACATTCAGTTCTAACATTTTTTTGCAAAACATAATAAAACTAACCTCAAATGAAACTACACATTCAAAAAATCATTTTGTTTTCGATAGCTTTAGTTTTTATAAGTATTTTACATAGTTGTAAAGCCGTTGCACCAACGATTACTATTAAAACACCCACGTTCTCCAAAGGCGCTGACATTAGTTGGCTACCTCAAATGGAAGCAACCGGCTATAAATTTCTGAACGATAAAGGCATTGAGGAAGATTGTTTCAAGATTTTGAAAGACCACGGTATCAACTCCATCAGACTCCGCACATGGGTAAATCCATCGGATGATAGAAGCACCGGGCATTGCAGTAAAGAAGAAACCGTGGCAATGGCACTCAGAGCTAAAAAATACGGAATGCGGGTGATGATAGATTTTCACTACAGCGATACTTGGGCCGATCCTTCTAAACAGGCAAAACCAAAAGCATGGATAGGTCTTAACTTCGAACAACTAAAACAAGCCTTATACGATTATACTTTCGATGTAATGACCGCCCTTAAAACTGCCGGAGTCACTCCAGAATGGGTTCAGGTAGGCAACGAAACGCCAAGTGGAATGATATATCCCGAAGGAAGTACCGACAACTGGGCACAACTTGCTCAGTTAATCAACAAGGGATATGATGCTATAAAAGCTGTTTTTCCAACTTCGAAAGTAATTCTACATGTGGATCAGGGTAATAACAACGAGCGCTTTCGCTGGTGGTTTGATGCCGCCAAAGCCAATGGTGCTAAATATGATATTATCGGACTATCCTATTATCCTTTCTGGCTCGAAGGGAATCCGGACTACACTTTATCAATAAACGACTTAGGCAATAACCTGAACGATATGGCTTCGCGCTACGGCAAAGAAGTGATGGTAGTAGAAGTAGGTGGAGAAGACACTAAAGTGCAAAACACTTACGATATGCTGACAGCTGTTATCAAAAAAGTAAAAGAAGTACCTAACGGAAAAGGGCTTGGAGTATTTTACTGGGAACCGGAAGGTGCCAGAAGTTGGAGCCACTATAGTCTCAGTGCTTGGGGCGATGATGGAAAACCTTCAAAAGCATTAGATGCATTTAAATAATTTTGCCTAAAGACGAATGAATATGAAAACACCTTTTTTTAAAATATCCTTGGTAGCATTTGGTTTTGCTATTCTTGGAATTAGTTCGGGTTGTAAACAAACCAACCCGATTGAAGATCCTAAAGATACAACGGTCATTATCCCTACCACCGACAGTTTGGCCAAAGGAGCTGATGTTAGTTGGCTTACACAAATGGAAGCAAGCGGAAAGAAATTTTACAACGCTGCCGGCACAGAAATGGAATGCATGGCATTGCTAAAAAGTATGGGCATGAATACCATTCGTTTACGCGTGTGGGTAAACCCAACTGCAAATTGGAACAATACCGCCGATGTGCTGGTAAAAGCCAAACGAGCCAGTGCACTTGGCATGCGCATTATGATCGACTTTCATTACAGCGATACATGGGCTGATCCTACCAGTCAAACCAAACCTGCTGCATGGACAAATCTCAGTTTTGCTGATTTGAAAACAGCTGTTGCCACTCATACCACCGAAGTGCTAAACGCATTGAAAACAAATAACATTAAACCCGAATGGGTGCAGGTGGGTAACGAGACTAGTAATGGTATGTTATGGAATGATGGAAAAGCATCGGTCAGCATGAAAAACTATGCCGACCTTACCAATGCGGGTTACGATGCGGTAAAAGCTGTTTTTCCTACAGCAAAAGTGATTGTACACTTAAATAATGGGCAAAACAATGCTACTTTCCGTTGGTTGTTTGACGGATTAAAAGCTAACGGCGCAAAATGGGATGTTATCGGCATGTCAGTATATCCGGCTTGGTTTATACCTGCAAACGACTGGGCAACCTGCAATACTCAGGTACTAGCAAATATGAACGACATGGTTAGCCGTTATGGAAAAGAAGTGATGATAGTAGAATGCGGCATGAGTTGGGATAGCCCGAGCGCAAGCAAAAGTTTTTTGACGGATCTTATTGCAAAAATAAGAAGCGTTACCGGTAAAAAAGGATTGGGCGTTCTTTACTGGGAACCGGAATGCTACAATAACTGGCAATCATACTCTTTAGGAGCATTTGATAACGCAGGAAAACCTACAGCTGCATTAGACGCTTTTAAATAACAAATCGCCTGCCTGTATCAATAAATCACTCATCAGTGCCAATAAATCACTTGACAGTGCCAATAAATCACTCGTCAGTATCAATAAATCGCTTGACAGTGCCAATAAATCGTTCGACAGTATCAATTAATCGCTTGACAGCATCAATAAACAACCTGACAACATCAATTAATCGTTCGACAGTGCCAATAAACAAAAAATATAATTAATAATTCATATCTTAGAATGAAACAAACACATCAAACAAATAAAATAAAGAGGGCACTGCCCATTCTTTTATTTGTTTTTATCACGTCGCATATCGTTGCTCAGGATAATCGACAAACAGTAAACTTAAACTCCAACTGGCAGTTTTGCAATCAGGAAGATATTGCTAGCACCGAAACCAAACTACCTAATCAAACTGATTATGTATTTACCCAATGGCAAACAGTAACACTGCCTCACACGGCAAAAGTTGAACCTCAGGTAGTCGTAAAGCCATGGGTTGGCGTCAGTTGGTATAAAAAAGATTTTAAACCAAGTTCGGAGTGGAAAAACAAACGGGTTTATATTGAATTCGAAGCTGTGATGCAACAAGCAGAGGTTTGGCTGAATGGCAAATCTATCGCCAAACATACCGGGGGATATTTACCATTTACTATTGATATTAGCAACGCAATTATTTACGGTAAACAAAACCGAATAGTTGTAAAAACCGACAATCAGGATAATGCGGACGTTCCTCCTGGAAAACCAATAATGAATCTGGACTTCTGCTATTTCAGTGGCATCTATCGCAATGTTTCGCTCATTATTACGAATCCTTTGCATATAACTGATGCCGTGAAAGCAAATCAACCGGCTTCAGGCGGTGTGCATGTATGGTTTCCGAATGTTTCTAAACAACTGGCCAAAGTAGCTGTTTCAACACATGTTCGCAACGACTCAGACACACCAAAAGAATTTGAATTAAGCTACATTGTTTTCGACAAAACCGGTTCTACTGTTGAACTAAAATCGTCGCAAAAAGTAACACTCGCAGCTCAGTCAGAAAAGACCATTCTTGAAACCTTGCAAGTACAAACACCCGATCTTTGGCATCCAAATCATCCTAGTTTATACACGCTTCGCGTAGGTATTATCGAAAACAAAGCAATTATTGATGTTGTAAGCACCAAAATAGGCATCCGAAAATTCGAAATTTCCGACAATAAATTCCTTATCAACAGCGAACCCTTTCTATTGGTGGGAACGAATCGTCATCAGGAATATCCTTACATAGGCAATGCATTATCCGACAACGCACAATACCGCGACGCAGTAAAAATAAAAGAAGCTGGATTCAATATTGTACGTTTGTCGCATTATCCTCAGTCGCCTGCCTTTATGAATGCTTGCGACGAGTTGGGAATTCTTACCATCGCCGCCATTCCGGGCTGGCAGTTTGTTGGCAAAGAAGCCTTTATGCAACATTCGTATCAGGATGCCCGCGAATTAATTCGTCGTGACAGAAACCATGCAAGCGTGGCCATGTGGGAATTATCGTTGAACGAATCACCTATGCCCGACAACTTTATGAAAAAGATGACCGAGATAGCCAAAGAGGAATCTCCCGAATCGAAACTGATTACTTGTGGCTGGATTGATAAATACTACGATGTGTACATCCCTGCCCGTCAACATGCTAAAGCTCCGAATTACTGGAAAAAATATGAAGGCAAAATACCTTTATTTACCGGGGAATATGGCGACTGGGAATATTTTGCACAGGATGCAGGGTTGAACCAAGCAGGATACGCAGGATTGAAAAGCGACGAACGCACAAGTAGACAATTGCGCAGCGACGGCGAAAAGCGCATGTTGCAACAAGCGGATAACTTTCAGGAAGCGCACAACGACAACTTAATCAATCCACACCTCGGTGATGCCAATTGGTTGATGTTCGATTACAATCGCGGCTACTCGCCCGACATTGAATCATCGGGTATAATGGACATTTTCCGCTTGCCTAAATTCGCGTATTATTTCTATCGCAGTCAGGATAAACCGGCCAGTGGTACGAGTTTGTACGACTCTACTCCTACCGTCAAAATTGTATCGAACTGGAACGCAACTTCCGATTTCCGTAATGTAAAAGTTTACTCCAATTGCGAGGAAGTAGCACTTTATTTGAATGACAAACTGATAGAGAAAAAGAAGCCCCAACGGAATGTTCTTTCGGAACAATTACCTTATCCTCCTTTTATCTTTGACACTAAACAATTCGAAGCCGGACAACTAAAAGCAATTGGTTATATCAATGGGAAAGAAGTAAAACAAGACATTGTAACTACCTCGGGCGAACCAGCGTACATTAAACTTTCGTACGACAAAAGTGGAAAATCGTTGAAAGCCGATGGTGCTGATGCCGTATTTGTTTACGCCATTGTGTGTGATGCTAAAGGTAATCCGGTACCCGAATCGAATGCTTCCATACAATTTAAGCTAAATGGGAATGGTAAATTGATAGGCGAGAATCCTATCAAAGCCGAAGCCGGGATTGCTACTATTCTCCTTCAGGCCGACAATAAAGCGGGAACAATAACTATCCAGGCTATAAATACAACATTAAAATCAGGGCAAATAAAAATTGTTCCGGTAAGATAAAGTCAATTCTGTATTCAATCATTTTTTTCAAAGCAGTTCGGGTTAATTCGGAAGAATTGAACCGAACTGCTTTGAAAATTCAAACCACACCGAACCAATCTCTGAGTGAATTGTTTCATTGTCAAAAAGAACAAACGATGAAAAATTTCAAAACCATTGAACAAATTATTGCACCGCCCGCTCCGCACATGGTGGGTGACGGATTTCGGGTCAATAATTTTTTTCCGGGCACTAAATACATAGGATTAAAACGCATGAGCCCGTTCTTTTTACTGGACTATGGCGCCAAGGTTGACTATCCACCAACCGATACGCCACGTGGCGTTGGGGTACATCCTCATCGTGGGTTCGAAACCGTAACCATTGCTTACAAAGGCAAAGTGGCACATCACGACAGTGCCGGGAACAGTGGCGTGATTGGCGAAGGTGACGTGCAATGGATGACTGCTGCTTCGGGTGTATTACACAAAGAATATCACGAAAAAGAATGGAGTAAAACCGGTGGAGCCTTTCAAATGGTACAACTATGGGTGAACCTCCCTGCCCAATATAAAATGAGTACACCCAAATATCAAGGGATAAAGCACGATAAATTTGGACAATACTTATTACCCAACTCTCAGGGAGTGGTGGAGGTAATAGCCGGTGATTATAACGGAACAAAAGGACCTGCATCAACATATACACCCATCGAAATGTATAATGTGCGTATAAAAAAGGGAGCAAACGTCATTTTTTCTCTACCCGAAGACTTCAATACCGGCTTCATGGTTATAGAAGGCACCGCCATTATAAACGACAAAACAGTACATGCCGATCATTTTGTGCTATTTGCAAACAAAGGAACAGATATTATTATGAAGGCTCCGGAAGACACTGTTGTATTAGTACTTAGCGGAAAACCTATCGACGAACCAATAGTTCCTTACGGTCCGTTTCTGATGAATTACAAGGAAGATATTATGCAGGCCTACGAAGATTTAAACAACGGTAAGTTTGGGCATTTAGAAGATTAATAACCTATTTTTCGTTCAAAACTAATACGAATATTTCAATAGCTCAACTATTGGAATATTCGTATTTTTATTCTAAATTTGTCGAAAAAAAATAAAATATGTCCGTATCTTCTCCAGCCCGCCTCCACGTTGTTGATGCCTTGCGGGGCTTTGCCATCGTTTCTATACTTTTATTGCACAATATAGAACATTTCGACTTCTATTTTACCCCTCCAAACCTACCGGCATGGATGGTAACATTGGACAAAGGAATATGGGACACCTTGTTTTTCATGTTTGGTGGGAAGTCCTATGCCATTTTTGCACTTCTTTTCGGTCTTACATTTTTTATCCAATTCAATAACCAAGCGCAGAAAGGAAAAGACTTCCGTGGACGTTTTGCGTGGCGTATGGTATTATTGCTGGTATTTGGCTTTATCAACTCCTGCTTCTTCGAGGGCGACATACTATTCATTTACGCTATCATAGGCTTTTCACTTATTCCAGTGGCCAAATTGAGCAACAAAGCCATATTAATTACAGCCATTATTCTAATGTTGCAACCCTACGAGTGGTATAACTTTGTGGTTGGACTTTTTCATCCTCATACCGTTATGGCAAACCCTGTTTCATGGCAGTATTTTGGTAAAATGGGCGAATACATTCCCGGCGAATCCTTTTGGGCTACGGTTTATGGCAACCTCACCAACGGAAAAATTGGTGTACTGAACTGGACTTGGGAAAATGGGCGTGTATTCCAAACAGCAGCACTTTTTATGCTCGGTATGCTGGCCGGAAGAAAAAAAGTTTTTGTATTATCAAACGACAGTAAATTATTCTGGTTTAAAGTATTGATGTTTGCAACCATTGCATTTATTCCATTTTATATCACCAAGAATGGCCTGGGTCATTGGATAAGTAGCGAAGCTGTACGCCGACCACTCATCACCATTTTCACCTCATGGTCTAACCTTTCATTTATGCTCATACTGGTAGCTTGTTTTGTATTGCTTTTCCAACAGTTAAGCAGTTCTAAGAGAAGCCTTAACCTATTCTCACCGTTTGGGAGAATGAGTTTAACGAATTACATCATGCAATCCATTCTGGGTTCTTGCATTTATTATGGCTTTGGACTTGGCTTATACAAATACACCGGAGCTTCTTATTCAATTCTCATCGGTATCGCACTGGTCATTTTCCAATGGGCGTTCTGCTATTTATGGCTTGCAAAACACAAGCAAGGTCCACTTGAATCATTGTGGCATAAAGCTACCTGGTTTCATTCAAAATAACATTTAAATTTTGTATAATATTAGTCATCAAAATTGTTATATTTGCATTTATATGCATTTAAATTACTCTTACTCGTAATTTAGAGAATTAACTTGCATATTATTGGAATATTTCCTACTTTTTTACAAATTGTATTGAACATTTTACAAAATCATTTGTTTAAAATCAAAGAAAAGCACTTTGAGAACGCCCGCCAAAGTTATTTTTCATTACATTTGCAATTGAAATAATTACAATTTGATTAAAAATACAGAAATATGGTTTTTGATGAACAAATGATTCAGCGTGTTTACGCATCCTTCCCCGAAAGAATAAGTCAAATAAAGAATAAACTTCAGCGTCCACTCACCCTTACCGAGAAGATTCTGTACGTTCATCTAGCAACAGATGAACCTATTGACAATTATAGTAGAGCAATAGATTATGTCAATTTTTCGCCCGACCGTGTGGCTATGCAAGATGCAACGGCACAAATGGCCTTGTTGCAGTTAATGAATTCGGGCAGACAAACAGTAGCTGTACCGTCAACCGTTCATTGCGATCACTTAATTCAGGCACATATTGAGGCTAAAACCGACTTAAAAACGGCCAACGAAACCAACCGTGAAGTATATGATTTCTTAAGTGCGGTTTCGAATAAATTTGGCATTGGCTTTTGGAAACCGGGTGCGGGTATTATTCATCAGGTCGTATTCGAGAACTATGCTTTTCCGGGTGGAATGATGATTGGTACCGACTCACACACCGTAAATGCAGGTGGTATGGGTATGATTGCCATTGGAGTTGGTGGTGCCGATGCAGTGGATGTTATGGCCGGAATGCCATGGGAGCTTAAAATGCCAAAAATCATTGGCGTTAAACTTACCGGAAAACTTTCGGGTTGGGCTTCTCCAAAAGACGTAATTCTGAAACTGGCAGGAATTCTCACCGTAAAAGGTGGAACAAATGCTATAATTGAGTATTTCGGTGAAGGAACAGCGTCATTATCAGCCACAGGAAAAGGAACTATTTGTAACATGGGTGCAGAAGTGGGTGCTACCACTTCCCTGTTTCCATTCGACGAAAAATCAATAGCCTATCTCAATGCAACGGGGCGGAGTTCAATAGCCAATGCTGCAAAAAACATAATTGAACATCTTCAAGCAGACGAGGAAGTCATTGCCGAACCGGGAAGATATTACGATCGCTTAATCGAAATAAATCTGAGCGAATTAGAACCATATATCAATGGTCCATTTACACCTGATTTGGCTTATCCAATCTCTGAATTTGCCAAAGCGGTAAAAGAGAAAGGTTATCCTCAAAAAATGGAAGTCGGACTGATTGGTTCATGTACCAACTCTTCATACGAGGATTTGACCCGTGCCGCATCGGTTGTAAAAAATGCAAAAGAAGACGGACTAAAAGTTCAGGCTCAATTTATCATTAATCCGGGTTCGGAACAGGTGCGCTATACTGCCGAACGCGACGGTGTCCTGGCCGAATTCGAATCCGTAGGTGGTATCGTTATGGCAAATGCCTGCGGACCATGTATCGGCCAATGGAAACGCGAAACAGACAACCCTGAGCGCGCAAACTCTATCATTACCTCGTTTAACCGCAACTTCGCTAAACGTGCCGATGGCAATCCAAACACCCATACCTTTATCGGTTCGCCCGAAGTGGTAGCAGCTATGACCATTGCGGGTGATTTATGTTTTAACCCTTTGACCGATTCATTAATCAATGAAAAAGGCGAGAGTGTAAAACTGCAAGAACCAACAGGTTTGGAATTACCCCCAAAAGGTTATGCGGTTGAAGACGCAGGTTATATTGCCCCGGCAGCAGATTCGAAGGATATCAAAATTAACATCGACGTACAATCGAAACGGTTACAAATTCTTCAACCTTTCGCTCCTTGGGATGGTAAGGACTACAAAGCATTACCGTTACTCATCAAAACGAAAGGAAAATGTACCACCGACCATATCTCGATGGCCGGACCATGGCTAAAATTCCGAGGACATATCGACAATATTTCCGACAATATGCTTATTGGTGCGGTGAATGCATTCAACGACAAAACAAACACTGTTCTCGATGCGCAAACCGGAGAGTATCTAACGGTACCCGGATTGGCTCGTAAATACAAAGCACAGCAAATTGGCTCTGTAGTAGTTGCAGAGGAAAACTATGGTGAAGGTTCGAGTCGTGAGCACGCTGCCATGGAGCCCCGCTTCTTGAACGTAAAAGCCATTTTGGTAAAATCATTTGCCCGTATTCACGAAACGAACTTAAAGAAACAAGGCATGTTAGCATTGACTTTTGCCGATAAAAATGATTATGATAAAGTTCGGGAAGATGATCAGATTAACATCCTCGGGCTGACAAGTTTTACACCAAGTGTAAATCTTTTTGTAGAGCTACTTCATAGCGATGGAACAACTGATAAATTTGAAGTGATACATACTTACAATCAGGTTCAGATTGGTTGGTTTAAAGCTGGGAGTGCATTAAATGCAATGAATAAATAAAAGTCAAAAAAAATTTTCATTCACAAAACAAAAAGACCAATCGCTGTGTTAAACAAAAAACAGACCAATACAAAAAATATAAAATCTAAGTTCATGGAAAAAGATTATTTAATTTACAAATTATCGGAAACGATTAAAACCACCAGTCGGATCGACAAAGAATTATTCACTCAATTCAATGTGAAACGTGGACTAAGAAACGAAGATCACTCTGGCGTATTAGTTGGATTAACAAAAGTAGGTAATGTTGTTGGGTACGAAAAGCTACCCGAAGGTGGTCTGAAAGCCGTTCCTGGCAAACTGATTTACAGAGGCATAGATGTTGAAGATTTAGTTCATGGATTTCAGTCTGAATACCGCTTAGGCTTCGAAGAAACTGCATTCTTATTACTTTCGGGCTACCAACCGGATGCTGATGAGCTTAAAGCTTTTTCGAAACTGCTAGTAGATGGGATGGTATTGGCTCAAAAAGCCACAATGAACATTCTTGACCTAGAAGGTCAAGATATTATGAATATTTTATCGCGTAGTGTACTGGAGATGTATACATTCGATTCGAATCCTGATGATATTTCACGCGACAATTTGATTCGTCAATCCATTGATTTGATTGCAAAATTCCCAACTATTGTTGCATACGCATTTAATATTCTTCGCCACAGTCAACAAGGTCGTTCTTTGCATATTCGTCATCCAAAAGAAGATATGTCCTATGCAGAAAACTTTCTGTATATGATGAAAGGTCCGGGAAGATATACCGAATTAGATGTAAAAATTCTTGACTTAACGCTTATTCTACATGCCGACCATGGTGGTGGTAACAATTCTACATTTACTGTACGTGTAGTTAGCTCTACTCAAACAGACACCTATTCTGCTATTGCTGCAGGTATAGGATCTTTAAAAGGACCTTTGCATGGTGGCGCAAATATAAAAGTGGTACAAATGTTCGAACATTTGAAAACAGCTATCAAGGACTGGACAAATGTAAAAGAAATCGATGCCTATTTGAAAAAAATGTTGAATAAAGAAGCATATAATAAAAGTGGCTTAATATATGGCATTGGTCACGCTGTTTACACTGTTTCCGATCCACGAGCACTTTTACTAAAAGAAATGGCACGCTCCATGGCTGTTGAAAAAGGGCTTGAAAAAGAATTTGCTTTCTTAGAATTGCTTGACGAACGTTCAGTGAATGCATTTATGACATTTAAAGGAGATGGTATCAACAAACAAGTTTGTACGAATGTTGATTTCTATTCTGGGTTCGTGTATGATGCTATCGGTTTACCAAGCGAAATTTTCACACCAATGTTCGCTATGTCACGTGTAGCAGGTTGGACAGCTCATCGGATTGAAGAATTGAACTTTGCAAGCAAACGAATTATCCGTCCGGCGTACAAAAACGTAGGCGAGTGCAAAACATTTATCCCATTGAAAGACAGATAATCTTATAACATATTTCTAGGGTCGAAATCAATTTGATTTTCGACCCTAGAAATATATATTCATATTAGACATGCAAAAAATAAAAGTAACAAATCCCGTCGTTGAACTTGATGGTGATGAAATGACCCGAATTATTTGGGCATTTATCAAAGAACAACTTATCCTTCCTTATCTCGATCTGGATATCAAGTATTATGATTTAAGCATTGAGAACCGTGATTTAACGAATGATCAGGTCACTATTGACTCGGCAAACGCCATCAATAAATACAATGTCGGCATCAAATGTGCAACCATTACGCCTGACGAAGCGCGGGTTGAAGAATTTGGATTGAAAAAAATGTGGAAATCTCCAAATGGAACTATTCGTAATATTATTGGTGGTACGGTATTCCGCGAGCCGATTGTGATGAGTAATGTTCCGCGTTACGTTCAGGGTTGGACAAAACCAATCGTTATTGGACGTCATGCATTTGGCGATCAGTACAAAGCCACCGACACTGTAATTAAAGGCAAAGGAACGCTGAAAATGACCTTTACCAACGAAGCAGGCGAGACAAAAGAATGGGAAGTATACAACTTCGAAGGCGACGGCGTAGCAATGGCTATGTACAACACCGACGAATCCATCTATGGCTTTGCCCGCTCATCTTTTCAAGTTGCATTAGAGAAAAAATGGCCATTGTATCTTTCTACAAAAAATACAATTCTAAAAGCTTACGATGGACGCTTCAAAGATATTTTTCAGGAAGTATACGAAAAAGAATTTCAGTCTGCCTATAAAGAAGCAGGCATCACTTACGAGCACCGTTTGATTGACGATATGGTTGCCTCGTGCATGAAGTGGAATGGTGGATTTGTGTGGGCATGCAAAAACTATGATGGCGACGTTCAATCGGATACGGTAGCGCAAGGCTTTGGTTCATTAGGGTTAATGTCGTCAGTACTTGTTACCCCCGATGGAAAAACAGTAGAAGCAGAAGCCGCTCACGGGACTGTAACCCGCCACTACCGTCAACATCAACAAGGAAAATCAACATCGACTAATCCGATTGCTTCTATTTTTGCATGGACACGTGGATTGATGCACAGAGCCAAGCTAGATGATAACGCCGCATTGCTGAACTTCTGCGAAAAGCTGGAGCTTGTTTGTATCGAAACCGTTGAAGCCGGAGAAATGACCAAAGATTTAGCGGTTCTTATCCATGGCGAAAGTGTTACTAGCGATAACTACCTCAGCACCGAAGGTTTCTTAGCTGCCTTGAAACGCAATTTAGATGCAAAGTTAGGATAAAAAGTCCATTTGATTTATAATAGAATAGAGCTGCAAAAGGAATTTTGCAGCTCTATTCTATTTTTCGGACTACCAGCTAATATTCAGACTTGTTTGCATAAAAAAAGCAACCCTTTCGAGTTGCTTTATATTCAAATTTAAGTAATCGTACTATCGTTCGGATTATCCTAAAAAGCTTTTCAATAATTTACTTTTAGCATTCGGTCTCAATTTGCGAATCGCTTTTTCTTTAATCTGACGTACACGTTCACGTGTTAAACCAAATTCATCTCCAATTTCCTCAAGCGTCATTTCCGGAATGCCCAGTCCAAAGAATTTTTTTACGATATCTCGTTCTCTGTCCGACAAAGTAAAAATCAAAACACGTTCAATTTCTTTAGAGAGTGATTCGTTGATCAAAGCACGGTCAGCATTGGGAGAATCATCATTGATCATTACATCCAACAAACTGTTGTCTTCACCTTCAACAAACGGTGCATCCACTGAAATGTGACGACCCGAAACTTTCATTGTATCGGCAATTTTTTCTACAGGAATATCCAACACGTCGGCTAACTCTTCAGGTGAAGGGCGACGTTCGTTTTCTTGCTCGAATTTTGAGAAAGCTTTGTTGATTTTATTTAACGAACCAACCTGATTCAATGGTAAACGTACAATACGAGATTGCTCAGCCAATGCTTGCAGAATAGATTGACGGATCCACCATACGGCATAAGAAATAAACTTAAATCCACGTGTTTCATCAAATTTCTCGGCAGCCTTAATCAATCCAAGATTTCCTTCATTAATTAAATCAGGAAGACTTAGGCCTTGGTTTTGGTACTGTTTAGCTACCGACACAACGAAACGTAAATTAGCTCGTGTAAGTTTTTCTAACGCAATCCTGTCACCTGCACGTATCCGTTGAGCCAATTCAACTTCTTCTTCTACAGTAATAAGGTCTTCACGTCCAATCTCTTGTAAATACTTATCAAGAGATGCACTTTCACGATTCGTGATCGATTTGGTAATTTTTAATTGTCTCATTTAATGAATCAAAATTAGCTTGCAAAAGTACTTATTTTTTTCGACTTGTCAAAGCGAAAAATCTAAAATCTTGCACATCGTTTGTTTCTATGCTTAATAGATTAGCAGATAGTATGTTTAAAATAAAATAATTGTTTATTGTAATCTTGTTTAACAAAACAACTACAACTACAAACAATGGATCTCTAAAAAAACATACCGTTCAACTTAGACTATTCTTTATTACTAACGCTTTAGATTTCAAATTGTTTTACTTTGTTGATAAGATTAAAAAAATATGACAAACCCAATAGAATTGAATTTGTCATATAATTAAAAGACTGAACTAACCCAACATCAATCAGCCAGATCTATAGCATAATAGCCAATCTTACCTGTCCGACTGCTAATTCCGGCAATATAAAGCACCGTTTCTTTTTCGCCATTATTCATAGCTGCATCAAACGCCGATTGAATTTCTTCTGCCGATCTTACAACTTCATTATTCAGTTTCAAGATAATAAAACCCAGCTTAAGTCCGGCTTCAGCCAATTTCCCTTTTGAAAGCGACTTTATTTCCACACCATATTCCAGTTGGTATTTCTCTTTCGTCTTTGCATCAACCGGCACAAAAGTAGCTCCTAACACTTCAGAGCTCGACTGCGAGGTAACAACATCGGTATTGCCTTGTCTGTTTTTCAAAACCACATCCAATTTCAACACTGAATTATTGCGCAATACATCAATTGTAATTTTATCGGATGGACGATAGCGACCAATCTGTTCCTGCAATTCCGCAACCGATTTCACCGCCACACCGTTCACATTATTGATAACATCACCTTCCTTAACCCCGGCAACTTTGGCAGCACTCTGATCAACAACTTTGCCAACATAAGCTCCATCCATTGTTTTCAGGTTCTTGTCTTTAGCCAGTTTATCATCAATATTGCTAATTTCAACACCCAAAACGGCACGCTGCACCACTCCAAACTGTTTAATATCAGCTACTACTTTTTGCACAATACTTACCGGAACAGCAAATGCATAACCGGCATACGAGCCTGTTTGAGAAGTAATAGCGGTATTTATCCCTATCAGTTCACCATGCGTATTCACCAAAGCACCACCACTATTACCCGGATTCACTGCAGCATCGGTTTGAATAAACGATTCAATTTTCATTTGTGTATTCAAAATGTCGATAGAGCGAGCTTTAGCACTTACAATACCTGCTGTAACTGTGGAAGCCAGATTAAACGGATTTACAACAGCCAATACCCACTCGCCCACTTTCAACTCATCCGAATTGCCAAATGTAATTACAGGTAAGTCCTTTGCATCAATCTTTATCAAAGCAATATCTGTATTAGGGTCGGTACCAATCAATTTAGCCTTAAATGTACGCTTATCATTCAATGTCACTTCTATTTCCGAAGATTTATCAATTACGTGATTATTCGTTACAATATAACCATCATTGCTAATAATCACTCCCGAACCAGAACCTTCTTGCATAGGTACATCTTTGGGTTGTTGCTGTTTTCGCTGTTGAGACCCAAAGAAGTATTCAAAAAAAAGGATCATCTCCAAAACCACCATATGACATTTGTGTCATTGGCATTTTTACTTTTACGTGAACTACTGCGTGAATGGACAGTTCCGCAGCGACAGTGAAATCAGTTTCAATGCCTTTGGTTGCATTTGCAAACCGGGCATACGACGCGGGAACTTTGGCATTACTAAAACCATTTTCATCTTCGTGTCTATTGGCAATGTAATTTGTAGTCAAATTAGTAGCTATACTTACGGCTACGACTATCCCAAAAAAGCCGAGCATTCTCATTCGTTTTGATAGGTTCATTTTTCTTTGTTTTTAGGATTTATCACTAAGTTGATTATTATCTGTTTGAAATTATTTTTTCGATGCGAAAATAATCAAAACTTATACCTACAAGTCAATGGTAGCACGTTTTTTGAAATTTATTAACAGCTATTTTTTGTCGATTAACGAGCATTAACGAGCCAAGTTTTATTTCTGAAAAGTTGCAATTAAAACGAACAAAAAAACCACCCTTTTGTCAGGTGGCTTTCTTGTTATTCGTGAAAAAATGTCAGTTTTATGACAGCATTTCAACCCATTATTTCTTAAATCCGTAAACGGCCAAATCTCCCAATTCTTCTTCGATACGAAGCAATTGATTGTATTTTGCCATACGATCCGAGCGGCTCAACGAACCTGTTTTAATCTGACCGGAGTTGGTAGCCACTGCAATATCGGCAATGGTAGCATCTTCTGTTTCGCCCGAGCGGTGTGAAGTGACTGAAGTATAACCGGCACGGTGAGCCATCTCGATAGCATCCAGTGTTTCGGACAATGTACCAATTTGGTTTACCTTGATCAAAATCGAGTTAGCGCATCCCAAATCGATTCCTTTTTTCAGGTATTCAACATTAGTCACGAATAAGTCATCGCCCACTAACTGAATTTTCTTACCCAATTTTTCAGTCAATAGTTTCCAACCATCCCAGTCTCCTTCATTCATACCGTCTTCGATAGAATCAATAGGATAATTAGCAACCAGGTCGGCCAGGAATTCTACCTGTTGAGCTGAAGTTCGTTTAGCACCATTTGGTCCTTCAAATTTAGAATAATCGTAGATACCATCTTTATAAAATTCCGAAGCAGCGCAGTCTAATCCAATCGTAACATCGCTACCGGCTTTGTAACCGGCTTTTTCGATAGCTGTGATAATTGATTTCAACGCATCTTCAGTACCATCCAAAGCAGGTGCAAAACCACCTTCGTCGCCTACAGATGTGCTCAGGTTACGATCATGAAGTACTTTTTTCAATGAATGGAAAACCTCAGCGCCCATACGTAAACCTTCGCTAAACGATTTGGCACCGATAGGACGAATCATAAATTCCTGAAAGGCAATGGGAGCATCAGAGTGCGATCCACCGTTGATAATATTCATCATTGGTACCGGCAATACAAAAGTATTTGTTCCGCCAATATAACGATAAAGAGGCATATCCAAGTACGCTGCAGCTGCTTTGGCTACTGCCAACGAAACACCTAAAATAGCATTAGCACCCAGGTTTGATTTTGTTTTTGTGCCATCCAACTGAATCATAAGTTTATCGATAGCGCGTTGTTGCAATGCACTGATGCCGATTAATGCAGGTGCAATTTTATCGTTTACATTGGCTACAGCTTTCAAAACTCCTTTGCCCAGATAGCGTTTTTTGTCACCGTCGCGCAATTCAATGGCTTCATTTTCGCCGGTTGAAGCTCCCGAAGGAACAGCAGCACGTGCCATTACGCCCGATTCCAAATACACATCTACCTCTACAGTAGGATTTCCACGCGAATCAAGAATTTCGCGAGCCACAATTTTTTCAATTTTACTCATGTTTTATTTATTTTTTAAATGATTACATTATTCACAGTCTGTTACGTATGAGTATAAACGCTCAAAAAAATAAAATGTTCTTGCACTTCTTTAATTATTTAGTACATCTTTGTATCCGAAAAAAACAGTAAATTTGTGCTTTAAACAATTCGAATAAAACAGCATCCCTATGAAAAAAATAATCCTACTTACAGCACTTTGCGTTTCACTCTCTTCGTGTGCTCAACTATCAAAGATTGCTTCTCAACTTCAAACAACCGCCACTTCAAACTTACCGGTTACCAATGCCGAAACTGTTTCGGGCTTGAAGAGTTCTCTCAATGTAGGTATAGAACAAGCGGTAAATCATTTGGGCGTACAAGATGGATTCTATAAAGATGCAGCTTTAAAGCTATTACTTCCTAAAGAGGCACAACCAATTATCGATAATATCAGACTGGTTCCCGGTGGACAAGCGTTAGTGGATAAAGCTGTGCTATCAATCAATCGCTCGGCCGAAGATGCAGTAAAAGAAGCAACTCCGATATTTAAAAATGTTATTTTAAACATGAGCCTGACAGATGGCATGGGAATTTTGTTTGGAGCAAATAATGCCGCTACTGAGTTTCTACGCAAGAATACGTACTCCCAGCTTCAAGCCGCATTTGCTCCAAAAGTAAGAGCATCACTCAGCAAACCATTGGTTGCCAATGCATCCACCACCGACACATGGAATACACTGAGCTCAGGATTTAATTCGGCAGCCAAAACACCAATGGGAAGAATAGCGGGACTCAAACAAGTGAATGTCAACCTTGAGAATTATGTAACTGAAAAAGCATTGGACGCATTGTTCCTGAAAGTGGCCGAAGCCGAAAAAGACATACGCACTAACCCTACCGCCCGCGTAAGCGACTTATTGAAACGGGTTTTCGGACAGCTAGACAAGAAGTAAAAACCTTGCAATAATTAGTTGTTTTCTATAAGTTAGAAATATGACATTCAGAACACAAAAAAAAATAGATTTCACATCCGATTGGGCGTGAAATCTATTTTTTACCTGTGGAAGTGTATCTATTGCGGTCTGATCTTATCTCATTCAAGTGTGAGAGGGTTATTTCACTCAAACTCCACAATCGTAATTCCCGCACCACCAAATTGAATGTGCTCATCGCGAAAGGTTTTAACACCATGAATCGTTGCAAGGTATTGACGAATCATTTGACGCAAAGCGCCAGTACCCGTTCCATGCAATATGCGAACACCCGACACGCCCACCATGATGGCATCGTCGATAAAATACATAACCGCCTGCAATGCTTCATCACCGCGCATACCGCGCACGTCCATCTCGGAGCTAAAGGTCAGTTTTCGTTGACGCACTTCGTCGGTGCTGGTGCTCATAATGGATTCGTATTTACGCGCTTCCTTTTTCAACTGATTATTACTGATAGCCTCTAACCGAGCTAACTTCACCGTCGATTTCAGATTACCAAAAGCCACCACTGCTTGCTTATCCTGCATTTCCAGAATAACACCAGTTGCAGTTTGACCTTTCATGCGAACGTTGGCGCCGATTTTCAAGGTTTCATGTTCAATATTTGGCGTAGGGACAGGTCGTGACCTGTCCTTATTGGCAACAATTTTGGGTTGTTGGACAGGTCGCGACCTGTCACTACCCTGTTCCGGTTCATGGGTAATTTTCTTTTTAAAATCATCCAACTCCTTTCGCACCGCTTGGGTGCGCACTTTCTCTGCATCCGCCTCCTTTATCTGACGGATGGTATTCTCTATCTTAGCATTGGCATCCGACAGTAAATTGCGGGCTTCATCCTTTGCTTTGGTAGTGATTTCCTTGCGTTGACGGTCAATACTACTTAGCTCAGCTTCATATTTTTCGAGTGTTTCCTCCAGTTTCTTTTCCTTCTGTCGAATTTGCTGACGCTTGTTCTCCCAGTAGCGTTTATCGCGCACAATGTCCTGCAAGTGCTTGTCGTAATCAAGATGCTCCGCTCCTACTTTATCTGCTGCTTCAGCAATCAAATCCTCGGGTAAACCAATCTTACGGGCTATCTCAATAGCAAACGAACTTCCCGGATTACCAATGCTCAACTGAAAAAGCGGTTGCAAATGCTGACGGTCGTACAGCATGGCTCCATTTACAATTCCCGGAGCATCTTCTGCATAATGTTTAAGATTAGTATAGTGGGTGGTGATAACTCCAAAGGCCACGTTCCGATTAAAGCGTTCCAGCGTTGCTTCGGCAATGGCACCACCAATCATTGGTTCGGTACCCGTTCCAAATTCATCAATCAACAATAGCGTTTTAGCATTACTATTCTTGATAAAAAACTTCATGTTCAGCAAGTGTGAACTATAGGTTGAAAGATCATTTTCAATGGATTGTTCATCGCCAATATCAATAAACAAGCGATCAAAAATACCGGCGCGACTGCTATCGTGAAGAGGCACCAACAAACCGCACTGCATCATATATTGCAACAGCACCACCGTTTTCAGACATACCGATTTACCACCGGCATTCGGACCCGAAATAAGCAAAATGCGTTGTTTTTCATTCAACACAATGTCCAGCGGCACGATTTCTTTTCCTTGTTTTTTGAGCGAAAGGAATAGTAATGGATGTACGGCTTTTGCCCATTCAAGCTGACAACAGTCGTCAACACGAGGTTTAATGGCTTTTATCTCGATAGCAAAAAGAGCTTTGGCTCGTAGGAAATCGATCCAGCCGAGGAAATATTGCGAAGCAAAAATCTCTTCGGAATGCGGACGAACAAAGTTGGTGAACTCCACCAAAATACGGATAATCTCACGTCGCTCCTCACCTTCCAACTCACGCAGACGGTTATTGGCATCCACCACTTGTGTAGGCTCAATAAAAACGGTCTTACCGGTTGCTGATTCATCGTGTACAATACCGTTTACCTTGCGCTTAAACGCCGGCGAAACAGGTATTACCAAACGACCTTCGCGCATGGTAGGTGCTACATCTTTTTCCACGTATCCATCGGCTTGTGCCTGACGAAGAATAGAATTCAACGTTCGGGAAATGGATCCCTGTACCTGAAAAATATCTTTACGAATGCGTCCCAGCTCCGGTGAAGCATTGTCTTTTATCTTGCCAAACTTATTGAGAATGCTGTCGATACGATTAATGATCAGCGGAAAAGTCTCCACACCCAATACCAATTCGTGCAAATGCGGATACACATCGGCTTCGCTTCGGGTAAGAAATGCCACCAAAAGCCGCACCGCTTCCAACGCTCGACGAAGATCAAACACCTCCAACTCGTCGAGGAACAAGCCTTCGATACGCACCCGCGACAGCGCCGGACGCACATCATAAAAATCACCGACTGGCAATTCATCGCTTTCGGTGGTCAACACGCGCAGCATCTCATCAGTCTGACTAAGCAGCCGCATCACTTCGGCGTAATCGGAAGTAAATAGTATTTCATCAACTTTTTCTGCACCCAAAGTACTCACACACTTGTCTTTCAACAATTGGCGAATGGTGGTAAAAGCTATTTTTTGTTCGAAATGATCTGGATAAAGCATTGTTTAGTTGACAGTGGAAAATTGATAGTTGAAAGTTATTGGTGGCAATTAAGAGTTATCACTTTTGTAAATTTCTTTCTACAGCTTTCGCTTCCTCCCAAATCACATCCATTTCAGCCAAACTCATGGCTTTCAAGTCAATTCCCTGGGTGATGGTTTTCGATTCGAGATAGTTGAAACGGTTGATAAACTTGCGGTTGGTGCGCTCCAATGCATTCTCCGGGTTAATATCGTACAGCCGGGCTGCATTAATCAGACTAAATAGCATATCGCCAAACTCGGCTTCCATCTTGTCCTTATCCATGGCAGCAACTTCTGCTTTGAACTCATCAATTTCTTCCTGAACCTTGCCCCAAACCTGTTCGCGCTCTTCCCAGTCGAAACCTACGCTGCGCGCTTTGTCTTGTATACGGTGAGCTTTGATAAGTGCCGGCAAGGAAGTGGGAACACCCGATAGCACCGACTTATTTTCACCTTTCTCTTTTAGTTTCAACTGTTCCCAATTTTGCATCACGGCTTCGCTATTCTCGGCTGTTACGTCGGCAAAAATATGAGGGTGACGATAAATAAGCTTTTCGCACAGCCCCTGGCACACATCGTAAATGTCGAAATCGAAGGTCTCGCTGCCCATTTCGGAATAGAAAACAATGTGTAATAATATATCACCTAATTCTTTACGAATCTCTTTTTTGTCATTTTTGATAATGGCGTCGGCCAACTCATAGGTTTCTTCGATAGTAAGTGTTCGCAAACTTTCGAAGGTTTGCTCCTTGTCCCACGGGCATTTAGCACGAAGTTCGGTCATTATTTCGAGCAATCGTTGAAACTGTTCGAGTTTTTCGGGGGTAGTATGCATCTTCTAATTAATAATTTATAGTCCAAGACTCATAATTAGTGCAAAGGTAAGCATTTTTCATCTTCCATAGGCCAGTTGCAGAAGTACAGTTATTTACTTCGCAACGGTACAGAAACCGCACTTTTGAAAAAACTTTCATAGAATTAAGATTTATTAACTTCAAAACTATTGTACAATCAAAAACTTGCAATACTTTTGCGGTGTACTATTTCACTAATACACTAATTCAAACAACAACGTAATAATTTACAATCATGGTAAATGTGCAAAACGTAACATTCAGTTACAACAGACGAACAGAATTACTAAGCAATTTGAGCTTAAAGCTCGAAGCCGGACGCATACATGGACTACTTGGAAAGAACGGCGAAGGTAAAAGCACCTTATTGAAACTGATCTCAGGATTAGATTTTCCAAAGGCCGGCTCCATCGACACCCTTGGATTCAATCCGATAAAACGTAACCCTGCAATGCTTCAGGAAATTTTCTTTCTACCCGAAGAATTGCCTCAACTAACTTTGAGTATCGAAAACTACGAAAAAGTATATGCTCCCTTCTATCCTAAATTCAACTCAGAGCAATTCAACGGTTATCTGAAAGAATTTGATATAGACAATAAAAAATCGATGTTAAACAAACTTTCGCATGGTCAGAAAAAGAAAGTCTTTGTTGCATTCGGACTGGCAACAAACACCAAATTGCTGCTTATGGATGAGCCAACCAATGGACTTGACATACCATCCAAAGGTCAATTTCGCAGAATGGTGGCATCAGCTATCGACGAAAACCGTTGTTTGATCATCTCCACTCACCAAGTTCACGATTTGGACAGCTTGATTGATAGCATTACGGTGATGGAAAAACACGAAATTGTTTTTAATCAACCAATCGAAGAGATTACGAAAAAGCTATTTTTCCGTGTAGCTGATCGAAATGACAAAGATGAAAGCGTAATTTACAGCGAAGATACCTTGAGAGGATTGTATCAGGTTTGTGAAAACAAAACCGGCGAAGAAAGCAAACTGGACATAGAACTTCTATTCAATGCTATCTTGACTGAGAAAAATAAAATTGTCAAACTATTTTAATCAAACAACTACATTATGAATACAACATTAAACATCAACAGATTGGGTTTACTACTCAAACGTTATTTTATAGAAAACAAACAACGCGAACTGACATTTTGGGGAATTACGATAGTAGTTTTCACGCTGATGCATTTAGCAGGAGCTCAGGAAAAATCAATTTCGGTGGAAATGTTTCTATACATTTCCGGATTTATTTTTGCAGCTCGAACCTTCAAAATTTTCAATCATACGCCCGGTGGAATGCACTATCTATTAATTCCGGCAACTCATTTTGAAAAATTGACGACAGCCATTTTGCTGAGTACGTTCTACTATTTTGTAATGATATTAATTACCTATTCGTTAGGAACAATTTTGGGAACAACAATTGGTAATTTCTTCTTTGAAAGCAACAATCCGATTGTATTTGCACTGTTCCAATCTAATCCTGACTTTTTAGTGAATGGTCGTACAATTCACAATGCTGGTCCAAGCTTACTGAACACATTTATCTCATTTGCAGGTATTCAAGCTGTTTTTATGCTGGGGTCTATCTACTTTAAAGGGAATGCAGTAGGGAAAACATTTTTATCAATTACAGCAACAGCAATAGTGTTGGGAATAATAGAGTTATTATTGCTAAGAATCACTTTTGGTACCTATCATATAGAGGGACAAATGATGAATATCACAATAGACTCAGAACATGGTTTATTATCGCTACTTGGTACTGTAAACAAGGTATTTGCATACGCATTGATTCCCTTCTTCTGGGTAGTGAGTTACTTCCGATTAAAAGAAAAACAAGTATAACAACATGGAATTCAACCAAAATCAAGCCATTTATCTCCAGATTGGCGATTATATATGCGAACAAATTCTACTCGGGAAGTGGAATGAAGGCGACCGGATACTATCGGTCAGGGAATTGGGTGTGGAGCTACAAGTAAACCCCAATACCGTATTGCGCACCTTCGACTTTTTGCAAACAAACGAAATTATTTTCAATAAACGCGGGGTTGGTTATTTTGTAATGGAAAATGCCAAAACTAAAATCATCGCATACCGCAGAAAACAATTTCTTGAACTTGAACTTCCGATACTTTTCAAAAATATGGATATACTCGGAATGACTATTAAAGATTTAAATTCGGAATACGAACTGTACACCAAATCATTAGCATAGATTAAGTATGAAAGCACCCAACAGAATTTCAAAAGCTATCGCAGTAGTATTTGTCTTGAGCTTAGGACTACTGCATAATATGGACGATAAAAGTGTAATACTGAGACCACTTGGTCTTGAAACCGTAAACTGGGATGAAGCAAAAGTAGAGGCCGAAAGATCATCGGAAAGTAAACTCTTTGTTTATGCCAAATCATTTATTAAATCAAGTATATATCATCTAATTTCGAATATATGAAAACAAGCAATAAATTATTACTCGGACTCTTTAGTCTCATAGTTGTATCCATGATAGTTATCAACATTTCGATAAAAAACGAGATGGACAAATATCCGACACAAAAGAAAAACGTTGAAGACTCGTTGAAAAATGACTCTACCTCAACACATACAAAATCGATACATATAAATTTTTAGAAACATAAGGTTAGTTTTTGTTTATTGATTCCGATAAGCCATTTCACGATCAATCACCGTGAAGTGGCTTTATTTTGTAAGTCGAATGTCTGAAATAATAGGAGACCTTTTGTAATTTGAAATCTTTTAATTACGTTTGCGCAATGATTTACACAACTCATTATCTATAAAGACAATGAAAACAAAACCTACACTAACATTCTGTTTGATAATGGATCTACTCGGTTCAGCAACTTATCTTCTACCTGGCTTGGGAGAATGGTTTGACATTCTTTGGGCGCCCGTTTCAGCGCTTATATTCTTCAAAAGCTTTGGTGGCAAGGTTGGGAGAATAGGAAGTATCATCAATTTTACAGAAGAGATACTTCCGTTTACCGATATTATTCCCACGTTTACAATTGCTTATTTTTACAATCACTATTTTAAAAAAGAATGAAAAAAAAACTCAAAATACATACTTTACAGCACGTTCCGTTCGAAGGCCTTGGTTGCATCGACCAATGGATCACGACAAAGGGACACATAGTTGATTACACAAAGTTGTACGACAAACCTCAATTCCCGTCTCTTAATGAATTTGATTGGCTTATTGTAATGGGCGGACCAATGGGCGTTTACGACGAAGCTATATACCCATGGTTGAAAGAAGAAAAAGAGTTTATCCGCCGAGCTATTGAGAGTGGAAAAATAGTAGTTGGTATTTGTCTTGGTTCGCAACTCATCGCCGAAGTGTTGGGCGCAAAGGTCTATCCAAACAAACAAAAGGAAATAGGCTGGTTTGACATCCAAAAAACAGAGTTTGCTAGAAATCATCCTCTTTTAGAACAGATTGAGGAGCAATTCACAGTTTTTCACTGGCATGGAGACACTTTTGATTTGCCAGCCGATAGCGAACGTTTGTTTAGTTCGGCTGTTTGCCTCAATCAGGCATTCTTGTACAAAAAGAAAGTGATTGGGTTACAATTCCATTTTGAAGTGACTTCTCAGACCTTGAAAGAGATGATAGAGAATGGAATGAGTGAATTAGTTGAAGATAAGACAATACAATCGGCTACAAAAATTATGGAACAGACGAAATACATTGAGTCGAATAATAAAAAAATGTTTCAAATATTGGATTATCTGGAAAAAGAGTAAAAGCACTTTAACGGGCAAAAAAAACGAATTTCAAAGTAATTCTGAAATTCGTTTTTTTTAATGTCGGAGGTGTTCATCAGCGATTAATCACTTCAAGTCCGGCTTTCAACCATATTTCTAAATCTTTGGTGTATTCTTGCTCAACGTTATACTCCTTGTCGCGGTCTTTTCCCAAACGAACGATAACAGCATCCAATTGAGGAATAACAAAAATATACTGTCCCAAAATACCGCGCATATACGGTATCTTCAATCCCTGATAATTTACAATCCAAAACTGATAGCCGTAGAATGTACACGGAACATCCGGACGAGGGCTTGTTTCACCAGGAAGAAGTTGACGCGTAAATTTCAACCAGGTAGCTGGAGTAGTAGCTTCGCGAATGTAGTTTGAATCTACAACCGGTACCCCATCCCAATAGCCTTTGTTCAGTATCAACTGACCCAGACGTGCAAAATCGCGTGCATTGGTATTGAAACAGCAATAGCCTTTTTCCATACCATTCTTTTTGTCGAGCGACCACATAGCATCTTCTTCGGCTTGTATAGGTGTCCATATTTTTTCGGAAGCGTAGGTCGATATATTTTTCCCGGTGGCTTTTTGGAGGATAAATGCCAACATTTGCGACAGTCCACTCTGATAGTTGAAGCGCACTCCTGGTTTTTCTATCAGTTTTTCGGTTAGTGTTAGGCCCCACAGATCCCTACCATAATACGCTTCGGTGGTTTTAGAGAAAAGCGTACTGTGCGATTCTGGCCAATCCACACCGGCACTCATAGTCAATAAATCTTTAATGGTTAGCACTTTGCCATCGAATGAAGTCCACTCGGGCAAAAAGTCGCTTACCGGCTGATTTACACTTTTTATTTTCCCATCGGTTATAGCACAACCCACTAAAAGCGAAATAAGACTTTTAGACATGGAAAAAGAATTACTCAAACTAAGCGGCGAATAATTATCCCAATATTGCTCCAATATAACTTTGTTGTGCTGAATGACAATAAATCCAACCGTTTTGTATTTCGCAAAATCTTCTTCAAATTCCGGTGCAATTACTTTATTCTCTACACCCGGTGCAAATTCCCATGGGTGTGGATCATCGGCTTTTACCAGTCGATTTTCAAAAATAGTATACTGGTCGATTTTCGGCATTCGATGAAGCAATGCCTTGCGAACATAATAGTTGGAAGGAAGCGATAAAAAAATTGCGCATCCGACTAAAACTATGATTAGAAGGAATGACGCAGCTTTTTTGAATAAAGTTTCAGTTGTAGGTTTCATAATTAAGTAATTGACAATTATTGATTAATTGTAAATTATCAATTGAAAATTGCTAATTGGCAATTAATTTATGCTCTAACATTTTATATTTAATTCGTTGAGAACCACGCGAATTTTTTCGTACGTTTTAATTGTATTAGGCACAAGTGGCAAACGTAACGTATTATCAATAAAACCCATAACAGCCAACATACTTTTCACACCTGCCGGATTTCCTTCCACAAAAAGAAGCTGAATAAGCTCATTAAAGTGATGGTGAATGAGACGTGCACTTTTGTAATCTCCTTGTAAGCCAAGACGTACCATGCGACTAAATTCACTTGGAAAAGCATTTCCAATAACAGAAATAACGCCCACAGCTCCCAGAGTGATAAGCGGAAAAGTAATACCATCGTCACCCGAAATAACCATAAAGTCAGCCGGTTTATTTTTTATGATATCGTCAATTTGGCTAAAATTGCCCGATGCTTCTTTGATAGCACAAATATTGCTGAACTCTTTTGCCAAACGGAGGGTTGTATCAGCGAGCATATTAACACCCGTTCTTCCCGGAACATTATAAAGTACTATTGGAAGCGGAGACGCCTTAGCAATAGCAGCATAATGCTGGTAAATACCCTCTTGCGAAGGTTTATTGTAATATGGAGTAACCGACAAAATGGCATCGATACCACTAAATTCTGTAGTTTTAAGTTTTTCTACTACAGCCTTTGTGTTGTTCCCCCCCACACCCAAAACGATAGGAATACGCTTAGCTGCACATTGTATCACGAAACGGGTTACATCCTCTTTTTCTTGTTCGGTAAGCGTTGGCGTTTCAGCTGTAGTGCCTAGAACCACTAAGTAATCCGTGCCGTTTTTAATTTGATACTCTACCAATCGGGCTAGGGCATCAAAATCTACCGATTCGTCATTTTTAAAAGGTGTTATCAGCGCAACACCCATTCCTGTCAGTTTATTGTTGATCATCTTTTGAAGAACTTCATTTATTTTGCAAAAGTACTGATTTAATCGTTTGTTTGTATGCTTTTAAGGTAAAAAATTATCTGATTAAACAGGTACATTTCATCAATAGTGGGATCAGTCGATTCATGATGTTGAACCAAACTCTCCAGGTCAATCAAAAAGTCATACATTGGCAAGTCATTTTTCTTTAATCCGGCTTTACAATAAGCACGAGCATACATAGTAAAATATTCAATTGGAATAATTGGTTTCAAGGTCAAATCAATCAACAAATCAAACTCCACATTCAACAGTTCATTGAGATAAGAAGTCACCGGTTTTCCAAAAAAATCGGTTTGTTTGTGGTTTAATATTCTGAAATCTGACATTATAGTAGTTTCAACCAGTTTTTTATGCACAAAACCCCACGCAACCACTTTTTTACCATCCTTTTGTAAGGTGGCAATGATACTGCGTACCAATGGATTTTTTTCAGTATGATCACTTTCGAACAACAAGAGTACTGTTTTGGCTTTATTATAGCTCACAAACTTATGCGTACGGGGCGTTGCACTCAGGTATTTCTGAGCACGTTGCTGGAATAATATATTATTTATGTATTTCATATTCAATATTTTTACGGAAATTGATGCTAAATCAATCCATTATCATTGTCAGAAAATCGGTTTCGGTGAATAATTTCACTCCCAATTTCTCTGCTTTCTTTAATTTTTCAGGCCCCATGTTTTCACCTGCCAAAATGAATGATGTTTTGGCCGAAACACTTCCCACATTTTTACCACCGTTTATCTCAATCATTGTTTTGTATTCGTCGCGAGAGTGCTGCGAGAATGTGCCACTAATAACAATTGATAATCCTGCCAGTGTATCACCATGTGCCTGCAATTTTTCTTCTGACAAACTCATCTGTAAACCAAATAATTTGAGACGTTCCAACGTTTCTATATTTTGTTTTTCGGCAAAATAAGCCACCACACTTTGAGCAATTCGCTCGCCAATTTCGTCGACCGTTATCAGCTCCTCAAATGTTGCTTTTTCCAATGCCTCAATATTTTTGAAAGCAAAAGCCAGTTTTTTGGCAATTGTTTCACCAACAAACCGAATACCGAGTGCAAAAACAACACGCTCAAACGGGATTTCCTTTGATTTCTCGCAACCGGCCTGAATATTATAAGCCGATTTTGTACCCAAACGATCAAGTCTTATCAAATCGGGAATTTTCAGTGCGTAAATATCGGCAATATTTCGTAATAACTCGTTTTGATAAAGTAAGTTTATAGTTTCTGTACCTAAACCATCAATATTCATGGCTTTTCGGCTCACAAAATGCTCCATTTTACCTTTTATTTGCGGTGGACAAGCATTTTCATTTGGGCAATAATGAGCAGCTTCGCCTTCAAACCGAGTCAAAACAGCGCCACATTCGGGACAATTCTTGATAAATTGAACCTTATCGCCCATCAAAAAACGAGCTTCTTTTTCTACCGCCGTAATCTTGGGAATAATTTCGCCGCCTTTTTCTACAAAAACCATATCGCCGATATATAAATCGAGAGCTGCAATAATGTCAGCATTGTGCAAAGAAGCTCGTTTTACAGTTGTTCCTGAAAGTTGAACGGGATCGAGATTAGCAACCGGCGTCACCGCTCCTGTTCTACCCACTTGGTACGATACCGAATTAAGTCGGGTAACTGCTTTTTCGGCTTGAAATTTATAAGCAATAGCCCAACGTGGCGATTTTGCTGTATATCCTAAATTTTTCTGTTGACCTAACGAATTCACTTTCAAAACAATTCCATCAGTGGCAACAGGTAAATTTTTACGTTCCACATCCCAATAATTGATAAAATCAGCCACTTCGTCCAGTGTTTTGCAAACTTTCGTTGCATCTGATATTTTAAAGCCCCATGAATGGGCAGCTTTCAGATTTTCTGAATGTAAATCAGAAGGCAGATTTTCTCCCAACATGTAATAAAAATAAGCATCCAGTTTACGGCTTGCTACCACCGACGAGTTTTGCAGTTTCAATGTTCCTGAAGCCGCATTACGTGGATTTGCAAAAAGCTGTTCTTCCTGTTCCTCACGTTCGCGATTCAAATCATCGAACACTGCCCAAGGCATAAGTATCTCGCCACGAATTTCGAATGAAGCGGGATAATTTCCCTGCAAACGCAACGGAATACTGCGAATAGTTTTCACATTGGCAGTCACATCATCGCCTTTTTCGCCATCGCCACGCGTCACAGCCCGTACTAACAAACCATCCACATAGGTTAGTGAAATAGATGTTCCATCGTATTTCAATTCACACACCAATTCAAAGTCTTCGTTCAATCCTTTGCGAACCCGCTCGTAAAAATCCTGCACTTCGCCAAGCGAATAAGTATTACCCAGCGAAAGCATTGGATACACATGCGCCACTTGGTCAAAACCACTGGCTATATCGCTCCCTACCCGTTGAGTAGGCGAGTTGGGGTCGAAAAACTCGGGGTACTGAGCTTCTAACTCCTGTAGTTGCTTTAGCTTAGCATCGAACTCAAAGTCAGTAATAGTGGGCGCCGACAACACATAATAATTATAATTATGCTGCTCGAGTTCGCGACGCAGTGTTTCAATCTGGGATTTCATATTTTACAAATAGAATTCCAACTCCAAAAAGGGAATTAGATGCTTATGATTTAGTTTTCGTTTGTTTGCAAAAGTAAGAATTTATAGACTAGAAAACAAGTAAAACTCGAAAGAATGGTTAGAAGTCGACTCCGCAAAATGACACCTGATTATTCATGTTATCAGATACAATTTTCTTCGTTCAAAGGTGATTTACAAATTATTTTTATTAATTAAACTAGCATTACATAAGATATTAAACACTTATTGCTACACAAAATCATGATTTATTCTACGTATTTTTAAATAAAGTATTACATTTGTTTAAAAATAGAATTCTTATATTTGTGATGTATAAAATTGTAACGCATTTTAATACAAATAAATGTTTAGTGGGCAGTTTTAAACGACATTTTCTTGAACATGAATTAATTATCTCAATTTACAGCTAGAAATATGAATAAATTCGAGAACAAACTTATTTTAGTTATTGATGATAATCCAATGAATGTATTGTTGACATGCAGAACTGTTGAAAACTTTGGATTTAGAACAAGTTCGGCCGAAAGTGGTGCATTGGGAATTGCATCTTTAGAAAATGAAATTCCATCGCTTATCCTTATGGATATAATGATGCCTGAGATGGATGGTTATGAAACCTGTAGAGAAATAAAAAAAGTTGATAAATGGAAAGAAATTCCCATTATTTTTCTCACCGCAAATGTACATACCGAAAACTTACTCGAAGGTTTTGCCGCAGGAGGAGTTGATTATATTACCAAACCATTTAAAGGTGAGGAATTGAATGTGCGAATAAAAAACCATATCGAACTGGCCGAATCACGCAGCACGATTTTGGAAATGAACCGCTCACGCGATAAGCTTTATTCCATCATTGCCCATGACGTTCGCTCACCGCTATCCGGCATTTTACAAACACTCGATGCTATTGATCAAGGGTATATTAATCCCGACAGCGAAGATTTTAAAGACATCATTCATCAACTAAAAATCAGAACAAAAGATACAAGTACATTGCTTTCAAGCCTTTTGGAATGGACCCGCGCTCAGGATCCGACTAAAAGCATACTGCAAAAGCAAACAAACCTATCAGTATTGCTCAATAACTGCGCGCAACTACTTGAGGCAAATGCTCAAAATAAAAGCATCTCTATTTCAATCAATATTGACGATAAAATTGAAGCTTTCTGTGATGAAGTTACCATACACACCGTTTTTCGCAACCTTATCTCAAATGCCATTAAGTTCACGCAAAATAATGGAATAATTTCTATTGAAGGTGAACAATCAGAAGACAAAGTCAGAATAACGATTCAGGACTCGGGTATAGGGATGGGCGCCGAGGCTATTGAGAATATATTTGAGAAAAATCAACATTTCACGAGTACCGGCACTGCCAATGAACAAGGAACCGGACTTGGGTTGATGTTAGTAAAAGACTTTGTGAAAATGAACAAAGGATCTATCAGTGTTGAAAGTATAATTGGAGTGGGAACAACATTTACCATAGAACTTCCTATGTATAAACCATTATTATCCTAAAAAAATCGTTAATCATCAAATAATCATTATGAAGAAAAAAATCTTAGTGCTAGACGACAAAAGCGAATTTAGAAGATTAACCAAAGCTATTTTGTCAAACAAATATGATGTAGAAACAGCTGAAAATGGACTTGAGGCTCTTTCAATATTACAGGGCGGCAACATCCCCGATTTAATTGTATCGGACTTGATGATGCCCGTGCTTGGTGGAGAAGGTTTTTTAGAACAAATAAAAAAGAGTGGAGCTTTAAAAAGCATTCCTCTTATTTTTCTTTCAAGTATCGACGATGTCGAGCAGAGAGAAAAGCTAATGCAAATGGGTGCAAATGACTATTTACTAAAACCATATAATCCGGCAGAATTACTTGCACACATTGAAGTAATATTTAAAAGCATTGATTCAAAAAGTATTTCTGAGAGCCAAAAACGCTGAATGTTTACTAAAAATTTAATCCCATGGAAATAAGAGCAATATACATAGGAAACAACATCGATTTAATTGAAAAGCTTACCAAAGAAAGTAGTTTTGTAAGTCTTTCGGTTACTAGTCAGACATTAAATGTTGTGAAGTCAATTGAGAACATCGATTTGGTTATTTATGAAGTATCAAGTAATCGAAACGACCTGATGGTTGTTAAAAACCTAAAAGAGAGCATCAAAAAACACAAAGTTATACTATTCATCATTAAACAGAATGCTCATAATTTTGGAATAGATTATATAAAAAGTGGTGCTAATGATGTATTTGATTTTGACGCAAATCCTGAGGATGTAATTAATCGGTATGAATTTATAAAAAATAATTACGATACGCTAAATAAAAAAAAGACAGAGAATCTTCAGTCATTTAAGCTACCATTTTGGAAAAGAGCATTTGACATTTTGTTTTCCAGTTTTATGTTGCTCATTTTATCTCCTCTTTTTTTAATTATTATCATTTTGATACTTATTGGCTCCAGTGGTAGTCCATTTTATGCCTCACCTCGCGTAGGTACAGGATATTGTGTTTTTGGATTTCTTAAGTTCCGGAGCATGTATAAAGGCTCAGACAATAAAGGAGAGGCTAAAGCAAAAAAGAACCGGTTCACAAAAATGTTGGACAGTTGGCAAACCGATTCGGAAAAATTCGGCAACTACCAACCGGTTGAGATTAACGATCCACGAATCACCAAGATTGGTAAGTTTCTAAGAAAAACGAATATCGACGAATTACCTCAATTTATAAATGTACTGAAAGGCGATATGTCCATTGTAGGCAACCGACCATTATCGTTGTTCGAAGCCGAAGAATTTACTACCGACCAATGGGCTGAGCGATTCTTTGCCCCTGCTGGAATCACAGGACTATGGCAGGTTACGAAACGGAGCAGAGCTAAACAAATGTCGATAGAAGAACGGAAACAATTCGATGTTGAATACGCTGAGAACTATTCATTTTGGTTCGATTTTAAAATTTTATTGAGAACAATCCCTATTCTTTTTCAATCTAAAAATATTTAAAACAAATTGGGCTGTATTAGTTGTACAGCTGGTATAACAATAAAAACATGCCGGGTCACCAAATTTATCCGGATAACAAATAAGGCTTTCACCGAACAGTGAAAGCCTTATTTGTTATCCGACCTGACCCTGAATCAGTCTACGAAATAAGAGCAAAAACAACAGCCCACTCAACCACTAAACTAGTTACCATGGCTTTAAGCACTTCATGGTTCTCCGCATTCTGCTCCACCTCGAGGGCTAAGTTACCTAGTTGCAGAAACTCCATATTGTAGGCACTTCCTTTTAAAGTATGAGCAGCCGCTTTTATTTGTAGTTTGTCGTCAACTGAAATGGCCTGCTGAATTTCATCGATATATTTTGGAAACTCGATTACAGACTCTGAGAGTAAACTCTTCAACACATCATCATCGTTTCCTAATTTTGAATTCATTTTATCTCTATCAAAATGAATTACCCCTACAGCCTCATTGTTCTCCGAATTTTCATTCAGCGTTATTGTACCATCAAGATATTTTACAATCATCTCATAAAGTAAATCTTTATCAATAGGTTTCGACAAGAAGTAATTCATGCCAGCATTGTAACAATTTTCCTTTTCTTCTTTCGAAACACCGGCCGTTAATGCTACAATAAGTACCTTTGCAGCAGGATGTGTCGTATTCGCTCTTATTCTTTTGGTGGCTTCTACTCCACCCATTACCGGCATCTGCACATCCATAAGCACCAGATCAGGTACAACATCATTCAATGCTGATAATGCTTCCTCACCATTACCGGCTTCGAACAATTTTACGTTTGGAAGTATGTTCTTCAACATCTTACTGATAACTATCATGTTCATTTTGTTATCTTCGGCAATTAGAATTTTAACTTCAGAATCTAATTGTGGGTTAACAGCTACTACATTAGAAGTTACCGAATTGAGTACTGTACTATTATCAACTTCGGGCTGAAACTCAATATTTTGCAGCAAACGATAAAGTTCATCAGACTTAACGGGTTTTGTGAGTGAAAATTGGATATTAAGCTCTCTAGCAGCATCGTGTATTGCAATATCGTCCGATGAACTATGCAACATGATGACAGACTGTTTTTCTGCGGAAAAACGACTATCCTGTCTGACACGCTTAATTGTTTCAATTCCGTCAATGTCCGGCATATGATAGTCAACAATAATTAAATCGAAACGCTCGGCGGTATTCAGAACCTCAATGGCAGCAAGCCCTCCATCACAACCGACAAAGTCAATTCCCCAATGTTTGAAAGTATGTTCAAGAATCATTCTATTATTGGCATTATCATCAATAACAAGTACGCGTTTTATTAACTTTGACTGTTTAAGATTGACATTTTCAGCAGTTTCGTACGTAGTTTCTACCGTAAAGTAAAATTTAGAACCACTGCCATACTCACTTTCAAACTGAATACGGCTTCCCATCTTATGTGCAAGCGAATTTGAAATAATCAAACCTAAACCTGTACCACCATAGCGCCGAGTAGTAGATGTATCAGCTTGCGAAAATGCTTTAAAAAGTTTGTCCCGATCCGTATCTTTCACTCCAATACCCGTGTCACGAACAGCAAGGGTAAAGAATCCAATCTTTTCATCCTTCTTTTCGAAAGACAACCTTAATTCCACTTCTCCATCATGTGTAAATTTTACTGCATTACTCATCAAATTGACCAATATTTGTTTAAGACGAATTGGATCAACCAGTGCAAAACGTGGCATATCGGGCTGGATGCTCAGCAACAATTCGATTTTCTTATTCGCAGCATGAACCTTAATAATATCAGTTGCACTTTCCATTAACTGGACCATATCCGTTTTTATAAGCTCTAGATCTAACTTACCAGCCTCAATTTTAGAGAAATCCAGAATATCACTAATAACACCCAATAAAGAATTGGCCGAAACAATAGCATTTTCAAGGTATTCCTTTTGCGTTTTATCGAGTGGAGTACTTCTTAGCAACTCTGTAAATCCAATCACCCCATTAAGTGGTGTACGAATTTCGTGACTCATATTTGATAAAAAGTCAGATTTAGCAACACTCGCAGCTTCAGCAAGTTCTTTTGAATTCTTAAGATCTACTTCAGCCTTTTTCCGCTCGGTGATATCGCGCGAGATACTTCCAGTGAAAATCAATTTATTATTTGCATTGTACACTGGAAATTTCTTTGTTAATATAATTCTAATTTGTCCATCGGGCAATATCAGATTTTCTTCCCTGAGAATGTAATCGCCCGCACTCAATGTCTGCGCATGACGTTCGTCATCCATATAGGTCTTGACAGGTTCAATATCGGGCGAAATTCCATATATTTCCGCATCTGTTCTTCCTATCAAATCTGACATAGATGACTTACCTGCAACATCTACAAAAGCCTTATTTCCGGAAATAACTCTCAATTCCAGATCTTTTACGGCAATCACATCGTCAATCTGATCAGCTGCCGCAACAAGCGCAAGCATATGTTTATCAGCAATCTCTCGTTCCATATTATGAATATTGAGACTCGAATTTTTCTTTAAAATAATGTACATCGCCATCAAAAGTAAAATAAAAGCAAAGACAACAATTGAGCTCTCTGCCACAGCATGTTTCGCTTCGTTTAGCCATTTATCGGCGGGATAATCAATACCAAGTACTGCAAATACTTTCCCTGTTTCGGGGTTTTTTATCGGCATCAAAACACTTACCCAAGTGCCCCAGCGATCGGTTGTAGGTTTAGTAATAAATGATTGCCCCGAATCAAAAGGAATACGTGCCTCAGGATCTTCTTCTGTATATTCCTGTCCTGCCGGTGAGCAATCTTTCGATTGGGTAGGCTCGGAATCAACCATAAAAAACAATTTACCATCCACCTTAGTATAGAAGTAAATAAATCGGGCTTCATGGTATACATTAACCAAAGCCATCAATTTAGTTTTCAGATCTTTATATGTCTGTGTATTGTTGTCGGTCGGCACACCATGTAATTGCGATAATGCCTCCCCATTCAACAACACTTCAATGGCATGAGCTTCTTTAAGAACATCTTTCGTCGTTCTATTCTTACTCTCCACCCAGGTATATCGAACATAAAAAGCACCAAAAACAATAAACAATATCAAAATACATATTGCAATAATATTTTTAGTCTTAAAAAAAACTGCATTGTTTTTAATGCTGTTTTGTTGATTTAAAAGCTCATTTATCATACTCCTTCGTTTAGCTATTTTAAGAGTTATTCCGATTTACAATTCAAGTGACTAAAGCACAGCAGCAACTTTGGCATACAAGCACTATCTGTTTCGCGAACAAAACAATGATTTTTATCAGTTTAACAAAGTATTAATTTTATCTACCACACTTTGTAAAACTTCTGTAACATCCTCAATCAGAGTATTCAAATCTAATCCGGGTCTTTCTTCAAGTCCGAATTTTTCGAGTAGAAGTATCTTGTCGGATATAGCCGCAATTTCAAGAATCTGAATATTCGGTTTGATCTTATGTGCCAGCTTCCGTATGCTTTCGATATCGTTGCTAGCCTGATATTCTTTAAACTGAATTATTCCCTGACCAGCTACATTGATAAACATGCGCAACATGCTATCAACAAAGCTCTTGTCATCTTTACCTATCTCCTGTAACTGAGCTAAGTTGTAAAGTGGCTTTTCTTCCGGTGAAATTTGTGTCTGTTCAACAACCATATTATAGTTTTTAAATATTCCTATTTTACTATACAAATCTTCTTCACGATATGGTTTGATAAGATAATCGTTCATACCTACTGACAAATATAAGTCAATATCATGTTTAAATGAATTGGCAGTAAGTGCAATAATTGGAACTTCTTTACTGAGGTTTTCCCGAATATATTTTGTAGCCTCTACACCATCCATTACAGGCATTTGTATATCCATCAATACAACATCAAAACGAGCGTTTTTCAATTTTTCAATAGCTATTAAACCATTCTCAGCCTCAGTGACTACACAGCCCACAAAGTTCAGACTTTGAATTGCAATAAAACGATTCATCTCATTATCTTCTACAAGCAAAACTCTGGTGCCTTCAAAGCAATTTTTTGAGGCCTTATTCGTTTTTGCAACAAGATTATTTTGAGCACCAATTGGGAAGTCAACCTCAAAAAGAATTTGAGTTCCAGCACCTTTCTGGCTTTTGGCAACGATATCTGCACCCATTAATTGAACTAATTCTTTGGTGATACTCATTCCTAAACCTGTTCCTTCAAATCTCCTATTCGCCGCACCTTCTTCTTGCGAAAATTTGTCGAATAGTTTTTTTATAAAAGGTTCACTCATGCCAATACCGGAATCATTTACTTCAAACGATAAACGTTGATTATCTTCGCTTGTATTAACAACGGATATTTTAAGTTCCACAAAACCACGCTCTGTAAACTTCAATGAATTGCCCATTAAATTAATAAGAATCTGCCGTAGACGTCCCGCATCACCAATAAGTGATTTTTTAATTTCTGGCGATTCCACAACACGAAGTTCAAGGCCTTTTTCTTGTGCTTTTGAGTAGAGAATACTTATAACATCGGAGGCTACTGTTGAGATACTAAAATCTTTATTTTCGAGTTTAAATTCACCTGCCTCAATTTTGGACATATCCAATATATTATTTACAATCGCAAGCAAATGATAAGTAGCCGTTTCGGAGTGAGACACATACTTACGTTGCTTATCAGTCAAGTTCTCTTTGCCCAACTCACGAATCATTCCTGTGATAACATTTAGCGGCGTTCTAATCTCATGACTCATATTGGCTAAGAATACCTCTTTTGCCTTTGAAGCTTCTTCGGCAACAATAATAGCTTGTTCAAGTTCTTTTTCTAATTTTTTTTGGTCAGTAATATCAAGGTGGATACCAATAGAACCAACATGCTCATTTTTATCATTATAATTAGGTGCATCACTCACAAACCACCAACGAGGTTCTCCTTGTTTATTTTTTACAGCTAACTCATAACTAGCAGAAATACCATTTCTACTTAACTTATTCTTTTCTGGCAAAACATCCTCGCTATTTGACGAATGTAAAAAACGAGTTGCTTTCAATTTTTTAATTTCATCCTGATTATAGCCCGAAATATCACAAAAACTTTGATTGGCATAAAGAATATTTTCAGATTCATCTACTTCAATTATACCTAAATTCATGTTAGTAATGATGTTACGATACTTTTCCTCTTGTCTCACTAAAAGTCCTTCATGCCTTTTTCTTTCAATAACATTCACAAGCATTTGCGAAAAAACTTCTAACAATGTCTTTTCTTTATCTGTATATGAATGTACCTGTTTGATAGAGTTGAAGCCGATAAATCCCAACAGTTCATCTCCATTTTTCATAGGAATCGAGATAACACTCTTAATCGACTGTCCTTCGAGTTTTTCTTTTATGTCAGCATAGATAGAATCTAACTTACTAACATCAGACACGTAAAATTCCTCTCCTTTAAGGTGCTTTCTCAGAAAATTGTTAAGTCTGTCCAACGAAACGATTTGCAACTGCTCAATCTCGGGTTCAATGCCATCGGCACACCACTCGTACGTATTCGAAGTAGTTTCATTATTGAAATCATAGTCGAAAATATAGGCTCTATCGGCACCTACAAATTCGGCCAGTTCCTGCAATGAATTTTGAATTGTAGCTTCTACTTTTTCTAATTCAATGTTTATATATGTGCTGGAAATTTTAATTAATATATCTTGCAATTTTAGCTGTTGCCTTATCACTTCTTCCCTCTGCTTTCGATAAGTAATATCTCTGGCAACGCATGTAACACCATCAGTTAATCCATCCTGACCTTTTAAAATGGTGGCATGTAAATCGTACCACAACCGTCCATTGGGGGTATCGAAATATATTTCGGCTTTACTAAAACTCTTATTCTGTATGCAGTAACTCAAAACCACCTCGATCTTTGCTTTCGATGGTTGAGAGATCTCCATGTCAGGGACTTTCTTTCCCAGATATTTTTCTAGGTTAAAAAAAACAGCTGCACCTGAAGGAATATGGTATTCAACAAATCGTAAATCATTGTCCAATACAAAAACCAAATCGCTGATACTTGATATCAATGATGCTTTGCGTTCCTCACTTGCACGCAATTCGTTTTCGTTTCGTTTCCGGTCGGTTATATCTCTCGAGTTGGCAACTATAAACCCTTTGCCATTTAAAAATATGTACTTTACGGTTACTTCGACAGGAATTTCGGCCTTAGTAACGATATTCATGTAGACTCGTTCAATCGTCAAGTGATCCTCGGCTTTTAATTGTTCTATATGCCTATTCCAATCTTCAATTGTAAGAAAGTGGTTTAAATAATCAGTTACATTAAAACGACCTACCTCAGTAGGATCAATACCTAGCACTTCTCCCGCAACTTTATTTAAGTAAATAAGTTGGCCATCTTCAGTAATAACCTGTACAGCATCAGATATATTATCAAATAAGTTTAGAAAGATAGAGAGCTGTTCTTGTGTTTTTTTTCGTTCGGTATAATCAATGCTAATACCTACCATACCAACAATTTGCTCATTTTCATTTCTCAACGGCAACTTTGAAATTAATGCCCATGTGTCATTACCCATTGGCTTCACTTCACCCAAAATAGACTGACCTTCACAAATTACTCGTTGATCTTCAGGCATAGTACTGGAAGCAATACTTTCGCCATAAATCTCAAAATCGGTTTTACCTAGAATCTCCGATTCAGATTCCATCCCCAAATGTTTTAGTTCTGATTTATTGGCTAACGTTTTCTTGTACTGCAAATCTTTTGCGTAAATACTAATAGGGATATTATCAACAATGGTTCTCAAAAGTCGATGCTCCTCATTCAATTTATTTTCAGCTTCTCTTCTTAATTCATCGTCAATAGATTGAGTTATAACTTTACCAAAAAAATTAACCACATTACGAAATTCATTCTTAAAAAGCAGATTAAATGGATTTTTTCTACCCAAGATTAAATATCCATAATCAGCCAAAGAGTAAATATAAAAGTAATTATCGCTATGAATTAATTCACGACATCCATTTTCTTTAACATTATCAGAATTCTGAATGTAATCTTTTATATAATCTAATATATTATTATTTTTAAAAGCAAACGGTAGTATCAGCTTGTTTTTCAATCCTGATTTTTCGATTTTAATTACACCCACCATAAAGCAATTCAATTTGCGCAAATAGACGGGTAGCACATCGTTTATAACATCGTCCTCAGAGCCTTTTGACCCGGCAAAAAATATCAATTCAAGAAGTGCCTCTGATTTTAAATTATTTATCATTTCCATTTTGCAACAATTACGGTTTTATTGTATATTTCAAGGAATGAGTCGCCAACATTTGCAATTTCACCAAATGTTAGTGCTCCATACAAAGTTTGATTTCCACTTATTTCTTTTAACTCCTCTACAAATATTTCGTCTAGGAATTTCACTCTCGAAGAACAGTCAATACAGAACAAGTAACCATTATCAGCAACATCGAAAGTACTCAGACATTTTTCTTTAGCTTCATTAGCACCAGCTAACAGTGACTGAACATCTCCATGCATAATTGAAAAATACTGTCCATTATCTATTAAATCCAAGAAATGAATTGTTTTATCCTTTACCTGAAATGGGTCGCGAATCACTGTCTCACCATCGATTTTTATTAATCCTATAGGATATGATTTTGCTATTTCACTGAAATTACTTTGATCAAAAACAAGACCTGAATGCTCCTCTACTTCCTGCTTATAAACATCAAATGCAGGTTCCCAATTTATTGATTTAACTTCATTAAATTCTACTTCGGTAGCTTTCATGGGTTTGGTTATCGGATTCCAACCATGCGCTATGCCAATTGAAAAACATTCTTCGGTCAACCCAATAACAGCTGAGTTAGCATGCATTCCACTATTGTGCACTACACTTTTTGAAGATTTAAAAGAACTAGTCCCGCTACCTCCACCAATAAAATTAAATTCATTCCCGAAAAAATCATACAAACTCTCGACAAATTGATTTTTTCCGTTCACAAACGCGTCTGTAAATATAATAATACTCCCACTTTCAGGTAAGTTAGCTGAGTAGTTACTTTCAAACTTAGACTGATAATTCGGTTCGTCATCAAAGCTAAAAACCTGGCTCTTCAAATCGAAAGGCAATGGCAGTAACAACACACCGCTCGACTTAATCGCGCATCGCACGATTATTTCCGAAAAAACACCGCCAACAATTGATTTTGAGAATGATTGCAGAATTGGATCAACGAGTTTGGGAGTAAAACTCTCATCGTCCGTCATAAGAATAAGAACAGACTTTGCGTCTTTATCATTCTCTATTTGTTTTAGGTTTTCAACAAATTCATCAAAATCAACAGAATAAAATGCTTTCATACTTATTTATTTAAAGTTATTTCACCATTTTTGATCAAATTGTAAATTGTAGATTTACCAATGTCCAGTTTTTCTGCAACTTTCACAACATTTTGATTATATTTCTTTAAGTAATAAACTATTATATCAATACTATATTCACGGAGAGTTTTCTCCGACTGAACAATGAAATTAGCAGGCGCATAGTGTAAACAATTCGATCCTGCAATATTTATTTTATTTTCATTGCGCAGCACACCTGCCAGTTCAATGATTGCTTTAAGTTCTCTTTCTATTTTTGAATCAGTCTTATGTGAATTAAAGTGTTCACTATTGATGGTGGCAAGAGTTGGTTCTCCATGATGTTCAACAGCATTTTTCAAACCCTTGTTATAATTCATCACAGTAACATAATCGTCTCGCAGAGTTGGTAAATCTTCATTTTTAAGAATATAATCCGCAGCTCCAAGCTTTAATAGCTCAATGGTAACGTTTACATCGTCTTTTACCTTAAACACCAGCACTGATAGGTTCGTATCGAACGCTTGTATGCTTAGTAGCAACTCATCACTACTCATATCAGTCAACGCGAAATCAATACAAATTAGATCGGGGATCTTATCCAGTGTTTCCAAACAATCCTTTCCACTAGTAAGTATTGATATGTTATAATTAGTATTTTTAGCAAGAGTTTGCCGTAAGAATTGGGCATATTTCAAATCACTCTCTACAAGATAAATCCTAAATTTTGCCATTCCATCTATTTTAAAACGTACCCCTAAAAAAAAGAATCCTAATTTTCATTGTTATCGACACAAATATACAACAAAATAAATTAAGTTTTCCAAAATATGGAAGAATCAAAAAAGCACACAGAAAACTGAATTACAATACATTGTAATATAAATTATGACAAACATAATGAATAAGTTACTATTAATCCCATCAAAAAACACGAAGCATTTAAAACGATAAAAGAAAATCAAACACTAGAGAATCTGATTGTATGTGAATAAAAATCAGTATATATCGGCAGAAACAAAAAAGCAATCAATAAATCGTTCCATTTATTGATTGCTTTTTTGTAGTAATTTAAACTATAGTTATATTCCCCATTCTACAGTAAAAAGTGAGGGAGTAATTGCCCAACAAGGCTAAGAGTAAACTAGATAATTATTTTATTTACATTATATAACATCTAGCTATTAAAAATAAACATTATATAACCTAATTAGTTTTAAAAAGTAAGGATAAACAATAGATTTAACCATAATTACATAACCGATTTATCAATTATATCAGCAATATATACATAAATGAGCTGAGAATATCAAACTGAAAGAAGTTGACAGCCACAAGACCACCTACTCATATCTGATAATTTTGGCAGGATTGATTTTAGTAATCAAATACGATGGGCCAATCATCATTAGTAATGAAGCTACTAATGTACCTACATTGAGGAGAATAATGTAGAACCAGTTGAAGTAAATCGGAACAGTAGCTACGTAGTAAGCTTCAGGATCGAGAGGAACTATACCTGTGAAGTACTGAATGGCACAGAGCGAAAGCCCGATAAAATTACCCCACAACATGCCTTTACCAATGAGAAAAAAGGAATGATATAAAAATATTTTACGTACCGACCAATTGGTAGCACCAATGGATTTAAGGATACCGATCATGTTCGTCCGCTCCAAAATAAGGATAAGCAGGCCCGAAATCATATTAAATCCCGAAACGGCAAGCATTAAAAATAAAATTACCCAAACGTTCATATCAAGCAAATCGAGCCAACTAAATATCTGAGGATTGATCTGCTTAATAGTTTGAGTAGAATAAGCAGCTCCCTCTTTGTTGAACTTATTGGCAGTAGCATCATAAATGGCATCTCCAACCTCGTCTATTCGGTCAAAGTCAGAAATAAGTACTTCCAACCCACTAAACGAATCTTTGTCCCAATCATTCAGGGATTGCACCTGACGCATATCGGCAATAAGGAATAATTTATCGTATTCAATAAAATTGGTAGAATAAATACCTACAATTTTAAATTTGCGGGCACGAACCTGATCTTGAATAAAATAAGTAAAAAAGCTATCACCCAATTTCAAACCAAGCAGATTAGCCATATATTTCGACAATACAACCTCTTTACTTGCTGTAGAATGAGAAACATCAATGATACGACCTTCCAACATATTGGATTTGAAGAAATTCCAGTCGAAATTTGCATCAACACCTTTGATTACTATCCCTTGAAACTCGGTATCTGTTTTAATAATACCCGGTTTTGTTGCAAATTTTTCTACATGACGAACGCCATCGAGTGAGGAAATCTTTTTTATCAAAGCATTGTCGGCTTTGATGGGATTCATTGCATAGGTATTATTATTGTCGAAATTGGTAATTTGGATATGTCCACCAAAGCCAATCGTTTTATTTCTTATTTCGTTTTTAAAACCAATGACTACTGCCACCGAAATTATCATTACAGCTAGTCCAAGGGCAATACCAATAGTGGCTATACGTACAGCAGGACGAGAAACATTCTTCTTGCCCTGCTGAAAATGGATGCGTTTAGCTATAAAATATTCTAAATTCAATGTTATTTCTCGTTAGATTGTTTTTCCGGGATAAGCTTGAAGTGCTTTGCCAAGAACAATTAGCGCATGTTTCAGGTCTTCCTTGTCCAACACGTAAGCGATACGAACTTCATCTTTTCCGTAACCATCGATAGTATAAAAACCGGAAGCCGGAGCCATCATCACTGTATATCCCTCGTATTCGAAATCGGAAAGGAGCCATGAGCAAAATTTATCTGCATCATCAACCGGCAAGCGGGCAACTGTGTAGAAGGCGCCCATTGGAATGGGAGAATAAACACCCGGAATACGATTCAAACCATCGATCAAAAATTTACGACGTTCAACGTATTCGTTGTACATTTCCAACATATATTCAGGCGAAGTATTCATAGCAGCCTCCGAAGCTATCTGACCTAACAGTGGTGGACTCAAGCGTGCCTGACAGAACTTCATCACATTCTTGCGAACTTCTTTATTTTTAGTTACCAATGCACCAATGCGCACACCGGTCATGCTATAGCGTTTTGAAACCGAATCAATCAACACCACATTTTCCTCAATTCCATCCAAATGAAAAGCCGAGATATAGGGTGCTCCTGTATAACAAAATTCGCGATACACTTCGTCGGAGAACAGGTACAAATCGTACTTTTTCACTAGATCGCGGATTTTATTCATTTCCGCACGGGTATATAAATATCCGGTTGGATTATTCGGGTTGCAAATCAGAATTCCTTTTGTTTTGGACGTGATAAGCTCTTCAAATTTATCAACATGGGGCAACGCAAATCCTTCCTCGATGGTAGAAACAACCGGTTTCACAACCGCACCCGCAGCAATAGCAAAGGCAGTATAGTTTGCATAAGCAGGCTCGGGAACGATAATCTCGTCGCCCGGATCAAGACAGCTCATAAAAGCAAAGTTTACCGCTTCAGAGCCACCGGTTGTTATAATGATGTCTTCTTCTGTAACGTCGATATTAAAGGTATGATAATACGCCGCCAGTTTTGTTCTGAGACTTTTAATTCCATCACTCGGGCTGTATTCCAACACGGTACGATCAATATTTCTAATCGCATCCAAGGCCACTTGTGGAGTTTTCAAATCGGGTTGACCGATATTGAGATGGTACACTTTAATACCACGAGCCTTAGCTTTGTCGGCAAGCGGTACTAATTTACGAATAGGCGATTCGGGCATTGCTTGCCCGCGTTGCGATGTGTGTGGCATTTTCAGTTAGCAGTTATCAGTCATCAGCAACAAGAGAAATCATGTCACCGCACAACTGAAATTAGTAATTCGAATAATTGCTGCAAAATTAGCGAAATTTACCCGATTAAAAAAGGAATTTGCTTACAAGTTGAAAGTGAGTAGGGAGTTAATAGACTACTGACAGTAATTGGCAAATAATTGCCCACAAAGAACTACTTCAAATCAACCATTACTTTTAAGTTCAGCTGCCTACCGGTAAGATAATTTGGAACAGCCATTTGATGATTATAAATATCAGTTACCCAATAGTATGAATTTACATTCTTGAAGCCCATTAAATTGAACACTTCCAAATTGAGCCAAATACTTTTTACATGTTTCATCATTGGTTTATTCATCACATTATCAGTCGCATTCACCAACATTCGCGAAACGCCAATATCTACACGGCGGTAGAGCGGCGTACGGAAAGCACTTCGATATTGTACATTTCGGGGTGGTCCGAAAGGCAAGCCATCCGACCAGATAAATTTCAGTTGTAGTTTATACTTCGGATTATTGGGAAAATAATCCTGCATCAACATCGAAAAAGCAAAACGTTGCTCACTCGGACTTGACACCCATTTGGGATGAACTGTTTTGGTTGATATAAGATTTCCTTCATAATCATAGGTCTTATCCTCGTAGGAATCTCCAATAATATCCTGTTTCGAGTTCATCAACGAAAGATTTATCCACGAATCGGTTCCGGGTACAAGTTCTCCAAATAGTTTAAAATCAATACCTGTCGTGTAAGCCTTTGCATCATTTTTGCCCGAATATAAAATACGTACATTATCCACCGAATAAGAAATCACCCTGTCCATCAACTTTAAATAAGCTTCGGTGGTAAATTTGAATGGTCGCCCCCAGGCACGAAAATAATTATCGCCACCAAGCACAAAATGTAAGGATCGTTGCGCTTTGATATTCTTGTTCAAACTTATATTTACATTGCCTAGCGCATCAGTCAATGTATCTCGAATTTCTTTATAAAAAGGTGCCTGATAATATAGCCCGGTGGCAAAACGAAAACTAAAATCGTGCTTCCCGGCTGGCAGGAACGAAACTGCTACACGTGGACTAACCAATAATTCGTTATTAAACGTCCAATAATTAGCCCTCAAGCCACCCGTTAGCGAGAAGGAGCCTGCCTTTGAATTCCATTTGTAAGTATCTTGATAGAATGCAGTTGTACGCCATGTAGAAAGGCGATTAGACGATTTCATATTGTAGTACAAATTCACATGATCATTGCTAAACGGAAGTGAATAACCTACAGAATCGCGCCATTCCCACTCACTTATTTTATCGTCAATAATTTCATTTTGAAGTGCTACACCCCAGCGCATTTTTTGAGCATCCTTGTCGTATTCACCCAAATGAGCAATATTGGCAACAGTAGCATTCAAGGTATTACGGGCATGTTGTTGATATTTTCCCACACCCAGCACCTCACCGGTTTGTCCTTGAGAATCAAGTTCTGTATTCACCTCGCTCAACACATATTCGCCAAGAATATCATAGTTTTCGCTTTCGTTGGTATGAAAGGCCGACGCCAACAAACTTAACTTCATACCTTCGATAGGTTTATAATTCAATGTAAAGGCTCCAAAAGCAGTTCGAAACAAGTCTTTTTCCTGTCCATCAAAATAAACCTTCAACTTACGCACAGTGGTATACGTTCCAAAAGCTGTTTCGCGATCCTGAGGTTTAAATTGATATGAATTTTGAGAAAAATTACCCAGGAAAGTTATATCCCATTTGGGTTTCAATTGGTAAGTGAGATAGGTTTGATAATCGAGAAACGCCGGACTGTACTCGCCTTTGGTATCGAGAGTCCCGAGCAAAGAGGCGGAGGTTTTGTAGCGTATCCCGTGCATTTGGGTGAATCGTTTGTTGGTTGTACCCAGATAAGCCGAAGCACCAAGTAAACTGACCGAAGCTGTAGCTTCAAATTGGGTTGGTTTTTTATAGTTTATATCCAATACTGACGACATTTTATCGCCATATTTTGCATCAAAACCTCCTGCCGAGAACGCTACATTCTTCACCATATCGGGGTTGATAAAACTCAAACCCTCCTGCTGACCCGCACGAACCAATAATGGTCGATAAATTTCAACACCATTTACATACACGATGTTCTCGTCGAAGTTACCACCACGCACATTGTATTGCGAACTGAGTTCATTGCTGGAACTAACGCCGGCGAAAGTAATCAGAAGTGACTCAATTCCACCATTGGTATTGGGCATAAGCCTGTATCTGGAAGGATCTACGCCATCGAGTGTGGAAGTCTGCCGACGCTGTCCAACCACATTTAGCTCACCTATTTCAGTACTTAGAGGGGGAAGTTCAACCGATATTTGAAGTATTTTTTTAGTTGGAGAAATAGTGTGCCTTATCGTACGATAACCTATTCGGGAATAAATAAGCGTTGTCGAATCCTTTAGCACAACATTGAGCTCGTAATATCCATTTTGATTAGTTGAAGTTCCTACTTTAGTACCTTCGATATACACATTTGCCGATTCTACACCTCTGTTATTGGGGTCAATAATATAGCCGTAGATACGCACTTTTGTTTGCGCAGAAACGGCTAGCATGAAGAGTAAAAATAGAAATGTATATAGAAGTTTTTTAGTCATGCAGATAGTTGGAAGTAATGGATTACAAGTCTGATTTTCTTTTCACTACAAGTCATTTAGTTTATTCAGAAGCTCTTCGATGGTCGAAATATCCTCATTATTCATTTGCCAACCATCTTCGGTTACCAAAATATGTACAGCTGCATTTTGTTCCACCATACATCCGGCACGAGCCAGTGCCCGCAGCGTCCAGTACATCCGTATTTTATCGCCCGATACCCATACGCTTTTTGTCATTGGGTAATTCATCGAAAAGTTACCATTGGCAGCATTAAAATAGTAAGCACGGCTCTCGAAAGCACGATTAAAACTACCATTAAACACCAAATCTTCGGGTACACCACATTCCACACCATGTTCGGCGCTGATAAGCCAAATGCGGTCAGCAGCTTGCAAAGCCAAATCCAGTTCGTGTGTAGAGAGTAATATTGCCTTTTGAGTTTTGTGTGCCAGCTTATGAAGCAAGAGCATAATCTCTACACGGTTGGGCAAGTCGAGATGCGCAGTTGGTTCGTCAAGCAAAATGATAGGAGTATCCTGCGCCAGTGCTTTGGCTATCATGGCACGTTGGCGTTCACCATCGGATAGTTCGCTCAGGAAACTATGCGCTTTGTGCTCCAAATGTACCATTGCTATCACTTCATGAATAAACGCATCCTCTTCCTCACTCATATTACCCCACCAACTGCTATGCGGATGCCGCCCAAGCGACACAATATTGTACACCGTTGCATTTTCAATGTCTACACGTTCGGTCAACACTAAGGCAATAAGCAAGGCTTTTTCATGTTGCGAAAGTTTAGCGGTTTCATCACCATCTATTTTCGTTTTTCCGGCTAACGGTTTTTGTAATCCTGCCAAGGTACGCAGCAAAGTAGATTTTCCGCTTCCATTCGGACCAATCAAACATACCAATTCACCCGCTCGCAAACTCAGTTGCAAGTCGGATTGTATGGTGTCGGTCTTTCCTTTTTTGGAATATCCGATGGATAGGTTTTGTGTGGTTAGAATTGCCATTAGCTCAGTTATCAGTGAACTGTTATCAGTAAACAGTTGTCAAATATACTGATAACTGTTTACTGATAACTTGTATTATTTTCTTTTCAGTATTATCCAAATTATAATCGGTGCTCCAAACAATGCACTTATGGTATTAATGGGCAAGGTATATGTTGGCATTTGCGAAATAATATCGCAAACGAGCAACAATGATGCCCCCAGTAACACACAGGCCGGCAGCAAAATCCGGTGCAATGAGGTGCGAAATACTCCACGCGCAATATGCGGAATGGCTACCCCTACAAAAGCTATTGGCCCGGTAAAAGCCGTTATCCCTCCGGCCAAAAGTCCGGTAGCAAGTACAATTAAAAAGCGGGTTTTGGTAATGGAAATACCCAAACCCCGTGCATAATTTTCGCCCAGCAATAATCCATCGAGTTTTTTTTGCAGATAAAATGCCATGCCTAATCCAACAAGGACTACCGGAAACAGGACAGTCATATAATTCCAGGTCACTGCACTTAAACTGCCAAAAGTCCACATTACAAACAACTTTATGGCATCGGGATTGCTAAAATTTTGCAATACACTCACAAACGAACTGGCAATGGTGCCAAACATAATCCCCACTATCAGCAGCGAAACTGCATTATTGACCTTAAACGAAACACCCACTACCAAAATCAAAACAATAGAAGCTCCGATAATGGCCGCTGCAATCAATGCCCAACCGCTGCTGACAAAGGCAACCGGTAAAAAAGCAGCTGCCATCATGACCAATGCCACACCTAAGCTGGCTCCTGAACTGACACCGAGAATATACGGATCGGCTAACGGATTGCGGAACAGGGTTTGCATCATCAGCCCAGCTACCGACAGTGAAGCACCCGCCAACACAGCTGTAATGGCTTTCGGCAAGCGGAAGTTAAGCAATATCTCCGAGTTGATTCCTTCGGCACCTTTTCCGAAAAACACAGAAAGAATCTCACTCAACGATATGTGAATGCTTCCCCAAGCCAAATCAGCGAGGAAAAGACCTATCGCCAGAAGTGAAAGGGCAATGAATAGTATGAGAGAACGGGATTTCATTGAATTATCTAATTTGAAAAGCCTGTAATATCTTCCTCAAAATTTACTTTTTAGCAGTCAAAATGCTTTATCACTATTGATAAAGCATTTTTCGAGCCCAAAGGTACAATATTAATTGCTAATGATTAACTCTAAGCGCACAAAAAAAGGACAGGTTACCACCGTCACTGCATTCATACGCATTATTTCAATTTATCCGCGTATACCAAAGCATATACTGGTAAAATATCGGGGTGAAGTATAGCTATCACATCCGCAAGCAATAAGTCGGGGCGTGCCACCGCACTTTCCCAAAAATCGTTGGCAGTAGAAGGTAGCAAGCGCTTGTTGAAATTGTATACCTGTAGCCTTTTTGCCGGATTGAACAAGGCATTTTTTGCATCAGCTTTTACCAAATCGCTCATCGAGGAATAGCTGCAATTGAGCCATATGTCGGTTTGCGAGAAATTTTTTAGCACCGTTTCAACATTTAGTGGTAAACTGCCCGTGGTGGTATCGCTGGCATAAAAATATCGGGCACCCGCATCGGCAAAAAGCTTGCCCATAAAACTGCGACCAGCGGGCATATACCAGGTTCCCCTAAAATTAGAACCGGCCATAATATTGGGCTTATGAGTTACCGCTTTTGCTTTATCACGCAATTCGTTATAGCGTTTTTCCACATCGGCAAAAATGCTGTCAGCCGCCTTTTCTTTTCCGTAAAACACAGCTACAAATTTAATCCATTCAGCTCTAGCCAAAAGCGAAGTTTCCATCCATTCGTTGTTGAACAACACAGGTATTCCGGCTTGCGAAACACGTGCAGCGTAAGGATCGTTTTGATTGTAACCGCTCATCATTACGGCTTGCGGTTTTAGCTGTAAGGTTTTTTCCACATTGATATTGAACGCATCTCCCAAATCGGCTATTTTACCCTCTCCTACTCTTTTCAAAATGGCTGGATTATAAATTATTTTTGGAGAACAAACGCCGGCTATGGTTTCTACTTCACCCAACAAACTCAAAAATTCGAAATGAGTCACCGACGTAGAGACAAGAGTTTGCAAGGGAATTTTCACTTTCACTCCGCCCGCAGGAGTTTTTATCTTAGAATCAGTCACGAGGTAATAGCGTGCATATTCTGTGCCTTTCACCCATGGACTATAAACCACCACTTCTTTGTAGTGTTCAAAGTTTCGCACAGAAAAACCCTCGGCATATTTCAATTCTAGTGAATCTTTGGCCTGACCATCTTCTATTTTAGCGGTTTTATGGGAACATGAAACAAGAAGAAAGAGAAAAAAAATAGTGAGAAAAAAGTTTTTCATTTTGCAAGTATGAATGGTTGATACAGAACTAAAAAGAACCGCAGAGGTTCAACTCCGCGGTTCTCAAAAAAAATATGATTATTGGCGGCTTTATTTCCGCACAAAGATACAAGTAAAATAGCAATTTTAAATTGTCAACTATCAATTATCAACTGTTAGTGTCCTCCTGATGGAATATTTTGGTTGACCTTCGATGATTCGGGCTCTTTCACAAACATCCAAAACAAGATAGAACAAGTCACCAATCCACCACAGAAAATGTACAACAACTGATGATTTCCGGTTTCTTTGATGATATTGGCCACACCGTTACTCATCATCTGCGGAAGCACCACTGCCAGGTTAAAAACACCCATAAACAATCCCATCTTGGCTGGATTCACCCGTTCACTCATAATGGCAAAAACAATAGAAATAACTGCCGACCAACCAATGCCGACCAACACCATTCCGATGTAAAAATCGATTTCCACCCGACTGAAATAGGCAATGTAAAAATAACCGATAGCCGAAAAAGTCAAGGCACCGATATAGGTTCTTACCCGACCGATATTTTTAGCAATAGCTTGTAAAATCAATGGAAAAATAGCACCGATAAAGTTCAGAATAAAGAATCCCAACGAAACAATATTGCCGATAGAAGCAGCTGAAGTTTGTGCCTGCCCTGTAAGTTTTTCGGCAAACCAGTTAGCCGTGATGCCCGATACATTTAGGTTAGGCATAATCTGGTGTTCTATAAAAAAGCCTGACATGATAAACATGCTCTGAAAAGCCACCCAAGTAAATGAGTGCGCCAACATTATTTTTTGAAACTCATTTTTATTCGACGGATTTCTCAACCCCTGAACGATATTCACAATTCCAATCACCACCGAATAAGTCAAAGCACCTATCAGCACGGGGTTATGCCACGCTTGCAATTGTGGAGTAAAAAAGTGGAAGAACAAACTAAATACACCGAAAACAAGGAAACCGTACAAAGGATATATTTCTTTGAAAATTTGCCAAACGCCAAATTTCTCATCAGACTGCAACTTTGCATCTTCCTGTTCTTTCTTTTCCTGAATAAATAAAATGGGGAAAACGGCAGTTAAAAAGACAATAAGCGCAGCAATATACAACAGGGTTTCGTTGCCAAAGACCATGGAAAGAAAATAGGCAAACACTCCAAAGAACCCGGATATAATTTGCATCCACACAAAACCAGAAGTACGTACTTTTCCTTCGGGAGTCAAGTCGGCAATAATGGAACGTGCAGGATTGAAAGTAACATTCACCGACAAATCCAGAAACAGCGCAATGACCGAGGCAACGAGAATAATATCGGTTATGCCGGTTACTTTGGAAATACCGCTGATATTGGGCAAAGCCAAAAAAGCAACCGTACTTACCAGCCCGCCAATAATGATAAACGGACGGCGGCGTCCCCCCATAAACCAAACATTATCACTCAAAAGTCCGACAATTACCTGACCGAAGATACCTGCAATAGGTCCGGCCAGCCACACGAAGGCTACATCATGAATATCCAGTCCGTATTTATTGGAAAGAATCCAGCTGAGCGCTGCAATTTGAGTAGATAACGCAAAACCCACCGCCGTGGCAGGCAATCCCAACAACGCCAGAAAAGCATTGCTCATTTTCTTTTGAATGTTCAGCATAGTATTTTAGATATTTGTGTCAAGAATAAGTGATTCTGACCAAGGTTATAAATAATAAAATACAATGATATTCATTTTTGTTGAGAAAGGAGCTACTCTTAAAAAAGAGAGTTCGAAAATTAGGTCGCAAACGTTTGCTATAGATTGAATGTATCTTTTCCAAAGTTTAGAATTTTGGAAAAGATTAGATACTACAACCCCTTAGTTATCTCCTCAATATATCCCAATAACTCATCCCGACCGGTTCGTTTTTCGGATGAAGTAATGAAAATAGGAGGTAATTCTTCCCATTGTTCACTTAGTTTTTCTTTGTAAACACGGATACTTTCCACTCCTTTTACGTGCGACAATTTGTCGAGTTTGGTAAATACAATCGAAAACGGCACATCGTTTTCGCCTAACCATTCCATAAATTCGAGATCTATCTTTTGCGGTTCATGACGGCAATCGATTAGCAAAAATAAACAAGTCAGTTGCTCGCGATTGAGAATATAGTTTTCGATAATCTCCTGCAATTGCTCACGCATCTTCTTACCAGTGGTAGCATAACCATATCCAGGCAAATCGACTAAATGCCAGTTTTTATTGATAAGAAAATGATTGATCAACAAAGTCTTTCCAGGCTTCGACGAAGTCATAGCCAACCCTTTACGATCGCAAAGCATATTAATTAACGACGACTTCCCAACGTTTGAACGTCCGATAAATGCATATTCCGGCAAGCGGCTATCCGGACATTTCAGATAGTCGGTATTGCTAATGATAAATTCTGCTGATTTTATATCCATAATAATTTTAGTTACGAGTTACAAGAAAAGATGTTAGGAGTTTACAATTCAATACTTCAAACTGTTCAACCATATTCTCAATTATTTATTGTCAACTTTTGATTTGAAAATTTCCACATTCCGACAAAGGTAATCAAACCATTTATCATCAACAATTCATACCCCAATGGATAATTGAAAAACAATGTGGTCAATAGATTTAATCCATAGCAAATAAATGGTGAGGCAATGGCAATGTAAGGTACTGCTTTGTCGCGGACTTGGCGTTTGGTAAACAATCCAAAGGCAAACATCCCCAACAAAGGACCGTAAGTATACGAAGCAATTGTATAAACTGCATCAATAATACTTTTATTATTCAACACTTTGAACACAAGCATGATTAGCACAAACAATACCGACATACCTATGTGTGTATATTTGCGTTTTCGCTCCGCCACTTTCGCCTCCATACGCTGCACACCCAAAATATCCACTGAAAAAGAAGTGGTAAGCGATGCCAATGCCGAATCGGAACTGGCAAAGGTAGCCGCAATTATTCCAATTACAAAAAGAAATGTCACTACCGAACCAAGATATTGCGTAGCAAACAAAGGCAAAATATCATCGGACGAAGCTGGCAAAGCAATATTCATCTTCGTGGAAAGCATCAACAACATAGCACCCAGAGTCAAAAACAGCAGATTAAGCGGAACGAACGTGAATCCGTACCAGTACATATTCTTCTTCGCATCACCAAGGTTTTTGCACGTTAAGTTCTTCTGCATCATATCCTGATCGAGTCCGGTCATTACAATGGCAATAAATATCCCACTAAAAAATTGCTTGAAAAAGTTTTGCTTGCTATGCCAATCATCGAACACAAAAATGCGCGAATGCTCACTTTGAGTAATAGTTGTAAAAAACTCGCCAAATCCAAAATTCAACTGCTTAGACACTTGTATTACCAATAACACCAAAGCCGATATTAAACAGATGGTTTGCAAAGTATCAGTCCACACAATGGTTTTAATTCCGCTTCGGTGCGTGTACAACCAAATAAGAAAAACCGCAACAGAAGCTGTCAGCACAAACGGAACATGCCATGCATCAAAAATAACATGCTGTAAAATAAGCGTCACCAGATACAATCGAACACCCGACCCAATTGTACGCGACAGCAGAAAAAAGCCGGCTCCGGTTTTGTATGAATGGTTACCAAACCGCTGTTCCAAATAAGTATAAATACTTGTCAGATTGAGTTTATAATACAGGGGTAAAAGTACATTAGCAATAATCAGGTAGCCGACAAAGAAACCTAAAACCGTTTGCATATAAGTAAAATCGATACCACGCACCATGCCCGGCACCGACACAAAACTAACTCCGGAGATGGACGACCCCACCATACCAATAGCTACTACCCACCATGGCGTTTTTTTATTTCCAAGAAAGAAGGCATCGTTATCCGTATTTTTCCGTCCCACAAAAAAAGATATGAGAAGCAAAAAAGAGAAATAGACCACAATGATAAGTAAAATGGAGAATCCTGACATTGGATAAGATGATAGTGGTTTAATATGCTAATTTGAAGTACAAAAATAGCTAAAAATGACCGAAAGAAATTGCCAGCATCAAAAATAGTTTTAAACCGGTTTTTTTTGTAATTTTGCCTACAGATAAAAAGTTGGCTTTAGGTTCATTCTATCGACATTATTAATGGTAGTAGGAATCAATAGCCAATAACTGATAACTGAAATGAGCACTCAACAATTTTCTTCATCATTACTCGAAAACGCTGTCAACGAATTTGCAAAACTTCCGGGAATTGGCCGAAAAACGGCATTAAGATTGGTTTTACACCTTTTAAAACAGTCGGAGTTTGATGTTGAAGTGTTTGGAAATGCTTTTATCCAACTTCGCAAAGAGATTCAGTATTGCACTGTGTGTCATAATATCTCGGATACCGAAGTTTGTCGCATTTGCAGTAATCCTAGCCGAGACCACGAAACAGTTTGTATAGTGGAAAATATAAAGGACGTAATGTCAATTGAGAACACGCAACAATTCAGAGGTTTATATCATGTATTAGGGGGCATTATTTCGCCAATGGATGGTATTGGACCAAACGATTTAGAAATTGAAAGTTTGATACAACGGGTTCAGGACGAAGGTGTAAAAGAAGTAATCCTGGCATTAAGTACCACTATGGAAG
>Ga0209540_10000277_pt1 | contig 56306 bp, 70 predicted proteins | sample BarGraIncu01121A_FD_184501 | JGI IMG/M metagenome (GOLD analysis project Ga0209540, IMG submission 184501) | Arctic peat soil microbial communities from Barrow, Alaska - Barrow Graham LP Incubations 011-21A (SPAdes) (version 2) | ecosystem: Environmental > Terrestrial > Soil > Wetlands > Peat... | reverse complement strand
CGTAATCGTGCTCAGCGCCTGGTTGTGCGCCGCCAGTGCAAACGCCGTGGCATTCGAGTAAGCCGCAGTCCCCTCATCCGTGATGTTCGCCGCCAAGCTCCACGTCGTCGGCCAGCCGCCAGAGGCCGTGGTCGCCAGGTCCGCATTGGTCGCGTGGCCAGCTTGCGGCGGCACGTAGTTCGTGGGTATCGTCCCCCACTGGGTAAGCGTGGTGTTCGTGGCCTGGTACAAAGAAGGATTAGCCGTCAGGTTGCTCAGCGGCTGGCTGCCCGTCTGGTAGTTCCCGGTGGGCTGGTATGATCCCGCAAGTTGAAAGTCGTTGCTGGCCCTCGACGCTATCGTTCCAGCGCCCGTAATCGTGCTCAGCGCCTGGTTGTGCGCCGCCAGTGCAAACGCCGTGGCATTCGAGTAAGCCGCAGTCCCCTCATCCGTGATGTTCGCCGCCAAGCTCCACGTCGTCGGCCAGCCGCCAGAGGCCAAGGTCGCCAGATCAGCATTGGTCGCATGCCCCGCTTGCGGTGGCACGTAGTTCGTGGGGATGTTGAACCAGTTGGACAGATTGCCGGTGGCCAGGATTGCCGACCAGTTCCACGTCGTAGGCCAGCCCGATGTCGCTACAAGATTCGTAGTTATCAGGTTGATATCGTAACTCCCGGCATTTGTCACGATCCAGATATTCGTCCCCGCGCCAAGCGTCCAATTCGTCCAAGGAATATTCGTCGCCAGAGAAAGTTGAACGCCGTATGGCTTCGCCGTAACCACGATCTGGTTACTGGTCCCTTTGATCCATGTATTGAAGTACGGCGGTGGTGCCTGAGCGAAAAGCAACGTTTGAAAAAGAAAAACGGCCAGGAAGATGAATCGTTTCATGAGTAAAGGCATGGAATTTGGGGCACCCGGCCTAAACCGAGCGCCCCGTGAACCGTTAAACCGCCATCCGACTATTCCTCAATCGGGCAGAACAAGTCGTTGTACGCCCTCAGGTCTTGGTAGCCGTTCGCGGCGTCAGTGTCCCAATACCCGGCACTCGCGTTGGTAATCGGCACGTCATCGCCAGGAGCCGCCGGCTCGCGCAGGGCCAAGATCCACATCTCGATCAGCGGGTTCTCGTTTTTGATGCCCAACTCGTACTCGCCGACCCAGTAACCCTGCTTGTGAGTGTCGTTTCGGATCTGGCACTGCACGCCCGTAAGCGGGTCGTTGGTGATAATCACATCCGGCGTGAGCCATTGCCAAGCACCCATGAGGCCCTTGCCAATGCCGAACTTCATCTCGGGATTGATCGATTCCTCGTCCGAAGTGAACAGGGTTCGAGCCGCCCGACTGTAGATGTGGTATGCGGCGATTTTGGCATTCCGGTATGCCGCGCTGTATTTCCGCTTGAGACCGCTTTCATTGGTCGGAACGTTTTCCCACGGAAGGACACGGCGAATAATCCCGCCACCGAGGTCGTTAAACCGCGGCTGTTCATGGTTGTATTTGAACAAGAAATTCCCGCAACCATTGCTCAAACCATACTGGTAATACTCGGTGCCTTTCTTGAAGTCCGCGAGCGCCCACATATTGGCCAGAACTGGGTTCTGGGTCGTCAGATTCAACGCCGTTTGGAGATCCAGTATGATGGTGAATTTGCCGTCGATGTTGTACTCGCCATCGTGGTAACCGTTGGCCCGTAAAACATCCGCGTAGGAATTCAGGTACTCCATTTTCAACTGGCTGGTAGGCACGTTTCCGGCCCCACCCAAGTTGATGTCGCCGTTTGGCATGAAAAAGGCCTGGTTGGCCGCAGCGGCGGAATCGTTTACCGGCAATTCGATCCTGGCTTCACCGGCGATGTAAATCATGCCATCTCCGCCACTGCCGAACTGACGCATTGCATGGTATTCAACGAAGGAATTAACCACCTGATCGGGCATCTTCTTGAGGCCCTTGATGATTTCCGCTAACTGAATCTGAACGTGATTCATGTTGCGAAGCTTGGTGTAGCAGAACGGCGGGGTGGTGTATTCCGTCCGGTATTTGCCATAGTTCAGGAGCGTGTGACCCCATCCGATCTGTTTGCGGGGCATGTTGCAGAGAGGCTGCATGCAATCCGTCGCATCAACCTTGTCCCAGATACCGTTGTCGTTCGGTGCCGTGACGTGGTAAACGTCAAAATTCTTTTCGTCCCCGGTGTCCGCCTTCCACGTCTTGGACGGGTAGGCATTCAGGTAAACGCTTTGGGAAGGAATTCGCTCTTTTACGAAATCCTCATCGTATTGCACTGGCCTTTCAGCCAAAAGACTCGCAATTTGAGCACACTGATAATCACTTAAAGCCATAATATCAAAAGGGTTATGTAACCAAACAATTTGGCTACGGTTAATCTGTCGGGAATGGGTTGGCTAAATCCAGAAGTTCACGCCGGCAGGTTGGCTATGCCCGCACTGTTCACGCCGTTTGACCGTCAGCGAACTGGTCACCGTCACGCATCTACCGGGTGGCCCCGGCTCGTACCGTTGACAATGTGGCACTTGCGAAACCAAAAAACAAATGGAGAATGTTGTTGACGCGACAATGGAAGAATGAGAGATTGAATCCTATGAACGAACTAAAAAGAGAGAAAATCACGCTACTGGCAATCGACGCTCACCGGAAACGCAAAGCGCTCGATGCCTTCAAAAACACCCCGGTACCTGCTGATGATGCCGCGAAGGAAAAGAACGCGGTCGAGTTTGCCCTCGCCTTAACGGACAGCATCGAAGCTGAGGGATTGCTTCGTCAAGAAATGGGGATCTCGCCCCAAACTCCGATGTTCCAAAATAACTGAGTCATGCCCGATTCCTTCCAAGCTGTACTCAGGAAGTGGACCGGTACGATGCGTCACAAAGAGGCGGCAGATGTCCTAGGCGTTCCATTGTGGACGTTTCGGGGCTGGTGGTACGGTAAAACACGGCCGGCAAAACACTGCGCACCGTGCCTGCTGGCCAAAATGGATCGCCCCCCGTGCGTACGGGAGGCGCGGATTGAAACAAAATAGGAGTCAAATGAACATAAAAATAATAGACGGCTACGTGACGGTTGACGGGATATATAAAACGTCAGCTTCGTACAAACTGTTCACCAAGGAAGGGATCGACATCTGCATTCCTTCACCGAAACAGCCGGAGACTCAGCCTGCCCCTGCCGATCCGTGGACTGGACCGGACTTGCGCTGTTATCCGAAAGAAAAACGCACTATGGGCCGACATGACATCGCAATGTTGCTCGAATCACTGGCCAGACGGTGTGATCGTTATGGCAGTACTGCATCGGCAGAAATATATCGCGCCGAAAAGGAGAACTGGAAGTGAGCCATATACCACCAGAAATTTCAACTGAACCTACGTTAATGTTGCGTGGTGGAACGGAATTGACTCATAAAGAATGCACAGTTGCCCTCGATGCGGCGTTATTGATAATCGAATCGGTGGGCACTACTGGAATAGAACACAAGCACCAACAGGCTGAACAGTGGTTAACGAAATATTACCCTGCTTGGAAATGAATCAGCGCATCTATATCTGTTTGGGAAGGTACGGCGACATCCTGAACATTCTGCCCCTGCTCTGGGCGGATGCCCAAGACGGCCACCGCTCCGCCATTATGGTCGCCAAGGAATACGCCAACATCATGGACGGTGTGTCCTATGCGGATTGCGTGGTCTTTGACGGCAACTGGCTTGAACTCGCCCGCGCCCACGCCGATGCCGTCAAACTGTCCTATGATGTGAAGGTCTGCCAGACGGGCGGGTCAGCGGAGACGGTGAAGGCCCTGGCCTATGCGCAGATTGGCTCTGACCATTTCGTCACGGACGCTTTCGACAAAGAGGCGTGGAAACTGGCCGGCAGACTGGCCGAATGGGGCACCCTGCCGCTGGTGATAGACCAGCGCGATCCCGTGAGAGGGGCAGGATGGTTGCCGAAGAAGCATCGCGGCCCCAGCAAACCGATCATGTTGGTTTGCACGTCGGGCACGTCATCGCCATTCTCATACACCGATCTGTTGATGATACTGCTTCGCCTACAATTTCCGCAGTACAACATCATCGATATCTCGGAGATCAAATGCCATCGAATTTATGACCTGCTCGGATTATTCGAGCAGGCAACCGTCTTGGTGACCACGGACAGCGCGCCCCTACATCTCGCCAGGGCGGTTATGACGCTGCCCGTGGTCGCCTTGGTTCAGGACAAGCCCCGGTTGTGGTACGGGTCGGCATGGAGGCCAAACCACATTGCCCACATCCGCTACAGCGACTTCGCGGCGGAGGCGGTTGACATGCTGCACGCGATTGAGAATATCAAAGGACTAGCCTCATTCATGGATGGTTTTTATGAAAAAGAAGATCAACATATCATTCACGTCTGGACACCTGCTGACGTTTGGTCGCCGAAAGATGCGAAGGAAGCCAAGACGGAACATGAGGAAGTCTCCGAGTCTTGGGAAGAGGAATATCTTGAGACTTCTTGCGAATGGATTTCCTGCCGCCTTGGCATAGGCGCATTCGGTCGAGATTCTCGCCTGATTGACGCCAAGGAAACAAAGCGATTGCCCTTCGTCCGGGACATTGTGCAACGCGCCCGACAAATGGCCAATGACGATGACGTGATTTGCCTGACTCGGGCGAACTTCAAGTTTTGGCCGGGAATTGGAAAAGAGATTTTGGCAAAGTCGCCATGCTTTGCCCACCGATCAATTGGCGGGCAATATCATCCTGCCGTTGACATGTTCGCTTTCAGCAAGGCGTGGTGGGATTCGATCAAAAAGGATTTCCCGGATTTCGTTTTCGGCCATGACCAGAACTGGCACCGTGTTCTTTGGGAGATAATGAAGGCAAACGGGGGAACGGAGATTGAAAGTAATTTATGAAACTGATACTAATGATCAAAATGGACGAGGCTGATTTCAAACCCACTAATGGAACCGATGCGGCGAGAATATTGTGTGAGTTGGCAGACGAATTGCGTGGTGAAGAACTGCAATCTGGCTGGAATCATGAAATCACGGACAACAAAGGTAATGCGGTCGGAGAGGCAAGGATAACGGGCATGGATATACCTGATAAACCGGCTACGCCTGATTTGGATGCTCTCTATTTGAAAAAAGACCCAGTATTCCAAACAGGCAAAAAACCCACCCGCCTGCGAAACACACCCACCTTCGACGACGTTGCCGGTTTCACTAACGTATCCATTAGACGACTGCTTGAATCGTTGGCCAAACATTTTTCTTCAAAGGAGCTTGGAGTCGCTTGGAATACCGAAATAGCCTCAGCATTTAGAAACGAAAAGGAAAACTGGAAATGAAGTCTCACGGTGGCGTTGAACTGGAGAATTAAATATGGAACCTTGGATAGATTTAGTAACTCGCATGGTGACGTGGAACAGACACGCCATTCTTGTACTGATTGTTTGGAATGTTTTATTGACTGTGGCATTCATTACCCATTTGGTAAGGCGTTGAATTGGAGAAAACAATATGACCACAACTACAACTGCTGCATTCGGTGTATATCTGAAGGACAATGTTAGGGCCGGGAATATTGACTTTTCCATTCGGGCTAGGATTCGTGAAGATGGTCTAGTTGACTTTTATATCCACCCCGCAAACGTCAGCGGAGAGACCAGAGATTATCTGGTCGGGACAAGGGGGAAGGCTGCTACGCACGTCGAGAATCTAGAATTCATAAAACGATTGATCGCCGCCACGGCTAATCCTCAATGACCTATGCCTGAACCTGCCTCAAAAGAGTTAAAGGAATGCCGGGACTACATTGAAGCGCTGATCGAGGCGGACAGAATAAAAAGCGTTTCTGAAATGCTTGTGAACGTGTCCTTTGTCTATCTCAGCCGGAAAGAACGAATCGCCATCGTCTGGAGAATTATGAAAATCCTGTTTCGCTAACATAACTTATGCCTGAACCTGCCCAACAATATTACGAGGCTGCCGTGAAGGCAGAAAAAGAACGAGATGCACTGCAAGAAAAGCTCAACAACTGGTTAGCCACCGAAGGGGCCGTGGTGGCTAAGTTGAACGGAAAAATCAAATGGCTCAAGGCATGGAACGCGAGATTGCGCCGACACATAAAACACATGGAACCATGAAAGAGTTGAATGAATGCCGAGACTACACGACTCGATCATCCGCACACGGCTCTGACTATGTGCCCCTATCGACGCCTGAGAGGTTCTCCATGACACAGAAGGAAGCCGAAGCCGACGTGCGTTTCTTTCGTGCTTATGCCGACACGGTAGGTGGAGACGCAATAATCGTCAAGCGTACCAACATAAAATCATGACCACGCCCGCCCCAATACCGCCCCGAGTCGCCCACAACAAGCGCCTGCATGACGCCTGGATGGCGGCGCACGGCATTGACCCGCGCATTTCCCTGTTGCAGGCCGAGCGGTTGCCCGTGCCTACGACTGATCCAGTTGCCATAATTGACCTGCCAAACGTTACGCTTTGGAGCGCCTTCGAGCACGGCGATGATCGCGCCTATCTGGACAAGGTGATTCGTGTTCTTCGTTACATGAACCGATTCTGCAAGTTCAAGACGACGCGACTGCTTTCGCATCTTGATCCAGGTCCTGAAGCTAGGGATGAATTCGAATGGGTCAAAGTTGAGAAGGTGCCAGCCGACCAGTTGAGTGCATTCCTAAACCAGGTGGCGCCTCAGCATTTACTCGATTCGGATTTCGCATTTTCGGTTCACGAAGATGGGTTCATCCTGTACCCTGAAATGTGGGATGCTGCCTTTCTCGACTACGACTACATCGGAGCGCCGTGGTTGCCCTTGCCTGGCACCGTGGGCAATGGCGGGTTCTACATCGAATCGCGTGCGATGCTCGAAGCTAAGTTGAGGCTGCCAAAGGATACCAGCGACCCCTTGATTTGGGCAGATCAGTACGTTTGCATTACGCACCGCGCCCGTTTAGAGGCTGAGGGTCTGCGATGGGCACCCGTGTCCCAGGCCGGAAAGTTCAGCGTTGACCTTTTGAACAGAACCAGGAAGTCTTTCGGTTTTCACGGCAAGCGAATGGTGCCAAGGCGTTACATTTACGGATGGAAATTGATTAAGGAAAGCGAAGGTCCAAAAATGAAGATCGAACTAGTTTACGTTTACTGGGCGCAGCACCCGGAAGTTGAAAATCTTTCAAAGCGATTCGTGAACACATATTTTGTCAACCCGCCAGGCGAAGAACACAAGACTACCATCGTTTGCAACGGTGGCCAGCCAACCGGAGATCGACGGGCGATGTTTGACCGTCTGCCGAATGTTTCCTACCTTGACCATGATAATTCTGGTCAAGACATAGGCGCTTTCATCGCGGCGTCTAAACAATCCACGGCTGACATGACGTTGTACTGTGGCCCTAGCATCTACTTTTATAGCGCTGGATGGCTGACTCGAATGGTGGAAGCGTGGCAAAAGCACGGCCCCGGCATGTACGGAATGACCAGTTCTTTTGAATCATCCCCCCATCTAAACACCACTGGTTTCTGGTGTTCGCCGAAATGGTTGGCTGAATATCCCTACCCTATGGTTACCAAGAATGACCGCTATAACTTTGAACACGGTACGGCCAACAAGTCCCAGGGTATAAAAGCTCCAGACACCAATGGTGCAAGAACCTTTTGGAGAATGATTCACAAGAAAGGTTTGCCGGTAAAACTAGTAACGTGGGATGGTGAATATGACTGGTGGGATTGGAGAAAACCAGCCAACATTTTCCGACGTGGAGGACAAAGCAACATGTTACTCGGTTGGCACCACGGCGATAAATGGTTTGGCCTTGATCCAAGAACCAAGGCACAATATTCTCGAAGCGCAGATACAATTACAGATTCGCATTTTAACTTAGCAACAAAGACATTCCAAAATGAACCGAACCATCACTAAATGCCGTGCCTGCGGATCGTTGCGACTGACATCCGTCTTTGACCTGGGCGACATGCACCTGGCCAACGATTTTCGCGGGCCGGGTGAAGGCGTGGCGGCATCCGCCCCGCTTTGCGTCATGCTGTGCAAGGATTGCACGCTGGCGCAACTCTCTGTTGTGGTTGACCCGGCAGAGTTGTACTCGAAATACTCCTATCGAAGCGATGAGGGCCAGACGCATAGAACCCACATTGACCTGCTTTTTAACGACCTGAAAAAACGCTGTTCGATGAATAATGTCCTGGAGATTGGAAGTAATACCGGCACTTTGCTCAGGCGGTTTAGGGAACTGGGAGCGGGATTTGTTGCGGGGATTGATCCTGCCAGTAATCTCGCCAGGCAGGCGAATGATTCTGGTATCACGACAATTTGCGCGTTCTTCGACGAAAAGCTGGCGAATAGACTTAGCGATAAATCGGACCTAATTCTTGCCCGCCACGTCTTTTGCCACGTTGACGATTGGCAGGACTTCATCCGTGGACTTGAAATTCTGGCTAACGATAAAACCGTCATCGCTATCGAGGTGCCTGAATGTAGTCCTATGCTTTCTCAGTGTGCCTTTGATTGCATCTATCACGAGCATCTGTCTTACATGACCGTCACGGCTATGAATGCCCTGCTAGCCACTTCCAGCCTCAAACTGGTGTCCGTGGTGCGCTATGCCATACACGGCCAATCCATCGTCATGCTACTGAAACGACGGGATGCTGTAGCCGACGGAAACGTGCAAACCTTTTTGGACTTTGAGAAGAAGATGGATTGGGAAAGGAAATGGCGGGACTTCAATGAGGAAGTGAAGAAGATGATAGGTGAACTCACCAGGGCGGTTTATTCCAGACAAGCTGGCCAGTTGGTTTGCGGTTACGGCGCTTCGGCCAAATCATCCGTATGGATCAATGCCTGCCGGTTTAGCGAGTATTCGATCAAGTTTATCACCGACACCACGCCCGAGAAGCAAGGAAAGTTCAGCCCGGGAACCAACATCCCCATCGTGTCGCCCGACCGCTTGGCCGAGGCCGATATGGCCATTCTGTTCGCCTGGAATTACAAGAACGAAATCCTTGCCAAGGAACAAACCTTTCGAGATAAAGGTGGAAAATTTATTATCCCTGTGCCACTGTTAACCATCGTTTAATTATGACTACTAAAGAACTTTTTATTGAAAAGCAACCCGAACTTGCCACTGCTCTTAAGGCGTTGACGCAAAACACTTGGTTCCAACTGGCCCTGGTCCCGGTTGACTCGGAAGTGTTTCAACACTCTACCGGTCCAGAATTCATAGCGGGCGCTCGATTTTACAAGCAGACGCTTTTAACCCTGGCCAATGCGGAAGAACCGGAAACGGAAAGCCAGCCGCAACCCGGCCTGGTTGACCCAAGTTTCCCCAATTCCGTCACCGCTAAACAACAATCGCCCCAAACGTAAGTACGGGGCGCGGATTGAAACAAACAAGAACCCAAACCCAATTATGCCAGACATGAACACCCCCACACTGCCGGTAGATTCCGGCGCCACTCCCGTAACGTCCACACCCGCCGCCGCCCCAGCGTCAACCCCGACTCCATCGAAGGCTACTCCCTCAAAATCGAGCTTTGCGGATGCTCTGGGCAAAATCCCAGAGTTCAAACCCGCTGAGAAAGCCAAGGAAATGTCCCAGGACGAGTCGGAAACACCGGAAGCCGTCAAGACACCCGCCGCTGCCCCCGACGCCGCCACGGCCAAACAGGCACCCAAGGGCAAGGGTTCCATCGCTCATGAGCAATTCGAGGTTTTGACCAACGATCTGAAGGCCGCGCGCGCCGAAAAGGCCACCCTGGAGGCCAAGATCAAGGATTATGAGTCGAAGGGCAAGGATACCGGCAATCTGGAGACCGAACGGGAAACGTTGCGGAAGGAACTGGACGCCACCAAGGCGCAACTGGCCCAGTATAACCCCGCAGTCACTGAGGAATTCAAGAAGCAATACAGCGTTCCGTTTGAAAAAGGGAAAGCTTCGGCGGCTGCTTCACTTGGATATTTCAGAACCGTTGATCCTGAAACAGGAGAAATGACAGGACCAGTAGCAACTTGGCAGGATTTCAATGATCTGTATGGAATGAGTCCAGAAAAAGCCGGGGAGTTTGCGGCAAAGAAGTGGGGATATAACTCCACTATTTTCATCAAACACATTCTCGATCTAAAACAAATCGCATCCGAACGCGATGAGGCCCTGGCAAATTCAGCCAACATCGCCGAGAAAAAGTTCAAGGAGGGCCAAGCTAGCCAAAAGGCGGAAGAAAAACTCGTCTCAGATTCACTCGCCCAGTTCAACGCGGAGGCCATCGCGGCCAGTCCTGAAACCTACAACATGACTCCAGCAGGCGAAGATGACGAGGGCAACACCGTGTTGCAGGAGGCCATCAAGGAGATCGGCAACCGCGGCAACACGCCCCAGGAATATGCCAAGTGGATGTCCACGGTACAAATGCGGGCGGCGGCGTTTCCACGCATCAATCTCAGGTTGCAACGCGCCACGGCAAAGGTCACCGAGTTGGAAGGCGTCATTGAGAAGATGAAAGGCCTGGCCGTGGGCAAGGGCGGAAAACCTACCGCCAGCGCGGAAGCACCGAAGTCGAAGGGATTGATGGCAGGAATAAAGGAGGTGGCATGAAAAAGAAAACTGTCAAATCGCCTGCCGAAGGCAATGTTATCGACGAAAAAGCGTTAATTGGAAAATGGCGGTGGCTGCAAGGTTCTCCCGACCGGAAGAAGGTTGCTGCCATCGTGAAGAAGAAAATCTATGCCGACGCCAAAAGGTCCAAGTCCCCAGGTACGGTAACGATTCGACATTATAAGAAACCAATTTCGCTCCAGATGACCCACATTTTTGATAAGCGTGCGGCGCGATTGTGGAAAAAGAAACCAGTCATAAAGGAGTTCTTTGATCAAGTTCCTCCGCACCGGCAAAAACAGATTGCTATGAAAGAGAAACCAACCAAAAAAGGATATTTCGTCTCGGAATACCAACGGCAAGAGCAAGAATCCATCAAAAGGATCGGTGCGGCTGCTGCCTTGAAGTATCCCGAATTAGCCAAAGCCTACGTGGACGCCGCTCCCGAAAAGACGGGACTGAAAGTTGTGACCCAACAGCCACCACCCAAAGCCAATGTTTGTGACGGTAAATGGGGTATGGGGGAATGGCATTGGAAAGAAACTCCGGTGGCCCTTGGATTTGAGAAGGTTCCGAAAGGGCACGGTTATTTCATCCCTATCGACGGCGTTATGGTTCAGCACGTCCTCATTCAAAAGAAGCATCTGGACGAGGCGAATGAGGCGTTGACCCTAGCGTTAAAAAGACTTTCAAGCATCAAAGCCTTTCAAATGACCACTACGTTTAGAACGTGGATGAAGATTTGCCGTGGAATTGAAGGCATTGAACAGGCGCTAAAGAACATCAGCGTGAAATAAAAGTTGACCCCGTCGTTTAATATGCTGAATGGATTTCTACTTTTACGCACTGTTCTTGGATCAGATTGTCTTTCATACACGCCAGGAGATCAAGAAAATCTGGATCAGATAACCATTAGGGCAATAGATGATGAACTTGCATCGTTAACACCAGATGAACAGTTTGTAATTAGATGTAGATTTTCATTCACCAAATTAACTCTAAAAGAAACAGGAAGGAAACTTCGTGGCGTAACAAGAGAAGTTATTAGACAGAAAGAATCAAAGGCAATAAGAAAGTTACGTCACCCCACAAGGTTGCGACCAATTCTAAAAGCTCTAGCTGTATTAAATGGGCAATATAACCCAGTGTCCTGTTAGGAAGAAATCAGATCAGGAAGGTGGGTTTACTTCTTCGGTTCGTAAGACTGCAATCCTGCACCGAATAGCGATAGAATTCCAAGGGCAGTTCCAGTCGGAATTCCCTGTTCTTTCATCACGGTGAGAATGTCGTTAAAGCTCAGAGGGGTAACAAGCCCCAGAGCCGTTTGGCCTGGAGTCATTTTCTCACCCACCACATTTTTGCCGGTCCACGCCGTCCAAACACCACCGGGAACAGGCGCCAGTTTGGAACGTAGAAACTGCATGATTACATCGGATTCAGTTCTGCCCGCAAACTTGGCCTTTGGCCCATAAAGATCGGTGATCTTCCCCTTTGCGGACTTGGTTTGCCCGCTGATTAGACGCGACATAAGCACGGTGTTTTGGATTAGCCCACCAAGCAAATCGACTCTGGAATTGCCGAATTTCAGTTTCAGGAAGTCGCTCGATTTGGAATCGGTTTCCACGGTCGCGCCCGCCATGGCACCAATGGCGATAACTGCCGCCAGTCCGGTCAATGACCGTGCATATTCCTTACCGATGGCGGTTCTGATCCTGAACGATCCTTGCGTCGGTTTATGCCATAGCGGTTGACCAAGAATCAATTGAAACCGGCTGGCCATCAAACGGGGCGAGAAAAACACGTTCGCCAACTGCTGAGCCGCGCCGGCCGCGTTACCGATGTTGCCACGCCCGGTAGCCACGTTGACATAATTGGCAATGATCTTGGCCTCTGCTGTCGTCAATGTTCCGCCCTTGGTGAGCCATCCGCCCTTTTCGACATTGGCCGCAATGGCGTCGAAGGTGTCAACGCGCAACTGATTCAGGTAGGTAATGAATGCCCGGTTGGACTGTTTCACTCCGGGTATTTTATTACCAATGTGATTCTGAATCATTTCCTCCTGCAAACTCAACGCGATACTGTCGTGGGGCGCGATGTAAAGTTCCGCCTGTTTATACAGTCCGCTCTTGAAGTTCTGGCGTTGGAAAATTCCTTGTTCTGCGCGGCGGGCGTAATTCTCGCTTCCCAACGCCCTAAACATTGGTCCGATGCTTTTTGCGGCTAGATTGGGCCGTCCGGCTCCAACGAATCCGCCTTGGCGAATAACGGCAGACACGTCCCAACTCGAAAGAATATTGCGCGTTGCGTTGGCGACCTCCTTGCCGGTATCGACGGCCTTCTCGAGCTTTCCGCGGTTGGCAAGACGTTCAAGTTCCCGGCCATGTTTGAACTGTTCCTCGATTTGTTGTTTCTTGGCTAACAGGTCCAGAATTTCAGGACTGGTCGGCTGTTCCTTTTTTGGTTTCTTGCTGTAGTCCCCCTTGGCAATCTTCTCTTGTAGGTCGGCAATGCGCTTCTGAATGGAATTCCGTCGCGTCTCGATGCTTTTCTCGTAGGCGAAAATGGCGTTGTGTTCGGACTTTACCTGTTCGTATTTCACCTTCAAAGATTCAAGTTCTGCATCGGTTTCCTTTCTGGGAGCAGCCTTTGCCAGTCTTTCTTTGGTGGCAATCTCTTTCTCAAGATCGGCAATGCGATGGTTCAACCATGTTTTCCTGGCTGTAAGATTCGATCCAAGTTGGGTAGTCGCATCCGTAACAACAACGCCGTATTTCTTTTTGAGTTCGCTCAATATTTGATGTTCCTGGCGTGCCGCATCGGATAGTGGGCGCGGTTGAAATCCAGTCCGGGGCATTGGCTGCCCGGTTTTCACCAACATCTGTTGGGCAAGAAATCGGTCTTGAGTTTTGTAGTCCGCAATCTTTATGTCAATAGCCGCCTTTGATGGTATAGTGTAACGGCCTAAACCGGAAATTGCTTCCAGTGTATCAAACATCGTAATGTCAGGGATAAACCCTTTCAGAACCGAGTGAACCTCGTTGTTTAACTGATCTCGGGTGATCTTGGGATTCTTCTCAACCAAAGCACGAATTAGGGTTTGAACCGGATGAAAAATCTGATCCTGTTCGCCCTTCTCGATTCTGACACCGATGTTTTCCGTGGCGGCAGTAATCTTCTCCGCAACATCGGCGGTCTTTTTGACCACGCGCTTAATGTGATCCGATACGGCCCCTGGCACCCTGGCAAGACCATCCTCAAACATCTTTTTGCTGGCCGTGTAGGCTTCCGCCAGAAAGGGTTGAAGCTTTGGGCCAAATTCATCCACCATGGCCTTCGACCACTGGGCCAGGTCCATCGCGGCCCGCCCAAACTTCGCCCGGCCGATGGTTGCCACTTTCAGAATGATGGTCGGGTCAACCCCGGCGCTCATCCTAGAAAGCATTTCACGAAGTTCTACGGATGCTTTTTTAGCTTCCGCTTCCCATCCAGTAACGATCCTTTCAGCCGTCTCCAGAACCTTTGGATGCACCTTGGGAATCTGTTTTCGTGCCGCTTCAAGTCTGGCCTCGGCCACCAGCGTTTCCGCTTCCGCAATGGCCCGTTGTTCCTGGCTGTCGGCCAGTTCCTTTTCCAACTTCTCACTGACGGCCTTGTGTTCTTCAGCAACCTTTTGGAGTGCCATGCGTTCATCTGCCGTGATTGGCGCGAATCCACGGTCCTTCCGTTTCTGCAATTCAAGGTTGGCCAGGGTAAAATCATCGTTCATCATGCGCCGACGAATCTGCAAGGCCCGGCCCGCTTCCGTTCCTGCCCCTCCTGTGCCAACGGCCTTTTCGAGTTCGGACATTTTATCAGAGAAAATCTGCGTGCGGAGTTCGGCGTCTTTAACGTCGGCCAACCTTCCATCATCATAAGCCTGGGCACCATCCCGAGTGGCCTTGGCAAACTCGTTTCTCAAATCGGTTTCGCGTTGAAGCATGGCCATGGCCTCGACGGGATTAATTGCCCGCGATTTCTGTTTTAATTCCTCAATCAAACGGTCTTGCCAACCCGCATCACGATCAATCTTCGCCATGGCTTCATCGAACGCGGACTGATTGGATTGGCGGGCGGGCGCAATCATGGGCGACTCGCCGCGTTCCTGGCGCTGGGCGTCGATGGCGGCATTCTTGATACCAGTCTGAGTCTGGCCGGACGGTTTGAATTCTGACGGCACGGCCCCGCCCATGCCTATGATTTCAGGGGCGCTCGCCTCTTGCGCGGCAGCCGGTTTCGCTGGAAGTTCAGCGGTCAAGGATTCCTTGACTACTGATTTCGCGGTAGGCTCGACGATGGGGGGTTGATTCAATTTATCAGCCTGTTCGATCATTGAACGCATTTTCTCAACGCCTACCCCCCCAACTTTCTTAGTTGAATTAGCAATCGCATCGGCTTTGGTTTCGCCTTTTCCAGCGCCTAGACCAGTTGTTTTTTCAACTATTCTCCAATCACCCTTTTTTCCGTAAGCAACAAACTCACCATCTGGAAATGATGGAATTGAAACATGAACGCCAGTTACGGTTTGAATCTTTTCACCTTCTGGCGCAAGTCCGTATGGATTGTGAACTTGGATTGTAACCTTTGAGCCAATATTTGGTTTCGATTCAATTGGTTTCTCGGCAACGGTCGGGATGGCAGTCTGTGCATTTTCTGCACCAACTGGCTTGAGGTTCTGTTGTTCTTTGTACCATCCGATTGATTCAGCAGCCTTTTCCAGGGCGATTGTATTTCGTGTCTGGTCGTAATCTAACGACGGATTTTTCTTTCTAAGTTCGATAGTTCTTGCCTGAACGTCATTCCAGAAGTTTTTACTTTCAGAACCTATCTTCGTTGACCCATCACCAGCAACTTTAACGTATTCCGCAGGCGACATCATCCAAGGTTCTTTGGCTATCAACTTCGTTGCCGTCGGATCAGGCGAAACAACAGTTGGTTGCCCATAGGTTGCGCGTTGAATATCTTCGGAAGTTCCACCTGCCTTAAATATTTCTCTGCGAGTTGCCTCAGCCTCCTTTATAATCTCAACCTTTTGAGACTTTGTGGTTCTCTTGTTATTGAACTGATCGGTTAAAAATGTCAGTTTTCCTTTGGCTTGTTCAAGTGGAACATTCAACCCAACCGGAGGCTCAGGCGCAACGGCGGGCTGAGGCGCGACGGACTTTGGCGAACCCGTCTTTAGAATCTGCTGTTTCTGTGCATCGGTCAAAGTTGGATCATTCAGAACAGCTTCACGCACGGACGGATTTCCAAGGTCAATGTCATTTAACGGCCTATTTGGGTCCAATCCCATCCGGCGCATTTCAGATTTGTACCACGGCTCAACCGGCTTCGCTTCCACCGGGGCGGGTTGCTCGACTGGTTTCACCGGCAATGGCGCTGGGAGGGGCGGAGCCTCGACGGCAGGAACGACCGGCGCTTGCTTCGCCATTCGATCCGCCGCTTGCTGTTGAATCATCGCCTCTGCCGCCTGTTTCTGCACCGCGTCAGCCATTACTTGGCCCTGAATGGCGTCCACCGTGGCCCCCGGCCGTTGGACAAGTTGCCTGTTCAAATCCCCCATCAACACGTTTTGGGGTGGTGGCATCGTGGATTCACGTTGCGCGTTGCGCGGGTTCAAGGCGTCGATCGCGGCTTGGTCAGCAACCGCCCGCGCTTCTGGCGTCATTCTGGCGTACACTTCGGCGGGCGTCAATTTTCCGGTGGCCTGGCGAACGTCCAGCCCGAGGCCAGGCTTTGCAGCGTGCGCCAGAACACCCCCGGTCATGCCCGCAAGCAATCCAGCGCCGGTAAGCGCCTTCGCTTTTTCTTCCGTGGTCCCTGTGGCAAGGACTTCCCCAAGTTGCTTTCCAGCTTCGGGAATAGATTTGCCCATCTGGCCAGCGAAGTACGCCGTGATACCTCGATTCACCAATGGAGCAACCGGCCCCAAAACAGCTTGAACAGGTTTCAATCCCGTAGCCATCGCCGCCAGAGCAACCGGGTCAGTTAATGTTCCTATGGTGGATTCGTTTACACCCCGAAGACTACCAGATAAAATCCGAGCTGTTAAACCGGGAGGATTGCTTGGTACTCCCGGTTGCAGTCCAATCGGCAACGGATTCTTCAACACGTCCAAAGCATCCTGAACCGTCTGCGCATCAGGCGAAGTCGCGTTGACGAAACCTGACTTGATTGACTCCATGTTGGGCTGCCACGAAGGCCCGTATGGATTCGATAACTGAACCCCACTTCGGAGCTTTGGTCCGACATCGGCAATCGGTTCCAAGTCAAGTTTTACAACATCTTGAATTGGTTCCAAGTCTAAAACTGGTTCAAGATCGAGTGGCATTATTGAAAAAGTTGATAACCCGATTTAACCGCTTCGTCAAGTTGGGATGCTGGTAGTCTGAATTTCTTTCCGTCTTTTATTACGATAATTTTTTCAACTGTCCCCGCAGCCGGTGAATTGGTTAACGGTAACGGGGGCGCGAGTTGAGGCGATCCGGTCGGTGAAACTTCATCTGGATAAAATGCGTTTCGTTGAACGTTTGAACTCGGCGCTGTAGCAATGTTGGATGGTGAACCCATGCCCACACCTCCGAGATTGCTACCAGGATTTACGGCCCTTAGTCCATCTATCTGACTTTGAATGTCGTATTGTTGAACCTGTAATTCAACCAGTTTATCACGATCACTTGCCTGTGAAAGGTCAAGTTTCCCTTGCGCGGCCATATTCTGGCGCAATGCCGTGTTTTCAGAACCAAACTGGGAAAGATCAAATGGATTTGGCTTATTTCCCGCTCTGTCATTCAATCCTTTTTGAACTGCCGCCGCTCTGGTGTTCAAACCAAGTTGAGTCGCAGCCGCCAGTTCCGCAGCCTGTTTCTGCCCAGACATCGCGCTGTTCTCCAACGCCCGATAGTGTGAGGCAGTAGTCAGATTCCTTTGACCTTCAAGGCTGAGATTATCCGCCCGATTTTGCGCAACCAACTGGTTCTGCTCGGTCATGCGCTGATTCTCCATCATCTTCGCCGCCCAGTTCTGTTGCAACTGTGCCGCCCGTTCGCGCGCGCGCTGTGCCATCTGCGCCTGTTCAAGATCCGCACGCCGCACGCCAAGGCCAAGCTGGGCGCCCTGATTGATTGACTCTAGGTAGTTTGGCGGTTGTAGCCATGGTGCAAGTTGAAGTGCCATAAAGTGTCCTTTCGTTAATATCCCTGAGCGCCATAACCATAGTTCATAGTGCTGCCATAATTGCTCTGGCCAGCAATCTTATTCAAGTACGCCGTCCATGGGTCAACCGTGCTAGCCGCCGTATTTGCAAACCCGCCAAATTGACCTGTTGACGTGTTCGGATTAAACATCGACGTGTACGGTTTGCCCGCGGTCGCCGCTGAGTTCCGGGCATAAAGGTCCGCATTGTAATTCAACGCCAACCACGGGTCCGGTGCCGCCGCATTAATCGAGTTTCGGTTAGCAATATCAACGTTCAGCGCATTGGTGGCATTCCCGGCCGCCGCGTTGGCCAGTGCCGTCGTGTTAATCGCCCCGGTATTGTAACGGTTCGCGTCGGCCAGCATGGTCGTGTTGAACTGGCCGAAGTTGTTGAGCGAAGCGGCGTTCAACTCGCCAACCCGGTTCAACGCCCCGGCGTTCGCTTCGTTGACTCCCGCCTGCACCCCCGGACTCACCGTTTGCGTACCCGAGATCGTTTTGAGGAAGTCGCCGTAGCTGGCCAAGCCCCTCTGCTGGTTGGCATCCGACGTGGTGCCTAGTGTGGCCAAATCCTTGAAATTGTAGAGGCTCCCCGGTTGCCCCACGCTGCCCGGCATCCCTCCCGACGTCCCGAACTGAGCCGCACCGGTCTGAATAGCCCGCTGGACATCCTGCGATATACGACCGGATAGGTCGTTACTGATCACGCTGCCAGCTTGGGCGTTCATGCCTGCTAATCCGGGAATGATTTTAGACAGGTCGCCGTAGGGGTCCGGCATGGCCACGGTGGCCGGTGCGCCTACCTGGGCGGCTGTGAGAGCGCCCGGCAGGGGCGTGGTGGTTACGCCAGCCTGATATGGCGTCACCGCAGACAATGCACCTGGAACAAGCCCAGCGGGGTTATTCTGGCCTGCCGTGGGCGTGGTGTTCACGTTGTAGGTAGCGGGTGTCATTCCACCATTAAACACCGCATATTGCGCATTACCCGCTGCCGTACCGAGCGGGAGCGTGCCATAAAGTGCATTATACAACGCGTTCGGGTTTGCCCCAAGAGGATTATATTTTTGGATCAACGCTTTAGCCATAATTAACCTTTTAGTAAACGTGTTGCCTGCCGATGTCAGTCCCGCCGAACGTGTTTATCACAACCGGGATTTGACTGTCCGGCGTTTCATCTTCGAGTTCGCAGTTCAATTCTCGGATCGCATCAGCCTCGTACTGGCGGGCCAAGTCGCGACCGCCCGGAGCGTTTTCGGCATCCCCGCTCTGGATCATCAATTTAAGCGCGTGAAGATTCTGGATCAGGACCAGATCGGTATCTACGGCCACCGGGATGAACTTCAACTTTACCAGAGCCACCACGCTCCGAGTCGCCGAACAACATCCCACCAGCCAGGTCCGAAGGTAGTCCGGGTTCGTCTCGGATGGTTCATAAAACGCCAGGTCCGACATAATGTTGCTGACGGGGTTATACGCGGCCATCCACATCTTGCCCTGGGTGGGTTCTTTGATCACGCGCGAGATTGAGCGAACGTAAATTGACGTGCTAGCGAAGGGCATTGCCGCAGTAATGATCAGACCGTCAGAATAGGTGCCGTCAATGTTCAGGGTCCGCAATTCTTGCCCGCCGCTGTCCAACCCGAAAAGGGTTATGGTCTTGCCAACGTCAATGGCGGCATCGATGTAAACCCGGATCAGCCGGTCGCCCACAGGAATGTCATTGTAGATCGGTGACTTCCCCCAGTTGGTAAGCGACATCGTTTGACCGCGGTAACTTTCGTAGGTCGGCTTTTCGAGGAAGTCCCAACCCATAGCATGAACTGGCATCGGCCCGCGGCAATTATTGATCCGTCGAATCTTTCCGACGTACCGCGGCCAGACAATCCACCCGCCGCGCACGCAAACGTTAATCGGTTGCACCGTGCCCGCAAAGTCACCACGATTCATTAGACGTTCGGTGGCCGCGTTCAACTTGCCCAGGAATTTGGACGAGTTGCTGCACGCTCCGACAATATCAAGAATCTGACTGGCTTTGGCTTCGGCTAATGTTTTAAGCATAAAATTGTTACAAATTATAAACCGGCTCAAATGGATCAGGAGGATCATCGGAGCAAATCAATCGGTTGCCAACAGCGGTTATGACTAAACTTTGCTGGTCCATGTGGTAGGGGTCCAGATTCCTCAGTGTTTCGTAACTAAAAGACATATATAGGTGTGGAAAGACTGCTTTCACTATGAAGAATTCTACGTAAATCGCTGCCCAGGCAATTGCTTTCTCAGCCGCGTCTGGATTTGCACTACAAGAATAAGTGAAATTGTACTCCACTCCATAGTGGCAAAGCGGGGGTATCGCTGGTGGAATCCACGGATTTGGAGTGCCCGGAGGGTAGGGAGGATAAGGAGGGTTCGGAGGCGTCCACGGCCAACCCATAGGACCGTAGTTAGGTGCTGGTATCGGATCGCCAGGAGGTGGAGGGACAACGGGAGGCGGAGTAATAACGTCGTCCGGCCCTGGCACTGGATCATCATTCGTTTTGGTGTTTGGGTCAACCGCGGGCGTCGTAGTGCCACCCGTTTCCGTGTTCGGATCAGAAATCACAATGGGATCAATCGGCACCGTATGATTCGCACACTCTGCCGACACTTGCTGCCAGAACGTAGTCCAGTCCTCGCCTTGGGTGTAAAGCCGATGAACCACGAACCCATCTTCGCAAACATGATCCACCCAAGAATTCGGCTGAGGAATAATCATCAGCGGGTTCACCGGGTATAACGCCCGCTGTAGCGAATAGACGTTGTAATCATCTGCCGTCTGGACCACCAGCGCCTTGCAGCCTTGACAGGGTGTGCTCATGGGCAAATTGGAGTACAGGATTGAGGGGCGAATCCGGTTTGAGGAATCGCATCGGCCTCGATGTCGCATCCCAAGAAATCGCAGTGGCCCACCACGATAACCTTCACCTGGTACGAGTGCGCCTCTCGCAACGGCCTCCCTGTCGTTTCATCGCAAAGACGTTCATCCGGCTCGCCCAGACCCATGCGCGGGCGAAACTGCGGCTTGTAATCTTCGGTGCCCGCGGCGGTTGTCGGTTGCTTTGCGCATTCCTGCCAAGCAAACCATGGAATCCAACCGGGATATTGGTCGGGTTTGTAGAACGTGAAGAAATCGACCTTTCCCTTCAAATTATCGACTCGTATCTCGCCACTTTTCAACCGCAGCAAATCATGCCCAGGATTCTTCACCGGCCCCATCAAAACCGGGCTTTCCATTACCCAAGAAATCCTTCGGAGTTCGAGATAATTCCCGTCGTCATAATCCGCATCGCCCGACTTCAGAATCTCGTAAAGTTCAATCTTGGCAAGGATGGCATTGTAGGTAAAAGCGAAGCAGCGTTGACGGCCATTGAATTCACCGGCGATGACTTGCAATATGTTGAGTCCGGTCCAAAGGCCGTCATAAACCGCTGGCGCTTTCCCGCGCAAACTCGACAACGGATCAAAGTTCAGGGCGATCAATCCGTTGAAATAGTACCCCTGCGGTGAAGGTGTCGGCCCGCACGTCATCAACAGGCGATTGTCGAATTCAACGGAGCTGGAAAATTCGAGCAGGTCCGGGCTGTCCCGGTAAAGGATCGGATCGACCTCCCGGCTGCACGTTGTGTTGCCCCATGTGGCGAAGTCGCGCCGTCCCAGGATCAGAGAGGCAATCCCACCCGGCGAACGGAACATCAAATCCCCACCGGCATTGATCGTCGAGTCCTGCCCGGTCGCGCCATTGCCAATCAGACTTTGTGGCATGATCGGATCAGTCATGGTCTGCCACTTTGAGCGATCGGTCGGTGCCATGCAGGAGAAAATCTCCTTGGCCGTCAGGATTTGCATTGGCCCCTGGCCCAGGGACTGATCCAGAACGCTGACGTGGCGCATGGCCTTTATGGACCCCACTGAACCGGGAATGATAAACAGACCACCTCCTTTCAGGTAGAAATTCTCGGTTATGTGGCGCTGTGCGTCCCGGTATTGCTTGCCCACGGTGCCGCTAGGCCCTCCCACCATGTCAGAAATGACGATGCTCTTTCCGTCAGGCAGGCAAACTGAGTTGCGACCCATTCCATAGACGCCCATGCGACCGGGAGGGAGTTCTTCGCTTACAACCTGCCAGGAAAGAACCGTATTCGCTAGAACGTTGCCACCAATAGGCATCGTGCTCTGATTCATCAGGTCAACGTCGTTCCCCGTGATTAACTGCACCACCATCGCGCCCTTGTTGGCTACTTTGACAATGTACCCAGCCAGAAGATTGGCCGCAGAAGCAAACGTAACCGTGACACCCATGCCCACAGGCGGAATGATAAAATCTGCCATGTTGGAATTGGTGAAATTCTGCGTAGCCGCGTATCCCGAACGCGTGCAAGCGGCGGGAGAATCGAACTGGTTGAAGAAAACCGGTTTGGAAATCCCATCATTCCAGTTTATGTCATTCTCCGACTGCCAAAGCCAATGCCGACGAACACCCGCGTTTTGCTGGGTCGTCGTTGCGCTGACCTCCGTAACGGTGGCGCTGTAGCCAGTGGCCAAAGGCGTCACCTGGTACAGAATTCCCGTCAACGAAGCCACCAAACTTTCCGCCACGTTGTCTGGGTCGTATGCGCACCCGCTTTTCCAGATACCCGCCTCGAACGCGGATTGCACGGCTGGGCTGGAATAGGTCAAGGTCAGCTTTTTGAACGCTGGGCGGGCGGTAGGGAAGGTGCCGCGCACCGTGACGTTTATGGCGTTGGCCAGGACGTTCTTGGCGAGCAGAATAGGTTTTACCCCACGATTCATCCCACCGGAACACTCGTTGAATCCGTCGATCAATATCCTGGGTTTGAATTCGCCTGCCATATCAAGAAATTCGGATGGCTACGATTTCAGCCTCTGAGATATTGTACGCGCCAGCATTGGTAACTCCGGCGTTGGCTATGGCCATAAGTGTCACCGTATCAGTTATCACCGCCGTAGTGTAAACGACTGGTGGAAGGACCAGATCGGCCAGATAACGTCCAACTCCATTCACAATTCCAGGACAAACCCACTCTGTAGTTGCATTAGGGATCGGAACATTACCAGCATTGTCCAGATTTATGGTTACATATTCCCCGGCAACGGTGGCTGCCGAGTTGTTTCTGAGTTTTACTCTCGAAAAAATCAGATATGTCCCTGGAGAAGTAAGGGTTAACGAAGGACTGGTGGTTCCCATGATAATTGGAAGATGAAAATTAGTGATGGCATAAGGCGTTCCCGACCCGTACACCTTCAACGGCGCGGGCAACCCCCACGTTCCCGTTGGCGAAACCACCGAGCCGATCGGCAACACGGCCGCTGGCGCAGCGTCCCCAGGATACCCCATGAACGTCAGGACAACGCTAGTCTGGGAAGTTACGTTCGCCGCCACCTTGAAATGAGCCATCCCAATCGTGGACGATCCGATGGCAATATCCTGGCCGAATGCCATGAAATAAGCGTTTGGCACCGTGGCCGTCACGTTCGCCCCGATGGCAGGGATCGTCAGCGCCGCGGCCAGAGTCGTGTAGGCGTTCTGGCCATTGATCCCATTTGCCCCGGCGGACCCCGGAATGTCGGCGCCTGTTCCAACCCCCGCCGTTCCGCACCCGCAACCGCACATGAAAAAACTTGGTAATGCCATAAATTCACCTATTAATCAAACGTTACTGTTGACGTTATCGCTATACCCCGTTACTTTGCCCCTAAACAGCGCCGTGTCAAGCACGGGTTCATGGCTAAAAGCACAAAAAAATACGGTTGCACCTGGGGGGTGAACGATTATCCGCTCCAGATTGAACTTTTCTGTATCGCTAAAGGTGGCCGCTGGACGAACAAAAAAGGCGAGGAATGCGGCGAAGGGATGTTCTGGCATAAACTCCAGGCGTTCAAACTCGCCTGGCCGAAACGATACGTCCACCGTTGGACGGAATTGATTTTGAAGGAGTCCAGCGAGAACATCTTCACGATTTTCATGGGATCCGCTTCGTCTCAAAAGACCTCCACGGTATCCGCCTCCTACATGCTCGACTGGTGGGCTGATCCCAAAAACACCCTTTTCATCATTTCCACGACCACCGTCAAGAAACTAGAAAACTCGATTTTCGCCCAGATCAAAACCATGTTTACCGAGGCTCGGGCACTTCACCCATGGTTACCGGGTCGGATCGTTGACTACAAACACGCCATCATTTACGAGGACGATGATCCCGATGCTACGACCGCGATGGATAGAGGGATTCAGGGAATTGCTTGCCGGGATAAATCATCTGCTGGCCTGGGAAATTACGCCGGTATCAAAGCGCCCCACATGCGGATAGCAGCCGATGATTTATCTTTCATGAAAACGGCATTTCTCGCTTGCCTCCCCAATCTTTACTCCAATTACGAGTTGAAAGTAGCGGCCATGAGCAACCCAGATCATGACGTTAATTCTCCCCTTGGACTGGCCGCAGAACCGCTCAAAGGTTGGACATCCTACATTGAACCAGACGTTACGACCACATGGCCAACCAAACTTTATGGCGGGAAATGCGTCAATTTGGTGGGAACCGATTCTCCAAACATCGTCGAATTTCCCGATGAAGCCGAGCATTACAAGGGTCTAATCGGACCTAAATATGCAAAGTTAATGGCCGCTAATTCTGGCGGCGTGGATTCAGAAGCATTTAAGTCACAGGTAAAAGGTGTGACATGCCTTTCCATGGCGAGCAAACGGATCATAACGCGAGATCAATGCACCGAGCACCATGCTTCAGATGAACCGATATGGAAGGGTGTGGCTCGTACGAAGATTTGCGCCCTGGACCCGGCTTATGGTGGCGGTGATGATTGCGTGATTTACTTTTTCGAGTTTGGCACAGCCGCAAACGGCAAGACGATTTTCTGCATTACTGATTTCCGAGTCATTCCGATTCTGATCCTTAAACGCGATGATCCCAAATTCAAAACGCCCGAGACTCAGATTGCCGTGGCGGTAAAAGCGGACCTCGAATCTCATAAATGCCCGGTTGAAAACTGCGGATACGATTCATTCGGGAAGGGCACCATTGGCCAGGCGTTTGCCCAGGTGTTCGGCTTTAACTGCCCGGTCCCAATTAACGCTGGCGGTCGCCCGACTGATAGAATCGTGCGAGATGGTGAATACGTCATGGAAGGAACCAACCAAACCAGACGCCTAAAAACTTGGGTCGAACACGTTGACCGTTTCATTACCGAACTATGGCTCAGAGTGTCCTACGCCATCGACTCGGATCAGATTCGAGGACTTCCTGAAACGGCACTTGAAGAGGGTTGCCAACGCAAATATAAAACAGTAGCCGGTGCAAAAATCTCCATTGAGAAAAAAGAGGACCTGAAAGAGAGCAATGGCGGGAAGTCGCCAAACAATTTCGACGCGATCGCCATCGGTTTGGAGATGGCGACCCGTCTTGGATTCGTTATCGAACGCCTAGGCTCAAACGTGGAACCGCAAGACGATGACGAGGAAGATTACTTTGAAGCCGAGCGCCGCCGATATGACGAGGCGATCAGCAACAGCCTGTTAACCCAAACTTGATATGATGCAACTCAAAGCTCCAGAATCCTCGATCCCCGGCGGGTTCATGTATCCGTACCCAGATGGTATCCACAAAACGACGATGATCAAAGAGTCCACAAAAGCGCTCCTAGATTATCGGAAGGGCAACAAACTCCCACGCGCAACCTTCAACGAATGCCTGGAGGATATTGATTCCTTCAACGCCATGCGCCTTGGCGGTATGCCAAAATATTTCAACTATACCATCACCACGTCATCGCCCACGTATCAGTCAACTGCCATGCGAACACCATGCGGCGGATGCGGAGCGCACATAAAATGATCAAAGACCTAAAACAGATGGCCGGGGCTGCACCGATTCTTTTGGATTGGCTGGGAGAGGGTATGGAGCCGGTAAGTTCCCTGATTGCTTTGGAGCGAGTGAAATCCTGTTTGTATGGTTTCAATGGTGAGAAATGCCCAAATAATATCAGTCCAAATTGGGCGCAGAAACATCTTAGCGATCCCATAGCCAGGGTAATGTTAAAACAATTACTGATACGCAATGAATTGAAGATGGCGTTGCCAGAACCTTTAGAGTCAAAGACACATTACTGCTCCAAGTGCGGGTGCAATATAAGACTTAAGATTCATGTACCAATAAAACATATATCATCTCATCACTCCGTAGAAGAATTTAAGGAATATCCTACTTTTTGTTGGCTTAGATTAGAAATGGAGGCGTTAAGTTTATGATCACACGCGATGCTGCATATTGGAGACAGTATAGAAAAGACCATCCAGGGATTTATATGAAGTATCATGCAAAGATCATAGACAAGAAACGTATTCAGCTTAAAGCGTGGTCTGAAAAGAATAGAGATAAAAGACACGCAACTGCAAAGAAATACTATGATTCTCACAAAGATATTGTTAATCAGAGGAATAAACAATACCACGAAGCTAATAAAGATAGCATACATAATCAAGCAAAAGGATATGCGTTAAAGAATAAAGAAGTAATAAAAGTAAAAATGGCGGCTTATCACAAGAAACGATACGCCACCGATCCTAAATATAAAGCCGGATTATTTCACCGAGCCACAGAGAGACGAATAACTGTTCAACAGAGAACTACTAATCCTAAACCAATCCTGGATTTTATTGAATCTGTCAAATCTAAACCATCAGCGATCTGTTACTACTGTCAGAAAAGAGTTTCCACAAATCATATTCACTTTGACCACATGATTCCTCTTTCTAAAGGTGGAATGCACTCAGTAGAAAATCTTTGCGTCTCATGTGATAAATGCAATCTATCGAAACATGACAAACTTATTGCCGATTGGATGACACTCGGCCAGCAACTTTTAACCCTATAATATTATGAAATTCGGTTCTGTAGAACGCATACTCACGACAATTGCCCAGGGTGACGACATTAACCGCGATCGTTCAGCCAACCGCGCCAAGGTCACAAACATGCTTAATGGCGGGCAACTCATCACCAATGAAGAAGCGGCCAAACTTCACCAGGAGATCAAATCCAACTTCAAGGAAGCGTGCGTTTTATTCGCCCACGCCATTCGTCAAATGGATGGCGCGTTTTTAAAGGCGAAGTATTTCTTTCGCGTTCTTTTGCCCAAGGCCCCGAAGGAAGTTAAAACCGGGTATGAAACCGGAATCACCGAGGATGTCAATGAGGTGCTGAAGGACTCCGCTGAAATGATGGAGTGCATAGGTGACGAAAATAACGCCGTGATTGCCCACGGAATCGCTCCGGTCATGTGGAAAGACGACGAAGAGCCGATCCCTGAATTCATCGCCATTGATGATCTTCGTATCCCAACTGATACGAAAACTTCCATGACCAGAATGCCGTGGTTTGCCTGGCTCCGAGAATTCACCATCGGCGAACTGATCAAAATGGCATTCGATACACATGCTGATACGCATTGGAATAAGCCTCTCATTACAAAAACGATGGCACTCTACAAAGATGATCTATTTGAAACCCAAACCAACGACATGAACCTGACTGAGGAAAAGATTCTTTCAGCCTATCGCCAAGGGGTAGGTTTTCTTTCCTCTGATAAGGCTCCCACGGTCAAGTTTTGGAGCTTTTATTACAAAGACGACGATACCGATAAATGGAATCACAAAATGCTTGCGGCTGTCGGAGGCGTGAAAGGCGAAAAACCCGACAAATTCTTTTACGAAAAGGATGGCGTTGCTGATTCTCTCGGTCAACTTTTGCACGTTCAATATGGCGATCTTACCGCTGATGCGCCAAGGAAATACCATGCTGTCCGTTCCCTTGGCTATCTGCTTTTTGAGCCTTGTTTCTGGTCAAACCAGATGCTTTGCCGGAAGATTCAACACGCTTTCGAGAATATGAACATCCTGTTGAAGCAGACCACTCCCGCCGGAAAGGCCCGGCCATCGGTAATCAACCTGTTCAATTCTTCCATTCTACCAGAGGGCACCCAAATTGTTCCGTCAAATGAACGCCACCAGGTCAACTTGCCTCTCGTAGAATCCGTTCAGGCCCAATTAAAGCAACTCATGAACGAAGCGGCCACCCAGTACAACCAGTCCATAGACAATGGCACTCAGAAAGAACGCACCGCCTACGAAGTTGCCGCTATGTTGAGCCTCGTTAACGCTATGATGTCCAACATTATGATCGTGGCCTTCGGTCGAAAGAAGTTTCAATACCAGGAGATCGCCCGACGTTTCTGCATCGACAAGTCCAATGATAAACTTGTGAAATTATTCCGCGAAAAGGTCAAGGCGCGCGGTATCCCGGACGAATGGATCGACATCAAGAAATGGAAGGTCGAGATCGAGGTTCCCGCTGGCGCCGGTAATCCCACCATGGCGACCGCCCAGGCCAACTGGCTCATGCAAAATCGAATGGCGTTCAGTCCTCAGTCCCAGCAGGAAATCCTCAATTTCGCCACCAGCGTCATGACGGACGACTCGCGCAAGGGCGCCCAGTTCGCCCCTATGGATAACAAGGCAGAAACCACGCCGTCCCAGAAATCGGCTGAATCCGACTTCACCATGCTCATGCGCGGTCACCAGCCGGCTGTTATGGACAACGCCAACGTCATCGATCAGGTCACGGTCCTGATCAAACTGCTTGGCGAGGAGGTTCAGATGGGGATGCAAGACGGCTTGGCCACCGCCCGGGACGTGTGGGGGATGCACCAGGTCGAGCAACACATCGGCGCGCTGCTTCAACAGATGCAGGCCGACCCGGCCCGGCAGGAAATGGCCAAGGCGGCCGCGGACGCGCTGGGTAAAATCTCAAACGACATCCGAACCATCGAACAGGCGGTGACGAAGAAGGCCCAGGACCAGGCCAAGGCGCAACAAGACGCCACCCAGGTCGGTGCCAAGCAGGAATCCGACGCCGCTACAGCCTCGATCGTGGGTAAGGCCACGGCCGCAGTCCAGATGCACGAGGAAGCCGCTGCATCCAAGATGAAGTTGCAGGCCGAACAGGCCGGATTGAAGAACCAGATCAAAGCGGATGCCCACCAGCAAGACCAGAACCGCGCCGACCAAAGCATGATGGCCGAGGAAAACCGAAAAACCATGATGAACGATGCCCAGATTTCTCGAACGAAAATGATGGCGGAGGCGACTCCGAAGTCAGAATAACCACTTTGGCCCCGGCGGGTTGTTGCTTCCGCCACGCATGTTACGCATCATGTCGTGGGAACTTCGGGAGTTGTTACCGCTGGGGTCATTTTTTGCGGCTTTGAATCTTGACCGCATCCCATTCGATCCACCTCGATTCGCAACCGCCGTACCTCGTCCGCTAAAACTATATCCACTTCCCGTCCTAAATATCCCGCCAAGAATAACGCCTCGTCAATGTTCATAATTTCCTCACCATTTCGTTTCCAGATTATAATTATGATTGGAGTTGGTCATGACTTGAATCCACGGCCCGATATTCGTGCCTTCGATGTGGTCAATCCAAACCGAATTCGTGATGGTGAACCCCTGTTGTTCGTGGGGTATAAGGTCGTTAAGCAGAATATTCGTAATCGTGATATTCGTGCCCATCCATCCAAGTCCATACCACTGTTGGGGCCACTGATTTTGCATTGGCACCCTTCTCTCGCCGCACTCCGGCCCGTTGACGCTTTCAAGCAGAAGTTCATGCCGCTTTCCTTTCCATTCGAGGATAGCCGTTGTGTTGGTGACGATGTTCCCGCGCTGGACATCTTCGCTAGCGCCAGTTTTCGGCGTGTAGGTGCCGATGGATTGCCAGTTTGTGGCGATGCTGGGCTGAATTAGAAGCACATCTTTCGACATTATGTTCGTTTCAATCGTAAAATACGGGATGAAACCTTCAGTCAATTTGTTTTTGTCTGCGACCGTTTCAAACCGTTTATCAGGATAGACGATTCTGTACGTCCTGCCTACCTTACAGACCGTGCAGGCGTGCGGCCATTGCGCGGGATAAGTGGTGAGGCATACTCCTGTCGGCTTCATCTCGCCTTTGCATCCCAGCGTGTCGCACATCATTCTCACGACGACGGTTTTGACTTCATTGGTAACCTCTCCCGATTTGCAGGCAACCAGACTGATTGCCATGGCGAGGATTATTACTGCTGTTTTTTTGTTCATAAATTCTCCTTACTCATCACGTTCATTTCCTGTTCCTCCAGACGATAACGCCGTCAGACCTAAAACCCAGTTCGATGCGATCATTTCCCTTGGGGAAAACAGACGGCCAGACATTGTTCGTGGTGATGACATCTTTTGAGTAGGCGACATATTCGAGCGTCACTGATCTAGGATTGCGTGCCTCCAAAGTTCGTTCCTCATCAAACACCTGGTTCGTGGTATAATAAATGGCATCGTTCATCCACTCGACTTTGGGTATCGGTAGAAATAGAAAGTTTGTACCCGCATCGGTTATAGCCTGGTCAATTGAATTGTTGAGCCGTTCGAACTCCATGTCCAAATTCTTGCTTTTGACTTTTTCCAACAGTTTTTGATTCTGGTACTCAATTACACCGGTCAGCAAAACAGTCCCAATGCGGAATACCGCCCAAACAAATAGAAACCCCATCAATCCGATCAATATTATTCTGTGCTTCATAAAATCCATTTCGATGAATTGTTGGACGAGTTCACCGTTGCTGGTGCCCTTTCTTGGATTTTTTGGTTCTCATTGAGATTTACTCGTTACCTCTCAAATCAGCACGGGTGCTACCCGGCACAATTGTTCTTCACCAGTTTCGGCGCAACACTGGACTTCTCGGAAAATGCCTGTCCATAATCCCGGTCAGTGATGTCTCGGATCAAATCCATTTTGTCCGCCAGGCATGTCGGGCAAACTATACGCCGGTCAGAATACGGGTGACGACCTCGAATATCGATCATCCTACCGCTGCAGATCCCGCAACTCCAAATTGTCTTCATACGTTCGCTCCTTCCCACTCGTGATGCTGAACCCATTCGCACGCCCGTTCAATGTCGGCCGCGGCTACCGTCTCCGGCCCGACGCAGTTATCCGACACCAGCCCCGCATCCTGCAACCCGTTCATCGCCATGACCGGATCGAGGGCCAGGAAATCAAGCAATAGTTCGAGTTTGTTCATGATTCTCCCTCACCTTCCCAGTCGTTATGACAACACAACATGGACGTTTTTACAGAACTTAGGATCGAATGACGTGGCCGGTTCAAATGGGCTGACATCCCCCACAATCTTGTTGATCTCAGTTTCATTCTGATCGTGATCCCTCCAAGCTACCTCGGAATTCTGGGGCATCTTTCTCAGTTTGAAAATCAGTGCTTTTACAGTCATAACGTCCCCTCCCGCGGCTCGACAAACGAATCCCCTGCCGTGCGAGTCCCGTACGACGGGAGCCAGTCAATTGCAGCGTCTTCGCACGATTTGCTGGTATTGCTCGGCTTAGTAGCATCGCCGCTCACAGCAAACTCCGACGCAGGAACAGGGAAATTGTTTTTAGGTTTGGCCGAAAGAATCCATAATGCCGGATAACCGCCCCTTCCAGGACGACCCTTGCTGACTCTTACGATCTCTCCGAATGCGGCCATCGAATAACACCTGGATGCAGTTCGCCATGGAGGTTCACCAAGCGCTTCAGCAAGCGCATTTGTGTTGCGCGTTACGTACTTTTTTATTTCAGCCAAAATTCTGGCGGTCTTTTTTGAACGCTTTGATGGCCAACTCATAATTCTCCTTCACCATCGCACCGCGGCTCGATAAACGTATCTCCGGTTGGCCGCCACTTCGGCATGGCGATTATCTCCGCTTCCGTCTTTTCGTCTAGATTCCAGATTCCTTGATAACCGCGAATCTGAATCGGACTCCTAAATTTACGGCAGTTTCGAGTCAACCACGCGAATCGGCCGGGCTCGTAATTTCCCAATTCATACTCAGCCTTCGAGAGTTTAGGTTGGTCCAACAAGACCGTAGGGAGACAATCGTACAGTTCCACGACGCATAGAGCGCACCCATAGGGCATCGGATGGAGAATTCGGACATAGGCTTCTAATTCGCCCACTTCCATGGATGTTGGTTTGCGCTTGGCCGAACAGATTACCAAGTCTCCACGATAGGCCGTCGGCCAACTTCGGGTTTCGTTGTGTTTCAAGCCAAACGCCATTGCGGACGCCCACGGTTGCCAAAGTGATATTGCTTTCAAAACGTCACCTCCGCGGCTGCGTCGGCCGATTCCGGCAGAAACGTCTCGCCGCCCAAAGCCTCTCCTCCAGCCGCGATCATCGCGTCGTTCAGACCGGAACCGGGCAGCGCCGGCCCCTTTGCCCTATGCTCCCGCGCCCACTGCGCTTTTCGCGCCCGCTCGAACAGCAACCGCATCTTCCTGGCATACTTCTCACCATTCAAATTCAGCCACCCGTCATCCACCTTTTTCACCCTCCGCCCCTCAAAATCCTGTTTCTCCACCCGCTTCGTGTCCGGCGCCTGCAATATCTTCAGCGCCTTCAAAACCTCCTCCTCCGTCTTGTTCGCCCATCGGGCAATGTTGAACGCGCTGGCCCGAACCACATAATCCCGATCCTGTTTGGCTAGCATCGTCATAAACACCTTCACCACCAGGTCACTCTCCAACCATAATGACGAATCCACAATATCACTAAACATTGGCGTAAAACTTGAACTCATAATGTGATTTTATTCCAGGTTAGAAACCCATCAATAGCCAATCGAACGGTTAATGGTTTGTTAGGCTCTCGCCATTTCCCTTTTAATCGAATCTCCCGCACCGGAAGTTCTGCAACCTTAACATCTTCCTTGGTGTTATGGGAAGCTACTATAACCAGTGAAGGCTTTCCAGATTTCTCACAAGCATCGCATAATCTCTGCAATGCCAACTTCTGACCATATGGAAGCGGTGCTGAACCATGTTTGGTTTCGATAAAGACAAACACGCGATCCTGAATTTCAAGCATTCCATCAATATCCGTTGGCGTAATCTTCCCAAATCTAAGTCCGCTAAAATCCCGTAGCTGTTGAGCATATTCCCGATTCCTTATCTTTCCCCGATCAGCGTCGTTCATGGATTATTTCGACCATCATTCCAAACTGGCAGAAGTCATCAACGAACTTTTGGTAATGCTTCCCGATGTAAGCCACGCATTGCCCCTGCAAGGGTGCCGCCGATTTCTTCCCAGTCTTCCAGAACCGGACCCGGCCCGTTGGAAAACATAAAAACTTGCTTATGCTGGCCAGCCGGGCAAACCACTTTGTATCGGTAGCATTATTTACCAAAACCAAGGCCTCGGTTACTTCTCCTGATTCCATTGATACCGCCAACTTTTCGATGAACTTCCCAACCAAATCCGAAGCATACGGCGGGTTCATCCAAACCCTTCCCTTCCAATCCGCCTTCAAACCATTATCCTTTTCCGTGTAAAACTTGGATGCCTTCACCACCCCATTTGCTTCCTTGCTGCTCGCCGGATCTAAATCAATAACTCCCATTACGCGCCGAGCCGCCTCAATATATTCCTTCGGCGTATACCATTCGTTATTCCCGGAGTTGTTGGCCACATGCGGCCTCACCTGTTGCTTGGCGGCATTCACGGTTATATCCCCAGATAGGACTTGTGCCATAAGTTCGGGCGAGGCGTCCGCCACCACCTTTGCATCCTTCACAGAGGACACCCCCACGTTGAGAAGCGTGGCGGCTTGCTTCTGGGACACCTTAGCCGAATTCGGCGAAGGTTCTTTATCGGTTCTCTCGCCCTGCCGCATATTCGCCAGTTTCACCGCCACCATGGCGCGTTGTGATTCCGTCAAATGCCGCCGGTGAATATTTGAACTTATGATGAAGGCCACCGGATTATCCCCCTCGTATTCTCGATAATCCACCTTCACCCCCGCCATCTCACAAGCCGCCAACCGGTTCCTGCCATCGAGCAATACGTCCCCCTGAATCACGACCGCTTGTTCCAATCCATTCGCCCTAATATCATCCGCCAATTCCTTCAATTCACTCTTGCCCATCATCGGAAATATCTCGGCCACAGGATGCGTTTTTAATTTCATTCTTACCATCATCCCACACCCCCACTACCCTGTCAAATAAAATCGTCTATGTGGACAAAATAGTTTTCCGTAGCATAATGAGGACGTGGGCTAGCACCTCAAGCTCAAGATCAATCTTATCGCACGTCCTCGCCCATCCATCCCACCCGCGGGCAATACCGCCTTTCTGCGACAATCCCAATCGCCTGCCAGAAAAGTTCCAAAGTTGGGTTCGCACAAAAGTGCATATGTCGTATAACCGTCCCCATCCATCCGCGCCCCCCGGCGCCGTACCCGCCCCCCGGCCCTCCCTCCCCCACGAAAACAATAGATTCCTTTGATCGATGGCAGGCAGAGCACAGGACAAGGCACAGCATGGCAGGCATGGCCATGGTTACGCTATGTGTAACGCATGTTACAGGGTGCGTAACAGGACTAACATACACGCAGTCAATGGGTTGAATGCTAACGTTAACGCACTAAGCATAAGTGATGTTGTGCGAAAGATTTGCGTTGTGTGTTGAATGACAACAGGTTCCAACTTGCATCGATGCTGGCAATCGAGTGAAACAGTCAAGCGGGCAGCATCTACCATGATCTATCAGCTATCAGCCGGCGGCGTGAACGCTGCAACAGCGCGACGAGGGGCTACTGGGCGAAGGTTGCCTGGTCTTGGCCTTCCAGCAAGGTCCGCTTCATAATCCCCGAGCTTGCAGATAGCCGTGGCAATGCGAAATGTATCGCGGGTGTCATCGGCTTTGCGTAGCTGGTCGTGAAGGCGAGCTAACTGTTCACGGACAATGACGACCTGTTCAGTCGCATATGAATCTTGGTCGTCGGGCCGTTTGATCGGGGGTTGAAACGACGCTTGTTCGATCAGCCTGGTGAGTAGAGCTTCACGATCTTGGCGAGCTTTTGAATGAGACATCCGAACGATCAAACCCTTTTGGGAGGCTGATCGGGCGGTTTCGGGTGTAAACAGCATGATGGCAGTATGCATGAGGATGCCGATTCTGTCAACTGTACGGCTTGCTGGGCGCGTTTTGATTGAAAGGGTGTCACAATGTACGGTTTAAGGGTACGCGCACGTTGTAGGGCATTTGAGGAACAATTGAATGACGACAAGGCGAGTCGTGATTCTCTCTAACTTCCCCCCAGCTTCCGGTCAACTTCCTCCTAACTACCGATTGGCTTCCCTTTGGGCATGGGGTGTCACTTTGTACGTCTGAGGGTTTCGCGGCTGTCCTTGGGCAAATGGGCAACGTTGTCGGCGGTGCGGCGGCGGTGGCTGAAAGATTTCTCACGAATTCATTTGACAACCAAAGGGCATTGATAGATTGTAGCGATAGTAGAACGGTAAAACAACGAATCAAAAGACACAATGAAAACAAACACAGTTAAGGATATAATTTGCAGTGAATGCCGACAATCGCAAGGGCGCGAACATCTCTCAGAATGTTTTTACGGAGCCGGGAAAAACGAATCGGCAGCAATTTGCTGTTTGAAATGTGGGAAACCGATTTTAGGCTTGGTGCATCGAACCAGCCACGGCAATCCGTTATGCGGGGATTGTGAATCTATGTGGGCCGGGTTGCTGAACATCCGCAAATGCTTGGACGGTTCTCAGCCGTTGGACATTAGGGGTGCGGTTATGGCGATAGACATAATGCTTAGGCATGGTGCGAACATTTATCCACGTGAAACGACCATAGCCGATTCATGAAAATCAAAGTTAAAATGAACACTGAAATTCTGATTTTAGAGGTGCTCCGGGTTATCCTGGGCACGATTCTTCTGGTGATAGTCGGGCGCGAATGGTATCGGCGGTGGTGGGTATGGCTAGGCAAGCTATCTACACCGGCAGCACAAGCGACATCAATTACCAAGCTGTTAAAACGTGGATTCAGATTCGCAAACCGAACATCATCATCGCATCCTGATGCTGAGAAGGAATCTGAGAATGATCATAGTTGCGTTGTGATGGTAAAGAGCGGCAGATTCACTCACGAATTCCGAGGCGTTGAGCCGGATGGCAGCATTCATTAAATGGCCTATCGGATTGGAGTTGCCGGTCAACAACGGAGCAAACAAAATATGAAAGATAAATAAGAGTTTATATTGAAAGGGGCAATAATTATGAGCAACAAACACACGAAAACACCAATTGCCTATTTCATCCCCATTGACGGTGTGATGGTCCGACACGCTTTGATTCAACAGAAGCATTTGGACAAGGTGGTGAAGGTGATGCGTTCCGTGCTTGATGGCGGTTGGGTATTGTCTGTCCACGACATAAACCGGATTAAACGGGCGCTAAAGAACATAAACTAGAAACAAATTATGACGAAAAAAACGATGAGTTGCGGTGAGGCTGGGCGGCGTGGTGGGCTGGTAAAATCAGAGGCAAAAGCGGCGGCAGTACGGCTGAACGGGCTGAAGGGCGGGCGGCCTAAGAAGGTAGCGGTTGTGATTCCTTCAATACCAGCGGGCGTTTCCTCGTAAAGTATCCCTTGCTATTCAATGCTCGATATGTTCACTTATCCTTTGACATATTAAAGCTAAGCGCTTAGTTTCTTTTCAGTAACAGAAAACAATCAAACAAAACGACATTATGACTAGCGAGATCAAATTGACGGTGCGGACTCTGATCCGATGGGCGATAGAATCCAAATCAGCGGGTTGGCGGCGCTGGTATCTGGGCGCTGCGAAGGCGGCGGCGAAGGCGGGCAGGTGACCGTTTATCGACGTGACCGCCTTCCGGGGCGGCCAGGTCGGCAAACCAAAAGGAAAAAAATGAAAATGATACCCTACACCCCCAGTTTAGAAACCCCAACCCATTACTCACCATCGCTGTTGCTGCACGGTCGTCGGATTGAAACGCGCGGGCAAATGGAGTCGCGCGGGATTAGGTTTGAACGCCGTGCGAACCTTGACGGGATGATTCACGACGCGGTTGGTCCGGCTTTCGAGTCGGTGGATTTCGATGAACCAGGGATTTTTTGTGAGCAGACCGGCAACGTGGTGGGAGAGGCGAAGGTTACGGGCGCATAACCGTTCCCCGATTGCAGCCCGGCTGATGTCGGGTTTCGGTCGGTGAACAATCAACAAAATTACGAAATGAAAACCACCCTTACAATTAACGGCGTTACAATCGGCAAGCACGGTGTTCGATTCAATGGTAAATACTCGCCGGCGCACTACTCCAAGAACGTGCTGGCGAACGGCGGGAAGGCGTGCATCACGATTTATGCGCGGGATATTTTGCGCCACCTACCGCGAGAATTGGGCAACGTCAGAAACGACACCGACTTTCAAACGGATTATTTTGAGACAGATCGGGTGACGTTCGTTGAGGGAACCCCAGAATATGACGCGCTGTTAGCGGTCGCAAAATAGGAACAAATGAAAGGAAATATGAGCATTGAAAACTATATTTTAGCGGCACTCCCGGTGGTACTGGGCGCGATTCTGGCGGTATCGGCTGGGCGCGATTGGCGGCGGAAATCGCGTGCGCGGCGGGAGATGACGGCGGCGCTTGAACAGCGATGGGATCTGGACCAGTGGGCGGGAAAATTGGGCAACGGGTGGGAGAAACGATAAATGAATACTCACGAACTGGAAATCCAGCAAATCAGAATGGCAATCGCTAAAACCGAAGCCGCGCAAGTTCGGGCGATGGAAACGCTCGACCGGCTTTACGACAAAAAATGCAGGCAAACGGCAGAACTGAGATTTCAGAAAATGCTTCTAGCAATGGAGAAACGATAGCAGTCTGACCCGATACGGTGATACTGCGAACGCAAACCCGGCAGGCGATAAACCTGCCGGGCTTTTCGTTTCCCGCGCGGTGTTAATGACGGGCACAACCCGAGACCGGCGCCATCCACCGGCTATATGCCCGCGACGGGAAAAGCTTAAAATGGGTCAATTTACCCATATTGCTCGTAGTGGCGCTGTATGGCATCTAGAACTCATTTTGGTGTCCGGGTAGCACTTTGATACCCTCGACGGCTGAAAATGCGTCCTTGGCGATAGGGTTAGGGCGCAAATGGCATTCCTAATGGGTGGTGAGCCGGTCGTATTCATCGAGCGCCTCCATCAGTTTGTCCCCAGGATTGCGCCGGGGATGAGAACTGTAGGCGATGGCGAATTCCCTAAGCCGCCCAGCGCACGTTCGCCAGTCGGAGAGTTCGCGTTCAAGTTCGCGGGCAAATTCGGCTAGATCCGCGCCGGGATATGACGGATCTCCACATTCTCGGGACATTTCGTAACTATCTTGCGCCAGTTTTTCGGCAGCATCGGTTCGTGGTGTTTCGATTTTCATTTGTCGGGTTTGAAAAACTTTAGTTTTCCCACCATCGCCAGGCACGGTCCCCAGCCGACGGGAGTTCGAATGCTGGTATCGTGAAAATGCGTGGCGCCATTGACGGGATCGCCCTGGAATGGTTTTTCTGCGCCCACAACCAGCCACTTAGCCAGTACCCTAGCATCGTCGTAGCCCACCTCCCGGCGCATCCTGACCACCAGGGCAAACGGCGTGGTGCCGTTGAGGCAACTGAATTGCCCAGGCTCGATGACGCGCTGGTAGGCGCTCCCGCCGCGATGGCGGATGGCCTGGGCCTGGGCGCACATGTACTTCCACCGCTCGCGGCCCTCGGCGGCGATGACGGCGGCAACCACGTCGATTTGGGCGCCTCGGGGCAGGTCGGGCGCGCCGGCGAGCGCGGCGGCGATTATTGGTATTGCGGGATTCATAGGTTATGAGTGCCAGGGGAGGTTGCTAGGATCGTTCTTCGCTAGTTTCGTCGGTTGCAACAGGGTTGCGATTGATTCGATTGGCACCGTCACAAAGTCCCATGACATGCCGGGCTGGGCGTCAACCCAGGCGTATGCGTCGGAGTATTTCTCGCGCAGTTCGGAGGCGGTTGGGTTCATTTCTTTTTTCATTTAAGAATTTTCGCGTCGCTCCACGGGTAACATTTTGTAGTCAGTTTGATTTGTCCTCGGCGAATCATCTGGGTGATGACAACAGCCCGCTCCTGATTATCCGTTATCCACCAATCCGACATTCCGCCGTGCGCCCGGATTTCTCCTAGCACCTGACGCTCGATTCGGTTTCGGCGTGCTTTGGTCATTTGAACCTCCCATCGGTATACCACCAGGACAATCCCAAAATGAGGCATAACCAGAACACAATCCCTATCACGGGGGTATATCGAAATGATAATTCCACGACAGCGATTAGGATTAGGTTGACGATGATGATGGCCAAGAATATCATAAAGGTGCGGCTAATCCGTGCTAGCATTGGGTGTGTTTTCATTTTATCTCCATGGTGATAGGAAGATCAGTGTCCAGTAATCGTTGCCTTTCCACCGATACCAAAATTCTAAACTCGCTTTCCACTGGTCGTCTGCCAACGTAAATTGTGCCCAGACTCTCGGCTTGTGTGGTTGTCGCATTTTGAACGTCATACAGTCCTTCCATTATGAAATATCGTCGCGTAATCGGCGAACTGATAGGCCGTGAGCCACAACCCACCATTGGCCAGGATGTTGTCCCGCACTCGGATTTGATCGTCATCTAACCCACGGCCCGGGACTTTGCATTCGACGTGCCAGGTTTCGTGGTCAAAAGTGAATGTGAAATCCGGCCAACCTTTCGTAAATCTCGACTTGTGTCGCATGTCCGCGTGTCCGTATTCGATCCCACGGCGCAGCAAGTCCTGACTGATCTGGCCGTGCAAAACTTTCTCCAGCTTGATCGCGTTTGCTTCGTCGATCTCAGGAATGGTCATCCCAGAAACCCCCATTGGCTTGCGATCCTCTGGCGACATCCGCCGCAGAAAACTCTCAGGTAGCACGGTTGGCTTCATGATTTTTTGTCCTCGCATGTTCGGCATTTCGTAGATCCCGCTCCAATAAACGCTTGGCCGCAAGTGCACGTTCTAACTCCATCGTCGCAACCTCGACACAACATCCCTCGGTGAATGTACCCAGATCGATTATCCATAATTTCAGCTTTCCGCGTTGCTGGTTTTCGGCCGCAGATGTCGCAGGGTAATAGTACGATTGGATTCATACGCTGGCTTCCTTCTTCGCCTCTGCCCACGCCTGGCTGGCGTCGGCGGCTTCGATGCTGGCCGCGGTGCATCGCCTGCATGGCCCGAAGTCACCGCACTCGCATCCGCTTTGCTCTTGGGTTGACCGCAATGCGTGGAGAAGCGCATCCCCGGCGGCAACCAGGTCGCTGGGAAGTGGAGTCGGATCATCGGTCGGTGGTGGCGTCGTCTTCTTTGCTGCCTTTTCCTCATCCCACTCTTCAATCTGAGCGGCGGCAGTAGGCGGTCTGTGAAAGGGCGGGCATTCTCGTTTTTCAGTGCTCATAAAGTTTTGGTTTCAGGGGTGGGAGTCAGCGCCGCCTCTTTCATCCGACGTTTTTTATCCCGGCGCGCGCGGTATTCGCGGTGTCGAATTCTTCCAGCGATCTGTTCGACGGTCGATTTAGACGTCGCGGGCATGGTTAGTCCGTGTCCGATGAATGCTGCAACGGTATCAGCGTATGAGAATTTTGTTTTCATGTTAAACTCCGGTTTTCAGGGATCGTTGGTTTGGGCGTTAGAAGGACAATCGCTTCGATCTATTTTGCCCCGTTCAGTTATTTTCATTTTTGCTCCATCAAAGTTGCATTCTACGAGCAAACCTGCCCCGCCTTTGGTTGCTTTCAAAACACGGATACTTAAAAGTGTAGGGTCTTTTGAGTCCCGCCAAACACTCAACAGGATTCCACAACTATTTTCGATGCTGCCAGATTCTTTCGCGCTATGGAGTCCCGGTTCTTCCTCTTCTTTCTGTCGGGCTATTTGGCTGGCCAATATTACAATGGTCTGGGTTTTATTCGCCATGACCTTTAATCCTTCAGAGATATTTGAAAACCTGTCGCGCCGATTCTCGCCGGACCCTCCGATTAATTGGATGTAGTCAACCAACACGACCTTTGGGCGTTCGCCCATTTTCAGTTCCGCCCGTACAACGTAGTTCTCAATCTGCTCAATCGTAAGCCGAGCCTCTGGACAAATGAATAAACCATTCAACAGGATTTTAATCTCCGCCGCATTTGATTCTTTTTCACCATATTCTGATCGGTAAATGTCTTCTACAGCCTGGCCCGTCATGTTGTGAGTCATGCTTATAAACCGTTCAAACATCATTTCTTTCGGCAGTTCCAACTCGAACATAAGTGTTGGAAGAGGAAGGGCGGCTCGGGCGATGCTTTGCAGAATTCCAGTTTTTCCCGTTCCGGTGTCCCCTTGCACAACCATAAGCTCCCCCGGAATCAGAGCGCGAATCTTTCCAAGTGATGGAATCCACTTTCCAAGCGAAAACGATCCCTTGTCAAAGCTCCGCACCAAACGTCGGTAAGGATCTTCGAGTTCGTGTATTGCGTAAATTGGCAACTTTGTTCCTCTGACGTGCGGATACGAATTATCTACGATGTTTTGAATTGCGTGTTTGGCCTCTTCTGGCGTTTTGAATGTCGCTATGTAGTCGCTAACATCTTTCAAGATTTCAGGCACCTTGATTATTTTTACCGTCTTCGCAGTCCCGGCAATCGAGTCAAACACGAGTCCCATGTGCTTCCGGCCCGGCTCGTCATTGTCCCCACAGAGCACCACGTCCTTGCCGGCTAGGGCCTCGGTGTAGCCGTCCATCCACTTGCCAGCGCCTCCCACGTTACAGGTAGCAACCAATCCCAGGGAGGTCAGGTTGTCGGCGTCTTTTTCGCCCTCAACGATGAACACCTCCTTGGCCGAGAGCACTTCCGGCAAGTGGTAAAGCGCCCGCTCTACGCCGTCCATATTCCAAACCCACTCGGTCCCAACCTTGTGCCGTTGACGAAACGACTTCGGTTTTAATCGGATCGCCTGATAATGCTCGGTCCCGAACTTGTCCTGGTAGCTGTAGATTTTCTCAATGACGGGTTTTTCAGTGGATTCAGGTTTAACCGGCTTCCTGGGCGCGGGCACGTTGAATAGTTTTGCTGGCGCGTCTTTGAACAAGTCCTTGAACGTGAGTCCCAGAGACGCCAGAACGCTTTCGGTTTTGCAGCCCGCGAAGCATTTCAGGATGATGGCGCAGTCCTTTCCTTCGGCCACGGAAAGGGAGGCAGTCCCGTCTTCGTGCGCCGGACATCGAACAATAAAACCATTAATCGTCTTGGTCTTCTTCTCGAACCGTGAAATAAAATCGGTTAACGTCATGGCATGAAGAGCATCCCCTTGCGCTCTGGTTTTGATCCTGTTGGTTTATGATTCCTGTCGGTTTGAATTCGACTTTCGATTGCAGAACGCCAGTCAACCACTGGATTTTTCCCCCACATCCAACCGTTAGCGTTGAGCGCCAGGAATGCGGTATTGGTTTCGGGTTCAGTATAATTCGCACCGTTCTTTTGAACATCAGCCAGCCAAAACCGACATTGATTCCACGTTGGCGCCCAATCTGGTTTTTCTGGAATCATTTCAGAAGAATCCAAGGGGATATTCCCTTCCACTTCCTTTCCACTTCCCTTCCCTTCCATTCCATTCCGTTCAAGCTCAGCTTTAAGCTCAGCTTTAAGCTGAGGTTCGATGGATGCTTTGCGGGAAGCTTCTTTTCGTGCTTTTCCAGAGGCTTTTCCGCCCACATATCCACCTTCACGCTTAGCTTGAACCTCAGCTTCCTTTTCGGCGGGATAGGCCCATACTTTGACTGAACTTCCATCCCATTTCCAGAGCATGGAATCGTCGGACACTTCCTCTTTTGTGACGCCGGCGGACTGTTCCCACATTCGGCTCTTCCACCCGGCGCAATCTCGAATGATACCGCCATTTTCCTGTTCTGCACAATAAGCCGTCAGACTCAACCACGTTGCCCGGTGGACCGGATCGCTGCCGATGTATTCCGGTGACCGGAGCTTGGCCAGTTCCAGGTTGAGCCATTTCATATTCCCACCTCGATTTTGAGCATGGCTTGCGAGCATATTTCGAGCGCGGTTGGAATGAGTCTGATTGTTGGAACTGGCGCAATGGCCATTTTCACGGCGTTTACGATTTTATCGGTGAGTTCTTGGCGTTCCTTGTGGCAAGGTTCGCAAAAAGTTTGGAAGAGATAATCGGGGTAATCCCATGGATCGCGATTCAGATAAACGATGTGATGAACCTGGAGTTGCTTCGATTCTGCGGTGCATTCTAGGCACCTCCAATTATCGCGGTCGAAAATTTGCAGCCTTTTGCGCTGCCATCTCGGATCTTTTAGTCGGTCGGAGTACGTCATAAATGATGCGCGGTTTGGCGCTCCCGCTTTGACCCGAGCGAGCATTTCCAGCAGGAGCCGGAGAATCCCCCACGGGAGCGCCAAACCGAAGATTGTGTAATAATGCTCATCATCTATGGCGAGGGTCAGTCGCGGCGAAACATCCGTCTCGTTAGCGTTAATCTAGCACACCCGCAGGCGCTGTCAAAGGGTTTTTTGGCAGTTTTTGTGCCAAAAGCGCGTCCACCTTTTTCGAGTTACAGCCCAGGCACCAGCCGTTTGGGCAGGCACCGGCGCGGCCGCATTTCGCGCATTTCTTGTCATAGTCGATTTGGATCCGGGCATTCATTTTCTTTTCACCTTCCCGCAGAACAGGCAATGTTTGTTGCCCACCAGTCGATTGTGGCGATACCAACCGCACCATGAATGGCGATGGTTTGGAGTTTTAGAGCAACGATCTGTGGTTTTCATAAGCATTTCATCCTTCCCCACGATCTCCGTTTGACGTGCCAATCCGTGTGGCACATTTGGCACAACATTCTGATTTCTGACGGCTTTTCATAATCGTCGTGATGTCTATGGATTGCCCTGAACCAAGGGCAATCTTCACACTGTCCAAGCACCGGGAAAGCCCTTTGTGCCTGCTTCCGCACGCGGGCAAGCATTCGTTCACGCGCGAGGTTCATGGGTTTGTCCTTTTTACCATACCACGGCATCCACCGCTTTTTTGACTTCGCGCAAATGCCACCGCGCTATCGCAATCAGAGCATTCTTATCGTGTCCGTCAAGGTCATCCCATGGGATTCGATCCTTCACAGACTCCCCGGCTCCGCGAAGCGCCACCTTGTAGATTTCGACGGCTAACTTTTTAATATCAGGTTTAGTTTTCATTTTGTCGCCTTACAAGTCTGCCGGTGAATCGACACCGGCAGAGTTTTAGGGCGAGAGTCCCTTGCGGTTCAAGCCGCGTTCCTATAGTCAACCGAAGTCCTTGTTCCAATAGCAATTAGGTTTTGATGTTGCGCCCGCGTCTCTCAGCGCAGGCCAAAGCACGATTCCCATTAAAAGATAACCCGTCATTCGCCCTTTAGCTGAAGTTCGGTTTTCTCGATGGCTTCCTCGATTTGCGGCAGGGTCAATCCAGCGAGCGTTTGTTCCGCCGTGATGATGTTCCATGTCCGCAACTGGGTTTCAGCCTCTGCTACGGACTTGCAGAACGGCTTGTAAAGCGACCACAGTTTAGATTTGGCGGCCTTGAGCGGGTCGGGTGGCGTCTTGGCACCCTCCGGCGCTTGCGGTGCGCTGGCGGGCAGCGTGGCGCCAGGGGCAGCGCACCATCGGGCCAGGGCCTCACCGAACGCAATTCCGATCTGCTCTCCTTCCTTGGGCAACAATGGCTTAATTGACGGATGGGTAATCTTCCTGGGAATCACAAATCCACCCTCCCCGTTTACTGAAATCGTCTCAAAGTTGATGAGCAACTCAAAGATGAAATTTTTATCGAAAATCGGGCTGGAAAACTGGTCGGTAACGATCTTAGTTTTACCCTCGTCCTTTACCATGTGAACTTTTTCCTCGCCCCGCAGACAACAAATCAGTCCGCATTTCAACCGAAGCAATCGCCCGATGAACTTCTTGTGCTCTAACTTTGGCTTGATCCATGCCGCCATTTTGCACGCCTCACGCTTTTTCCAATCGCTTCCAGCCATGCGGTCAAGTTCGGCCTCCTGCATATCCAAAATGCCACCGTCGCCATTATGACAATGAGTTAGACTATCCACTATCACAATATCCGCTTGCGCTTCGGCGACCTCAATGGCTTCCTGGTAGCGGGCTGGGGAGAACGGTGGTTCGAGGTTCATGACGGAATAACCGCCTGGTATGCAATCGGCAAAGAGCGATCCTCGCCCGCTCTCCGTGTCCAATAGAACAACCCTACCTTTCGGCCCAACGATGCCACGGCCTACAAGCAACGCGCTCATAGTCTTGCCCGATGAGGATTTACCGTAAAATCCAAGAAGAGGACGAACGCCTGTTCTGGTAGCTGTTTTTATTTCAAATGGCATTTTGTCTCGCTTTCAAACGCGCCCACTTCTCGGGCCAACGTCTTTTGTCATTACATCGGTTGCATAATCCGCGTCCTGCGTGCGGAACTTCTTTAGTCCCGCACTGGGCACAGCAATCAAAATTCCTTGCCCAACGTCCATTTGTTTGGTGCTGAGCGTGATACGTGTTATGCTCCAAAATAGTCATCAGTTGAAGATTCTGAATCCTATCATCATCGGTTACATGATTGATGTGGTGAACCACTTCGTCTTGATTAAGAAAACGGACCAATTGTTTTTCCATTACTAATCTAGCGCGAAGCACGTAATTATTCTGTCCTGAGTTTGGATGGTCAGGGCATAGCACCTGAACCCGTCCGTGATGGCGATAAGTTCCGCCCTTCCAATGTGGATTGCCTTCAGCGTGATAATAAACGCGACGGCCACGAGTTTTTAGAACTTGAGATGTTCTCATAAGCAACAACAGAATTCCGCTTGCGCTGCTAACATGACCCACGGAAGCGGGAAGTGCGTTTCTAAAACGCTCGCAAGCGGATAATTTTGTTGACCGTAATTCATGTTAGCACTTTTAATATGACACAGATTCAAAGCGTGTCAAGTGACTTGGAAGAAAATCTCATGGTGTGATGTCGTCAGATTGTTCGTTATTGGTTTCGTGTTTTGGATCGTCAGGAAACGATTGAACCCCCTCGGTGATTACCATCCAAGCTTCGGGTTCGCAAATCGTCCAACCGTTAATCTGATTCAGTCCAAAACCGTAGCTGGGCCACTCGTCTCGGTTTAGGCACTGGCAATAAAATGCGAGCGCGGCCCGATAGAACCGCCGACCAACTTCGATGAATTCCAGAGATAGAAGATACTGGGCCGGCTCGTATGGGGGAATATTCTCTGAGACGACGTGGTAAAACCCATCGCGAGCCTCACCCGTGGCGGCGTTAAACATGTCGAGATAGAATGCAGCTTGGATGTGGTAACCGTAACTGAACACTTCTCGCTTCCATTTTGACGGCGAGCCGTCTCGTGCTGTTTTCAGATCGGCCAAATGGGTGCGGAAGAATTCTGAATCTTTCGACGGCGCCAAGTCTATAAGTCCCTTGACCGGCACCGTCAATCCGGTTGCGCGGTCGCGGTATTCGGCGGCGACGTGGACTTGGGTTTGAGAGCAGGCGAGCAACGCGGCGATCCCTTCGTCGTTCTGGAGACGCCCAATGGCATCATCGGCCCCGTCCATTTCATCGGTTTTGACGTGAATGGTCCCGGTGTGGTCTTTTCGCCACTCCTTGCAGACATTCGCGGCGAATGTCCAATCCTTCATCTCGCCCGTTTTGGCATCCTGGTACTGGGCCGGTATGATGGAGAATCGGCTTCCGAATTGTTTCGGGGATAGCACGCGGGCGTCAAGGAGTTCGCCCCACCGACAGGCGTCAGAGTCCCGCTCCGGTTCGCCGCCAACGCGCCACTTGCGCGGGCACTTGGAAAACTCCTTCAGCATCGAGTTGCTGACGATAAATTCGGGCTTGCCCCGCTCGCCCTGGAGCTTGTGATAGGCGTTCGGGTCGGTATCAATGCCCACAATCCGAGCCGCAGAAAACGGATTAGGCAGGCTGTCAGGCGTTTCCATTTTGCTCCTTCAGCAGTTTTTCGTCGGCATATTGCTGGTCGAGTTCTGCAAAACGCTCGGCTTTCTGGACTGCTGAGAACGCAGTGGACCATTCGCTCCGCTTAGCATCTAGCGGATCTTCAAGCGCCTTCATTTCCTTGTAGAGTTGGGTTTCTACCGCTTTGAGTTCTTCGAGTTTCGTCATAATTGTTTTGGTTGACGGACGGCGAAGGTTTCGAACCTTACTTGGTGTTCGGGACGTATGCATCCCGACCCGGGCTTCGCGCCCTACGCCGCCCATGATGTTAGGGTTGGTCGTTTTGCTGTTCTTCCGGCACAGGATCGGGATGAAGGGCATTCGCCTTGGCCGCTTTTTCGGCGAGCCTCTTTTCGGCCTGTTTATCCAACCATCCCAACTGCACCGGAGATAGTCTCTGGCACGTCTTTTCCATCCTGGCCTGTAACTTGGCCGCGTCGGATTCGACACGTAGATCCCGCATGAAAAAACAGCGTTTACCCTTTTGGTCAGTCACGAATGCTTCCAAGGCATCCTTCTGTGTTTTCTTGAATGCCTCGATTTTCGGGTTGACCGTGCGCGGCCCGCTTGGCCCACGAACTTTGAACGGATCGCCGTTCTTTTTGAACTTTACCGGCTTCGGATTTCCCTCCGAAATTACCACGGGCGTTTCATCGCCCGGCGCACCGGCTTTTACTCCCTCGCTGGGAGCGTCGAATTTATTTGTTTTCTTTGCCATAGGTTTTGGTTTTGTTTTACTGTGATTGATCTGATCGGCCCCGCCAATCAGCGGAAGCGAAAACCTCCGCGATTAGAAAGATAGAAACGCATTTTGTTAAATGGGTGTCACTAATTGCTTTGGTTTCGATCAGAAATTGAATCCCCGGCAGCCCCGTCTTTGCAAGCCCGGTTGAGTGTTTTTAGCTTGAGCGTTCTGACGACACACTCTGGCTGCCAGGAAATTATTTTAGCTTTTCGCTTTCTTCGATCTTTCGGGCGCACGCCGGGCAGATTCCGTGGCTCACTGGGTCTGACGCATCGGATAAATGCCGGTATGGTACCAAAGCGCCATCGCTTGAAAAGTACCAATGGCACCATGAGCATTTCCACCAGATCGCTTTCTGTTTGATGCAGGTCCATAGGACGAGCCAGATTATTATGGCGATCGCACAAATCAATGCGCTGAGGTATAGGGTAAACATGGTCAGCCTTTCAATCGTCCAGTTTCGCAGAGGCGGTTGAGAATGGGTGTTCGCTTGAGTTTTGTTTTTACCATGATCTCCTTGACCTTTTCCCGCACGGTAATGTTGGGTTCAAACGTCCACTGTTTTGGTTCGTTCTGCGAAACTGGAATATTTGCCATGACGCGAAAGTAAATTATTAAGCATCCCGTGTCAAACAATAATTTAAGTTATTTTCAACCACAACTGCAAACGATTTGCAATTGGTCATAAAATGAAGTCGGGCGTTGAAGAAAACTAGGCTACGGGTTGACGCCGGCAAGGTACATGAGGAAATAGACGAGGGCCATCATAGCAGCCAGGACGACGGCGAAGTCAACGATCTTGGGGAATGGCTTTTTGGGGAGCGGAATCATTTCTTCAGGCAGGCGAGATAATCTGCTGCTTCATCCAAAGCGCACCATTTCTGCCAGTAAATTCGCTCCAGCGGATCGTGTTTCTTGAACAATGAAATGCCCACCTTTCGCCCGAACGCTTTAGCCCCTCTGCGGAGCGCGGCGATGGATTCCTGGTGTGTGGCGATACCGTTTTTTGGGGCATTTATCTTCCTAAGAAGCTCTCGGTGCGCGGCCCATTCACAGTGCCAAGCGTCCCTCCAATATGCAGTTTGTAGGTTTGACCATTGCAACGGCGAGAGACTGCGGGCATAGGTTTTGGTCAGTGATTTGTGGCAAGCGGGGCATTTCCCAAAGCCGTAACGTTTCCTTGATTTCGATACCGCAACCGTCCAACCCCTTGCCTTTAGAATGCCGATTGCGGCGTTGGACTTACTGGTTGGCGCTGCATTATTGCCACCGCTGAGATTTATGCGTTTCATTGGTTTGCACGACACGTCCGCCGGAGGGGAATTCTCTGCCCACCGGCGGACCTCAAACGAATGACGCGGGCGCGACCCGCGCTTGATTGGAGTTTTGGGTTTTAAAGATTTCACGGCAGCTTGGACAGCGGCGCGACAAACTGATCGTAGGTTTTCTCGGACAGCGCAAAAACCACTTCCCAATCTGCGGCCGTCGGGTTGGTTTTGGTGAAAAGCAACTGAATCTGACGAGCTACGTCAGGCCCGTATTTCATAAGAGCTTGACCGATTAGTAGGGCTATTTCTAGAGTTCCGGGAGGCATTAGGTTCCTGGGGTTATTGGTTTTGGAGTGGAGGTTAGGGATTTAATCAGAGCGATCAACTCGTCGGACGATGCACCGACAGCGGCCGTGACTTGAAGCCAGACCGGATCAGTGGTCGCTATCGAAGTCTGCAAGCTGAGTTCCACCGAATGGGCGACGCGCACGGCACCCTGGTAGCGTTCCCACGCTTGGCGCACGGCAACTTGGTCAGCATCCGTGGCGCGACCGGCCCGTACCCAGTCGCCCCAACCGTTCATGGCGCCGACGGCCAGGGATTGAGTTACACCTACGGCGACGTAGGCCGTCCGCTGGGGCGTGTTACAGCCCGGCGTGGTGGATATGAGGAACAGGCACGCCGCGATCGCAATGGCCGCGGCGAATGGAGTTAGGATTTTTTTGTTCATAGATTTGGTTCGTTTATTTGGCCGGTACGGCGCACGGGGCATCCGCGATGGGCGGCCAGACGATGGGCGGCGTGGGTTGAGGGGTTGAGGAACAGGCGGCAAGGAATGCGCCACAAAGGACGATTCCGATTATCAATTTGATTTTCGTCATACTGTTTGGGGTTTAGGGTTACTTTTTCGCACGGAGCGTTTTGAGTTCGACCGCTAGAGCCTGGGCGAACGCGAGAAAGTCGCGAGCCGGGCCGGTGAATCCCAGCGCTAGAGATGCCTGGGAAATGGTCAACGTCGCTTTCGACAGATCGCTGGTCAACGAGGCGACGGTGGGCGCGGGGTTGTAGGGCGCGTTGGCCACGGGGGATGCAACGGGAGGCGCAGGTTTAGGACCTGGCTGGTAGATGGGCGCTGGTTGCGACCCTAATGGACCGGTGGCGCATGGCAGGTCTTGTTTAGGTGCGATTACTGGTTTTGCGGGGGGTGTGTACATTTTGGTTTTTGGTTTACGGTTTACCGAGATTGGGGAGGACAGCCGCGGGATCCACGATGCTGGCCAGTTTTTGGGTCGGCAGGAGTTCGGGGATGGGCGCCTTGGCTTGGACCAGGGCGTCAATCATGACGACGGTTTCCGCCTGGCTATCGGCGACCGCGGCCCGGAGCACCTGGGTTTCGGCGACCTTGGTGTCCACGACGGTTTGCAGATTCTCAACCTTTACGGCCGCTTTCTTACTCGCCCGCCATTTGGCGAATGCTGAATAACCGGCGAACACCACGACTGTCATAGCGGCAACCACCTGGTCAAGGTGTCCCTGGTCCAGCGCGCCGATGGATAACCGGGCAGCGATATAAACGACCAGCGTTCGGCAAAGACCAGCGATGATTCCGTTCCTAAGTTCTGGCGTCATATTTTGAATATCGTTCTTCGAAAGAAGTTGTCAAGGTTGCGGTTTGCCTTTTTCTAAGATGCGCAGTCTGTCTTCATGGTCGGCAAGCCGCTTATTCTGTTCGTTTATCACCGCCAATGTCTGATTTATTCCCGCGAGAATTTTGTAAAATTCAAGGTGCTCTCCGGTGTTTTTATTCTGGAATTCAATCAAATTGGCACCAAGCAGCACTTGCTGAGATTGTAAATCGGATTTAATTGATACTTGTTGGCTCTGTAAATCCGATTTAATAGTTGTTTGTTGTGCAGTTAAACTCGCCCTAACTTCTTTCTGTTGCTCGACTAAATCAGTTCGGATTATGGCCTGTTCGGCCTTATACTCTTTTATGTTTACATAGTTGCTGTTAAGGTAAAGTATTATTCCCGCTATCAATAGCGACAGTGCTATTGACAGTCCCCTATAAATCACTTGCCCGTAGGCTTTTATAAACGTGCGTCCCATAATTTTATCTTTCGTCCTGAGTTGTGGTTAATATGTTCCGACAAATTCCACCCAGTTAGTACCATTATGGATTAGTTCTCTGGAATATCCGTTTCCTAAGACATCATATTCAAGCACCGACCCCCACTGAACAATTGAATTTACTGTTGAAGGTTCGGGACTGAATCCATCACCTGTGTTACTATGACCCAAATGGTTAAAGGTAACATCCCCGTTAGACATGTTCATAATTTTTACCATTCGTCCAGCAAACCCACCGGCTATGCCGCTGACAGTGAAATATGATGATTGGTTTGTTATTATTAGAACTGTAACCCCAGATACATCAAGTGCCGCAGTGTAATAATTATAAGTCGTGGAACCTGTCCATTTAATAGCGTATCCGCTAACGCCCGTTCCCGTCGAGTTTGCTCGAATTGCGATGTTTGTCCCCTGGCTGGTCAGGGTAATACTGCTGTCCTCTGCGCTGAGGCTCAAAACCCCATTACTTCCAGACACGAGCGAATAGTTGGTATTCCCCTTGTTTATGATGTTGGTCATGCCGACCCCGTTCAGGCCGTTGGTGCCAGCCGCGCCCGTAGCGCCAGGCAGGCCATTGGTCCCATTCAAGCCCGCCAATCCATTAGTTCCCGCCGCACCCGGAGAACCCGCCATGCCGTTCGTACCATTCAAACCAGCAAGTCCATTCGTGCCGGAAACGCCTTGAGAACCGGTTAAACCATTGGTCCCGTTAATTCCGTTCGTGCCATTCAATCCTGGCGATCCAGCCAGCCCATTGGTTCCCGAAAGTCCATTGGTCCCGGACAGTCCTGTGTTTCCCGTATCCCCCTTGTCGCCCTTGACTCCTGCTAATCCGTTGGTCCCGTTCAAACCGTTGGTTCCAGCAATTCCCACACCGTTGGTTCCTGCCGCTCCCGTATTCCCGGTATCCCCTTTATCACCCTTGGCTCCCGGTAAACCGTTGGTTCCATTCACGCCGCCGACTCGATAATGCACCACGCCAGAGCCGTCAATCGTCAGAAAGTTCGTGTCCGTGCCTGAACTCAAGCCAGTTAAAGTCAGAGATGGAGCAGTCACTACACCCGCAAATGTCGCGTTGCCATTGGTGTTTAGGTGAAGTGTTGGAGTTGCGCCAGAAGCGTAAAAGTCTAATGGAAGATACGTGTCCGCTATTCTATCATAACTCAATATGCCCGGCGAACTTCCAGTAACAAACTCAATGTTCTTTTCAGTACCATCACTGACTACTAGCGTGTTCCATAGGTTCGTCGTGCCGATTCCGATAGCCATTCCATCCGTGAAGATCGGAATGCCGGTGATTGTACTCCATGCATTGCTATGACTCACCAGAGCGTACTCATTGCTGCCACGGCTCGCGATGGTGCCGAGGTTCGCAGCGTAGATGTTGCTCGCCACGGTGAGGTTATTTGACATTCCCACGTTTCCGAGACTGGTTACCAGTGTAGTTCCAAGTTCCACAATCGAGAAGTTGGAAACAACCAATGACATTGTTCCGCTCGTATATGTCATGGCGAATCCAATGTAAGATGCGTTTCCGGTCGCGTGGAAATCATAAACCGTGCCGGACACTGCGGGAATTGCAATTGATTCAACCGTGTTCAACACATAATTAAGTCCGGTAGCTGTGAACAGAGTTGTGAGATTACTATTAGTCGTGACTGTTGTCGCCGATATTCTATACCACCTTCCGGCCACGATGGTCACAGGAAAATAACCGCGTGCGGAATCCGATGAATCCGTTCCGGTGAACCCGGTTGCACTTGCTCCTGTAAATGAAGCGTCAAACTGCCGACTGCCTCCACCCGTGCCGTTCACCGCAGTGGACGTGTTTAACAATGCGGACGATCCGGCATTAATATCGCCATACAAAGCACTCGTACCATTGACTTGTATCATCGCCCCCGGCGTGACAGTCCCGAATCCTGTATTCGTTCCATCGGTGAACACTGGTGAGTTAGTCACCACGCTGCCGCCTAACGATTTCACTAGGTAACCCGCCGTTAGGTTCGTCAAACCAACGACGTTGTAAGAGTTGGTCGAGGTTATGGCCGTCGTCGCCAGCGTGGCCAGGTTCGCGTTGGTAGCCATGGTAGCATTGCCAACCAGGTTGGTAGATACCACCGTGGGCGCAGTTATGGTTCCCGTAAACGTAGCATTACCGTTGCTGAGTACGGTAAAAATATCATGAGTCCCCAACCAGTTCTCGACTACAAACGAGTTCGAACCGGCATAATAATAATTATCTCCCGCATACATAGAACCAAACCTGTTTCCGCCAATGGTAATTAGTCCCGTGAATTTAGGGGCTGCTTTGGGTGCAAATAGATTGCTGACTGCCGTGAATCCCGGATCAAGCTCGCCACCCAACAAGTTCGTCGCAATCCCGGCGTAGGTTGAACTGGTCGCCGTAGTCGCATTTGATACCGCGCTGGTAATGTTACTCCCAGCTATCGAACCAGTGATCGTTCCAGCCACGGCTAGATTATTCGAGACAATCACATTCCCACCGTATGGATTAAGGGCAAGTGTGGAACTTCCAGTCTGTGCTTTATCCACTACTTGCAAACCCATTACTACGGTTGGAAGATAACCAACTGCTAACCCCCATGTTGATGATCCAGATTCAAAAAAGGCCGACGCATTTGAAACTGCATTTGATAATCCAGTAATCGTTCCAGTTGCAGGTTTTGTGTGAAACACAGCCGTCGGCGTCGTGCCAATCCCTACACCACCACCATCCGGACTCAGCACTAGAGGTTTATAGCCAGATCCAGTCTTGTATGCCGCTAAAAATCCATAATCACTTGTAGTATTATATCCTAAGGTTAACCTTTGGTTTACATCTGTCGTACCCACAATAAATATTTGTCCAAGATCATTGTTGTTATTATCTCCGTTGAACCTAACTACACCTTTCCCAGGAGCACTGGCGCTGGTTGGATTGGCTGGAAAAAAGGCCGCCCCGTGGTTTGCCCACACTGTCAAACCGTACAAATCTGTTGGTACACCGGCATTCAACACGGTTGTGTGAACATTCCATGCAGCATAACCATCGACTGCATCATTATCCGCCCAGTTAAATGAAATTGCCCCCAGCTTTCTGTATGCTCCCGCTGAGTCTTTGATGAAAGATGCTACGTACGATTCAGTGCCCAATGCTGTGTTTGTGGATGTTATAGCAAGTCCAGCATTATCGCCAACGAGTTCTAAAGGGTACATTGAACCCCAACCAGCTCCAGTACCGACACGCATAGTGCCGTTAACATCAAGATTTGCAACGGGATTCGTGTTGTGGACGCCAACATAACCACCCGATGGATTAAGAACCAAGTTCGTCCATCCAGAACCGATCTTTACTGGTTGAATAAATCCAAAATCACTTGTCGTATCGTAACCGATTAAAAGCCTTCCATAACTGTTAGTACTGTAAATCTGGAGTTGACCCTCGTTACCATTACCCATCCACGCATTATTACCATAAATTCTGAGTGTGTTTAATCCGGGTGCTAGTGAACCGCTTAAACTAGAAGGGAAAAAGGCCGCACCATGTTTTGCCCAGACTGTTAATCCAAAATTATCCGAAGTAACACCATTTGTAAAGGATGTTGTATGAACATTCCACGAAGCGTAACCATTGGTTACGTTAGGGTCCGTCCATTGAAAAGCGTCCGCTCCTACTTTCCTGTATGTACCAGCCCCATCTTTCATGAACGCTGCAACATAGGACTCTGCACCGACATCAGTATTAGTTGAAAAAATACTTATACCGGCATCAGATCCAAAAAGAGAAAGGGGTTGTGGAGTGTATGTATAGTCGGGATACCCTATTCTTGCTGGTCCATTGACATCTAAAATATACCCTGGTGTGATTGTCCCAAAGCCGGTATTCGTTCCATCGGTGAACACTGGTGAGTTAGTCACCACGCTGCCGCCTAACGATTTCACTAGGTAACCCGCCGTTAGGTTCGTCAAACCAACGACGTTGTAAGCATTGGTGCTGGTGATCGCTGTAGTCGCCAAGGTGGCCAGGGCCACCGCACTGGTGACTGTATTACCAGAATGGTCTGTCGGATACCTGTTATTTGTCCTAGAAATATCGTCGCCCTGGATGGAAGTGCCGGCCGTGACGCCAAAAACCACCGCAGCAGTCACATTTGAACTCACGTTGTACGTCCCGCCCGAAAGCCCAGCGCCCATTGTCAAAGCGGATGCAGCCATGCCAATCCTGGTTGTTGCCCCGGTCGTAGTAATTGACACACCTGGATCAGCTGCCAATGTTTGCGCAGGATTCGTAGAACCATTGATGGAAGTAAGTCCAAACACATTCGTCGTGATCATATTTGGAGCCATGCTAAAAGTCACAACTCCACCTGGCCCCCCGTCTCCTTGCAGAAAGTATCCACTTGAACCCGCGCTGCTTGGGAAAACCCATTTCAAAGCACCCGCCGCATTCGGAACTGCAAAAGTTCCGTTACCACTAGCAGCACCATTCAGTATCAATGAATTTGCAGTAACGCTTCCAGCAACGGTTAGAGTGTTTGACATTCCCCAACTGCCGTTGCTATCCATTCTCATTTTCTCCACAGTCGCCCCGGCGGAAGTCATTAAACCGAATGTCAACTGGCCATTCAAAGACCCATTCAACAACCCTTCGGAGCCGATATACGCTTTAATGTTTCCCTTTTTACCGAACACAATATTTGGTAAATTGCTAGCGTTGTTCTGGTTGTCCAAACTCAACTGATAATTATTCCAGGCGGAAGAATTAGAGGTTGCTAAATACATTTGGCCTGCTGGTTTAATAATCGACCCCGCTGAAGTCCCGCCGACATCACTATTGGTTGTACCCACTAAAAGACTACTGCCATTAATATAAATGGGCGAATTAGTTACGACACTCCCACCCAGAGACTTCACGAGGTAACCCGCAGTCAAGTTCGTCAGCCCGATGGTGTTACTGGATACCATCGAAGTTTGTGCGTTGGTGCTGGTGATCGCCGTAGTCGCCAAGGTTGCTAGGTCCGAGTTGGTTGCATGGCCCGATTGCGGCGGCACGTAGTTCGTCGGGATAGTCGACCACTGGGTCAACGTGGTGTTCGTGGCCTGGTACAAAGAAGGATTAGCCGTCAGGTTGCTCAGCGGCTGGCTGCCCGTCTGGTAGTTCCCGGTGGGCTGGTATGATCCCGCAAGTTGAAAGTCGTTGCTGGCCCTCGAC
>Ga0209540_10000274_pt1 | contig 56858 bp, 37 predicted proteins | sample BarGraIncu01121A_FD_184501 | JGI IMG/M metagenome (GOLD analysis project Ga0209540, IMG submission 184501) | Arctic peat soil microbial communities from Barrow, Alaska - Barrow Graham LP Incubations 011-21A (SPAdes) (version 2) | ecosystem: Environmental > Terrestrial > Soil > Wetlands > Peat... | reverse complement strand
AGTAAAGTTATCAATAAAAAAAGAGAATCGATCTGATAAACCAATCAACCACCCCGGCCGCAATCCGCCTTTGCACTACCTGGCTATCATTGTCCTGCGGCCACCCCTCCTTCAAAAGGAGGGGAAACTACTAATATATAATACTTTAACTTTCTCCTCCTTATCAAGGTGGAGTACCACGCCTCAGGCGTGGGGAGGTGGTTAAAAGTTTCAAAAAAACTATTTAAGTTTTTCCAGGGCAGCTTTAATTCTTTTTACAGCTTCAATAAGTAGTTCATCGGCAGTAGCATAAGATATTCTGATACAGTCGGGTGCTCCGAAAGCATCACCGCCTACAACAGCAACCTGAGCCTTATCGAGCAGGTACAGTGCTATATCATCCGAATTGTTAATTTTTGTCAGACCAGCTGATTTACCAAAGAAGTAACTAATATCAGGCATTACATAAAAAGCACCCTGGGGTACACTTACTTTAATTCCCTTTACCTCTTTTAACAGACCACAGATAAGATTACGGCGGCGAAGAAATGCTTCCTTCATTATCTGTTTTGAATTATCCTTTCCCTGAATAGCAGCCAGAGCTGCACGCTGCGCTATTGAACAAGCACCCGAAGTGAACTGTCCCTGCAGCTTATCACAAGCTTTTGCAATCCACAGAGGAGCGCCAATATATCCTATCCTCCACCCTGTCATTGCATAGCCTTTCGACACACCATTAACAGTTATTACCCTGTCGTATATAAAGCTGAAAGAGGCCATACTTACATGGTCGCCTGTAAATATTATATGCTCATAAATCTCATCTGAAATAACGAATAAACCTTCATGTTTTTCAACTATCCTGGCGATTTTCTCCATCTCATTCCGGTCGTAAACCATTCCGGTTGGATTCGAAGGGGAATTGAAAATGATCAATCGTGTTTTTGAAGTTATGGCAGCTTCAAGCTGTTCAGGTTTTATCTTGAAATCGTTTTCTATTGATGCTGAAACAATCACAGGTTTTCCTTCGGCGAATATAACCTGATCATAGTAGCTGACCCAGTACGGTGCCAGAATGATTACTTCATCACCCGGATTAACTATTGATAGAATGACATTTATAAGTGAATGTTTTCCACCGGCTGAAACAATTATCTGATCGGGAGAATAAGTTAATCCATTTTCATCTTTGAACTTCCTGGAAATTGCTTCACGCAGATCAGCGTAACCGGGTACAGGAGGATACTTTGAATAGTTATCATCAATAGCCTTCTTGGCAGCTTCCTTAATATAATCGGGAGTATTAAAGTCGGGTTCCCCAAGACTAAGGCTTATAATATCAATTCCTTTTGCTTTTAATTCCCTGCTCTTCTGAGCCATGGCAAGGGTCTGGGAAACTGATAACGATTTGATTCTGTCTGATAAGTATTCCATATCTTCAATTATATAGTTACAGATATTATTAAAAAGAGTGAAACCAAATGTAGGAAGTATAAATGAAAAAACATAAAGAGGATTGCGGATTGCGGATTGGGGATTTCGAAATTCATTAAAAATAATTAGGTTTGTATATAAATTAATTACTGATCGAAATGGAATCATTACCAGATATTCTGAAATACACTATCCCAGCTCTGATTGTATTCTTAACTGCATGGGTTCTTCTCAATAAATTAATAAACAATGAACAGGATAAAAGACGACAGGATCTTATCCTTGCAAACAACAAGATAGTAACTCCGATAAAACTTCAGGCTTATGAGAGAATTGTTCTTTTCCTTGAAAGGATTTCTTTGGAATCACTTATTGTAAGGGTAAGTTCACCCGACATGAAGGCCTCGCAGCTTCATACAGTTCTTGTTACAACAATCCGGAGTGAATTTGAGCATAACCTGTCGCAACAGATTTACATGAGTTCTCAGGCCTGGGAAGTAGTAAGAAATGCCCGGTCGGGTATGATAAAAATAATTAACAGCGAAGCTGAAAAGATGCCAATTAATTCGCCCGGAATGGCCCTAAGCAAACAACTCCTTGAGACTATAATGGAACTTGATAAGGAACCAACAAGGGCCGCAATAGACTATCTGAAGGGGGAGATTTCGAGGATGATCTGATCTACAACAATTCCACACTCCTCTTTACAAACACACTCAGCTCTTCCCCGCGAAGCATATTGTTTGCCAGTAACGCTAAATCAATAAGCTGTTTAACAACTTTATTATCTGTGCCATACGATTCAAGAATTTCCTTTCTGGAGTTTTCAACCGTTGATAATTCCTTCTTAAGTTTCTCAAGGTCATCTTTCTCAAGCTGACTAATTTCATCAGCTTTTTTCTTCTTCTGTTCCTGCTCCATGAAAGAAACCTCTTCTTTAAGCTTTGTTCTTTCAGTATTATTTTCCGTCAGTTTAGCACCAGCTTCAGTCTGAAGATCTTCAGAGATTTTAATCACGAGCTTATGGTTTGGATTGACAACCAGGTTAAAACTATCGGGAAGCTCCCCATAAAAATTCATCCCTCCTCCCATCGCTGACATCTCCTTCATCCTTCGCATAAACTCAGACTGAGTGATCATAACAGGAGCATCATTCTCATCAAGTGTTTCAAAGACAACATTATACATCTCCTTAGATTTTACCTTAACGTTGAAGACACTTTTAAGATCGTCCTTCTGTGCATCAGATAATTTCGATTCACGTGTCTCTTCTTTCTGAATAAGTTTGTCAACAACATCTGAATCGACTCTTACAAAACGCGATTCTTTTAATTTTCCCTCAAGCTGATTAATAAGGTGAATATCCAGCTGTCCATCGAGCAGCAGAACATCATAACCTTTATTCTTTGCTTTCTCGATATAACTGAACTGATCTGTCTTGTTTGTTGAATAAAGATATATAAGAGTTTTGTTCTTATCAGTCTGGTTTTCTTTAATGATCTTCTCGTACTCTTCAAATGTAAAATACTTATCTTCAGTGTTTTTTAAAAGTGCAAACTTTGAAGCTTTTTCATAGAACTTCTCATCGGTTATCATTCCATATTCAATGAAAAGTTTCAGATTATCCCATTTTTTCTCAAAATCTTCCCTGTTATTTTTAAATATTTCGGCGAGTCTGTCAGCGACCTTTTTGGTTATATGGCTGGAAATCTTTTTCACATTCGAATCGCTCTGAAGGTAACTTCTTGAAACATTCAGAGGAATATCCGGTGAATCGATAACCCCATGAAGCAGTGTAAGAAATTCAGGAACTATTCCTTCGACAGAATCTGTTACAAAGACCTGGTTACAATAAAGTTGTATCTTATTTTTCTGAATTTCTATATTACTCTTGATTTTCGGGAAATAGAGAATACCTGTCAGTTTAAAAGGATAATCAACATTCAGGTGAATATGGAACAATGGTTCATCACCTGACGGGTAAAGCTCATGATAAAATAAATTGTAATCTTCATCTTTGAGGTCAGCAGGTTTAAGTGTCCATGCGGGCTTGGTGTTATTGATAATTTTGGCTTTCCCGGTTTCGACCATTTTACCGTCTTTCCACTCTTTCTCTACACCAAACGATATGTCAACAGGCAGAAACTTGCAATACTTCTTAAGAAGCTGTTCAACTTTACTCTCTTCAAGAAAATCTTTTGATTCTTTATCAATATATAAGATGACATCGGTTCCCCTGGTTTCTTTTTCTACATCTTCGATAGAAAACTCGGGACTTCCATCACAATTCCATTTAACAGCCTGTGCTCCTTCCTGATATGATTTTGTTATTACTTCTACTTTGTCTGATACCATAAAAGCAGAGTAAAAACCCAGACCAAAATGACCGATTATTGCACTTGACTGATCCTTATATTTATCAAGGAAATCGTTAGCACTTGAGAAAGCTATCTGATTCAGATATTTATCCAGCTCATCCTTGGTCATACCAATGCCTTTGTCGGAAACTGTAATTGTTTTTTTCTTTTTATCGACAGACACGGAAATGGTTGTATCTCCCACATCTCCCTTGTAATCTCCAACGGAAGCCATTGTCTTAAGCTTCTGGGTAGCATCGACAGCATTTGAGATAAGTTCACGAAGGAAAATCTCGTGATCAGAATAAAGGAATTTCTTTATAATAGGGAAAATGTTCTCAGTTGTTACGCCAATCTTTCCGGTTTGCATATCGTATAGTTTTATAGTTTAACATGAATTTCTGCCGATCACTTTCAAAAGGTGTGCCGTTAGTTTCAGACTGACAAATAGTCACTCTTTAGAAATACTCTGGCAACCTGAAATAGGCGTATAATATGAATAATGCAGAGAGCAGAAGGAAAGTCAGAAGGACGGTGAGAGATAAATTCCTTTGTTTTTTAAATATTCCGATACTATGCTGGCTTATTAGTTTCTTAACTGTATTGTTAATACGAAGTATTGAATTGGCATTCTTGGGAATATAGGCATCGATGTTGAATTTTACGATTTTTTTTATTTCTTCCATCTTATCAGGAGGTCCCAGAAGAATAAGGCCAGTTTTCCGGTCTATCTTTTTTATCTCCATTGTAAGCTGATCGATCATTTCGAACTGCTCCTTTGTGTCGTGGAGACCAAGAATAGCAACCTTGCAGAAATTATGCTCTTTTTCTTTTTCAAGATGATTAATAAAATCCTCGCGCGTCTGGAATGAAACTACAGTGTACTTGCCTGCATCAATAAACTGTTTCCTGACATCTTCAGTGAATCCCCTGTGGTCGTCGTAACAGAAAAGGTGAGTTTTAATGTTCTTTGCCATGATAATATTCAAGCCCATAAAGATAAGTAATCTTTTTGAGTCTTCTTGGAGGAAAAATCTAAAGTATTGTATTTCAATAGTTTCCCCTCCTTTTGAAGGAGGGGTGGCCGGGACAATTAACTATCTGATTTTTACAATGTTCATTTTCCGGCCGGGGTGGTTGATTTGTTCCATTCTTTGTATCATTTTATCCTTATAACTATGAAAATTAAAAACCTCTTTAATAGAAAAAGCCTTAAATCTTTCAAATCAATTCTCAGGAACAGGTCCACTTCGGCTGAGGCAATATAATGGGAGATGATAAACCAATCAACCACCCCGGCCGCATCCAAATTTTGCACTTCTTGGCTATAATTGTCCTGCGGCCACCCCTCCTTCAAAAGGAGGGGAAATTAATATAAACGAACTGAACTTCAATACTTTTGTCTATATTGATCCTTCCTTTAAAAACTTTTTCAGACTCCTTAGGTTGACGGCTATGCTCCAAAGAGGGGAAGTGGTTGGTTTTAAACACCGCCCGTAGGCTCTAATTATCAATCTACTGATTATTCCTTACATCAACATTAATGATCAGACTCCATAAACCTTTTATGAAGTTATATGAATCTGTTGAATAATCGGGACCATAAAACTGACGGTCGTTCTTCTTGTCCGGAGAAAAGGGAACCAGGTGATCAAAAACAATTGAACTGTCAGACTTGAATCTTAACGACATCATCCCGTTTGACGCATATTCAAAAACATCTCTGAATTTCATTTTAGCTCCAGAGTCAAACCATTTTCTTCCAAATAAAATTGAATCGCCGGGAGTAAAACTGACAACATCGATTATTTTTCTGCTGATATCCGGATTGCCATAATCGATACCCAGTAATATCCAGCATTTATTTCCATTTATAGTATATGGCTTAATATCATAATACAAAGCACCATACCAGTCCCGTTGAGTATAAGTAGTATCTGTTTTAACAGGATCAGCCTTATAATCAGCAGTTAAACTATAGATCATATTTTTAGTGCCGGGTTTTTGTTTTCTGATGAAATAGCAGTAGTACCTGTTCTGACCACTCATAAGAACAAGATTCCAGGTAATAATTTTTACTGAAAAATCGCGGGAAGTTATCTGTCCAAGATAGCGGACATTATTAAATCTCTGATTAAACACAGTATCAGATTGAATATAGCTCTCAATTATCGCTCTGATCGAATCGTTAATCTGAACACGTGAAGAATCGTTGTAATTATTTATAAATCTGCCAAAAAGATCCTCAAGTACTTTTGGGGTGTTATTTGAAGCTTTCTGGCCACTTACGACAGATGTTAACAGCGATCCATATATAATAAGGTATACAATGATCCGTTTCATTTCTTTTTCGCGTTACTCATAGCATCATCAAGCAGCTTTTTAAGTTGCATGCATGCTAATGATATTTCCTCTTCACTTATTATAAGAGGAGGAGCAATTCTGAGAGCATTATTACAGAAAAGAAAATAATCAAGAATCAAGCCATATTTTGGACCATTGGCAATGACATAATGAATATACTCAGGATCAATAAGTTGAACCGCCAGTAAAAGTCCCTCTCCCCTGACCTCGGATATCAACGGGTGTACAAGTTCCTTTTTAAATAAAGATGATTTTAAATTACAGGATTCAACCAGTTGCTCTTCAATTATAACATTCAGTGATGCGAGACCAGCCGCACAACATACCGGGTGACCGCCAAATGTAGTAATATGACCCAGCACCGGATCTGACATGAGCGATGACATGATCTCTTCAGAAGAAATGAATGCGCCTAACGGCATACCACCCCCGAGGGCTTTGGCAAGAAGGAGAATATCGGGTACTACACCGAACCTGTCAATAGCAAACATGAAGCCGGTACGTCCAAAACCTGTCTGGATCTCATCAAAAATAAGGAGGGAACCTGTTTCGCTGCATCTTTTTCTTAACTTTTCCAGAAAACCATTTTGGGGATAAATAATTCCGCCTTCGCCCTGAACCGGTTCTACAATTACACAAGCTGTTTTATTATCGATAGAGTTTAGTGAACTATCATCATTAAAATCAATAAGGTGAGTATCGGGAAGCAAAGGTCTGAAAGCATTCCGGTAGAGTTCACTGCCCTGAACACTTAGAGCGCCGTGAGTACTGCCATGATATGCATTTCTGAACGATATAATACGGCTCCTTCCGGTGAATCTTTTTGCAAGTTTTAATCCGCCTTCCACTGCTTCGCTTCCGGAGTTCACAAAATAGCATGTATTTAAAGATGCAGGAAGAATGCCTGCCAGACGCTCAGCATATTTCACCTGAGGGCTCTGAATGATCTCACCATAAACCATCAGGTGCATGTATGAATCTACTTGCTTTTTAACTGCTTCAATTACTTTTGGATGACTATGTCCGGTATTGCTTACAGATACTCCTGAAATAAGGTCAATATACTTTTCCCCATCCGGGCCATACATAAATACCCCTTCAGCCCTTGAAATCTCGACCATCATAGGTGCAGGCGAAGTTTGTCCAAGATGACGCAGAAAAAGCTGACGATTAGTAAGCATGAGATGATTTAGAAATTATCTGGCCATCACGTTAATATCATTCAGAAGAGAGTCACGGAATGATTTTCCAACAGGGATATTTTTCAGAGAGCCTCCGATATTCAGATCGAGAGAGTTCTCTTTAATAGCCTGAATAGTACTCTTATTGATGATAAATGATCTGTGCACTCTTATAAAAACCCCTGAAGGCAATTGATTTTCAATCGCTTTCATGGTAAAATGAATTGTAAATTTATCATCGTTTGTATTGAGTGTGACATAATTCTCGAGAGCTTCGATGTAAATTATGTCTCTGAGCTTCAGTTTAACCAAAGATGATCCCTTTTTGATAAAGATCTCTTCATCGCCGGTATTTGAAACTTCTTTGCGTGAAAAGTATCTTAAAGTTTTATCGATAGCTTTGCAAAACCTTCCATAGCTGACGGGTTTAAGAAGAAAATCTACCACGTTAAAGTCGAATGCTTTCAAAGCATGCTGTTCTGCCGATGATACTATTATAATATTAGGAGGAAAATCGAGACTGCCAATAAAATCGAAACCGTTCAGTTCTGGCATTTCGATATCGAGGATTATAAGATCAATATCGCGACGTTCAGTTAGAATGTTTCTTGCTGTTACTGCATCGTTGAATGAGCCAATCAAGCTGAGAGAAGTGAATTTGCTCACATATCCTTCAATAATTTTGCTACTCAGTTTATCGTCGTCAACTATAATACAATTCATGGTCTATTGTTTAGACAGGGATAACACGTTCAAAAATAGTAAAAAAACATTCACATTTTTTAACATAACAAATTAAAATAAAAAAAGGGGTGCAATAACACCCCTTGGTAATTCCATTAAACCGGAATTAAAGACCTTTGTTAAGAGCAGGAGCTGCTTTGAATTTAACAACTTTTTTAGCAGGAACGTTTAGTTTAGCACCTGTACGTGGGTTACGAACAACCCTTGCACTTCTTTTATCAACTTTGAAAGTCCCCATGCCAGGAAGCTGGATTCTCTCACCTTTTTTCATTGCTTTTCCAAAAACTCCTACGAATGAGTTTAATGCTTTTCCTGCATCTTTAATTGAAAGACCAGCATCAGCTGCCAGAGCGTTTACTAATTCTTTTTTTGTCATAATGAAAAATTTAATGGTTAGACCAAACTTATTAATTGAATACAAATTTATTTTTTTTTAATTCATATGCAAATTTATTTTTCCGTTTTTCCACAAATAGTGCCACTTTTAGGTCAAAATGGCGTTTTTTTTGGATGAAAATCGATTTTTGGGTAGAATATCGCAATTCCGCACTACTCGTGAATTTCAGAATAAAAAATCAGAAGTTTTGTTCACATCTTGTTGATAAATATTGTATATCTCTGAATATCTGATATTTAACTATTTTTTTCGAAAATAATCGTAAAAAACAAAATAATATTATCTTTGCGGCGGAGAAATGGCGGAGTGGTCGATCGCGGCGGTCTTGAAAACCGTTGTACGGGTAACCGTACCGGGGGTTCGAATCCCTCTTTCTCCGCCAAAGTCAAAGCAAAACATCCGCTCTTCAGCGGATGTTTTTTTTATTTTACCCTGATTCAGAGTTATGTATACATTGACGATGAAAAAGGGTAAAATAAAATACCCTTTCGACGCATGTCGAAAAGGTTTGCTTTGACTTTGAAGCACCCCCTCAAGGGATCACCGCAGGTAATCCCTCTTTCTCCGCCAAAGTCAAAGCAAAACATCCGCTCTTCAGCGGATGTTTTTTTATTTTACCCTGATTCAGAGTCATGTATACATTGACGATGAAGAAGGGTAAAATAAAATACCCTTTCGACGCATGTCGAAAAGGTTTGCTTTGACTTTGAAGCACCCCCTCAAGGGATCACCGAAGGTAATCCTTCTTTGTCCGCCGACTACACAAGCCCAAAAGCGTCACCAAACAGGGTGTGGTTTGCACCTTTTCCGGGTTGCCCTCGCGCATTCTAAGGCGGAGGCGCAATTTATCCAAACAAGGGTGTTAAGATTGATCCCAGGGCACTGACAAGTATCAGGATGCCAGAAAGTCTTAAAGTTTATTGCGGATATTTCAATAAAAGTTTTAGTTATCTTTTGGGTGAAAATATTCTGACCAGGTCTGACATGGAAAGAGAATATTATATGATTCAAGGTCTCATCCCCCTTCAAAAAACTAAAAACAAGCTGCACTCTTCATACTGGTTCAGTTCCGAATCTTACCTTATTGAGTTTTTTCGAACGAGTTCATATAACTATAAGGTATATGCTTTGAGGATAGATTTCCCTGAAGAAGCTAATTCGTTATTCAGACAATAATTAATGGATGTAGTGATGTCTCGTTTCATATTAATCCTGGTCAAATAAAGATTTTTGTTGTTGAATAATGCTTTTTAGTGTGAACTTCTGAGGCTTTTTATTAAGAATTTCAATATCCTTTCTTGATTTGAGAAAGTCTCTAAGTTTTTTATCCGACCAGGAAAGTTGAAGTTTCTTTGTTATTTCTTTCACAGTATAATCTCCCGTTTTAAGTAATTCGAGGATTTTATTTTCATAATCAACAAGAGGTTCACTAGCTGTGAAATTTATTTGTGTAGATTCAACCAGTTTATATCCCGGAATCTGGTTTCCGTCAAAATCAACCGCAACAGCGCCTTTCTGAAGTAACAAATTGTTAGCATTCTTTTCTGCTGGATCAGGTTTGCGTACAAATATTCTCCGGTTTTTTCTTAGTCCGTCAATTACACCGGACCATGTTCCACCTTTTTCAGAAGATTCAGCAACATAAATCTCATCAGCAAGTCCGTATATGATTGGATTACGTGCCATCGCTAATTCAGCTTTCCAAGGTGCTTTAGGGAAAAAAGTACTTAAAACAAGTACATCGCCATCAACAATTTGCTTATAATAGTTTTTATAGCCAGATCCAAATGTCATGATACCCTGAGGTAAAACAATAATACTATGTCCTTTGTATTTAATTGCCGAATCCAAAGCCTGTTTATCAACTCCTTTTGCAAATCCACTTACTACAACCTTGTATTCTTTGCTTGCTAGTTTTGCTATATTATCAGTAAACTCTAGAGATTTTTCAGCAGCATTACGAGAGCCAACTATTGCAATTGATTTTTCGTGCATGATTTGTATGTTACCCTTAACATACAATAAGGCTGGAGAATGTGCAGCTTTCAGATTATCCTTGAGGGTTTTTGAATAAACAGCAGAAGTTATAGGGATTAATTCATAACCCTCATTATTTAATGATTCTGCCAAAAAGGCATTATTTGGTAATTCAGCTTTTGCTTTCTTTAAATCCTCAACATCTTTAGGTTCCAGATTAAATTGATTTTTCCAATCAGATTCCGATAATAGAAAAAAATCCTCTATCGATAGTTTCTTTTCATGATAAAATTTAATTATGAGGTTATTAATCTTTAAATGACCCCATTTTGGCAAATGTGCCAATGCAATCCAATATGTTGCTTCTTTGTTCATACTAAATCTCCTCCAACGGTTCTGGCAATTACGAGAGGTGCAATTTTTAACGCACCTAAATTAGTCAAATATCTCCCAATTTCTTTTATAGTAGCACCGCTATCAAAAATATCGTCAATTAGTAAGATATGCTTCCCTCTAATTTCTTCAGGTGTCTTAAAAATAAAAGCATCTTTAACATTATCAGACTTTAAGTATGAGTTCTCAAAAACCTTTTGTTCACTTGTATTTCTTTGTTTTACCAGATTATGTGAAATTGGAAATTTTAAAACCTGTGATACTTTCATAGCAAAATTCTTTACAAGAAATCCTGATTTTGTTGGTGGTACATAAAGGATCAAATCATACTTTTCCTGTCCAAATTTTTTGCGATATGCTTTTAAAATAAGTCTTAATAAAAAATCAGGAAAATCACCACCATCTTCGTATTTACTTCTGTGCAATGCGGATCCGACATTTGATACTCCATAATATGAAGCTGCGACACCATTTACCAAATTTGTTCCCTTTGTTTCCACTTCAAGTACCGGGAAATAATCTTCACGGAAATCTTGTAGTTTTTGATTCCATTCTGGAGAAACAGTTACAGTCATCTTTTTAAGTCCTGTATTATCGCAATTTTTAAATGTATGAGTAGATGAATCACCAAGATAATCACACAAATATTTCATTCGTGATTGAGTCGTTTCAATGTATTCAACCATTTTCTCCAAATCTTTTGTTTTACTTGCCCTTAGTTCCTCAAATGCCTTCGTATTTAATGGATGAGCTCCGGTAATATATTCGAATTTTTTGCTTTTCCCGATTGTAACCTCACGCATGATTTTTTGCTCAATAAGGTCAGCTTTAATTACTCTGATTTGATTTTGCTTTAAATTTGTTCTTCTCATTAAGTCTCTTTCCCCAAGCATTTCGTTTTTTACAGCATTGATTACTTTTTCATATTTTGAAATCGAAGGTCTTCCTCCTTCAATAAATGCTTCTGGAAGTTCCCGGTCTTTAGGTGAATAAAATAGGATTATGTATGAGGGCTGTCCATCTCTTCCTGCCCGGCCAATTTCTTGATAATAATGAATAGGGGATTGAGGAATTTGAGTGTGAATTATAAAACGAATATCAGGTTTATCTATGCCCATACCTAATGCATTTGTAGAAATTACGCATTTCCACCGGTTTTTCATTAACCCATTTTCAATAGAAATCCTTGAATCAGCATCCAAACCTGCATTATACCCGGTTGACGGAATTTTTAAATATTCAAACCACTTTGAATATATCTCAGTATCTACTCTTGTACCTGTATATAAGATTCCAGAACCGGGCAAACTCTTGAGATTTTGTCCTAGCCAAATCAATTTTTCATCTTCAGAATTAACTCTGATGACGAACAAATTAAAATTTTCGCGCATCAGATTTCCTCTGATGATAGTCAAATTACTACCCATTTGTTGTGAAATATCATTTTCAACTTTTTTAGTAGCTGTAGCTGTCGTTGCTAATACGGGAAGTCCTTTGGGCAATAAGTTGACAAGGTTGATTATACGTCTAAATGCTGGTCTGAAATCGTGACCCCAAACTGAAATACAATGGGCTTCATCAACAACAACCATTGAAAGGTTCATGTGGCGTGTGGCTTCAATCCATTCAGAATTTTCTTGCCTTTCGGGTGCTATATAGAGGATCTTAATCTTTCCGGCTTTTGCATTATTTATTATTTGGGAGTTTTCTTCGGGTGTTTGTTCGCTATTTACACATTTTGCGAGAATTCCGAGTGAATTAAGTTTTTTGACTTGATCACGCATTAGGGCAATTAATGGGGAAAATATCACTGTTGTTCCTTTATGCAAAACAGCAGGAAATTGAAAACATAATGATTTTCCAAACCCTGTTTTTTCAATTAAAAGTACTCGTTCCCCTTTTAGAATTTTTTCAATTGTAATCCATTGTTCATCATAAAATCTTGGTAATTTGAATTTGTCACGTAATACTACTTCTGCTTCTTGTCTAGTCATGGCGTAGATTAGGTTAGCAAGAAAAAATAAAAAAGTAAAAAGACAAAAGTAAAATGATGAAATCTAAGATTTTCACACTCGACTACAGGGATCTGTTAGATGGTCTCCTTATTGCATTCCTGGCTGCGATGATCGATGGGATCATAAAGATACTTGGATCTGGAGTATCTTTTGACTGGCCCCACATTCAGCCGGTTCTGATTGCTGGCATTAGTGCTGCATTGGCTTATCTTCTTAAAAGTCTCTCGACAAATTCCAGAAATCAGCTCTTTACAAAAGAACCAGGATAGGATTTATTACTGTTCTTTAAAATATTGTATATTTGCTTCTTAGGCGGTACATTTAACTTTATTCCACTTAGCACGAGGGGAATCCTTCTTCCACACGGAGAAATGCAGCGAGACAAAATGTACCGCCTTCTTTACAATATTTTGGATCAATATCAAATACGTTAGGGGTTTATATTTGGATATTTACCTTGTTGCCATAAAGTATCGAAAATAAATTCCTTATATCGTCTTTGAAAGTCTAGGTCAGTTGAGAATTTCTTAAATATTTCGGTCTGTGTAAACAAATATTTTTGCATCAGTTCTTCCACTTTTTTGTCTGATGATATTTTTGCATTTTGCTTGTCTGGTGAGGTTGTAATAGCATCCATGGTTCTCACATCCTTTTTAATATCAGCAGGAATTTGTTGGGTTAATATTTCATTAACCTTGTCTTTGTCAGACCAGTCTATATCGCCAAAACGTTGATTGAATGCATTAAGGATGTTTTCTAAAGTGTCAAGTTCAGGTTCTGAATTTCCGCCACCAACTCCTACTGGAATAGGACTTACAAATCCGGGGTCTTCTAACAGCTGGATTTTTTCTGTTCCTTGTTTTGCAGGCCGGTAACTGTCCATATCAATTGATTCAATGATTCCTTGCGCCAGGTCTTCGTTTTCATCAATGATTAGTTTTGGTAATAAATATTTCAGATACCACCACAATTGCTCCCAATACAAGTTGTTAAAATCAAGTAATTTAGCTAAGTAACTGTAAGTTCTTAAAAATGATTTTACTTTGATTTTGAAATCAATCTGTTTGTCAATGTTTAAATCGAATTTAAAAATATGTGCCGCTGAATCAATTATCGGGTCTAAGATGGTTCTTTCTGCATTGCCCGAATATTTTACAAAGAAGTCTTTTATAACATCTTCATTGTAAACTTCAAATTTTTCTAATGCGTCTAACAGGTCATTGAGCTTATTCGGACTTGTTTCTTCGCTTAAAATAGTTGAAGTATAGTAAGGGTCAAACGCTTCTTTTATTTCTTCCGAATTATTGTAGAAGTCTAAAACGAAAGTATCTTTCTTGTATGGTTTTAATGCTCTGTTTAATCTTGAAAGTGTCTGCACTGCCTGGACATCTCTCAACTTTTTATCTACGTACATTGTATGCAAAAGCGGTTGATCAAAACCTGTTTGATATTTATTGGCTACAATCAAAAAGCGATATTCCTTTTTCTTGAAATTTTTCGGAATGTCATTTTTATAACTTTCAAAATGGTTCATTCCAGTTTCGTCAAACTCAACACCTATATATTCTTTCTTGCCCGAAAATGCGACAATGGCTTTGTATGGCGATTTTATTTCTTTAAGATATTCGTCAAAAGCGTGTTTATATTTGATAGCTGACAAAATATTTTTTGTTACAATCATAGCTTTAGCTTCGCCGTTGATTAAGTGTTTTACATAACGATGAAAATGATCGATCATTATTTTGGCTTTCTCAGCAATTGCAAATTCGTGTCCTTCAACAAAAGCCCTCAATTTCTTTTGTGCTTGTTTGGTATCAAACTCAGGATTTTCTTCTACTGATTTTATGAGTTTGTAAAATGAACTGTAAGTGGTGTAATTCTGTAACACATCCAAAATAAATTCTTCTTCAATCGCTTGTTTCATCGAATACAAATGGAATGCATCAAATGCTGTTTTTTCTTCCCCATCTTTGATGTATTTCCGAGGAACGCCAAAGGTTTCCAATGTCTTATTTTTTGGAGTTGCAGTAAATGCAAAATAAGAACCGTTCTTAATCATCTTGCGAGATTCAATCAACTCATTGATCTTATCTTCCAATGTTGGCTCGTCTTCGTCCTCTGCATCGTCTCTTTTGTCGGCAAGCACAGCATTCATTTTAGCCGATGTTTCTCCACTTTGGCTGCTGTGCGCTTCGTCGATGATAATAGCAAACTTTATGGAACCCATATCCTGCATTTCGTCGAGTAAATGTGGAAAGGTTTGAATGGTGCAAATAATTACTTTCTTTTTGTTGGCAATGGCTTCGCGCAACTGACTAGTTTTGCTTCCGCCTTCGCCTGTAATAGCTTCAACAATTCCTTGTTTTGGTGCAAACTGGATGATATCATCTCGCAATTGTTTGTCTAAAACAATGCGGTCAGTTACTACAATTACCGAATCAAATATATTGGTAGTACCTGTTCTGTCAAACAAACCATGTAACTGATGCGAAAGCCATGCAATTGATTTTGATTTGCCCGAACCTGCTGAATGTTGAATTAAATATTTTTGTCCAATACCATTTTCTTTGGAGTGTACCAATATTTGTTTTACCGAAGTAAGTTGATGATAACGTGGGAAAATCATTTTCTTTTTCTTCTTGCCTGTGTCCTCGTCCGTTTCTTCAATCACCGATGCGTACTTGTCGATGATATTTGCCAGAGAATCTTTGCTCAACACTTCTTCCCATAAATAATGTGTTTTCAATCCGTTGGGATTGATAGGGTTGCCAGCTCCGAATGGCGACGTGGCTTTGCCATCGTTCAAGCCTTTGTTGAATGGAATAAAGGATGATGCTTTTGCTTTCAGTTCCGAACACATAAATACTTGCTCAGTGTCGGCTGCAAAGTGAACCATACATCTTGCAAACGAAAAAAGTTTTTCTTTTGGGTCCCGATCGTTTTGGTACTGCCGAATTCCATTTTGTACGTATTGGCCGCTTAACGGATTTTTTAATTCACAAGTAATTACTGGAATACCATTAATAAAAACAGTTAAATCCAAACGGTTTTCGTGGCTTAGGCTGTATTTTAATTCTTGGGTTACAGAAAATAAATTGGCTGAATACCTTGCCGTATCTTTGGCGTTATAGGTAGATGATGGCTTTCGGTAAAACAAGTCTATCGTTTTATCCAAATGTTTTACGCCTTTTCGAAGTACTTCAATAATTCCCAGTTCTTTTATTTTTTCATCTAAGCGTACCAAAAAAGGGCGTTCGCCTTTTTTCTGTAGCATTTCGAAGGAATCTTTTTGGGTTGCCTCAATAAATGCTAAAACTTGTTTTGTATTGATGCCAAATTCACGATCAAATTCGGTGGGTGTGGTTTCAATGAATTTATGCTCCGATACCAAATAATTGGTAATGAACTTCTGAAAACCTCTTTCTGATGTGTCTGTAAACTGCATATTAAATTCTATTTTGATGCTAAGAAAAGGTCATCAACCATTTTCTCAATATCTTTTATTTCTATTGTTTCAGTGTCTACTTCACCTGATATAAATTTCCAAAGCAAATAATCGTAGAAATTATTTTCTATGTAATTACTTTGTAATACTACTTTTCTCCCAAGAATTTTTTGAATTACAAGTAGTTTGTTAGCCAAATAAGTATCAATAGTTGTAAGGATTTCAGCTATTTTGCTCTGTGTTTTTAATGGTGGAAGAATTGAATACATCCTCTTGAAGTCAGTATATCTTAAACTTAATTGGTCATCACAAAGACCATAAGAAAATCTTTTAGAATAGTTTACAAAATAACTACATCTTAGTTGGTAGTGAAAAAATTTTGAATCAATATCAATTTTTGGTGCAATAACAACATATGCAGGACTTACAATACCAGTATAGCTGCTTATGCCAACAGCACCCTGCCACATTCTCATTTTGTTATATACTAAGTCATTCGGTTTTACAAATTTGTATTTTGATTTATCACTGTTTGAAGTATCATTTTTATCGACCTCAGATTGCTTTATAACACCACTTGTTATTGTAACAGATAGCAATTCTGAATCAATCTTATTTCTCTCAATTCTCTCTTTGAAAATTGCAATGTTTGGAAGTAACAACCAACCTTTAGGAATCTTTTTAAAATAATCAGAATTTGAGTTCTCGAATTCAGGAAATGTTTCAAATTTCAATGTAATATCAGTTAGAATTGGTGGCACATATTTGTGGAAGTATCTTGTAAAGGCAATTTCATATCCCTTTTCCGTTTTACTTTCGTCAATCCAAGCATCAGGAATATATGTTAATACTTCTCTTTTAAAGAAATCGTTTATATTTTGATTCATAGGAACATTTTCAGTGTCTCTGAGTTCACTATCGGCTTCATATACTAAAGATCCATCATTCTCTGTCTTTTTAATAACTGGTTCGGCATCTTCGTTTTTCCAACTAATGACATCTGTAATGCATTTTAAACCTTTAATATCAATATCTAATTTCAATTCCTTTATGGTTTTGTTCAGCAACTTTATAAACGTGTTGTAGTTGTCATACTGCTTATTGCCCAATTTGTCGACAATCTTTTGAGCTGCTTGCATCAATTCCAATTGGGTTGCCCAATGCTCAGCACTCAACAGTTTCGCCTTGTCGGCAGGCTTTAGTTTAACTTCATTCTTGTTTAAATGGGCTTCAATTTTGTCCTTGAATTTCTTGATATCCTTATACAAATCATCGCCAAAAAGAGTAAAAGCCCATTCCATTTCCTCGGCAATGCTTTTATCAAAACGTAGCTTGCCAATAGCTTCTGTAGTAAATTGAACCGAAAGGCGAAGCGGTCTTTCTACTGTTATTCTGTTGTAGCCAAAATGTTCGTTATTATAAATTTTTGATATTTCACTTTCTGTCTCGTCTAAATATAGTTTTGTGATTATTGCAAGATGCTCTGAATTCATCCCACAATTTTTTTGACCCAAATTTTTACGCAACTTCTCATATAAGTCTAATCCATTTATTAACTGAACTTTCCCTTTTCTACTTTCAGGTTTTTTATTATTTAGAACTATTACATATGTTGGGATGCCTGTATTGTAGAATATATTGGTGGGCAAGGCTATTATACAATCAAGCCAATCATTTTCAATTAAGTATTTACGAATATCACTTGCTCCACCACCTGCATCACCCGTAAATAACGCCGAACCACTATGAACAGAAGCTATTCGACTACCTAATTCAGTATTATGTTTCATTTTGCTAACCATATTCATAAGGAATAGCAATTGACCATCATCAATGGAAGGCAAGCCAATTTGAAAACGAGAGTCTTTGATTATTTCTTTTCCTTTCTTACCTCTTCCTTCTACAATAGCATTTTCATCAATTTTCCAGGACTTGCCATAAGGTGGATTGGAAAGCATAAAATCGAAATGCAAATGTGGAAATCCATCTTTTGAAAGGGTAGAGCCAAATGCAATATTTTCTGACTTTTCACCTTTAATCAACATATCGCTGGTACAAATGGCGTATGTTTCTGGTTGTGATTCTTGACCGTAAAGCATAAAGTCTGCTTTGTTGTTGGTTACCTCCATTGCAAAATGTTCTGCTTCGGTAAGCATGCCGCCACTGCCGCAGGCAGGATCATAAATGAGATATGTTCCCTTTTTAATATTGTCTTTAACAGGTGTAAACAAAATATGTGTCATCAACTTAATGATTTCACGGGGAGTAAAATGTTCTCCGGCTTCTTCATTATTTTCTTCGTTGAATTTACGTATCAATTCTTCAAATACATAACCCATACCAAGATTTGTTAACGGTGGCAATGTTACACCTTTGCTATTTTGGGCTTCTTTTGGACTAAGATTAATTTCTTTATTAGAAAATTTCTCAATCAATGAATAAGTTAAATCTGATTCTTTTAATTTTTTAAGTTGGTCTCTTAATGAAAACTTTCCAATGATTTCTTGTACATTAGTACTATAACCGTCTAAAAAAGCTTCAAGATTTGTGTCTATGTTGTCGGCATCATTCATTAAAGTTTCAAAAGTAAAATTTGAAATATTCCAAAAAGGATAGCCCGATTGATTTTCCAGAGCTTTTTTATCGTCAATGTTTTGTTTAATCAGAAAAGCATTTGCCTCTAGAACTTTCTCCTTTGTTGGTACCAATAATGCATCAAGACGCCTTAAAACCGTGAATGGAAGAATGATGTCACGGTATTTACCTCTCACAAAAACATCTCTTAGCACATCATCTGCAATGCTCCAAATGAAACTAACAATTTGATTGTGGACTTTTTGATTCATATATTATTTTTCAATGTGTGTTAATTCTTGTTTTTTCTTAGGAATGGGGTTTGAGCTTAAATGAAATATCTAAAATCATATGCTTTATTTCCAAGTTCTTCTAATTGTTTTCCCATTACTGAAAGTCGTCTCGAGAAGTCGATAGTAACTGGCATAGTTTTATAAAGTTCACCACCGTTCCAATTCATTTTTGTCAATTTTAAAATATCGTTGGCTACTGTTTCAATTGAATCTGTTCCTCTAAATCTTTTAATCAGCAACGGAGTTGGAATACCTCGTTTACCCTGGTAATATTTGCCGGATAATTCTTGATTTACTACTAAACCGTGTGTCCATAAAAGAAAACTGAAATCGTCCAACTGAATAATTGTTCCTCGGTCAATTGGATAACCGTCTGGCTTGTGTTTTCCTGAGAATTCTCTCATAAGTTTTATTGCCCTCCAATTACTAAACTGCTGAATTTGTAAAAGTTCTATATTGTCAATTCCTTCGAGTGCATTGCAAATTCCCTCTACTTCGTCGCGAGTGTAATGAGTTGTTTTATGAAGAACTAGTTTCTTCAATCCGATTATTGGGTCAATTTTATGATAAGTGTTTCGAATGTTACTAATTAAACGAAATGCATCCTCCTTGCTCATATAGGGATTCTTATTATAGAAAACTGGGTTTTCTATCGGTTGTAGTAAGAATTTTAAACCGGTTCCATTCCCATCAAAGATTTGACTACTGCCTAAAACGACTCTATTACTTGCATTTTGTCTAACAGCATATCCCAACCCAACAAATGCTGTTTCAATATTATCTGTTTTAACCTTCCACGGAGTACCATTTGATTTTACATAAAGTCCAAGCGAGAGCCACCATCTTATTTTGGCTTGGTCTCTATAGTTTATTGATTTATCTTCAATGAATTGTAATCTCAATCCCTTTTTTACACCATATAATTTAAGGGAATCGTGTAGGTCAAAATATGTCTGTTCGTTTTTAAGTTCTCTAAATCTTACCCAAGAATCCGGAATATAAATGACAACACAATCAACATCATTATTTCTTGTTGCAAGTTTGTCAATTTTGTTTTTGATTAAATCGTAAAATTGTATCGCTGAATATTGTTTCAATTCTTGACTGTTAATGGAAACAACAAAATCGCTTTGAATAGAAGTAGGAATAACCAAATGCTTTTTGTAAACCTCATCGAAGCCAGGATATTCAATTAAATACTCCTTTTCGGAAAGCGGATTTATTGGATTTAATAATGATTCTAAATGCTTTTTAACTCTTTCAAAACCAGTATCAGGTGTGATAATTGCCAAGTTGATTTTTGAGCCAAATTCATTTGGTCCGAAACTTTCTTCCAAAGGGCCAGAAAATTTTAAGCCTTTTATAGGGTGAATGAATTTTTTGGATTCATCCTTATAATGAAAATAAACAAATGGTTCATTCGCTCTAGCGCAGCTTTCAAAACAGTAGATATTGTCCATTACCTTTTTTGCTGCTGTGGAATAGAACTCTGAAAGTTTTATTTCAAAGTCTCCTAATCGGAACGACAGATCGGGTTTTCTCTTTTTAAGTTCATTAAACCAAAAGATTAGTTTTAGCCCGTATTTGCCATTGTATCTGTTAGATAGAATTGAATTAGAAAGTCTTTGAGATGTTAATTTATCAGGTTCTGCACCTGTATTAGTTTGTATATGAATATTGGGACATATTAGAAAAAACAATTCCTTATTTACGATTTCAACCTTAAACTCAAAGGCTTCAAATATTTGGATGTGGGTTGGAATTGAGAATTTACCATATTTATTCAAATCGTTGATTTCTTCCTCGCTTAAAGGATGGTTAATAGAATATACTTTCCTGAAGGGACCTCCTTTGGTATGTAAGGCAAACCCATATTCATTAACCAAAGATTTCTCAATCAAATCATAAAGCAATCCAATGTAAAATGATTCGGCTTGATAAAAAATGTAGTCTGGAATATCAACAAGCTTCAAATCATCTGTGAAATATTCACTGAAAAGTTCTTTAATTTCATTTTCATTACCGAAAAGAGACAGAGTCTCTCCTTTAGTGAATGAAGCTACAACATTTGAACCTTCGAGTATTTCACGAAGCTTTTTCCACTTACCGTGACCGATAATTTTTGTTTTGGTTGAAAAAATTGACTTTGGAAAACTTTTTGCTTTTACTGCATTAAGCAGAACAGGTAATGTATCAGATTGATTTTGATTTAATTTGAAGACTTGCCTTTGCTCAAATCGATCTTTTGCAATGGTATCGATATTCTCATTCTTTAAATCACATACTTTATAAATCTCGTGTAGGAAAAAATCAAAACTATCAATTTCTAGAAATCCTGAACGCTTATTTTGAATATTTGCATCCTCAATTATTTTAGTCAATCTCGGTGCAGGAACAAGACCCTTTGGAATACACCAAATTAAACCTTTTGGAAATGGGTTTGCTTTTTGCAACGCTTTTTCTAAAGTTTGTAAAACAGATTCATCGCTTCCTGAGTAACCAACAACAATGAGACCTCTTTTTGAAGATGCCTTCACAAAATAATTGTGCAGGTTCTCTTCCACTTGTTGAAGTTCTTCATTTGTGTTCTGTAAGGGGTCGTAACGAAAATCCCCATGAAGTTTTACAACTGTCGGAATATCTGTTTTGTAATTTTGAACTGAACTTGCATTTTCAGGAGAGACAATTTGGCAACTTTTATAATTAAGCCCATTTATTGCCTTTTCAATTAAATCATCAAAGTTAGTGGTCCAAACTACATTTATCTTGAGCTGTTCCACTAAAGCAGCCAAACAAAGAAAGCCAATCGAGGGTTTCTTATCTCTTACCAGTCCGGTTAAAAATTCTTTTCTAACTATTGGATCAGGATAACATTCATTGAAGTAATATGAGTACGGATTTGCAATATTAGCCTCACCTTTTTCATCAAAGTAACTCTGAAGTATCCTTTTGTTGGATTCTACTTTTAGGTCTTGAAATTTCCTTCCATTAATTTTCCCACTACTGCTTAGAATCTCGCGTTTAAAGTGCCATACCAAATCATTACCTGATGGAATGCCTGAAGATATTGATGCACCTGCTCCAACAAATATATCGAATGATTGGTTTGAAAGAACTTTGAAGCTGCGAAGAAAGGTGTCTTTATCTATGCTTATCATTATCTATAAATTACTTGTTATATTCTTTCAAGTTGAGAAACAAATTTAATCAAAATGTAAGTAGAAATTTGACTCATTCTCTTTTGCATGTATAATAGGTAGTTCTTCCAGCAGAAGTAAAGATGTTAAGTACTGCTTAAAATAGGAAACTAATCTCCCAAACAGAACTTACATCAAGTACTTTTTTTATCTTCAATAGTTGCAATACCAGATTTAAGCAATTCATCAAACAATACACTAATTTTTTTTATTGTTTGATCTTGCATTCCAAAACGGCCTTCTCTTTTTTTACTAAATGTGAAAACTATTCTTTCCTTGGCTCTAGACAGAGCTACAAAAAATGCACATTTATCTTCATCTGGTTGTCGTTCAAATGACCAAAAGGCTCCATCTTCAAGACCAATGAATACTACAGTATGGTATTCCAACCCTTTACTTTTATGAATTGTCATTACTGGGATAGTATCTTTCCCAACAAGCAAATCTAAGGCTGAAACAATATCATTTGTAATATGGTAATAATTGACAAATTCATTCTGCACATCGGTTATAGCACTATTTAAAACGAATGAATTCTTATAAGAAGGAATATATGCTTGAATACGATCCTTCTCTGCGAAAGAAATAATTTCTGATATTATAGCTTTAATTTCAGTGTCTCCTATTGTAGTTACTTTATAGGTATTCCTGATTTTGTTGACGAATTTGGAAAAGGAAATTTCTAAACGCAATAATTGTTCATTTTCTAATTCTGTATGAAGATTGCTTAAAAATGTAAAAGCCAATTGTTTGGCTTCCCATGATTTTTTGTTAAAAACCGTGTATAACACATTAATAATAAATATAGATATTTCTTGTGTTAGTATATCCTGAAATTTGTTTTCATCTCTGGCTTTTATTCCATTTTGATTAAAATAAGTGATCAACTCACCTGCATATAGAGTTAGTTGCTGTTTGACCAATATGCAAATATCTCTAGGTTTAATACCATCTTTTGTTATCCATGATTGAATAGTCTGAAACAATATTTGCATTTCTGCGGTAGGGTTTTCAAAAATCCAGATGAAACATTCCCCTTGGTCTGGACGCCACTTGGGTGATGCTGTTGCAAAATCCGTTTTCCCCATTAGATGTTGGGTTAAATGGTTGAGTAATGTGACTAATCTTGGGGCACAACGAAAGTTCATTATAAGGGGTGTACGATTTGCACCCGTATCCTTTATAAAGTCATCAAAAATAGTACCCTGTGCACCTGCCCATAACATAATACGCTGTTTATCATCCCCAACCGCAGTAAAAACGCTGTTACTTCCTAGAAAACAACTCTTAAATAAATCGTATTGAATTTCTGTTGTATCCTGAAATTCATCCAGAAAGACATATTGATAGGTCTGCTGTAAATACCCTTTTATTTTAGGATTGCTGGTGATTATAAATTCTGCCAGCCTCATAATCATTTTAAAAGAAAGAAGGGGATTTTTAACATGAATCATTTTTTCCCAGACTTTATTTCTAATACTTTCTCCTATAGTGTCAGCGTCATGTGGTAATTGCGCATCATGCAGCTTCATTAATAAATTCCGATCAGTAGTATTGAAATAATCAATATCTTCAGTTTTGTATATATCTAAAATCGTTTGATCATTTAGTATTACTTCATACTCAGAGACAATTTTATATGCATTTGGTAACGCTAGTTTAAAACGATCTAGTAATTGTTTAGCAAAAGAATCAAAGGTCAATGAATTAAATCGACGAGAGAGTTCCTCGCCACAACGCCATGTTACTCTTTCTTTTAAATTATGTGCAGCATCCCTTTTAAAACTTATCGCAAGGATCTTGAAAGGGAAACTACAAGTATTTGTTTGCAACAGGAAACACGCCTTTTGAGCAAGTAGTTCAGTTTTCCCAGCACCAGGTCCAGCTACAACGAGATAATTTTTAGAGCCTGTTGTGACGTCAAGCGCATTTTTTTCAAGAGACATGCCGTCAGCCGGCACCCAATTCTCAGACTTAATCCTCTTCATCTTTATTGGTGGATTTTAAGATAGAAGAAATTCGTTCGAAAATTTCATTAAAGACAGATGGCAAGTTTTTGTTGATTTCTTTAGATGTCATTGATGACATAACCTGAATATGTGTAGTAGGCTTCCCCCGACCTAAGAAAAGATAATTATACCAAATCATAAGCTCTTTATCATCCTCTGTAAAGGTTGAAGCGGTTGCCTCCTCTGATTTTAACGTAGCTTGAATAGCTGTAGTAATTTTCTTTTTATAATCTTCCGGCTTTTTAATTTTATCAGGAATTCTAGGGCCCCCGTTATCCGGTACAATTTGCTTATAAAATTCAGGATATTGAGTAAGCATTAAGAAATCTAGATCAAGAGGATTTGAGAAATAGATATCATATTTTTTTAAATAATTTACCCAGTTTTCTAAATACTCTTTGTCTTTGAGATTTTTCAACTCCTTTAAATGCATTTTTTCTAGTTTATCATCTGATAGTATTCCTCCGCCATTCAATTTCAAAAGTTCACTTTTGTCTATACCAACATTAATTAATTGTTTTAATGCATATTTTACTCTTCCCCAACCGCCACCTTCCCTTTCAATATCCAAATCAAGAAGTGTTATGTAAGGTATTTTTATCGTTTCAAGTAATTTCCAGATATGATTTACAAAGCGGTGTCCTAGAGGAGCAAATGTGATAATATTATCATCGAAGTCTGTTTTCATAACCTTCATTAAACGATTAAAGATTACTTCTTCACTGTCTCCTTCACCAATAATAACCAACTTGGCAAAATACAATTCAGGATAATTGTAAACAGCTTCCTTTACATATTTATAAGCTTCGTCCGCCTTGTCTGGAAGTATTATCTGATTGACTATTGTTTGATTTTCATCATTGATTCTAAAATGAAGGATACTTTCTGGATCCAGCCTCTTAATAATAGAAGGGGTATGCGAAGAAAGCAAGACTTGTGAATTTTCTTTTTTAGCAATTGAAGTAAGAATTTTTACAACTCTTCCCAATAGTTGTGGAGCAATATGATTTTCGGGTTCTTCAATTAACAGTATAGTAAGTAAAGGTCTATTGATACCTATGTTTTCTTCTTCCTCTTTCTCTGCTAATTTTTCTTCTATATCCAATAAAGCGCATACCAATGTCAAATAAAAGAGTGAACGATACCCTTCGCCTAATTCATCAATACCGAATGTTTTATAAGTACCTGTGGGACCGAATGATATCTCCAATTTTTTTAGAATGGAGTCAAAATCAGTTCCTTCGAATCCAAGAGTGGCATTCCTGTAACGGTCATCCTTATGGAACTGTTGCCAAAATCCAGAAATGGAAGATCCGACAACATTGAATTCTGGCAAAATTTTAAATGCTTCATTAATCTCTTCTATTTTTTTATCAAACTCTTCTTTAAACTCATCGTTCCAATTTATCTTATTTAATACTCTGTGTAAAATACTTCCAGATGCATATTTTAATTGCTCGGCTGGTCTTCGTATTGCTGGGACGTAAAGAATTTGTATAAGGCTTCTTAAATGAATCGGAAATATCTGTTTATTGTCTTCTTCTACTGGTTCACCTTCAGTTACCTTAATAAAGTATGTTTTACATTCAATTTCTCCATCTGGAATTAGATCAGATTTACTCCAAGTTGCTTCAAGTCTCAAACGCAAGTAAGGTTGATCACCTTCATCATCAACTACCATATTGTTAAAAAAATGAGGGACTGCTTCTTTCTCTTCGTCAGAAAAATCAATACGAACTTCTATTGAGAGTTCCCTGTCGGTTATTAGATCAGGATTTTCTTCTTTGCCTATGTGGAAATCTTTACGATAGATTTCTCTATCTGAAAGAGAAGCTCCAAATAATTTTCGCAGAGCTTCTAAAGCTGTTGTTTTACCAGCACTGTTTAAACCAATAAAACCCACTATTTTCTTCTGAATATGTATAGTAGTTTCATTTGGCCCAAAAGACCTAAATCCTCTTATTTTTAATGATGTAATTTTCATTGGTAATATCGTTTTTGATTAAAGTAAACTAATGTAATTGCAAAAATCATTTATTTTTGTTTTTATTAAATCATGTAGATGATTGAGTGGCTACTTGTAGTGATAGGTATGTTCAGATGGCAAAGTCCCGATAGATGGGCAGGAGTTTCGTGTCAGGATAAAGTTGCCCAGAGGGCGATGCAAAAACCATGACAACGGTGCGTCGGCCGGCAGCCCTATTGACTTTGTCTCGGCAGCAGGATTAGTCACGGTAGACAAAATTTAATAAATTGTGATAACGTTTCTCGCATTGTGTATATCGTTGATTACGAAGCTGTCCGGGCTGTCGAAGGCAATTACCCATACCATCCGTGTTATATGTAGGGTTAATTTTAAAACTGTCCAGATATATGAAAACTTTGTCGTCCAGTCCTTAATCAAGTCATAAAGGCAGGGACGGGCTGTAAACCTCTTCCCGCAAACTTTGGAATTATAATTGCATTTGTTTGTGTGGTTTGCGGGATGTGGTTTACAGTGAAGGGACAGCCCTTCTGGAAAAGTCAGTCGCCTTGATTACATCTGGCCGTAACAAATTAACCATTCATGGCTGGAAGAAAGCGTTTGTTGAAAAGATATGTAAGTTAATTGTGATCTTACCGACCATATGTGGTCAGATTGCCCGGCTTTTGAACCATACCACTTTATATGGTCATCAATTCTTTCTTTTATGTAAGCTTGTTCGTACATATAGTGTTTTTTTAAATGCCTGCTAACGTTTAGGCTTCACGACGTGCGGAGCGCCACTTCCTTCTGTTCTGAAGACCTAAGGTGCAACTCGCGAGGCCGAGCCGCGAAGCGGCGACGCGTGAAGCCGTTGTTATCCGAAGGCGTCCGTGCACCGTTGTCTCATAGCTCAATTGGCCAACCTGTCAATACAGCGCTCGATAAGATAAGCATCAAAACCAGTATCGTGCGACTCCTTACCAGTCGTCGTAACAACAGTCGGATCGACGTTCATGTAAATATGGCTTCGCCCGCTCGAGTGTTGTTGCGCCAGGGCACGAAGCACGGCGGTTTCCAGTAGCCATACGCGATCGGTTGAGAGATCGACTAACGCCGTATACGAAGCTTGCACGCTGTCATCAATCCACCACTCGAGGACGGGAGATCCTTTGCCACCGCCCGGCTTCGGTTGCAGGTTCGTAGCCACACGCAGCGTTATTTGCTCAGGTCCGACAATAAAATGAGCACCAGCTGCGTTTCTTAGAGCTGGTTTGCAGCTGACACCGGCCTTAGCCAGTTTAGCTTGAACGAGGAGCCTCCCGGCTTCCGAGATTTTGTGCGTGTTCACGTGAGATTCTCGACACACTCCCTGAGGTAGGACGCTTTCGGATAACGGTTTGGCGGTATGTTTTTGTTGCCGATTTCGAAGCTCTTTCCTGTCAAGTTACACAAAAGTTTATTAGATGCAGAAACGCTGAAACCCGCACTGCTTCGGCAATAAAATATACCGCCTGTTACCAACTGGGCGTTCTTCTTCTCTGTCAATGGTTTGAGATTATTTTTCGATTTCATATTTAATCATTTTTTTTGTACCTGTTTAAAAGATTTAGTTTTTTTAGTGTCGCCAAGAAAAGTGTTGAAAACAGGCTGGCTCTTTGGCGGGTTTTGGCTTTAGCGTAGGCTTTGAGCGACCCGACAATATGCCAGCCTGTGAGTTTTGGCTATTTTTTTATTATTTTTTTAAATTCAAAAGTTTTACCATTTTCAAATCTAACTAAGTAAACTCCGGGTGCAAAATTGTTTGTTTGAACAATTGTTTTTTCAATCAAATTACCTATGTAAACAATTTGACCTATTGAATTAAGAATTTCAAAATTTATCTTTTCATTATTTCCCTCTATTTCAACTATTAATTCGTTAGAAAAAGGATTAGGATAAACTTTAATAGTTTGATCATTATCAACAACTTCAATACCAGTCAGCACAACATTAATTGTATTGGATGATTCTGAACTACAACCAAAAAGCGTGACAATTACATAGTAATCACCATTTGTAGTAACTGTATAATTTTGATTTGTTGCACCGTTAATAAAACCGTTTTGATTATACCATTGGTTTCCTGATGAAGCATCAGAATGTAAAACATAACCATTCAGAGAAATCAAAGGTGTATTAGGCTTAATATATACTGTAATTGACAATGTTCTTGGCGTACTGCTACCGCAACTGTTGTTTGCTGTAACGGAAATTGTTCCGCCTGAACTTCCCGCTGTCGCTGTGATAGAAGTTGTTGTTGAACTTCCCGACCAACCCGAAGGCAATGTCCATGTATAACTTGTTGCACCTGAAACTGCACCGATGGAATAAGTATTTGAGGAACTCTGACAAACCGTTGCATTGCCTGAAATGGTTCCCGGCTGTGTCGGAACTGGCGAAACGGTTACGGATAAAGTTATTGGCGTACTGCTACCGCAACTGTTGTTTGCTGTAACGGAAATTGTTCCGCCTGCACTTCCCACTGTTGCTGTGATGGAAGTTGTTGTTGAACTTCCCGACCAACCCGAAGGCAATGTCCATGTATAACTTGTCGCACCTGAAACTGCACCAATGGAATAAGTATTTGAGGAACTCTGACAAACCGTTGTATTGCCTGAAATGGTTCCGGGTTGTGAAGGAATAGCGCAATTAACATTGATTTTTACTGATATGCAAGTAGTAGCCGTAGTGCAAGCCGAAGCCTGAACATAATAAGTAGTAGTTACAGTTGGTGAAACCGGTAAAGTTGCTCCATTCCCAATAGGTGTGTCACCGCAGTCTCCCGTATACCAAATCCAATCTGAAGCAGAATTAAGCACTCCCCCAACTTCTTGCAAGGTTGTTGACTGGCCTGAAGTTATGGTTGTTTGGCTTGCAGATGCACTGGTTGGAGATGTTGGTGCAGTACAAATACCTTGCTGAGTTATTTTATGAGATTTATTATTTTGCTGAACGTGAAAGCTACAACTCCTAATAGATGAGCTAATATTAGGCAAAACAGTATATGTTACCTTTGCAGGCCCATATCCATCAGTTGGATTAATATTAGTAAGCATAGAACTACAACTGTTGGTAATATTCCAAAAACAACCTTGGCCAACATCAATGTTAAATGAACCTAATCCTCCATCAGAAGAATAATTAGCTGTAGCAGGATTCGGTATTGCGTTACAAGTAGGATTAGCATCTTGTGTGATAACATAATCTTGCTTATATCCATTACTGCTTGATACAGTTAACGTACAAGTTTGACTATAATTAGTGGAATTTTGTGCAACATCATACGTAATCGTATATGGACCTTTTCCATTTTCTAAAGATGTAATGTTAACCAAACCACACCCATTTGTAGATCCCAAATTTACATCCCAATCACAGTCAGAGTTAGCTGTTGCATTAATTGTAAAACTTCCACTACCGCCCGAATATGAAAAATTTTGAGAAGTTTGTGATAATGAATAACTGCAACCCGAATTTATAGTCAATTGCTGACTGCTCGTAAATGATGATAGAGATACATCAGTGGAAGGATCAATGACACCATTACCATTTAAATCGCTCCATAAAGCAACTATAACATCGTATAAACCTGCAGGAATAGGATTAGGTGTGGCAACACTTAAATCAAATGAACGAGTTCTATAGTTTGACATATTTGAATTAAGCGAAGTCAGATCATCGTTTGAAGGATCACTGTAATCCTGTCCGTTTCGCCTGATTGATGCTCCTAATATAACATTTATACTTCCGGTTGCTTCAATTGTGTAATCTAAATCAAAAGCTTCTCCATTGTTTACAGAACTTGAAAAAGAAACATTGCTGATTGAAGCTGTTGCGGCTGATGAAGAATGAGTTACTGAAATTTCAAATGTTGGCGAACTCGGTGGTGTTCCACTAAAGTCGTATTCAAAAACACGGATATAGTAGGTTTGTCCGATAGTAAGGTTGTCCCAAGTATAAGACACAGATGTAGGCGAACCGGAAGGGTCATAACAACTGATAGCTGAGCCTGATGCACATGCAGTTCTTAGCTCAATGACCGCATCAAAATTGCTGGCATAGTTTGATACAGTAACTGTATGACTGGTTGCTTGAGCAGTAAAGTTATAATAGACATCATAATCATCGGGAGATTTACAACTACAACCCGTACATTGGTTTGCACCATAAGAACCAGTTGCACCAGCTACAGTTCCAGTTTTACTGGCATCGTTAGAGGTTATAGATGTTCCGGGGCAATTATCATTTGTAGGAGGGGTTGGGAGGGGTATGCTAGAAACATTATGATATATTCTTAATGGAGCATTACCAATATCTGATGTGCAAATTGTGTAATATGACAAATTACAATCACTAGGACAAGTTACAGTACCTGGATCAGATACAAGAAAATCACTTACAGTTGTTCCAGAATTGTTATATCCATAAACTACAACAAAATGGCTACATGTTCCAATATCTCCATAACGATGATCAACATGAACTAAAACTGGATTTCCTCCATCAATTTCAGACCTTAAGATCGAAAGGCTATATGTATTTGATTTATACCATGTTAATGTTGCTCCAGGATAATTTGTTATGGCAGTCCAATATAGATCACACCCACCAGAATAACCACCATTATTTTTCAACCAAGTATTAAGTTGTCCAGGGTCAACGTTAATACCATTCGCTTTAAGCAGTATTGAAGCAGCAGTCATGGCACACCCTGATTGGCAAATTGAACTAGTACATGCACCTAAATTACTGTTGGCCCATAATTGATCACACTGTTTATAATTAATAATATTAATTATACTACTTGCACCATAAGTTGCACCTTTCATGCTATTTATGGTTCGCATAATAGTAGGCGGAACATAATTGGTTGAGTCACCAAAAGGGCCAGTAGGCACTTCAAAGGACTGAGCATTGGAATTTATACTCAAACTTATCAAGAAAACTAAATTTATTACAATTAATTTTGCTGCTGTTTTCATTTTAACTTTGTATTACGGTCAATTGTCTATTTAAATCACATTTTTTAATTCTTTTCAGCATCAGTTTTATCATTGCAAACTAGATTATGACTTAGTTTGTGTGTGTTAGGAATTTTATCATTGATTTTTATTTAAAGGCGGGGGTGGTACATAATTGGTTGAGTCACCAAAAGGTCCAGTAGGCACTTCATGAGTTTGGTTCAATCCTTTCGGTAGGGCTGATGGGTTGCATATACTCAACGTTGTTGCACTCACACAGGAAGTAACCGGTGAAAGACAAGTTTTACTCTTTTTTGCAGAAATTTTATAGGAATATGTTGTGTTTGAATCCCTTTCTTTATGTTTATAACACAAACTGGTAGTATAGGTAATATAAGAACCATCACAATAGAAGATATTATATCCAATTGCACTTGGAACCATGTTCCAATTCAAATCAATCTCTGAAACAGAGACAGCAGTAGCAATCAATCCTGTAGGTTTGGCAGGAGTAATACAACTATTCAGTATTTGAGCAATGAAGACAAGCAAAATTGTGAATATTGCATTTAAGGAAAAACTAAACTTCTTTTTAATTTGAAGTAAACAGAAAATGAAACTTTTAAAAATTTTAGAATTTACAAATAAATCATAATTTTTTTCCATGGTTATATTTTTTAGTCCTATTTTTAGTTTGGCTTGCAATAGACAAAAGTTAGCTCAGTTTATTGGAATTCCCGCTCACTTTACACGAATGCACTTTTGGATAACAGAATTCCCAATTATATACTTTATCCGCCATTTTTCTCGTCATTATTAGAGTCGCTGTTTTTCTTCGTCTTGTTGGTAACGATTGTGTAAACGCCATAGTGGCGTTTATTTCTGACTTGTGTGTGGTGTCATTTTCGTTGTTTTCTTTCATGTAGTAAATATAGAAAAATTCCAATACTTAAATATTAAAGTCAAAGGTCTAATGTGTCAAGCGGACTTTTTATTTGATCGAAACCCCTAGTGGTTATGTGTGTATAAATCTCAGTGGTCTTGCTGCTTTCGTGCCCCAACTAGTTGTCTCGCCGGCGAAATCCGGGTAAGCAAAAAAGCATGTGTTTGGCAGCAGCGTAGGCCGTCGCGGTGGCAAGCTGCCAAACTCTTGCTTGCGCGTTGGATATCCCGGTAATGTATTGAAAACCTTACATATAACTTAAGTTTATAATCAATTTCATTAATTAAAATTCACATTGTCTGTAAAATAGAATTAAGTTTTCAAGCTCATCAGAAAATTGAGATTTAACCTAAACTTCAACCTCTACTTACTACCTACTACTTACTTTTTCTTCCCTTCCACAGACGCTTTCGCCCCGTCAGTCACAGGCGCATTTCGATCTAACATGATCTAATACAGTTCGATTGAATGCTTTTGTCTAACTTTCACTTTTATCACATTAAAGCTAAACAAAAAACAGATAACTCTAATAAAATTTAGAATAATTCTGAATTATTTCAACTCTGACCAGTTTGAACACTTCTGTAGATCCGATGATTACTAATAATAAAATTATTGAGGGTAGTGGGATAGGTTCATTCACCTGCAACATTACCTGTCGCCAAATACACAATATTTAGAAGGGCCCAGAATACTATCGAGGGAAGAAAGTGGCTTAGATGGATTAGTATATAACAATAATCAAGTCCAAAATATAAATTAGCCAGGGTTACTTAAGACATAAAGAGAAACCTCCGCACTTGAAATAGTTGCGGAGGTTTTCATTTGGAAAATGAACGAAGCCCTAATTTAAGAGCTAAATTCCTCCATTGAAATTCTTTGTAAAAAGAGCATCCACATCTTTTCTCTTATAAAAGAATTTGGAACCGCCTAAGGGGTTGGTGAAATGGAGTGATTTGTTGTCTCTCAAAGTCTGCAGTGCCCGTTCACTGCATTTAAGGATCTTCATCGTCTCCTCCTTGTCAATCCATTCGCTCGGTAACTTGACGCTACTTTTTTGAGTTTCAAGAAGTGTATCCATCTTCTCGCTTAACTCACCTAGTTTTTTTAAAACCACATCTTCATACATTATAATACATTTGTGACAGATCAGCAACACCCTGAATGCAAGTATATTTAAACCAGTCCATATACTAAAAAATATTCCATAGTATCTCTTTCTGCAAAGTCACAAATTCTTGCATACAACTAGTCCCGGATCAAAACAAAAATGATCTCATTATAGCGCAAATTCGATAGAATGCGAAGGTTTTAACAATAGAAATTGGAGGTGTAAAAATCGAATTCAATTAAATGAAAGACTTCTTTCTTCTTATCTGATAAAAAACAAGCCATAAAAACGCTTTCATTCTATCGAAAAATCGCTAGAATGCGTAACTTGAAGAAAAAAAGGAGTGGATCTGGTTTATTTTTGCAAACATTCAAGCAGCAAACAAGTGGACAGTTTTATTCATGATATTATCGGTTAGTGTGAATGTTCTTACTCCATAAACAGAAACCTTATAGTCTATTTCACTATATTATATAAGACATGATATCAGGGATTTATGTACATAATTGAAGTGATAAGTATTTGAATTGATTTTGTTTGTATCAAAAAAAATTAAATAATGACAGAATGATGGGGGAGTAATAATAGGTTTTTAGAAAACCTAACACTATTTTTGTTTTAAACAACTGCATCAAAATAAAAGTATTTTATGGACAAGATGCTCAAAAACTTAGAAAAGTGGTGTAAGCCAGGGAGCTCCTTGTTTGGTGAGTTTGGTTAAAATGCTGGGTTTTTCAAAAGTGGACTCAGGATAAATATTTTCAGTTTTAAGGTTGAAAATGAGAAGATGAATTAAAAGTAGCAAGAGAAAAAAATGAATTATTGGAATAATAACATTGACACACAGCGTTTTAAATTTATTTATGAAAAACATTAATAAAAAATTTCCGCACGAATTGCTACTTTTATTTCTGGTAGCAGGATTTCAATTTTGTTTAATCAATTCTATCCGGGCACAAGGTATGGATAGTCCCCAATGGGGCGAAAAACATACCCGGAATATGATATCTGATGAAATAGGTCTGCCAGACACATTCAATCTGGAAAACAGAAAAAATGTAAAATGGTCGGTTTCTATTGGAACTGATGCATATGCAACCCCGGTAATTTCAAAAGGAAAGATTTTAATTGGTGCAAATAATGCAAACGAACGCGATCCTCGTCACAAGGGAGACAGGGGTGTTTTACTCTGTCTGAACGAATCGGACGGCAGTTTGTGCTGGCAGTTGGTTGTTCCGCGGATTGAAGGTGACAGGCACAACGACTGGCCCATGATTGGAATTAGTTCCCCGCCTACCATTGAAAACAATCGCGTTTATGTGCTTACCAACCGTTCAGAAGTGCTTTGCCTGGACCTAAATGGACAAACCGATGGAAACGACGGAACTTTTCAGGGCGAAGGGTGGTACATGGCTCCCTCTGGGGAATCTCCTTATAAAGTAACTTTAAAAGATGCGGATATTCTCTGGTTGTACGATTTAAAACTGGAATTAGGATTGTGCCCACACGATTCACCGCACGCATCCATATTGATTGATGGAGACTTTCTTTACCTGAACACTTGCAACGGTGTTAATTACAAGCATCTTGAAACAAATGCATTAAATGCACCCAGCTTAATTGCCCTGGATAAAAAAACAGGAAGACTGGTAGCAAAAGACAATGAGCATTTTGGCCCCCGGACTTTTCACTCTTCGTGGTCTTCGCCATCAATGGGAGAAGTTAACGGACAAAAGCTGGTTTTTTTTGCAGGTCCCGATGGAGTATTATATGCATTCGAAGCGCTTTCGCAAACATCATCGCGCGAACAAGTCAAATCGTTCAATAAAGTCTGGCAGTTCGACTGCGACCCAAAAGCGCCTAAAATTAATATCCATGATTACCTGAATAACAGAAAGGTAGGCCCGAGTAATTCTTTGGGAATGCCGGTTTTTTATAAAAATCGCATATATGTTACTGTGGGTGGCGATATCTGGTGGGGAAAAAGGGAAGGATGGCTTAAATGTATAGATGCCACAAAAAAAGGCGATATTACGAATAGTGGTGAAATCTGGTCATATACACTTGAACAACCTTCCGCTTCAACACCTGCAATTTCAAATGGATTAGTTTATATTACCGACTGCGGTAATAAACTGTATTGCGTTGATGATGAAAATGGCCAACCCTATTGGAAGCATAAGCTTCAAATGAATTCATGGAGTTCTGCTTTAGTTGCCGACAAGAAAGTGTACGTTGGTACGCGCGGAGGTGATTTTTGGATTCTCGAAGCTGGTAAAAAATTAAATGTGTTGGATTCGATAAAATTTGGTGACCAGATTCATTCAACTCCTGTTGCTTCAAATGGGGTATTGTATATTTCAACGTTGACTAGACTTTATGCTATAAGAAAATGAGATAAATAATAGCTGTGAAGGATGTGGTGAGTTAAGGAAAGAGGATTACGCTCCCTTAGGTCGCGTGATCCTCTGGCACAAAATTAGACAACACAGGTAACTAACTGTAAGGATTCTACTTAAAATCCTTTCCGCAATTTGAACTCAAACTTTCTGGACCATTCCGTTCACTTCAATCTTAGTCAGTTGTTCTCAAATTAGAAGAGAAAAGGACAGAGGTAGCGACAACTTTCTTGCTTGGATTAAACACATAGATTATTCACTTGTGATCGTTATAGATATGACACAATGGATTCAAAAAGACAGGCTTTAACAGGTGAAGAGACATTTATGGACCTCCACTCCTATTTAAGTATAAGAAAAGACCTTACTCTATAGACAGAAATCTTATTGCCTATTTCACTATATTATATAAGACATAACATATAGGGATTTATATATGTTATTGAAATGACCAATATTTGAATATACAGTGATATTCCCTAGCAGATTTCGCTTATGTACAGAAATTGACAATGTTTTATGTATTAAGTGGAAAAGCCAATGCCCTTGACCATAATAGGCCGGATCAAATTGACCATCTCAGGACGGTGTTAAGTGCTTGGTTTTAAAATGAATACAATAATCTCAATTTAACCGGCCAAATGTGGTCAAGCCGCCCGGCTTTTGCAGATATACAATATTGATATTTTTTTGTCTTAAAAGGGCGGACAAGTCAGGAAATATTATTTACATTTATGATGCAAAACAAGTCAGATTCAAATCAGAGTATAATATTAAAGTCGATAGGGAGGCATATTATGAAAAAGCTTACATTAGTTATTTTTGCAGTTATTCTAATAAATTATAGCGGTTCAGGTGCAAAAGTCGGTTTAACACTTAAGGAAGTAAGGACGGCGTCAAAAAACATACTGGTGGCTTACTTTACCAGTGAAACGCTGAATCTTAATGAAGTTGATATCAGCGATAAAAACGGTTGGAAGATAAACGGGCAACCATGTGCTGACTTATTCCACTATTCTACAAAAGCTAATGCCTGCGATCATTATGTTTATCTTCAGACCTCGGATCTGGTTGAAGGTAAAAAATATGAACTGGTTACACCTTATGGAAACCAGAATTTTAAATTTACCTCACGTACTGTGTTTTGTGAGTCGATAAAAACAAACCAGGCAGGCTATAGCGCCTTGTCAAAAGTCAGATACGCCAATTTTGCTATCTGGCTTGGCTCTGGCGGCAGCAGAAAAATCGATGGACCGGCACCTACCTATGAAGTCTTTGATCTTAACTCGGGAAAAACAATCACAAAAGGCAAGCTGGCAGTAACCGGCAGAGATACATCATCAGGTGATTTCGTTTACCGCATCGATTTATCAGCCGTGCCGGAAGGGGGTCCTTATAAAATTGCTGTTAATGGTTATGGTTGCTCCTATCCGTTTGGTGTTGGTGGAGAATTCATAAAGAAAACAGCGTATATAATCTTTCGCGGACAGTTTTACCAGCGTTGCGGATGCCCCATAGACAGTCCGGATATACGAAAGACAGCCTGCCATACAATTATATATGACACCGACGGCCCTATTGGAGAGGCAAATATAGTAGTACAGGGTACAGAGCCAACCTTTAAATGTTATGGAGGGTATCATGATGCAGGTGATGCAGACCGCCGGGCTTATCACATTGCCAATCCTATAATAAACCTTATGATATATGAAGCTTTCCCTGATATGTTTTACGATGGACAGTATGATATACCTGGCAAATTCGATGCCGATTTCAATATAATAAGCAGAATCAACAAGATCCCCGACATCATTGATGAAGCGGAATGGGGCACTCTTGTATGGGAATACCTGCAGAATGAGGATGGCAGCATTCACTTTGGAACCGAAACGAAGGGTTACCCCGATCCGTTCGCAGCACCACTCGATCTGGACAAAAAAAAGTATGGGACTGTAAAAACTGATAACCGCGCTACATGTACGTGCGCTGGATTATTTCTGCACTTGGCCCGGTTACTTAAACCTTATAAACCCGAACGCTCTGAAGAACTTATTATGCGTGCGGAAAAAGCTATGGCTTATGGAGGCAATTCAATGGCCGATCCTGAGAAATTATACTATTATATCCAGAAGTATTTGCTTACCGGTGATGAGAAGGATCATCAGAAAGTAAAGGAGTTGTATCGGATTGCCGGCACACTGAAAGATAATATATACGGAACCTTAGGCTACTCACTTAATGACAAGAATTTTGACAATCCCGGTTATATATATTCCTACATTGTAGCTAAGAATGTTGCCACCGACCCTGAGATTGTTGAATTCTTTAAAGTGGCACTTAAGGAAGCTGCGGAAAAAAACATAGCTGAATTACGGAGCCATGCGTATCCCGTAGGGAATAACCCATTCCAGGGTGGCTGGGGTCACAATGTCAGACAAAATCATTATGCCAGTGTCTCCTTTCTTACATGGAGCCTGACGAAAGAACAAAAATATATTGACGCTGCTTCTGAATTACTCGATTATAAAATGGGGCTTAATCCTATCGGGATAAATTATGTGACTGGCCTGGGATTCCATCAGGTTCATAATCCTCATGACCGGGAAAGCGCTTACACCATTAACCAGGGATGGGGTCCGAAGCCCGGGATTACAGTCTTTGGACCAGGGATAGCTGGAAGAAACAGCGCCGGATTACCAGTAGAGCCAAAAATACCAGATCTTTCTAAAGAAAGGCAATATATTGATGACAGGAACACCATATCGTTTAACGAATTCACCATTTTCGAAACAATGGCCCACGATGCCTTTTATACTGTGCTGGCCAATGGAGGTAAATGGAATGGTAATGACCCATTTGCAGTGAAGAAAAAATAGAAGGATTGCCAGAGAAATGGGGCACCAACACCCAGAGGGAACGCCTGCGAAGCAGGCAATCCCTATATCTTCATGTACTCACCCCCTGCCGGAGTAAAATAACCAATGAAACCCGGAGTTAAAACCTTGATATATAAATAAATATAAATAAATATAATTAAGACAATCTTACCGGTTAAATGTGTCCAATAGAATTGTCTTTTACTCTAATTCCACTTCACAGGTCCCCGGTGAGGGGTACAAAAAACGCAATATAACCGGCCAGATGTGGTCAAGCCGTCCGGCTTTTACAGTGAGAAATGATTCGACATCAAAATTTGTTAATGTCGAATATTTGTCTTATTTTCGACATTAAATTAAAATGATGTCGAACTGATAACAAAAAAAATGATATATAATCCCAATTTACCGTTTAATGATTTACCTGATCTGCCACCGGTACTTGACAGAGATACCACCGAAGTTATACTGAATCATGCTGTTAAGGCAGCCCGAAGTCTGGCGGAACTGAAAGGTCTGTGTGAGACTTTACCCAGGGAATCATTAATGAATCTGCTTGTTAATACTATTATTCTGCAGGAGAGCCGAGACAGTTCGGCAATCGAAAACATAGTTACAACACAGGATGAACTTTATGAGGCGGCGACAGATGAGCTCATAATCAGTGAATCAGCAAGGGAGGTTCTTGGCTATAGAGAAGCTTTATATTCGGGATTGGAGTATTTTAAAAGTCATAAGAATCTGATCACCACGAACCTGCTGATTAATGTTGTACAGATAATTAAACAGAATAAAAGTGGTATCAGGAAAACGCCGGGTGTAGTACTGAAGAGTTCAGTTACAGGAGAAATAATTTACACTCCTCCATGCTGTGAAGATGTTTTAACAGAGAAACTAAAGCACCTGGAAAGGTTTATAAATGAACCGGACTTATGTAAACTTGACCCGGTAATAAAGCTGGCACTGATCCACTATCAGTTTGAATCAATTCATCCTTTTGGTGACGGTAATGGGAGAACGGGAAGAATATTAAACAGTCTTTACCTGGTTCATCAGGATTTATTACCTCTGCCTGTGCTTTACTTAAGCTCATACATTATTGACAATAAGCAGGATTACTATCAGTTGTTACGTGGTGTCACAGAAAAGCAGAAATGGAGCGACTGGATTCTTTTCATGATAACAGCAGTAAACAAAACTGCTCTGCTGACAATACAAAAGATCAGGGGAATTCTGAATCTGCAAAAAGAGATGAGATCAGAAACAATGGCTGTCATTGAGAAATTCAACAACCGGGAGAAGTTATACGATTTGATGTTTACAGTTCCATATCTGAAGATTGATCTTCTTGTTAAAAAAGGTATCGCACACAGACAGACTGCAGCACTATACCTGAATCTTCTTGAATCAAAGGGGATACTTGAACCATTAAAGAAAGGGAGGACTACCTATTATCTTAATCACCGGTTAATGAAGCTGATTACGAGCAGATAGGAAAAAAGACGGAAGACGGAAGTCGGAAGACGGAAGTCGGAAGACGGAAGTCGGAATAAACGTAGAGCGTAGAGCGTAGAGCTGAGAAACCTCAAGCTTTAGAATTACTTATTCCACAAAGGTAATCTTCCATACATTTCGAAAAATCGCTGAATTAACAGACCCTCAACAAATCCGGGCATATCCTGTGATTTTGCGTCAAATGTTACAAACCAGTAAATATCTAATGCGTCAATATTCTCCTTCAAAATCCTGGATTCAAAAAAATCCTCTCTTTCAATCCCTTCCTGCTTACTATTCAACAATCCTTTTAATCCCTGGTCTTTAAATTTCCCCTTTTGCTGTATAGAGCCGGACTTGCCAATATAAACAAGTTCAATTCTTCCATTAGATAAACGAACAATATAATAGACCCCGGGTAAGTCAGGAACTTTTTTGCTTACTTCCTTCAGGCTATCTCCTTTTTTAAAAAAGAAATGGCCATTATTCTTATACTTCTTTATTTCGTCGAACATTATTTTTGCTTTTTCAGTACGAACCAATTATTCGCAATTCGCGAATCGCAAATGTAATTATATTATTAGTTTGAATAAAATACAGACCAGGTCTAAAATCCAATTGACTTAAGTTTTGCTTTCCAAAATAGTTTACCCAGGATAATGAAACTGACACTTAAATCGGAATAGATAGATTGCAATTCCCCAGTGATTAATAAAATTCAGATATTTACACTGAAACGAATTCTTTGCCTATCCAAATACATATGATTATGAGGACTTAGATTGCTGATTTTCTCATTACCAGTAACTCCGATTTTTTTATAAGCATCACTATCGATTGCATCGGAGAGAATAATTTTACCGTTGTTCTCAAAACTGATCAAATTTCTATCAAACAGAGCATCATAAGTTGGCGACAATAATAATCCATTATGTACATCCAAACGCTCATTGTCATTTGCCTCTGCCCATGGAACAATATGTGACGCAATTAAAATATCGAGTTTATTGAAACCTGTAACAGCACATTTATATTCCCATCTGTGGATTATTCGTTTTCTGTAGGCCCCCTGCCCTACTCGTGAAGTAACCAAACCTTTTCGTTCAGTACTATTTGGCGGGACAATACCATATTTTATCAATGGGTCTGCAACAGCTGATACTTGCGAGAATAAATCTGCCTGCAAAGGTACATAGGCCCCGATCCTCTTAAAAAAGAATTTTATCCCAATTCTTGTTGATCCTGCAGTGTCGTGTGTTTCAAAATAGTCGGCATCAAATACTTCCACTTCGCATTTGAACTTAACATATCCCTTGGAATAACTCTCAAACAGGAAAACCCTTTTACCGTTCAGCAAATGATCTCTTAATGCAAGATTGCCTTTAGTGAATTTCATGTCTCCAGCCTGTCCCTCTCCAGTGTAGGAGAACACGTTTGGATTATCCCAACCATCCTCATAACCATGTTGATGACCGGATTTGCCCGAAAAGATGAAAATATAGGGATGATTTGCTGAAGGGCTTATTCCACTTTGCCAATTGCCACCATAAACATGATGGATTTCAGTCCGCCTGTTATAAATTTTTTCTGGTATGAATGGTGATCTGTTCAATGCAAAATCCTATTATGGTTCTAATATATATAAAATTAATACTCAAATTACATTCGAATTGAAATCGGATCGTTGATTATTAATGTTCTATACAAAATGGTTCGAGTGCTATCTCAACCAATATATCAATAAGGTTCAATAAAAATTGATAGATTTAAGGTTCAATACTTTTAAAATAGAGAACCAAGCTGGAATAGTCCGTCATTAATCTTAATTTACTGGTTATGAGTAGACAGAACATGACAGGAATTCTTACTGAGAATTGGGTGAAAGAAGAAATCAAAAGAATGGGTCTTGAAGCTACTAAACCGATTCCAGATAGAGGGGTTGATTTAATTGTTACATCTATACAAAAACCTAACATAGTTTTAAAAATACAGGTTAAAGGAAGAGGAAAGGTTCAGAAGAATAAAAAATTTAGATGGTTTCAAATAAGAACTACAATGAAACAACGTGAAGAGACTCTAATAGATAGCCTTCCTGTAAGTGAAGCATGGCGTAAAAAATTAAAACAAGTTGATCTTTTCATTTTTGTGTCTGAAAAAGAAAATGAATTTTGGATATTTGAACCAAAGGATATTGAAAAGCTAATCTTGATTAATCGTTCCAAATATGGAAAGAGGAAAGACAATTTAGATGGGCTTCAGGCAGAAATTGATCTTGATATAGAATATGAAGGAATGAGACTTACAGAAAAATTTAAAGAAAACTTAAACAGATGGGATTTAATTACCAATCATTTTATATAATAGGCTTGGTAAAATATAGATAACATGCCTCACCTAACAGAAAACCTTAAGAACTTTGTAAGAAACGAATCTTGGACATACGCTAAAACGATGCCTGAGTGGCCACATGAATATATAGTGAGGAGGAAGGTAAACGAATTTTTATTTATTGAACTTGTAGGTTATATTAGAGAGAATGGGTACCAGGTTGCATTCTATGACAAATCACTTACTTATTTCTGTGATGATGGTTTTCTATACTGGACAATGGGTAACCCAATTGAAGAAACTACCATTATAAACAGATGTTTGGAAGAAAACTCTTATGAAGAAAGGTTAAAAAAAGGAACTTTACCCTAAAATGAAAGATAAGAAGCTAATTGCTCGTGTAATTATTATTTTCTACTAGCCCCAATATTTCCAGTATTCTTTGTTTTAATTTGATCCTAGTGGTATCAAATATTTTTATCAGTTCTATTTCTTTAGTATCAGCTTGATTTAAAAGGTCCCTATTTAAAATAGGTAACTGAAATGATCTAATATTTATATCAATTCCGTCTGCTAATTCATCCTTTATTATTACTTCAGTTTCTTTTTCATTGTAGCCTTTTATTGAGTCAGGGTAAAAAAGCTTAATCTCATTAATCTTAAATCTCATAGCATAAGCTAACATTTGATATAAATCACCTTGTGATATCCCATTTTTTGGATCATTGGCATCTTGATATATGATTTTATACTTAGTATCTGCGATTATCTTCCTTGAGTCCAAATCAAGATAAAGGTCAGGCTTCAATATAAAATTTTCCTCTTGATCTAAATATTTTGAGGTTACTTGTGACTTAGATTTAATTTCTCCAATTTCTTTATCAATAAAGCCAAAAATAAAATCTTCAAAAACATATTCCATAGGAAGAAGAAATGCAAAGAGTTTCAAGTCGTTTTTATATTCAATGGAAATGCTATTTTTTAAGAATAAATAGCAATAATCTCTAACTGTTTCAAAACTTCCAAATATAGGATTGAACCTAATACTTGAACAATCTTCAGCAGTTACTCTAACATCACTAACTTCATCAAAAATAAATAATATATCTCTAAGATTTTTCTTATTATCAGAACTTGAAGTAGCATTAAAGAGTAGAGTTGCGACATACTTGATTATTCTATTGAACTTATTATCTATAACAAATGCATCATAGGTACAATTCAATTTATGCCACTTCCCTTTTGAAATATTTTCGTGTATATATTCAGTTGTATTTAATCGGCCTTTAATAAATGAAAGCTCACTTTCAACTTCTTCATATTGCTGGTAGATTGAATGTGATAGCAAATCCTTTGTGAATTTTGAAAATAAATAGATTAGAATCTCAAAAAAGTCACTTTTAAGGCTTCCAAGGGAAGTTTGATAATTTGGGAATTTAATCTTTCTACAATAGCTCAACCACCATAATATATGATTCTGAACAGCATTAATCTCTAGATTTGAATATTCTTTATCAGTATCATAAAATATCTTTGGTAATAGGTTAATCCTTTGACCTTCAAAATGAATTGTACCAACATACTTATTAGATTTTATCTCTCTGGTTTTATTTAAGAACTGTAGGAATTGTTGAACTTCAATTTTATCGATATCATCATTATTGTAATAACCAGATTTTTCCCGCTTATTCCAGATTACATCCAAGAAATCTTCAAGACCCTGATAAGAGCCTTTGAATTCGTGTTTGTTTTGGTATTCAAAAAGATTAATCACAGTAAACCATTAATTTTTAAAGGCCAGGAATCTTGTTCAATAGATAAACCGGCATTTGATAAAATCCCCTTCACTTCCTTTTCATCGTTCATAAAATATTCCAATAGAAGTGGAATTACTTTTTTATTCATCCTCTCAATAAGGTCTAAATTGTCCCCCATAAAGTAGGAATGTCCTATTTGAAAATCGTGCCCTTTAAGATCCTTGATTCGCTTATTGATTTTTTCCAGAATATCAACATCATAGATTTCATGGCCATCTATTTCATATAGAGGATACATTGATTCAAATTCAAATCTTCTTCTGAGAGCAATATCAAGCAGGGCAATGGATTTATCAGCAGTGTTCATTGTTCCAATGATATAAAGATTAGAAGGAACCATAAATTCTTCTCCAGATGGTAATGTACATCTTAATGGGATCTTTCCATGAGAACGTTTATCGCATTCAATTAAGGTAATCAATTCTCCAAATACTCTTGAAATATTAGCCCTATTTATTTCATCTATGACAATGACAAAATTCTTCTTTGAGATTATCTCAACGTTACTTTTCCCATTTTCTAATAATAAGGTTAAAATGGAGTTGTAATATGGTTGAAGACCTCCAATTATTAATTCGTTAACTCCCTTTTCATATATCTTTCTCAGTGTTTCAATACTTAAGGAATGTTTTGAATCTCCTTTATTCTTTCTAAATTCAATAGATCTGTTACCAATACTATTAATATAGAATGATACCTTTTTCATTGGGACCTCAAGTTCCTCTAATTCTCCATTATTCAAGGGTGAGACAAATTCTGTAAATACTTTATTAAATTCTCTTTTGGCTTCACCTGGTTTATGTGAATCGACTAAGTTCTTTAATGCCCGGTCAGCAATTCTTTTAAAGACGCCATCTTTTCTTTCAAAACGCAATTCTGATTCATTTTCTATATCAGGTCTTAATCCTTGAATAAAATCTTCATAACTATAGTTTTGATGGAAAGTGATAAACTCTATGCGTGTTCCCAAATTCTCATTAAAGATTTGGAGTGCATCCGAGTAATCATTGATTTGTCTTTCTTCAATAATTTGTGCTGCTCTAAGGATGGTATTATAAGTTTTACCAGTGCCTGGAGGACCATAGAAAATTGTATTCAGAGGAAATTCCAGTTTTTTTTGAAGTTGCCCATTCATTAGACCTATTAATCTCTGATAGTAATATTTAAAGTCCGAAGTATTCTCTTGGTATTTAGTTATATCCGTAAGTGTTTTAAGAGCTAAACTATGGTCAGTTTTCCAATTTCCTTTTTTTAACCAATCTACTTTGCGATATTTCTGATAATGTGGTTTTGAAGCATCGAAGTAGTAATCAGATTTAATCTCTCCGTATCCTAATAATTCTCCTCTACCTCTTTTTGCAATAACGATATCACCAACAGACATAACCTCTTTAAATTCATAATTTGCTGTTGCATCATTCATTTTGGAACTTGAAGTACTCTCAATTTCTTGCAACTTTTGTACTATTTCCTCTTTTGATTTAAAATTATTCAAATCACCTAATGCTTCCCAACCTAATCCTATGACACCTTCTTCATAAAACTCCTCCCACATAGAAGCATTTTCTCCAGGAGCATAAAGCCAGTATCTTTTAATGGAACTGTAAATTTCTCCAGGTTCATTTATTTCTTCAGTTGTACTTGATAACCTTTTTTTTTGTAATTCCTTTGCCTTCCAAAAATCTTTGAATGCTGTCAGATAAACGAAACGTGTGATGGTACGAGCATTATTAAAAATATTAGCTACTTCAAATTTAGCCTTAATCAGTTTTGCTGTTTTCTCACATTGAATTCCAATAGAATCGTTAGTTGGGTCATATTCAACTCCAAAGCTTTTTAATAATTTAAACCGATCATTTAGAGAGATAATACTGGAATTAACGAATGGATCATAGGCGGCAAGTAAACAATTAATCGCACTGGCACTTTGGCCGGTAAGACTGTTTTTATTATTTCTATTTAATATATAAAGTTCATCTATTCGTTTAATTCTTTCTTCAGAAGTACTTGAAGTTAATATTGCGTTTATACAATTTGACAATTGCTTTTCTACTCTTAGTTGAATGAACATTTTTCTCCAAACATTTTGAGGAATCATGGCACCAGCAATAGCTTCCGTATTTTTAGTATTTCCTTTACCATGGCTATCCAAAATTCTTATTATGTCATCAATTTCCTGTTCACTAAGACCTTGATCATCAGATTTCATTATTCTTTCATTCCAGAATTTCTTAAAATCAGAGCTCTGCGCTGTCCAAATACTATTTTTCTCTTCTTCCTGATAACTTTTCAGAAATAGTTCGAATAATTCCTTTAATTTTTCATTTTCCATATCGCAATTTTTAAATTTTGGAATTCATGAATGTTGAGTAGAATATGAGCCTCCTTCATCAAATTTATCAAATTAATTGAATTACACCATTTAATTTATTTGGTATAACTTATTTGTTTATGATTAACTACTCCATTTTTTTGGCCAAAAGCATTACATAGAGGTGATTTTATGGTACTTACATATTTTTTAGATACGGAACCTCTCCATTATAAAAACTATTCACACCATTCATCATAAGAGATTGGTTTAATATTTATATTTTTATATGAATGTTAGTTTGATCTTAAACTTTATAACATAAATGCATTTACCGTCTTCTAATGGCTTACCAATAAATCTCTTATCAGCTTGTTTCAACAATACATCGGCTACCTATAAGTATTATTGGTTTATGTCCATACTTCAATCCGTTGAGAATGGTAATATAAAAATACCAAAAAAGGATTTATTCGCCAGAATGATTTCAAACGCCTGGTATACTGTTAATTATTTTCATATTTCATTTGGCAAGCAGGATAGACTTCAAAGAGCGATTGAGGGCATAAAGAACTCTGAACCTCTTACGATTGATGATAAAAGAGATAAAATTCTAAATCATCTTATCAATACAAAAAACAAAAACTCATTAGATCAACTCAAATATTTCAATAATCAAGTCCCTCATTGGTTTTTAAGTCCATGGTTTCCGCAATTAAATAGAAATGATATCTATATAGCCTCTCAAGGATTTAAAAACCAGTGTCTATACTCTTTAAATGATGATTCGATTGAGATAAATGAAGAGTGGCTAAAATACCTAAATCAGAACGTCAAAGTACTTAAAGATTTTTGTTTTTGGAATCTCGTGATTTTCTTGCAAGCAAAGAATCCAAGTGTGCCTGATATTCCTAACAAGCTAATAAAACCTGCGTTACGAAATAGCTTGAATAACCAGAGAAAGAATTTTTGGGATATAGTTGTCAACGAACTTGGTTCTGTTGACTGTATATACACAGGAAAGAAATTAACTGTAGGGAACTATGCAGTCGAACATTTTATTCCATATTCCTTTGTATCGCATGACTTGATCTGGAACTTAATACCTGCTGATAAATCATTTAATAGCAGTAAGAGCGATAAGCTTCCCCCTCTTGACAAATACTTGAATCCGTTTTTCTTCATGCAAGAATCGGCCATCAAGATTGTTAAAGAAAAGAATCCAAAGAATAAGTTATTAGAGGATTACCTCACAATTTTTTCAGATCTTGAAGAAATAAATGGGTTATCTGAATATTTTACCAAAGAAAAATTCAAAGACAGATTGCAGCCACTAATAACTATTGCCTCAAACAATGGTTTTGAATTTATGCATTAAACCAGATGAAAGACTTTTCTGAAATACCTAAGGAAAAAATATTGATTAAGGGAGAACATTTTTTTATAATTCCAGATTCATTCCCAGTTTCCCCTGGTCATCTGCTTATTATCTCAAATAGCAATAAGAAAAATTACTTTGAACTTAATAAGTTAGAAGTTGAAGAGCTGAATTTTATGATTTATAAATGCAAAGAAATTATAGAGAAGGAATATAAACCTGATGGATACAACATTGGTATGAATTGTGGTGAAGCGGCAGGACAGACAGTATTTCAATTCCATTGTCATGTAATACCCAGGTATAAGGGAGACATGAAAGATCCTAAAGGAGGAGTTAGGCATTGTATTGAAGGTAAAGGATATTATTGATAATTGTTTTGACGTTTTTTATTTTCGAAATCCATCAACAATTCCGTCATCCTATAATTAATTATTAGACAAAAAGGAGGTAAATATGGCTTTTAAAACAGTATTTATTGCACATGCACCTGATGCAGATCCTGAAAAACATCATAATCTGATAGAAACAGGAAAATACAAACTTTTTACTTATGTTGTAAAAAACCAGAACGAAGCGATTAAAGTTTGTAAAGATCTTTATAAAAAAGAAAATATTGAATCGGTACTGCTTTGTCCAGGCTTTACTCATAAAGATGTAGCCGAAATCTTCGAAGCACTCGAAAGTAAAGTCGCCGTTTGTGTTTCCCGAGGTGATGGTCCCAGCAGTAAAATTACCGCTCCTATTTTGCAGAAGGAATTTTTTGGGAAATGATTAAAGGAAATTATGATCTTTTAAAACCAAAGGATTGATTTTAATTTCGTAATTATTTGACTATGTGTGCGTTACGAAATCTGTCACCAATTCCGTCACCACCTTAAAAACAAAAACCCGCAAGATGTTGATCTTACAGGTTCTGCGATTTAAGGGAATGGTGCTATACACCTGTCACAATTTCAGAAAAAATATTTGCAGAAGCAAGATAAATTTATAACCCTATATTATATAAATAGTTTTGTGTCCTAATTATTATCGAATTTCTTAATACTGCCGGGGTAGCCCATATTCCTGAATCCATCTGGTTTTCAGCAACAATCTCGTATTTGCGTCCTGCTTTAATAACCAGGACATCACCTTTCACAGAGAAAAACCAGACATTGCCGTTTACATACAAAGGTGAGGAATCAAAATTGGAAGTTACATGCGTAGACCAAACCTCTTCTCCTGTAGCAGCGTCAATACACATAAGTATATTCCTGGTATTTACAGTGTAAATTAACCCGTCTTTTATTACAGGTGTCAGGCTTTGATTTCTTGAAAGCTCATCATGCTTCTTCCATAATACATTTGTCCCTGTAATATCTCCTGAACCATCAGGATTAACCGCCAGTAATTCAGTATATTTACTTCCATCACTTCCAACCATATAACCGGCATACCAGTAAACTATTCCATTTTCGGAAATTGGCATAGCCACAGTAGATTCAGCTCCGTTAAGAACACGCCAGATCTCCTTGCCGTTATTTGGATCATAGGCAATGCAAACAGCAGATCCATTGGATATCATCATATCCCGAACCTTTACATTAAGAATGAGTGGAGTGGTATATGCTTTCCTTCCTATTTCAGTTATTTGCATATATGGCTCTGCAGGTCTGTCTGTCTTCCATACCATTTTTCCGTTCGACTTATCGAGAGCCACAATATATCTGACATCAGTTCCTTCGAAGTGAAGGATAACAAGGTTTTTATATATTACGGGAGAAGAAGCAGGTCCCTGCACATGACGGCATTTGTATTCAGTATTTTTCCAAACTATTGAACCATCCTTTGTGTTTATGCAGGCCGTTCCCATGCTGCCATAATGAACATAAATATAGCCTTTTTCTATAGCTGGTGTTGGGGAGGCATAAGAGTTTAGTGAGTGTTTCCCAGGGATACTTTCAGGGGTAAAAACCAAAATATCAAATATTATTTTACCTGTCTTATAATCGAGACAAACAGCATATAGTTCCTTACCGTTCGATTTTGCAGTTGTAACCCACACCTGGTTGTTGAAAATAACAGGAGATGAATAACCCATATCATGAATTTTAGTTTTCCATTTTATTACAGAGTCATCCCATTTCAGAGGAATGTTATCTTTTTCAGCAAGGCCATTCAGATTACTACCCCTGAAGTGAGTCCAGTCTTTATTTTGCGAATAGAGGGTTCCATGAGCAGAAATAAAGAGAATAAGAAATATACAAATGAGCTTTGATTTTCTGTTTTTCATGAAGAGATATTTAGTATTATATGACAATCTGATTTACAAATTGGACTAAAAAAATGTTGAATAAATATACTTCTTTTTCTAAACGCTACACTTGCCTCCCCGATAAATCTGATAATACTTTGCCTTGAAACTCCCTGCTATTGGCAGGCAAAACTTGAATCGAAAAATCATTAATCCCAGACAATCCATCACCGAATCCGTCACCCCATTCAAAACAAAAACCCGCAAGACGTTGATCTTACGGGTTTTGCGATTTAAAGAAGTGGTGCCACCAGGAATCGAGCAAGCTAAAATATCCGACAAGCGTTTTATCAGGTATTTGAAATATATTGGATAATTGATTTGTAGTTTATAAAAGGCACATTTAAAAAGCCACGGATATAAGAGGTTAATAAAGGTCATTGATTGTATCCCCAATTAATACTTTTTTAATAGCTATTTTATTCATTAATTTGCTAAACTAAGTTCTTTGTATATTTTTTGACAAGGTGAACCAATAGGTGAGCAGGTTTTTCAGGAGTCTGTAAATTACAAATAATCAATACATTGGAGAATGGGTTCCCTACCCTCTTAACTGACCCTGTAAAAAGGATAAATGGCATCAACGGATCAAACTCTTTTGCATCCTTAAGAGCTTGAAGACAGCTGTAAGATGGCATCTGATAGAACATCCTCTATAAAAAAAATCCTGGTACAATTATTCATTAATATAAAATATTTACCTCTGTTTAATTGTAAAACTAAAAGTGCTCCCATTTCCAACTTCACTCTCGACCCATATCTTACCTCCGTGTTTTTCAATAAATTCCTTTACTAACAACAACCCAAGCCCGGTACTCATTTCGCCTTCAGTTCCCGGCCTGCTTGTCTTTTCACTTATCAGAAATAGTTTGTTTTTCAATTCCGGAGTCATACCAATTCCGGAATCGCTGACTTTTACCACAATTGAATGATCGCTGTTATAATCAGCTGTTACACTTATATTTCCTCCAACAGGGGTAAATTTTATTGCATTGGATATCAGGTTCCGGATAATACTATCAAACATATGATTGTCTGCGAAAACCTCCATTTCATCAGGAATGAAAAATGTAACTTGAATTCTCTTTTTCCTGGCAGATTCAGACAAGACATCAACGCAATCTCCAATTTTTTCCTTCAGGTTAAGTATTTCAGGAACGAAATCCATTTTATTCCGCATAAGTCGAGACCATTCAAGAAGATTTTCAAGCAGGCTGTAGATATTAGAAGCTGAGGTCTTCATACTCATTGTAATATCAATAATCTCTTCAATGTTCATGGTACGAATTTCTTCAGTAATTATCTGAGTAGCTCCAACGAATGCGCTTAACGGGCCTCGCAGGTCATGTGCAATTATGGAAAAAAACTTATCTTTTGAGGCATTGAGTTCTTCAATATTCTGCCGGTGTTCCTCGAGTAATATATTTGAGTCATTAAGTTCCTCTTTTTGTTTAATTAACATGCTGTTTTTTTCCTGTAATTCAGTAGTTTTAACTGTGACAAGCTTTTCAAGCAGAAACTTTTGATTTTTCAATTGCCTGACACGTAAAAGAAAAATGGAAGCAAGCATAGAGATTAGTGCAAAAATAATAATTAATTTGAACCACAGTTTGTCCCACCAGGGAGGTATAATGATAATTTGCAATGAAACTCCTTTTTCGTTCCATACTCCATCATTGTTTGACCCGATTACCCTAAAAACATATTTTCCCGGGTCTAAATTGGTATAAGTTGCTTTGCGCTGGTTCCCAACATAGTTCCAGTCTTTTTCAAACCCTTCCATTTTATAAGCGTAGTGGTTTTTTTCCGGATTAGTATAATCAAGCGCTGCAAATTCAAATGAAATTACAGACTGTTTATAAGAAAGTGTCATTTCTTTTGTTTCGCTAATATTCATTTTTAAAGGAGATCCCGGCTTTCCGATAAGTACCGGTTTGTTAAATAAGTTGAACTCGGTAATAACTATCGTGGGTAAAGTAACATTGTCTCGAATACTATCAGGATTAAAAATATTAACTCCATTAATACCGCCAAAAATTAATTCTCCTTGTTTTGTTTTTAAGCTGGACCATCTATTGAACTGATTATTCTGCAATCCGTCAAGTTTGTCATAATTTTTAAAAGTGACAATTAAATTATTATTATCCTTTATGGTGAGTCTGGATATCCCTTTATTGGTGCTTAACCACAGGTTACCATTTCCATCCTCGAGTATTCCGTAAATTTGATTGTTAGGAAGACCATCTGAAGTGGTGAATCTCCTAAAGGTCTGCTGTTCCCTTTCGAACAAATTTAACCCTCCGTCCGTGCCAATCCAAAGCCTGTTATGTGTATCTTCATAAATGCAATATATGTTGTTACTACTTATAGAAATATTATCATTTTGATTATGTTGGTACTTTTTAAAAGTATAATTTTTTCTGTTCAGGAGACTTAATCCATTTGTTTCTGATCCTATCCAAAGGTTATTTTTTCTATCTTCATAAATATAACTTACAATATGTCCGGATATTACAGTAGAATCACCAACTCCGTGAGGAAAGCGTGTAAAATGGTCGTGTTTAGGATCATATAAATTCAGACCTCCGTTCCACATACCAATCCAAATGTTCTTCTGACTGTCTTCTCTTATGAAAAAAACATTATCACTGGCAAGACTATTAGTATCATCAGGATTGTACTGGTAATGGGTAAAAGTATTTTTTCCCAAATCAAGCTTATCAATTCCACCGTTCCACATACCAATCCATAAATTATCGTAACTATCAATACATAATGCTATAACTTTGTTACTAGTGAGCGATTCTTTATCAAAATAGTTATTTTTATATACTTTGTATTTGTTGTTTTTCCGATCCCAAAAATAAATGCCGCCCCCATCGGTACCGAACCATATATTCCCGTCACCATCTTCAACCATTGCAGTCATATTATTTATTGAAAAGCTACTTCCAATATCAGTGAATTTCAAATTTAAGAAATGTTTGTATTGATTCTCAATGAAGTCAATATTACCAAATCGTCCACCAATCCATAACCGGTTATTTTTATCTATGTAGGTAGTATTTAAAATGTTTGTGCTTAACCCGTTTTTATTATCCTGTCTTAGATTAATAAAAATGCTTTTGCCCTGCTCCATATTTGTATCATGTCGGATATAGGATAGTCCTTCATTGGTTGTTATCAAGACATTACCTTCCTTATCTTCCGTGATACTGGTAACCTGGTTAGAACAAAGACTACACGGATCTGTCGGGTTGTTTTTAAAGTGATATAGCTTATTAAGAGCAATATTAAAATAGAAAAGCCCGTCAGATTCAGTTCCAATCCAGATATTCTGCTCTTTATCAATAATAATGCAATGAATCATTGTTGATACAAGATTTTCTTTGATGATCAGGTCGTTTAAATAACGTGTAAAGAGGTTCTTCAATGGATCAAACTGATATAATCCATCCATTGTGCATAACCACAATAAATCATTAGCATCTTTAGTTATCGCCCTAACCTGGTTACTACTTGTTTGATGAGTATTCTCTGGCAGGGTCGCATATCTTATAAATTTATCATTTTTACGATCATATAGGCTAAGTCCCAAAGTTGTACCCACCCATATTTGCCCCTTGCTATCTTTTATTACATTATTTAAAGAGCTATTACTGATTGAGTTTGAATCATTTTCAATATTAAAGTATCGTTTAAAATTATCACTTTTATAGGAGTATCTGTTTAAGCCATTTCTTGTACATATCCATAACGCATTGCTATCTTCCACAACAGAATATATCCAGTTGCCTGATATACTTGTACTATCCTTTGGGTCATTTCGGTAAGTAGTAAATTTATAGGCATCATATTTATTTAGTCCATCTTCAGTGCCAAACCAAAAATATCCTCTGCTATCTTGTATTATGCTCCACACATTTCCGGAAGAGAGACCCTCATTTGTGGTGATATGTTTGAATATAAAATTTTGCGGTTTTGCCGTTATAAATATTAATAAAAATGCTATCGAAAGGCAATTTTTTAAATTGAATAATATGACAAACTTTTTTATCATATTGCCTTCAGTATTTTGTTAAATTTACTTGATTTTTATTAATCCAAAGATAAATAAAATTCCGGACTAATTCATCAACAAGCGTTTGCATCTGTTCGTAACGCTACTCTTTGAAGTTTAGAAGGAACAATGTTGATCTTTTGGTTATCACTCCATGTGTTAAGACTGAAATATTATTGGTTATGTTTTAATAACCTAGTTGAACTCATCACCTCAAGGCGTTGGGTTTCCTGAATCAGCTTTCCAATCAGTTTCCCAGTTGGATCCATCCACCAGATACCTGAACTCATATTCTTTATCGCTCGGGAGTTCCAATGAAAGAGGGAATTTCCCCTTTTTTTGCCTTCTTCATTGGGAATCCTATCGGATCCCAATTGTTAAATTCACCCACAGCATTTGCTGTTTTTGCCGTTTCGGCTATGGAGGAAGGTAAATTAAATGTAACCTTGCAGACTCCATTTTTAGCTAATAATTTCTTTTCAATACTCAGGATATTTTTTTTTTGATTAATACTAACTAATGACTCTTATCTAACAAAACTGATTATCTCATTTAAAATGAAAATTGACTATCGGTTATCTTTAATAAAAATGGTATTGTACTTGAAATTCAAATAAAACTCCAATTAATTTTTTTTAGCTTTTTTTTTCATAGTTTTGTTAGGTAAAGTTCTTTGTGCTTTTTTTGACAAGGTGAACCAATAGGTGAGCAGCATTTTCAGGAGCCTGTAATATACAAATAATCAATACATTGGAGAAGTAGTTCCCTACCCTCTTTCTCCGACAGAGTTGGAGGCGAAAAAACAAGTATGTTGTCCATGTTCTTGGTATTGTTAGCATCGGTCATGCTTGTTTATGCACAAAAGACCGGAATTGGAATTTTTGCTGTAATACTGCTTGCATCCGGAATGGGAGTGAATAATGCAGCAGTTTTTAAACTGGTCCCTCATTTTGTGCCAGGAGCAATTGGCGGCGCAGCCGGATGGATTGGCGGAATCGGGGCTTTTGGAGGTTTTGTAATACCTCCCCTTATGGGTGAAATCGTAAATATTTATGGTAAAACCGGTTATTCCAAAGGATTTGCAATTTTCATCCTGTTGGCCATTTTTAACCTGCTGATTATCTTTGGCTTACTTAAAAGCGCAAATAATCAATTCAGAAATGGATCCGTTAAATGAAATCCTTATTACATCCTGATTAATGGAATTCTGAAAGGATAAGATTAAAATATGATTTTACTCAGAGTATTTGATAACCTCCAAGGGGCAACTCTCTGCTGCTTCTTTTATTTTATCCTCATAATTAGAAAGGTCTACCCCTTCAATTACAATTGCCACGTCTTCCAGTTTAAAAACTTCCGGACAAATATCTTCGCACAAACCACAGGCAGAGCAACCTTCTTCTATCCATACTTTTTTTATAGCCATGATTATTTATTTTAATTATTATTTATTTTAATTATTATGTTACTGTTTTATATTTCTTCGCGAACCAGTCTGGCTGCATTTACCATTTCAATAATAGCTTTATTGGTTTCTTCCCATCCGCGTGTTTTTAGTCCGCAATCAGGATTAACCCAGATATTTTCTTTAGGGATAACAACGGAAGCTTTTTTCAGAAGATCAACCATTTCATTGATTGATGGTACCCGGGGTGAATGAATATCGTATACCCCTGGTCCAATATCATTGGGATATTTATATACATTAAAGGCGTCAAGTAGTTCCATCTGTGATCTCGAACATTCAATAGTTATTACATCAGCATCAAGTGCAGTGATGCTCTTAATGATATCGTTGAATTCTGAATAACACATATGCGTATGGATTTGTGTTTCATCTTTAACACCGGCATAAGAAAGTCGAAAAGCCTTAACAGACCAGTCGAGATACGATTTCCAGTCCTTTTTTCTGAGAGGTAAGCCCTCTCTGAGTGCAGGTTCATCAAGCTGAATAATTTTAATGTTTGCTCTTTCCAGATCGAGCACTTCATCCCTGATTGCCAAGGCAATCTGATAGCATGTCTCTGAACGAGGCTGATCATCCCTTACAAAGGACCATTCAAGGATTGTAACAGGCCCCGTTAACATTCCTTTAACCGGTTTTGACGTCAGAGACTGCGCATACTTTATCCAATCCACGGTCATAGGTATTGGTCGAAGAACATCGCCAAATATAATTGGAGGTTTTACGTAACGTGACCCATAACTTTGAACCCAGCCATTACGGGTAAATGTGAACCCATCTAACATTTCTCCAAAATATTCAACCATATCGTTGCGTTCAAATTCACCATGAACCAAAACATCCAGACCAACATTTTCCTGCCAGCGAATGATTCGTTCTATTTCCGTTTGTATAAGACGATTATATTCCTTTAATGTGAGTTCTTTCTTCTTTAGCCTGGCTCTCCAACTCCTCACCTCGTTGGTTTGCGGAAATGAACCAATCGTAGTTGTGGGATATAATGGAAGGTCAAGATATTTTTGTTGTTTCTTTTTACGCGACGGGAATGGTTTTCT
>Ga0209540_10000273_pt1 | contig 57069 bp, 56 predicted proteins | sample BarGraIncu01121A_FD_184501 | JGI IMG/M metagenome (GOLD analysis project Ga0209540, IMG submission 184501) | Arctic peat soil microbial communities from Barrow, Alaska - Barrow Graham LP Incubations 011-21A (SPAdes) (version 2) | ecosystem: Environmental > Terrestrial > Soil > Wetlands > Peat... | reverse complement strand
CAAGCTGATAAAAGAGTCAAAAGAAATAAAGTACGTAAGTTCTTAAAAACTAAAAAACCTCGTGAGGGCCTAGTTTCAGCCTTCTGCGAGGTTTTTTCTTCTTTTATCTGTCAAAGATGAGATTATAGCATATGCATTATCAGAAATCTGCGTTATTAACAGACTCAAATTCTGCTGCAATTTCATCCGATGGCTTTTTGGGGGTCAGAAGTCTCACTACGACAATTACAGCAAGCATATTTTCACATAAAGTCTTTTGGAAAATACATAATTCGATTTGTCCAGTCGAGAATTTAAATTAGTCATAATAAAATAATGCATTTTGTGTATAATTTTTGTTTTAATTGTGAATAATTGTGTGTATAATATGAGTGTAAATACACATTGTCATATTATTTGCGTATCTCAGCCGATTCAGATCAGAAGCATACTTATGAGTGTCAGTATCGAATACGAATGCGGGGGACCATAATATGAAAAAATTGACAAATCGCTCATATTTCAAGAAAAGCATCCGAAAAGGATTTACTCTGATAGAGATTGTTCTGGCTGTTGCTATTCTGTCTCTTCTTGCGGTCATCATTATTCCTAATTTCTTCGGATACGTAACCGGTGCTAAAAAAGCCTCTGATGAAGTTTCCCTGTCTTCCCTGAATAATGCAACAGCGCTATATGCTGCATCCGAAGGTAAATCAACAACGGAAGTATTTGCAGACGCTTCAACTGATTCATTAAAAATAAGTGCTCTAGTCAATAAGGGGGTTATCTATCTTCCGCATTGGATCCCCACCAGGCAGACAAGACGTACTCATTTAATTCCAACACGGGAAGCTGGACATTATCTGCATATAACGGGACCAGTGAAAATCCCAAAGACAATCTGCTTTACCAAAGTGATTTTAGTTCGATGGCAAATATCAAGGTTCTTAAAGGAGCCTGGCAGGTCCTGGACGGAATCCTGTCCCCTGCAAAACCAGGCGAAGACCGGGCGATTCTCCCGGGAACCAGCGGAACAGATTATGATATTCAGCTGAGTGCGACTTTAACGTCTGCAAAACCGGGCAGTTCCGGATATGGCATCTATTACCGGGCCACTGAAAGTGCTGATATCAGCGGCTATTGTTTTCAATATGATCCGGGTGCAGGCAATCGGTTTGTTGTGAAGAAAGTCACAAACGGCAAGGAATCAACTTCGTTTCAGATGGTAAGTATGTCGAAAGTTATGGGTTCCGGTTTTGACATGGCTGCATCACACGATATAGAAATTAGTGTTGCCGGGGACAACCACGTCATTACGGTTGACGGAATCAAGGTAATGGATTTCAATGACAGCACGTTTACCTCGGGCAGTGTCGGCGTACGTTCCTGGAATGATTCAAAGGTCCAGATCAGTGATATAAACGTAACGGCAAACTAATACGACTGAAGTACTGCAAAAAATGAAACAGTAACTGCCTTATTATTTCACAATTAAAAAACAATAAATGACTATTTCCTGCGATCCGAACGCGGGGTGGCTTTGGCATAGGAAACCGTCTTCTTCCGGGCCATAAAAATGAAGTATCCATCCTCATCCCATATTCGAACCCCGCCGAAAACAGAAATGAATTTATTTTTATACCATTCTTTTCTTTTTGTGACCATGTACATTCTCCCGCCGATGGAAAGGCGGTTAAATCCTTTTTCAATAAATGTTTTTGCAACCGAAAAATCCGTATGATACGGAGGATTGGAAAGAATCAGTGAAAAATCGTTTCTGTCAACAGATTCATATGCATTACCCTGCAGAATAGTAACCCCGGAAATTCCGTTCACTGTTAAATTTTCCGAGGAAACTGCAGCGGCAACCGGATCAAGGTCCGTCATATACACCTTGTCCGGCGGAAGAATACTTGCAGAATAGATTCCGACAAGTCCATACCCGCAGCCCAGGTCAAGCACCCGGTCGTCCGGCGTAAAATCCACATGGTCAAGCATCCGCAGTGTCCCCTGGTCAGGTGCTTTCGGAGAAAATAAACGGGGATCCGTATTCAGGTATATCTTTACATCTTTAATTGATACTTCAAGCATTATTCTCTCCCGCTTGTTTTGTCGTTTTCATATAAATAGCTTCAGATATCCGAAAGATAATAATATCACATATGCATTGCCTCAAACATGGACGCGTTATTTCCGTGCTTCATTTTTCATTCATATACGGCCGTTTTTCACTCGAATATAATCCCTTTTTACCTGATACATTTTGTCAGGGATGTCATAATAAGTACATACCCTCTTCTTCATTTTCTTCCTGTTTACTCTTTTTAAGCCGCCCCCCTCCGGGCGGCTTTTTTTGTTCGATTATCGGATGAGATCCAACAGTTTATCACCTTTGATTTCATCCGGACTCCAGGCAATGACCGCAAATTTACCCTTTGCGTGCGCATCAACCTTATTAATCCACTCAATTTCATTGCTGGCTTTTGCAGACAACATCTGATTTGTCGTGCCTGAATGATAGAGGGATGAGTTGATAACCCACCAGTTGGCTGCAATGCCTGCCCTTATTAAGTCTTCTTCGAGACGCATGGCTTCATACACCGGCGTCGCTTCCGCAAGAGTAACAATTATGACTTCTGTCTCCTCTTTGTTGCGAAGTCTCGGCAGCAGCTTTCTCGCCGATTCGGGAATATCCCCCTGCGAGCGTTTGATCTCCTGATTGTAGCTTTGCGTCGAGTCCAGAAGGAGAAGTGTGTGTCCGGTTGGTGCCGTGTCTATGACGACCACCTGATTTTCCGCTTTATCAACAATCTCTGCAAAAGCGCGGAATACGGCGATTTCCTGCGTGCAGGGGGACCGCAGATCCTCTTCCACATAGGCAATATCATCTTCTGACATGGTCTCTCTTGCTTTGGAAAGCACTTCTTCCTGGTATTTCCTGAGTTCGGCCTGTTCGTCGATGCGGCTCATAGTAATTCCGCTGCTTTCATCTATAACGAGTTTGAGGTGAGCGGCAGGGTCGGTCGTTGTCAGGTGAACCTTCCTGCCTCTTGCTGATAATCCGAGCGCAATCGCTGCTGCGATAGTGGTCTTGCCCACACCGCCTTTGCCCATGGTAAAGATCACTTTTTTGTTGCTCCTGTACAGATCGTCAATGACATCTTTGAGCTGCGGGATGGTTTGTGATTTCAATTTCTCGTCGCTGACATCATAATGATCCGAAATCAGCAGCGCCCTTACATTATCCATTCCCGTAATGTTATATGCCCTGAGCGGAATGGTATAGAGAGGGATGTGCTTCAGGCCTTTCGGCATTTTGCAGAGTGCCTTCTGCTGCTTTTTGTACAGGCTTTCGGAAAGGGAGTCGTCAAACGAAGTCAGCACACCGTTGATGACAAGTATCTGGTTATTTACTCCAATATCTGCCAGTTCATTTGACGCTCTTTCGGCTTCCTTAAGAGGGGAAAATTCAGGTCGGGACACAAGAATAAGCGTCGTTAGTTTTCCGTCAGCCAAAGTTGCAACGGCATTCTTATAGACTTCCCTTTTGCTCTCGAGACCGGAAAGCTGTCCGAGGCACGAAGCCCCGTGCGTGCTTTCACTGATAAAGTTACTCCACGCGGAAGGAAGCTGCAGCATCCGTAAGGTATGACCTGTCGGAGCCGTATCAAATAACACAAAATCGTATTCTTCCTGAAGATTTTTGTCCGTGATGAAGTTGGAAAATTCATTGAACGCAGCAATTTCTACTGTACAGGAACCGGAAAGCTGTTCCTCCATATTATTCAGCACAGAATCCGGCAGCTTCCCGCGGAAAGGGGCAATTACGCTTTCCCTGTATTCGGCGGCTGCCTGTATCGGATCAAGGTTAGCTACGACAAGATTGGGAACCTCTTTAATGGCAACCCCCTTATTGGTCAGTTCTGCATGAAAAACATCCTGCAGATTCGATGCAGGATCCGTACTGATCAGGAGCACCTTTTTGCCGCTGTCGGCTAAAGTGACAGCAGTGGCACAGGCAGCGGATGTCTTACCTACACCGCCTTTTCCAGTGAAAAACATATATTTGGTAGAAACATCTTTTTTTGGATTATATAACTTCATTTTGTCTTGTCCGCCAATCCAACCCATGTCAAAATTTCACGGTTTGTCGGGTAAGTTGCTGTCTTGACAATTTTGCCGTCCAATACGGTAACAGGCAGGCTCTCAATGCCTGAATCCATAATCATTTTGTTGACTTCGGCGTTTGTAACGAATTCCTGTGGGTTGCTGCTCAGGTTGAATCGATCCACAGTCACACCACTTTTTTTCAGAGTATTGATCACCGTCGAAATGCGAAGCAGTTCCGGATCAACACCGACTCCGCAAAGCCCGGTTGAACAGCACATGGCAGGTTCATAAATAGTCATCTGTTTCATAAGTTGAATCTCCTTCATTTGTCCTGTATCAGTACTTTTTTTTCTTTGTTTCCATTTCATTATGTTCGGGAAACCAGTGTGTGGTCTTATTGGCAATTTTGACCAGTATCAGCATGACCGGCACTTCCGTTAAGACTCCAACTACAGTAGCCAAGGCTGCCGGAGAGTTTAACCCAAATAATGAAATGGCTACAGCGACGGATAACTCAAAGAAATTGGAAGCTCCGATCATGCCTGCAGGTGCTGCAATATCATGCGTTAGCTTCAACTTTTTGCTTGCAAAATATGCAATAAAGAAGATTAGGAATGTCTGGATAATAAGAGGAACGGCAATCATCAGGATGTGCAGAGGATGGTTGATAATCACTTCACCCTGGAAGGAGAAAAGAAGAACCAGCATCAGGAGAAGACCGACGGTCGTTGCGCCGTCAAATTTGGGGAGAAACGTCTTTTCAAAATATTCTACGCCTTTTCTTCTGCTGATGAGTATTCTGGATAAAACACCACCGGTAAGAGGAACGACAACAAACAAGACAACCGACAGGATCAAGGTATTCCAGGGAACGGAAACATTGCTGACCCCCATCAGGAATTTAACAATCGGAACAAACGCAACCAGTATAATAAGATCATTTGTGGCAACCTGGACAACTGTATATGCAGGATTACCCTTGGTTAATGTACTCCATACAAATACCATCGCAGTACAGGGGGCTGCTCCCAACAGGATCGCTCCGGCCAGGTACTGGGTAGCCAGTTCAGGTGTAATAAAAGCCTTGAAAACTACGAAAAAGAAGAGCCATGCAAGCGCATACATTGTAAACGGTTTAATTACCCAGTTGGTAATCCATGTGACATAAAGACCCTTGGGGTTCTTACCAACATTTTTAATGCTTTTAAAATCAACCTTCATCATCATTGGATAGATCATGACCCAAATCAATATCGCAGTTGGGATCGACACGCTGGCGTATTCAAATTGACCAAAAAATGCCGGAAATGCAGGTATGAATTTACCGATCAATATTCCCGCTGCCATGCACAGCGCAACCCAGAGAGTTAGATATTTCTGAAAAAATCCTATTCCTTCCATCTTTGCCTTTTCCATCTTGATAACTCCTTATTCATTTTTTCGTATTTCAACTCACTTGCACAAACAGTTCCCTTTGCACTCACAAACGTCCGTCAAAGTGGTTAGCTCTGTCAGTAGATCCTTCGCGCATTGAGTACCCTCGTTGGACATGAAGTAATACGTCCACTTCCCTTCCTTGCGGCTGTCTACAATACCACTTTCGCAAAGAATCTTCATGTGATGTGATAAGGTTGACTGTGCAATGTCCAATTCTTCCAAAATCACACAGGCACATTTCTCCCCGCTTCGGAGAAGATTAATAATCGCCAGACGGTTCTCATCACAAAATGCCTTGAACACCCTGACATCTTCCTCATTTTTCGACATGACTTCAGCCTCCTCAAATCGAATTATTTCGATGTATACATTATAGGTGTCAAATCGAATATTGTCAATACGTTGTTCGGAGTTTTTCCCATTTCAAAAATGCAGTCCAGTGATGAACAGCAAAAAGAGCCCGGAAACCTAACGGCCTCCAGACTCTTATTTGGTGGGTAGTACTGGAATCGAACCAGCGACCCCTTGCATGTCAAGCAAGTACTCTAACCAGCTGAGCTAACCACCCAAACGCCTGATTATTATAATTGATGAGGTGTTCTCTGTCCAGAGTTTTTTTAATTTTCAACAGGTATTTTCGCAACTATGACCTCGCCGGGCAGCAGATTAACACGGTTGTTACGTTGACCGAGTTTGGTTTTCTCCAGAAATACGCCATCACTTGAGTAACGGTATACATATGCACCTTTTAAAGACCAATCCGCATCCATGAGAAAGAGCACCGGCTTATCTGTCGTGTTGGCCACAACTGTATGAATTTGTTTGTCATACTTGAATCCATATTTGATGAGTCCGTCCTGCACAAGCGACGCAGCCGTATCTGTCGTTGCATCCTGCGTACCGGACAATATCGGAGGCTTAATATCTATTTGTACAGCCGTTCCTTTAACAGAATCACTAAGAAGTGTAGACACAGCAAGCATTGTCCTATTATTACCTGCAAACAGCAGTTTATCTGCTTTCGTATTTCCCTGATCTGCAAAAAGGAAGGCCGTATCCGCATCTGCACCGTTTTTACTGACAGGAAGGTCAAAAAGTATTGTGTTGGAATGTTCTCCCATATCAGAAAGCAGCATCCGGACACAGTCTGCAGCAGTAACAGTTTGAGTGGTCGTTCCCTTTTTGCCGTCTTGTGTATTTGTCTGAAGAAGCGACAGGGCACTGGATCGAATCCACTCATCGGCACCCTGCTGAGGCCTGGCAGGTGTTCTGGGTATTGAATCAAAGTAAGATGCATATCCCTCGGAAACAGCTTCACTGAAGGTCAGTGATGATATTCCGGACGCTGTCAGGCTTTGGTTGGAAACAGTCAGGCTGCTGGCATGGTAATCTGCCTGGGAAAGCATCGTCCCCCCTTCATAGACCATTCCATCAATAAATACGAATTTGTCTTTATAGTCATTATAATATGGTGAGGACTGAATCAGGTTAATCATATAGTCGACAAATGCACCGCGCTGAATATCTGTAGAGAAAATCTTGTCAATATCTGATATCTCAATGACAAAGCGGGAAAACTGGATGCTCCATGGAACAGCTGTACCATTCTCAATACGAAGCTTCCCGTATGGATCGGAAATACTTCCGCACAGATAGGCCATCAAGTTATCTATAGTTGTCTTACTGCCGGCTGAATTAAGAACAAGCCAGGGATCAGCTCCCGTGTCGCGTACAAAAGCCAGTGATGATTCAAGGGAATTACATCCCGCGGCTTCAAAGCCGGAATCGTTTTTCAGGAGTCCCTCATTCCCGCTTGAAAGTACCCAAGCCTGCGGGGATACCCCCATCCGTCCAAGGCCGATATTATCAAGACGAATCAGGTTTGGTGCAGATTTAATGACGGGTGTGGCAAAAGAATCCGGAATGCTGCTGTCCGCATTCTTTTCAAGGCCAAAATAGACCTTGTCTATATCAAGGATACCCTGACCTGTAAATCCTATGTTAAACCGGATTTCACCTGTGTTTGCAGCTGTTGCCTCAGCCGGGAGAAAGAAAGTGTAAGTGTACTGACGCCATGCGTTCCCTACATCTGTAAACGTTGTGCCTGCTGAAATCAAGTGTCCTGAAATCCATGCCATGACTTCACCGTTAGAAATCCCGTCTTGTTTGAACCAAACTTTGATCTGATAAAGAGTATCTTTCTTGAACGGCGTATCACCGCTCCCGGTGATAACCTGTGAAACAAAATGTGGCTGACTGACTGCTTTCACATCTGAACCAAGTATCTGTAAAGAAGAACTGCCTCCCCCGGAAGGCGCAAGCGCCTTCATCGATATAGTCGTCCCTGCTCCCATCCCCTGCCACAAATCGTTATCAGCTGCCTGTGCGGAGGTATCTGCCTGCTTATTGGCATCCGTTGAGGAATCTGGCAGCGATTCGCTGTCAACCGTCACGGTTTGATCCTTCTGAGAAGGTACTGACCGCTCCAGAAAGCACATGTCGCCAGCCTGGAAAATATTCTCGCTTTGTATTTCATCAAATTGTATACGGGTGAAAAGTTGAGTAGTCTGCGACGTTACTCCCTGAGACAGCAGAATTTTGCCGGAAAAAGTCTGTCCGATTTCATCTATTGTCTTCATGGAATTCACAGGGAGCAATTTCCATGTTTCACCGCCGTCATTGGAACAATAAAGAAAACCCGAATCATCCATGATGATAATTTCCCCGGAAGACAGCATCAAAACATGCCGGACAGAAAGGCTTTTCCCTGATTCATCCGTCGCCTGATGCGAAGTAAAGGAGAATAAACCCGTCTGCGTTGAAAAAGAACCCAGTGCAATCTGGCCTTGATCACCGCCCAAAACAAAAGACCCGTTCCGGTAATCGGAACACTGCCAATTAGGCGCAGCGGCAAACGAAGGCATCTCCTGCTCTGACATTGTCCTGAAAATAACACCGTTGGAGGTAGTAAGAACGGTTCCTCCCATACCGGCAATAATTATTGAAGTTCCGTCACCCGAAGATGTTAATAGATTCTGTGTCGTATTTGACGGCACACTGATTACCTGCCCCCCTGAGCAGAGAAGGATCACACCCGCGTCACCGGCTGCAACACCTATCTTACCGAGGGATGAAACCGTGTGGACAGAATACGAATCAGCCGGGTCCGGGTTAAAGCTGTTCCATGTTTTCCCGTCAGAGGAAGTTACGAAGGTGCCTGTTCCGGTAACAGCATAGAACCGGTCCAGAATACAGGAACTTGCCGCAAAATTCTCGGTTATACCCAGATCCAGGATACTTGGATCAGCCGAAGTAACATCCGTAATAAGAAGGCCTTTATCCCCGACAGCAACCGTTATGTTGGAAGAAGAAGTCAGGGAAGTAACTTTTTGTCCCTCGGCCGCCCCGGAAGGCACGGTAAGCGGAGTCCATAAGCCCAGTTGGTTTATCCGGAAATCAGTAACCGTGGCTTGCATTTTGGGAACCATCTGCCCGTCCTGATCAAGCGACATGATTCGTACTGTTCCGCCGACAAAAAAAGAATCCTCATAAACGGCATCCGGACCGCTGTCGGACAGGACATATACGGCGTTTTCCGTACCGCCGGAGACCGTATACACACGATCATACTGCGTATTTTCAAAAGATGGATTTTTCAGAAGATTAGCCGCCGGAAGATATTTCAAATTGATTCCGATCCCGTCGACTGAAGTACCGCCCCCGTTGACTGAAGTTGCTATTTCATCAGCGGTCACATAGACACGCATCAGATCTGAACCGGGTCCGAAAATACCGAGCGCAAAAACCAGGATACCCGTAGCAGCAAGTAATGCCAGTACTACACTGATGGATACGACAAACGGCCTTTTATGAATTCTCTCAGGCAGACGCAGCATGACTACCCCTCCCTGATCATCTTGTTTCTGTAGCTCTTCCTGAGATACAGAATACAGAAAACACCCGCCAGAATAAAGAAAATCTCTGTGAAACCAAGAATATTCAGCGCGGATAGATTATTTGCAAAAATCGCCGGCAGGATGCCGCCCAGCAGATTGAACAATATATGAATCAGGATCGAAAGAAATATACTGTTAGAATACAAATATACATAACCAAGAATTAATCCGCATGCAATAGCATATACGATCTGAACAGGCTGCATATGCATCATTCCAAAAATCAAAGCTGTTAAAATGACAGCAATATCCGCTTTCATGGTAGAAAGAAACTCACCCAGGATAATGCCTCTGAAAAGCAGTTCCTCAATGACCGGGATAAAAATTCCTACACCGATATAATAGCCTGCAGTTTCAAGTCCTCTCGTACCGCTGCCTATGGACGCACTCTTTGTGTATTCATCAAGCAGGTCCTTAATAATCAAACTATGGCCGGACAGGAACTGAATTCCGATCATATACAGGTTCACAATACCAAGCATAGCCAGGGCAATGGGAATCATCGTCATCAAATGAGTTGCTGTAAGATTATCTCTTCTCACTGTCTGCCAAGTTGTCTTTCTCATGGTAAAAAACCAGGCAAAAAGACAAACCGCCATAATAGCAGATTCAATAATACTGAATGATCCAAAATACCTCGAGAGCAGCAATGATGTATTCTCTTCGTGATAGATTAAGGTGCAAAGGGAAAGCGCAACAAACTGGACGTAATAATATAGTGCCACTCCTGCGAGCGGCACCACAAAAGTTCTTATTCGTATTGGAAATGGTTTGTTCATACTGAATACCCTGCTTTGGATGTAGAAGAAGAAAAGCGGCTCATAAACAAATCAAAAACCTTATCCAATTCATGCTTGTCCTTAATCGAAAAAAAGTACTGCTCACCTGTTTGTGCATACTCAGTCCTCATGATAACAAGCTCCGGATCGGAATGATTACCATCATCCGGTTCGTAGTTATACATAACAATATAATCTCTCCCGGACAAAGAAAACGAATCAATAATGGAAAGAAAATACTCCTTGCCGTTTGACGCATCGCGTAAAACAGCAAGGGCATCGTCTGACTTATTTAATCCGCCGGAAGCATGCGGCTTTCGCTCTGATTTAGTCTTCTTTGTCTGCGTCGTCTTCATCGTCGAAATCCGCTTCCTCACAAAGGCGATCGTATTCGGCGTAAATCTCATCAGCCTCTTCTTCGTCAAGGCTCATAAGACCTTCTTCACCGTCTTCAAGCTGAACAACTTTAGTAATAACAAGCTCAGGCTCTTCTTCATCAATGGTAACAAGAACGCAGTATGCCTGATCCTTGAACTCGAAATCATCTACAACAGAAAACTGATACTCTTCCCCGGTCTCAGCATCAACCATCGTGATAATAGCCTGCTCTTCGTTGGCGCCCTCAGCAGCACAGTCGTCCTTGCACTCGTCATGGCCGCATCCGCAGCCGCAATCATCTAATAACATATTTTTCCTCCCGTAGCGCCTTAAGCGCAGTAATTTATAGATTAAACCAAAACAAAAATGACCAAACCTGATTCATTATAGCATGAATCACTTCTGCACGCGACGACTTTCAAGATACTCTCTAAGAATGATTTCCGCAGCTACCTGATCGACGACATTCTTCTTGTTCCGGCTTGATACTCCGGTTTCAAAAAGATATCTTGATGCAAGTACGGTTGTATAACGTTCATCCTGATAATATGGAGGAATACCTGACAGCAAAGATATCTGCTCTCCAAAAGCCTGCGCTTTTCTTTGTGATTCACTCTCCATGCCATCCGTTCTTCTGGGCTGGCCGATTACGATCTCTGTAACATCTTTGTCCAGGACAATTCTACAGATTCTGTCGAGAAGAAACCTTGAATCCTCACCGTTCCATGAAATCGTCTCAAATCCATGGGCAGTAAGCCGGAGAATATCACTAAGTGCGACGCCGACGCGTTTCGTACCAAAATCAATAGCCATGACTCGTCCCATATATTCTCCGTCATCAAAATTCTAAACAATCACTTAAGCTTCTGACAGTACTCCCTGACGATTACTTCAAGAAGTTCATCCCGTTCTATGCGGCGGATAATCCCACGGGCACCTTTATAGTTTGTAATGTATGTGGGATCCCCCGACATAAAATACCCGACGAGCTGATTGATCGGATTATATCCTTTCTCCTGCAGGGCAGAAAGAACAAATGACATCAGTTCGCGAACATCTTCCGACTTGTCCATATTAAATGAAAATCTTGCTGTCTCCGAATCTACCATTCGAACACCTCCTCGAATTACTGTGTTGAGAGAACGACTGTTCTTTATTATTGTACCATGTTTAATGTAAAAAACACAGAAACTCACGTCTCACTTTTCAAAGCAATTTCCCGAAAAGTTCCCCGTCGGCGAAGGATTCTATATACACTTTTACTTCAGCACCCTGATTATATTGTTCCTGCGGCTCAATATGCACTCTAAAATATTGTTTTGTATAACCTGTAAAAGAATGTTTCGCGTCCTGTGTCTCCAGCAGGACCTCTACGGTTTTCCCGACAAAAGGGGCACAGCAGGCCGCTGATGAATCCTGTGAAAGAAGAAGGAAATCGTCCCTCCTGCATGCCGCTGTCTCTGCAGAAATTTTTGGGGACATATCGGCCGCCCTCGTGCCGTTTCTGGGGGAAAAGGGAAAGACGTGAATACGCGAAAAACCCATTTCGCGGCAAAACAAAAGACTCTCTTCATGTTCCTCTGCAGTCTCTGCCGGAAATGCGACAATTATATCGGTCGTTACAGCATAATTATTAAAATAGCGGCGGAGCTGTGACAGAACCGTGCGGTATGTCTGCGTGTCATATTTGCGGTTCATGCGGGAAAGTACAGTATCTGATCCGCTCTGAAGGGAAATGTGAAAATGAGGACAGAGCTTATGCAAGAGGGACAGGTTCCGGATGAAATCTTCCGTCATTGAGTTCGGTTCAAGGGAACCCAGACGAATTCTATGGATGGAAGGTATTTTATCAAGATCATAGAGCAGCCTCTCAAGAGCCTCAATTCCCTCACCTTTATCTTTTCCGTAAGAGCAGATATGAATTCCAGTCAGGACGATTTCATAAAATCCACGTTCCCCGAGCGCCTCTGCTTCCCTGATAATGTCCGCCGCATCCCGGCTGACAACACGCCCCCTGGCAAAAGGAATAATACAGTAGCTGCAAAAACTGTCGCAGCCGTCTTCTATTTTTATGTAGGCCCGGGTATCCTCCTGTGACAGCACCGGTCCAAATTCCTGATACTTATTTTCTGTTGGTGGCTCAGCACACTTCACGGCAGGTACCATATTCATTTTTTCCATTACCATATCAACTACAGACAGCCTGTTACTGGTGCCGACGGAAATATCCGCCTCCGAAGCACTTTTCAGAAGTTCAATCTGGCATCCCATCGCAACAATCACTGCACCGGGATTGTTGCGCCTTGCCCGGCGGATCATCTGACGTGATTTACGGTCGGCTTCGGCTGTAACTGTACAGGTGTTAATTACATATACATCCACCGGTTCTTCCCCGGTCAGAACCGTGAATCCATGCACTTCAAAAGACTGCCTGACGGCATCCGTCTCATACCGGTTCACCTTACATCCCAGCGTCTGGAATGAAACCGAAAATGACTTTGCGGCAGGGCATAAAGTATTATCGTTTGGGCTATTATTAAATTCCGGCAAATTCTTTCTCCTGCTCCCGTATTTTGCCCCATGTCAGATTGACATGGCATGCGCCTGTGATAAACTTATATTTCATAGGACACAAATCCCATGTTGTATAAAATAAATGTTTTTGGTTGTTGGAGGTGCTTTTTATGATTCGTTTTACTGTGCAATTCAAATCTATCACAGATGTCAAAGATTTTGTTCACACGGTAAACTCATTCCCATATGATGTTGATCTTTCATCCGGTCGATATGTGGTAGATGCCAAGTCAATCATGGGAATATTCAGTCTTGAGCTGCAGCGTCCGATCAACATCGAGATACATTCCGACCACTGTGAAGACCTGGTCAAAGAGCTTGAGCCATATCGTTTTCAGGAATGACCATCTTATCAGTGCTGCTATCTTTTTGCCTGCTATTTCGCTTTTTTTTGAGTGTGCGAATTTTTTGAATTTCCCCGTGATGCCGCCCCGGGTTTTCCATCTCCTCTCCTGATGTCCTTACCGGCATCTTTTTTTATAGCTTTTCCTTCTTTGGGCCTACGTCTTCCGCCGTCTAAAGGATCCTCCAGGACAAAGTCAACCCTGCGGAGGATTGTATCGACATTCGCTACCTTCACCTGTATTTTCTCGCCGATCCTGTACACTTTTCCGGATGTTTTTCCATGGGCTTCCAGTTTGCGTTCATCAAATTCAAAATAGTCGTTCATCGTACGGAAAGGGATCAGTCCTTCAACCGTACTTTCAAGCTGAACGAAAATACCTCCCCGGAAAATACTGGAAATAATCCCGTCAAATGTTGACCCAATATGTTCAAGCATATATTCAGCTACTTTCTGGCTGACGGTTGCCCGTTCCGCATCCATGGAGTTGCGTTCCATGACGGAACTGTGTTCGCTGACATCAGCGACCTGCGCAGCAAAATATCTCTCTTTACCCTCGCTGTGAAGATAGCTTTTGATGATCCTGTGAATGTAAAGATCCGGATATCTTCGAATCGGAGAAGTAAAATGGCAGTATCCGTCCGATGCCAGACCGAAATGGCCCAGATTTTCTTCGGAATATCTGGCTTTGGCAAGGGACCTCAGAAGAATCTGTGAAAGGGCGGGTGTAAACGATTCCCCTTTAATTTGATTCATCAGGCTGGACAGTGCAAATGAGGTAGGTTTCCCTTTGATTGTCGTCTTCGCACCGAAAAGTCTTGCTACATGAAGGAATTCAGCTATTTTGAGCGGATCCGGGTCCTCGTGCACACGGTAAACAAATGGATATTTCATTGTAAAAAACCGCGTGGCAACAAATTCGTTGCAGAGGATCATGAACTCCTCGATCATCCCGTTTGTATAGCTTATAGGGTATGCATATATCGAAAGCGGTTTTCCTTCTTCGTCCAGGTCAACATGTGTCTCAGGGAAGGTGAAATCAAGGGCTCCCCGTTTTTCGCGTTTGGCAGACAGAATATCTGTCAGTTCTTTCATTGTCTCGAACATGGGAACAAAATCAGCATACCGCTCCAGGTATTTCTGTTCGAACAGCACGCCGTATACTTCCTTGTATGAGGTTCTGGCATCGCTTGTAATGACGCTCTCATACAAATCGCCTTCTATGACTTCACCCCGGTAATTAACCGTCATCGATGCGGTAAGGGCAAATCTGGATGTATTGGGGTTCAAACTGCAGAGTCCGTTCGAAAGCCGCGGAGGAAGCATCGGAATGACGCGGTCGACAAGATATACACTGGTACCCCGGAGACGGGCTTCATCATCAAGGGCTGTACCTTCCCTTACATAATTGGAGACGTCTGCAATATGGACATAGAGCTTGTACCCTATCCCCGGGAGCTTCTCAATGGAGATCGCATCATCGAGATCCTTGGCATCTTCACCGTCCATCGTAATCGTACGGATAGCACGCAGATCCTTACGTCCGGCGAGGATTGCGCCGGTTATTTCTTCCTCAGTCGGGGAAACGGGAAATGCATCCGCCTCTGCCTGTACATTATCCGGGAAAACAGTCGAGAGCCCATATTGCCGGACAATGGAAAGAATGGCGACATCACTTCGTCCCGGATCTCCGAGAACCTCAATAATTCTTCCTTCATATGCACCGCCCGCTGCCTGCGGATTCTTAATCTCACAAACTACTTTCATTCCGAAAGGGGCACCGTTCAAGTCACGCTCATAAATCCTGATTTTACCGTACTGTGAACTGTCATACCCGGCATCAGGCTCTACATATCCATCAAATCCTGACTCGCGCAGGATGCCCACGCATTGATTTTTAAGTGCCATCGGTCCGCGGGGAAGATTCTCGGAGACAGGGGCCGCATCAGCGCTGCGGCGGTCCTGAAGTGTGCGCCTCGGACGGCTATCAGATGAAGCCGTGTGGCTTGAGCCACGTGATTTATTAAAACTGCCTGAATTTTTGCTTTTACCGTAGCTGGACGTTTTCGTATTTCTTTTTTTCATGATAAAGCCTCCTGATCCTGATTTATGTGTGTAAACAACAGGAATCCACTACCATTATAACAATAGACACAATGTGTGAACGCAAAAAATACCGGCCTGATGTTTTCAGGCCGGTATACAAAATCTCACAAGCCAATAATCCGGGAATCAATATCCGTGAGCAAGCATCAGATATAGAATGACAGTAAGGATGGCAAAAAGTATCGCCAGGGCTGATGTAATCTTCTTCAAGGTACTGTCTATGCTTCTGCCCTTCTCCTTGCCGAAGAAAGTATCGGCACCTCCGCCGATAACGCCCATGCCCTTGTCATGTCCTTCCTGGAGAATAACAAGAAAAACCAGTGCGACACAAATGAGAATATCAACAGATGCAATGACGATTGCTATTATAGCCATATTAAATGCCTCCATGTGCAAATACATATATTATCTCTTAAATCCGTTCAATTCTAACACACAGGCCAGCGCCTTGCAAGTCTTCCGGCTGCAAATGCCTTCTGCAATTTACTCCTGTTTCCGGAACAATTTTCTGTACTTAAGTGTCTTATAAATCTCGCTTGAAGAAAACGGCACAAGAGCCAGAAGCACGATTGGAATCCAGGCAAAAGCCGGTAATGCGATATTGTCGAAAACACTGTTTATTCCGGGAATATAGATGACAGCAATGAGCAGCAACCCGGAAAGTGAAACGGCCAGGTTCATCGACTTATTGGAAAAAATACCCAGTTTGAACACGTTCACGTGCTCCGACCTTGCACTGTACGCCCGGAAGAGCTCTGCAAGGATCAGTGTGGCAAACGCCATGGTCCTTGCACCTGCCAATGTTGCATCAGCACTTCCGGCATTTACAAAGAATACTTTAAGTCCCAGAAGGAACGAGATGAATACGGCGGTAAAAATCGCCAGACTCTGGACAAGAATGTTCAGCTTCATCTTCCGGTTGATAATTGATTCCGACTTCTTCCTCGGCGGAAGCTTCATGATGTCAGGCTCACCCTTTTCACGGCCGAGGGCAAGGGCAGGAAAACTGTCGGTTACAAGGTTCAGCCAAAGCAGCTGAATAGCAGTCAGCGGTACGCCGATTCCCGGTATCAGGGATGCCGGTATTAATGAAATAATGAATATAATCAGAATTTCACCGACGTTGCATGATAAAAGGAATCCAACAAATTTGCGGATGTTGCTGTAAATAATACGGCCTTCTTCGATTGCATGCACAATTGTGGCAAAATTATCATCAGTCAGGATCATATCTGCAGAATTCTTGGCGACATCGGTACCTGTTATTCCCATTGCCACACCGATATCAGCTGTCTTCAGGGCCATTGCATCGTTGACGCCGTCCCCTGTCATCGAAGTAATGTGTCCGTTTTTCTGGAGGGCGGATACAATACGGACCTTGTGATCCGGTGACACACGTGCATAAACGGCTGTCTTCTCACATACGGAAACTAATTCCTCATCAGATAATTTTTCCAGTTCCGCTCCGGAAAGACTTTCAAATCCCTCCGTCATAAGCCCCAAATCCCGGGCAATGGCCACGGCTGTATCCTTATAGTCACCGGTAATCATAACGGCACGGATTCCTGCCTCTTTACATACGGCGATTGCATCCCTTGCTTCCTTACGCGCCGGATCGATCATGCCTGCGAGCCCTAAGAATACGAGATCTGATTCATGTGAGAAATCAACATTTGCCGCGTCAATTCCCGCCGACGGTTCGTGTGTCCTGTATGCAAATGCCAGGACACGCAGGGCCCGCGTGGCAAACGAATGGTTGGTCTCCAAAATTTCCGCCTTTTTCACATCTGTCAGCGGAACAACACCTTCCGGAGTGAAAACCGATATACACCGGTCCAGAATGATATCGGGCGCACCTTTTGTAAAGGAAATAATCTTGTCCGCTTCGATATTCGGATGGTAGGTCGTCATCATCTTACGATCTGAATCAAAGGGGAGTTCAGCCACGCGCGGGTAACTCGCATTTGTTGATTCGCGTGACAGCCCGGCTTTTTCTGCAAGTGCGACAAGCGATGCTTCCGTCGGGTCGCCGATGCAGCTGTATCTGCCGTCTTCTTTCTTAGTCGTAACAGCATCACTGCAGAGAACACCGGAAAGAAGAAGCCTTTCAAGTACACCTTCAATACTGGCCGTATCCCCGTTCGTCCGGGAAATGGACCCTTCAGGCGAATACCCGATTCCGGAAACATCATATATGCGCACGCCGTCATAAAGTGTAGTGACAGTCATTTCATTCTGGGTAAGCGTGCCTGTCTTGTCCGAGCAGATTACATCAACACAGCCAAGCGTTTCCACAGCCAGAAGCTTTCTGACGATTGCATTCCTGCCGGCCATACGCGTCATACCGATGGAAAGGACAATGGTAACAACTGCTGCAAGGCCTTCCGGTATGGCAGCAACAGCAAGGCTGATGGCCGTCATAAGCGCCTCGCTGAGCGGGGCGCCCTGTACAAATCTGTCAACTGCAAAAACGATTATGCAGACAACAATACAGATAATGCCGAGAATTTTGCCAAGGCTGTTCAGATTCTTCTGGAGGGGCGTTATTGATTCATCAATATTCTGGAGTTTTTTAGCAATACTGCCAAGTTCCGACTTCTCACCGGTTCCAACAACAACACCTCTTGCACGCCCGTATGTAATTGCCGTTCCCATGAACAGCATATTTTCACGGTCACCCAGGCCGCTGTCAGCGGGCAGGACAGCATCTGCATTTTTCTCAACCGGTACAGATTCGCCAGTAAGCGATGCTTCTTCCACTTTCAGGGAACTCTGTGAAACAAGCCTGATATCTGCTGCAACAAGGTCGCCTGCATCAAGAGTCACGATATCCCCGGGGACAATCTGTTCCGACGGAAGCATTTTCTGCACACCGTCCCGGATAACCTTCGTCTGCGGTGAGCTCATCCTCTTCAACGCTGCAATGGCCTGGTCGGCTTTGCCTTCCTGATAAACACCAAGAACTGCATTGATAATAACGATTGCCAGGATGACAAAAACGTCGACCCAGCCGCCGAAACTTCCGCCTTTTAACTCTCCGACTGCCATAAATGCAGAAAGGGCCGCCGCCGCAAGCAATATAAGGACCATGACATCCTTGAATTGCTGGAGGAATCTCTTCCAGAGCGGAGTCTGTTTCTTTTCTCCAAGCGTATTCAGACCATACTCCAGCAGCCTCTTTTGAGCTTCTGCTGATGTCAGTCCCTTTTCGCTGTCCGAAGAAAGTTCTTCAAGAACCTCTTCTTTCGTCCGGGCATACGGTTTATCAATCATGTATTATTCCTCCTGCACATATCCGGATATTTTACCAATCACGATCCGGGAAGTGTATTATAAACCAAATCACGGTAAAAATGAACGCCCCGGATCAGAGAGTCAACATGTATGTTCTCATCAGCCGCATGAATACTGGATAATTGCTTTGCTGTAAGTACAAAAGGTGAAAAGCGGAAAACCTGGCTGCTGATCTTTGTAAAGTGCCGTGCATCAGAAGAGGCAAGCATAATATATGGTGCCGCTTTTGCATTCGGATAACATGAAGCTATCAGTTTTTCCATCCGTTTATAATAATCCGTACCCGTATCGGACACCGGTGACGGTTCGAAGCCCATGATACACTCGACTTCAATTCCATATGGCCCGGCCCGCTTTTCCAGCACTTTTTTGACGGAGGAAAGGGAATCGTTCAGTCCGATCCGCACATTTGCAATCATTTCAGCTTTTTCAGGAAGAACATTCGGTTTGTCCGAGCCGCTCATCTGGGTAAAGGCGCATGTGGTCGTAACCATGGCGCGTGCGTTCCCGCCCATTTTGGGAAGGGCCGCTTTAAGCAGAGGTGTAAAAAATCCGGCATGTGAAAAGATGAAGCGGAGCGGCCCATCCATTTCGGGTCCGACTTTTTTAAACAGGTCGAGAATCGGACCGGGCATTGAAACCGGAAATGGATATCGCTTCTCTATCCCGGCCGCAAAAGCCGACAGTCTTCCGATCGGGGTCTTTCTTGGAGGTGTGCTTGCATGACCGCCGGTAGAGCGGGCAGTGAAGCGAAAATTCGCAACCCCCTTCTCTGTAACTCCTATCATTGCACAGGGTTTTTTAAGTCCCGGCAGGACACCGCTGACGATTGCACCGCCTTCATCGAGAACAAACGCAGGATGAATCCCTTTGTCCTCCAGATATTTTACTATTTCGACTGCACCATTGCCGTATACCTCTTCATTATGGCCAAAAGACAGGTATACATCGACCTGCGGAACAAAATCCTCAGCAAGGAGACCCTCCGCCGCTTCGAGAACCGCGCAGACGTTCGCCTTACAGTCCAGTGCACCGCGGCCCCAGACACGGCCGTCCAGAAGACCGTGCTGCCCCTTTTGGAGTTCGCCGGAGAAGGGCTTGTGTGTCCAGTCGGAATTACCTTCGCCTACCGTATCCATATGGCCCATCAGGACAATGGAGTCGGAAGGGTTCGGTGACCTGCCTTTCCAGAAATACAGAAGGCTCGCCCCCGCAATGATCTTTTTTTCAAGCTTTTTGTGAACCTGCGGATAGAGTTTTTCAAGAAGGGAATGAAAAATCAGAATTTCCGGAATATGGGAGTCGTCAGACCGGGATACAGTTCTGCATTGAATCATTTCAGAGAGATGGCGTGCTGGTATCTCTTTCTTATTCATACTTCGCTCCCTTTTTTGTTAAGCCAGTTTGTTTTTTTAAAGAGGAATCTGCCGGCAAGAATCGTGATTATCGCTGCAGACGGCACAAGTGAAAAAAGTGCACTGGAACGTATCACGCGGTTCATTGTCTTCTTATCCATCCCCCTTGCGAGCCCCTCGCGATAAGCATGAATCAGAAATCGAAGCGATATGATACAGATGAACAGAAAAATACCGATTCCAAGTATGTACATAAAAAGAGAATTTGCAGAGCCGGAAAAATCAGCAGCAAGAAAATATTGCATGACGTCACCCCCCGTTACAAAATAGACACTGCAATAATTATAACGCAAATGAGGATGAGATCTATTGGATTCATATTAAAAAAGAAAAAACCGCGATGCTGTTATGCAATCGCGGTATAATCTGGTGCCCAGAGTCGGAATCGAACCAACGACACGAGGATTTTCAGTCCTCTGCTCTACCGACTGAGCTATCTGGGCATACAGCAACCGGTCCTTTCGGACCGGTCGTAATGGCGACGCAGAAGGGGCTCGAACCCTCGACCTCCAGCGTGACAGGCTGGCATTCTAACCAACTGAACTACTGCGCCATAATGGTGGGAACAACAGGGCTCGAACCTGTGACCCTCTGCTTGTAAGGCAGATGCTCTCCCAGCTGAGCTATGCTCCCGAAACCGTTACTGGAGCGCTCACTTTGGAGCGCATAAAGGAGTATACTTGAAACACTTTGGCTTGTCAACATGAAATTTTCACCCTTCTATCAATTCATATAGTCCAAAAAGACAGCAGGCATTTTCTGTGGTAATCGCAGCCATTTTTTCCGGTGTCACACCTTTGAGTTCCGCCATTTTTTCAAGCACGTATTTTACGAAGGCCGGTTCATTCCTGGTGCCGCGGAAAGGCACCGGCGTCAGGTAGGGGGAATCCGTTTCAATCAGCAGACGGTTCATCGGAGCCTTTGTTATGACAAACGGCGCCCTTTTGCTGTTTTTGAAAGTTATCGGACCGTCAAAACCCAGATAGAAGCCGTAGGAAAAGAGTTTTTCCGCAACTTCTTCACTTCCGGAAAAACAATGGCAGACACCGGGAACCGAACGCAGGCGGCCGGCCTTATGATATTCGTCAAGTATAATCAGTGTATCCATCACGGCATCCCGCTCATGAAGGACGATCGGGATATCCATCTCAAAGGCAAGATCCAGTTGGCGGCGAAATACAGTCCTCTGCATTTCCCTTGGCGAAAAATCGTAAAAGTAATCAAGCCCGATCTCACCGAGTGCAACAATGCGGTGCTTTATGCGCTCCTCAAGCCATCCGTGCAGCTGCCTGTGCGTCTCATCCGTATAATTGGAGGCTTCATGGGGATGGACACCGATTGTGCACCAGAGAGCTAGTTCCGTGGTATTTTTTTCGGCAACAATGCGTAGGGATTCAATACAATCCTGGTAGGAAGCACTGGCAAGAATCATCCGGGTGAGACCCGCTTCCCTGGCACGGAGCAGAACCTCATCCAGATCATCCGAATACCGTTCATCATTCAAATGGACATGAGTATCAATGAGTTCCATTACGAAACACCTGCTCCCGGATTACACTCCCCGTCCACAGTGATCAGCCGGTAACCCTGGGGAGTTTCGGCGGAAAGAAGCATGCCGCAGGACTCAATCCCCCGAATTTTTCTCGGTGCAAGATTGGCAATCATGATAACCTGTTTCCCGACAAGGTCAGCCGGATCATAACATTCGGCAATTCCTGACAGGACCTGCCTGCCGCCCATTCCGTCATCAAGCTGGAAGCAAAGCAGCTTATCCGATTTTTTAACCTTTTCACAGGAAATGACTCTGACTACCTTCAGGTCAAGCCTGGCGAAATCATCAATTGTGACTTCCGGCTTGCTCAAAACCACCGGCTGCGCGGCAGGTGCATGCTGCTTCCCGCTGTCAAGAACAGCGTTGAGCGCTTCAATTTCTTTATCCAGGTCGATTCTCGGAAACAGGACGTCCCCCTTGCTGACGGTCACATCTGCTGCGAGAACGCCCCTCTTATCCGCCAGACTCCATAAAATGTCCTCTTCCCTTGCCCCGATCTGCCTGAGGATCTCCGGCGTTGTGAAAGGCATGACAGGGCTAAGGAGGGTTGTTGTGATACGAATGGTATCAAGCAGGTTATAAAGAACCGTCGCAAGTCTTATTTTCCGCGCGGGATCCTTGGCAAGAACCCAGGGAGCTGTCTCATCGATATATTTATTGGCTCTTGAAATCACCTTGAATATTTCAGCGAGGGCCACGGAGAAATGAAAATTCTCAAAGTTTTCTTCGACTGTAGATTTCAGGGCAACAGCCATGGAAAGCAGCTCCTCATCAACCGCACCTGTTTCCCTGTCTGCCGGAAGCGTACCGTCAAAATACCTGATGACCATGGCAACAGTCCTCGAGACGAGATTGCCCAGGTCATTGGCCAGGTCACTGTTAATCCTCTGTATCATCATCTCATTTGAAAATGCACAATCAGATCCAAAAGACATCTCGCGCAGCAGGTCATAGCGAAGTGCGTCAACGCCGTATCTGTCAGCGAGTATGTATGGATCAATAACATTGCCCGTGGATTTGCCCATTTTTGCACCATTGAACGTAATCCAACCATGCCCGTAAATCTTTTTGGGCAGAGGAAGATCGAGGGCCATCATCATCGCAGGCCAGATAATCGAGTGGAAACGCACGATCTCTTTTGCCATCATATGAACATCCGCCGGCCAGTATTTGTCAAAATCGTCATATTTTTCATTCATATACCCAAGTGCAGTAATATAATTGGAGAGCGCATCGATCCAGACATAGACTACATGCTTGTCGTCGAATGTCACGGGAACCCCCCATTTAAAACTGGTCCGGGATACACAAAGGTCTTCAAGGCCCGGCTTAATAAAATTATTCACCATCTCGTTGACTCTCGAAGCCGGTTCCAAAAAGGACCTGTCCGCATCGGTCAGAAGTGCTTCAAGCCGGTCGGAAAACAAAGAGAGCTTGAAAAAATAAGCCTCTTCCCTGGCATCGACAACCTCACGTCCGCACTCGGGGCATTTGCCGTCAACCAGCTGCCCCTCCGTCCAGAAAGATTCATCCGGTGTGCAGTATTTTCCGACATATTCACCTTTATATATGAAACCTCTGTCGAAAAGTTCCTTGAATATTTTCTGGACGGATTCCACATGGTAATCATCCGTCGTACGGATAAACCTGTCATATGTTATTCCCAGGCGCTTCCAGAGTTTGACAAAATCCGCAACAATGCCATCGACATATTCCTGAGGCGACACGCCCTGTTCCTGGGCTTTCTTTTCAATCTTCTGACCGTGCTCGTCAGTTCCTGTCAGGAACATCACGTCAAACCCCTGCATTCGCTTATAACGGGCAAGGCAGTCACAGGCCAGAGTAGTATAACAGTGCCCGATATGAGGATTGCCTGAAGGATAATAGATTGGAGTGGTGATGTAAAACGGCTTTTTCTCGGTCATGTAAAGGCCCCCCTTGATAATCTGCATATCTACTGATTATAGCTAAAAGGGATCTCATTTACAAACAAAAAACACTGCCGGTCAGATTCCTTTCATTGATTTGCTAAAATACCTTGTCTCAAAATCCGATGAAGAAACCGGTCTTCCAAAAAAGAATCCCTGGAAAACATCAGCGTGCAATGCCCTGACAGTATCTGCCTGTTCGAAGGTCTCAATACCCTCAATGCAGACATTTCGCGGAATACTATGTGCAAGAAAGATCATTGCTGAAATAAATGAATGGTTATAACGGTCCTTTTTAATATTTTCAAGAAATGAGCGGTCGATTTTGATTTCATCAACGGGAAGTTCCCTTAAATAATTTAAAGAAGAGTAGCCTGTCCCGAAATCGTCCAGTGAAATCCTGATACCGGCCTTCCTGAGACGGATCAGATTCTGCCTGCAGGAGGATATGCTCCGCATCAGGGATGTTTCCGTAATTTCCAGAATCAGGTTCCTGGGATTCAGGGAATATTGTGAAAGCAGCGTAATTACACTTAGTGAATAATTGGGCCGCATGAGATCTTCTGCTGTTATGTTAATATGCAGCAGGAATTCCGGGTGCGCACCCGCCTTTATCCACTCGCTGCATTGCCGGATTCCTTCCTCAAGAACCCATGCCCCGACGCCGACCATATGTCCGGTTGCCTCCAAAGCTGCGATAACCCTCTCCGGGCAGATAATGTCTTTACTTGGTGATATCCAGCGCAGAAGGGCTTCCGCACCGATAAGACGTTCCCCGTCTGCATTTACAATCGGCTGATAATAGAGAAGAAAATTCTCCTGTGTGTTTCTGACGGAGTTGGTCAGTTGGGATTCAAAATCCAGTTTATCCGTCAGTTCCTTTTTATCGGATGAAACGAAAATGGAATAGCGTTTTACTTTGTCTTTTTTGACCTTATTGAGCGTTATTTCGGCATTTATCAGCAGTTCATCCGCCGAACATCCGCAGGACGGAAAAATAGCGGCACTCATTGCAAAGGCGACATATATATTTTCCCTGCTGACGAGAATCGGTTTTGCTGTCTCCTCCTGCAGAAAAGACATGAAGTTATCTGCCTGGACGCGTGTTGCATTTGGCCAGAGGATACAGAAATGATCAATGTTAATGTGGTAGAGGCTTCCTTTGCACGGGAGTCTTTCGGTAATCATATCGGATATGCCCCTTAAAATCTCATCCCCAGTGGCTCTTCCGAAACGGTCATTATATGTGTGGAATTCTTTGATATCAATTAACACGATTGCAGCCGATGGAATGTTCCTGTCGCAAATCACTTTCTCAAGGTCGAAAACAAGTTTCTTACGGACAGGAAGATCCGTGACTTCGTGCCTGCCGGCCGACTTCCCCAGCAACTCTTTAAACTGGTTCATGTCACTAAGATTTACCAAAGTACCGACTATCATTTTTGTCTGATGGGTCGAGTCAAAAAACGACTTGCCTCTGCTGGCAATCCAGACCTCCTGCCCATCGGTCCGGCGGATCCGGAATTCAACGGAAAATCGGTTTGTTTTCCCTGCAAGGATCTGCGATATCGGTTCCAGGAAACGGTCTTGATCTTCAGGAAGAATAACTCTGGAAATTCTCCCTGCAATGTTCCCTTTGAATTCAAGTTTTGCATCAGGGAGAATTTGAAGGAGGTTTTCGGAAAAATTTATTTGTTTTTTCTCCACATTGACAACAAATACTACAGATGCAGAACTTTCGATGATGTTTTCCTGCAGGGATGCAGTCTGTGTCTTGTCAAAAACCGCTCCCCATATGCAGTCTTTATCCCCATCCTGAACATACTGCATATGAACCTGAAGCCATAGTAATCCGTTGTTCAAGGTGCTGAGCGAATGCTGGAAAGATACGGTGCGTGCAGTCCCGGCGACTGCGGCAGAAAAGTAATCATCATATTGCTGAGCCGTTTCTGCACGATCCTGTTCAGGGATGCAAAGCAAAAAATCCGAAAGAGGAATACTGTCCCCGGCAGTAATGCCGACTGCATCCGTCAGCCCCCGTGAAAAATAAAAGCGCTGTTGGTTATAGTCCGCAAAAAATGTACAGAAACACATATCATCCATGATCGGCGCCAGTTTGACAACATTCACAGCGTCAGGAATACACATATTCCCAGTGCAAGTTGTCCGTCCCCCCCAGACCTCAAGCTCATCCTTCATAACTCCATTCATTGATACACCCCATTATGGATATTAATGAATTTATTGTAACATTTCTATAACGAAAGTGTAGATAGATTTACGAGATTCACCCCATTCAATTGCTAACAATTGTGAAATCTCCTTCGTTGAATAATTACCCTCAATAAGCTGTTTTACACGTGCTTCGCGCTCCTCTCCTGTAAGGACTTTCACTTCCTCTTTGAGAGGCGGTTCGCCGCCTGCAATAACCAGTACGAACTCTCCTCTCGGAGTTGTTTTCTGAAAATATACGCCTGCTTCGGAAACTGTCATCCGCAGTACTTCTTCATATTTCTTGGTCAGCTCCCTGCATATGGCTGTATCACGCGCTCCCAGGCCCAGGGAGGTCAAATCTTCCAAAGTGCGAAGAATACGATGCGGTGCCTCATAAAGAATGAATGTGTGCCTGTGAAGTGTCAGTTCCTGAAGCCTCTTTTTTCTGTCTTTTCCATCAGACGGCAAGAACCCTTCAAAGAAAAATCTCTTCGAATCCAATCCTGAAAGTGCAAGTGCAGATATCGCCGCAACCGGCCCGGGAACGACTTGAATATCAAGGTTTTTTTGAGCGCATTCCCTGACAAGTTCCTCTCCGGGATCTGAAATACACGGCATTCCTGCATCCGAAACAAGAGCTAGATTTTGTCCGGCCTCCAGCATAGAAATCAGAACCGGACTTTTTTGTGTACGATTATGTTCATGATAACTTATTAATTTCTTTTTTATGTCAAATTTTGAAAGGAGAAGTCCGGTGCGCCTTGTATCCTCACAAGCTATTGCATCAACTGAATTAAGCACCTCTATTGCTCTGGGGGAAAGATCCGACAGATTCCCGATGGGAGTTCCTACAAGATACAGCATGCGTTAGTCTCCTTTATCAAAATATATGGAATGAAGTTCATCAGAGTAGCTGTGTTCATTTTTATACAGGATCAGCGGCGGCAGCACTTGGAATCCTCCTGCTTTCCCATGTTTTTGACCGCACAGCAAAAATAGGGTAGCCGGTTTTTCGGGCCTGACATGTACAAACCGTATCCGGCTCGGCTGCAGCTGGTTATCTGCCATATGGCGAAGTACTTCCGGAAGCCTTGAGGTTCTTTGCACGAGAATAATTTTCCCCTGAGGGAGAAGCAGCCAGTCGGCCGCCCTGAAAAAATCTTCCAGTGTACCGTTAACCTCGAAACGCGCTTCCAAAAGATCCGAACTGTCTGCTTCTTTGGCGGTAACCGGTCCCCTCCCCTGTGCATGATAGGGCGGATTAAAGAAGACAAGATCATACGAAGCCCTTTTAATCTCCTCAGGTCCACCGGAGAACAGATCCCTGATGTCACAGCAGAATGATCGAAGCCGACCCTCTAAATGATTAAGCGAGATGTTTTTCTCAAAGACACCGGCGGCCTCACACTGCACCTCCATTCCGTCGACGGCAATATCCTGTCTTCTGGCCGCCAGGAGAATACTTGCCGCTCCGCAGTTTGTCCCAAGTTCTGCCGCTTTGAGTATTCTTCTTTTCCTTGGGGCGTTCTGTGCAGCAAAGAAACTAAGAAGCACCGTATCTTCACCATATCGAAAGCCGTTTTTCTTTTGAATCAGGCAAAAGCCGCTGCGCCCAAGATCTTCCATAGTCTCTGTATTATCAAACTCTTCTGTGTCTGAAATCATATCAGGTACCCTTTCGTGCATTTGAAAAAGCACATCCGGCACATTCATTTGCGGCTGCTTCAAATAATGGTCAAGACAATATGCTGAAAAAGTGCCCTCTGAGAAATCAATCACTCAGAGGGCACTCTCATGCGTTGATAAACTGAAAATCAGTAATCAGCCTGCAGAAATAGCACTTACCGGACATGAGGCTTCACATGCGCCACAATCCAGGCATGTTGCTGCATCAATTACATACTGAGTCTCACCTTGGCTGATAGCACTTACGGGGCATTCGCCTTCACAGGTACCACAGGAAATACATGCATCTGAAATTACATATGCCATAAAAGACACCTCCTATATTCTGTTTCTTCTATTTTATCATTCACGCAGTTGTCGCGCAATAATTCATGGCTTTTTATTCTTTATTCATCAAAATCGATGATCTCTTCTTCAATAATGACGCTTTGTTCCTGCATTTGACTGCATTTTCCTTTGCCGTGTCCCTCACAGCCTCCTTTTGCACAAGGAGTCTGTGGTTTTTTGGGTTTGTGTGAGAGAACCTCTGATTCTGTCGCAAAAACGGTAACCAGGTCTGCCTCGTCATCTTCATCAAGACGCACAGTGATTTTTTCGCGCAGAAGATCGACCGTCACAACGGTTCCTTTACCTTGCGGAATCATTACAACATCACCCTGTTTGGGGAGCCGTGCATGCGCATCTTCATATGCTTCCTGTTCATATTTCAGACAGCACATAAGGCGTCCGCAGGCACCGGATATTTTGGTGGGGTTCATAGAGAGGCCCTGCTCCTTAGCCATTTTAATGGAAACAGGTACAAAATCATTAAGAAAAGAGCAGCAGCAGAGTTCACGGCCGCAAAGCCCCAGTCCGCCGATCATTCTTGCCTGGTCGCGTACACCGATCTGCCGGAGCTCAATACGCGTACGGAATACCGCTGCAAGGTCTTTGACAAGTTCCCTGAAATCGACACGTCCGTCCGCGGTAAAATAAAAAACCAGTTTTTTTCCGTCAAAGCTGTATTCGGCATCTACCAGGTTCATCTTCAGCGCGCGGGTCTCAACCTTCTCCTTGCAGAGAGTAAATGCCTCCTTTTCCCGGCGCTTCTTTTCTTCATACCTCTGATTATCTTCTTCATCCGCATAGCGGATAATCGGCCGCAGAGGCTCAACAATCTGCTGTATCGGCAGATCCAGCGCCTCTTCAGCAATATGACCTAAGTCAAGACCCTGGCTGGTTTCGACGATTACCGCATCCCCAAGGTGGAGATGAAAATCGACCGGGTCAAAATGATAGATTTTTCCGGCATCATGAAACCGGACGGATACTACTTTTGGCATTTGTAAACTCCTTCTGGATAGATAAAAGCATCTGGCATACAGTGCTCTCAAAGCTGCAATTCGAAGAAAGGGCTTGTGCTGCATGAGTTGCGGCATGAGATGCGCTTTCGATATTCTGCACATTCAGTTGATTTCGGGAAAGGATATGAATCATCTTATCTCTTTTATCCTCATTCAGCAAGGAACAGCCCCCGGGCATGCGGAGTAAAAGCGCCATGTCCCGAAAAACAAGCTGCAAAATCAGAAGGATTTCCGGAACATGGTCCTTGTTTGTATCAAAAAATGAATATCCTGTTGTCAGAACATCCGATTTCCCGCATAAAGCAAAGGAAAACAGAAGGTCGACCGCATCCTCCCTCAAACTCGAAAACCATTGGCTCTGTGCGAGCGACAAAGCCTGTCCGGGGATTCCGTTTGAGTACCGGGCATAGAACAATGCTTCACTCTCATCAAGTTTCGTTTTCTGATGGAGTATGATCAGAATTTCTTTTTCGGAATTCGGAGGCATCGAAATCATTACAGCCCTCGACACGATAGTCTTTAAAAGCTTACCGGCATCGGCAACCGTCAAAATGAAAACAACCGAAGGCGGCGGTTCCTCCAAAGTCTTCAGAAGGGCGTTCTGTCCCTCTTCATTCAGTCCGTCCCCATCTATCAAATAGACTTTTCTGGAGGAAATCTGAGGATAAATATTCACATCAGCACCGATCCTTGACCGGACATCTGCGACACGGATCGTTTTTTCTCCGGAACCCAGCGAAAGTTCGCGAAAATCAGGATGAGTTCCCTCATCAAAATACCGGCAGCAGGGGCAGATCCCGCAGGCTCCGTCCTTTGTGGGGTTCGAACACAGAAGGCCTTTTCCGACTTCCCTGGCCAGCATCGTTTTTCCGATGCCGGAAGGTCCCGTCAAAACATAAGCATGCCCCGGTTCGCCGGAAAACAGCGTGCCGAGGCGCTCCTTGGCATATGCCTGACCAATAATGGACGACAATGCCATATCTTACATCTTCTCGAATTGTTCAACGTTCAGAACAAAAACAGTTGCTCCGCCGACCATGACCTCGACCGGGTAAGGAATATAAGCTCCTCCCATGGCGGACGGCGTCACATTCGTATTAATAGCTGACTGCCTGCTTGAAGAATACTTGCGGATCAGCCCCATTACATCCTCGATCTGTTCATCTTCGACAACAATCATCAGAGTCGTATTCCCCGAGCGGAGGAACCCGCCGGAAGAATTCAGCTTAGTAACACGATATCCTGATTTGTTGAGCTCTGCCATTAACCGGGGACTGTCCTCATCGTGAACAATAGCAAAAACGAGTTTCATGTGTAAACTACCTCCCAAAACTTGCGATCAATATATTCTGCCAGCACCGTGGCCGGTGACATTGCATCCAATTTAATGATTCGTGCGTGTTTACCGGCTAACTCCAGATAACCTGCACGGACTTTCTCCATAAAACCCAGTCCTTCAATTTCAAGCCTGTCATGCGAACCCTCCCGGATATTCATCCGCTCCCACGCGGCCTGTGCCGGCAGGTCCAAAAGAAAAGTCAGATCCGGCTCAAGTCCTCCAGTGGCAAATCGATTCAATGAATCAATTGATTCTAGCGGGAGTCCCCTGGCATATCCCTGATATGCTACAGACGAATCATAGAATCGATCACAAATCACAACATTCCCTGCACGCAGGGCAGGCCTGATAACCTCATTAACGATTTGTGCCCTTGCCGCTTCATAAAGCAGCACTTCCGTTTCGGACGACATAACAAAATTGGCTTTGTCCAACAAAATGGAACGGATCTTCTCGCCTATCGGAGTTGCGCCCGGTTCCCGGATCACAATAACTTTCGTCCCCTTCTCTTCCAGGGAGTCCTTAAGTGCAGTTACCTGAGTAGATTTCCCACACCCATCAATTCCTTCAAATGTAACAAGTATACCTTTGTCCATTCGCACTGTTTGGTAACTCCTTATTCATTATATCGCAGATTATGTGTGTTTTGTACAGGTCTTCTTTGCATTATAGCGCAACAATCTCATCTTCTCCACCAGAGATTTACTCCAGGAGGACATCTATCATGCCGTTATTAACTCCCCGGACGTTCATTCCGACGTCCATCAGTCTTTGAAGGACATGTATGTGTGTCCATGATATCTTTTCACCGGGCCAAAAAACAGCAATACCGGGCGGGTATGGAGCAATAACCGACGCGCATATCCTGCCTTCGGATTCCTGGAAAGGAATGGATATCTTGTCTTTTCCGCCGAAAACAGCCGAATGCGGCGTCATGGCTCTTTGCGGGATACAGGTCAGTAGATTTCCCCAAAGCCGGTCCGTTTCCACAGCATCCTGTGAAGCAGGCCGTAGAATCGGGGGCAAGCCGCATGCATCCTGATCAGAAGTGTCCATATAAGGATCCAAAGTTCGTAATAAACCATTTTGACTGACAAAATCCGAGACTGCGTCATATAGAATATCAAAATCCCGGCTATCCTGCCAGGGCGATATGATCAGGACAAGGCGGAGAAGATCCGCAAACTCAACCTGTATTCCTCTGTTTTCAAGAGATGCTGCCAGATCCGGGGCGAACACACGGCCGGGATCCGTTAGCAGCACCAAATGCATGGGGTCGGATTGTCCGGCACCCCCGCATATTACATTTGCTGCACCGGGTAACAGGCCGATACGGGACGAAAAGCCGCGGATATCCTTTATTCTGGATGCAAGCGCCTGTCGGCCGAACTGATCCATCCAGGAAAGTGCATATTCGGAGGAAGCTGCAATGACAAAAGACGGACTGGATGTTTCAAAAAGCCGGAGCATCTCCCACACACGGGAAGAACACACCCTTTTATTATCAACAGCATTTTCAGATATATGAATCTGTGATGCCATGGTCAGGGCCGGAAGGGTTTTATGCAGGCTCTGAACACACATATCCGCACCGCTGCCCATAGCGTCCGCAGGAAAAAGATCTTTTGCGAATGCCATGTGTGATCCGTGTGCTTCGTCAACAAGAAGCCTGCAGCCATGTTCGTGTGCAAGCTTAACAAGTTCAGATAAATCTGCACACTGTCCGTAATAGTCCGGGGAAACAAGCAGAATATCCGTAGCCTGCGGATAATCTGTCAGCGCATCGGACAGATTATCTGCTGTTGTCTGAGGATATGGATACAGCAGCAGGCTCTGCGGACCGGGAATCGCGGGTACCCTGGGCGGGCAGGGAATAAATGCATACCGGATATCCATAAGTGCAATTACATGAAGGACTGACATATGTACAGTTCTGGGTATCAGAAGAAAGGTATCCGGCGTCACGACTGAAGACAGCATCACATGTATGCCTGTTGTCGAGCCGGTTGTCACAAAAAGCGTTTCTTTACTCCCGTATATGCGGGAAGATTCCTGCATCGCAAGAAGCGCCGGTCCGCAAGGCCGGTGAAGATCATCCGAGGAAGATAATTCGGTAGTGTCGATCGAAATGATGGTTTCCTTATATTCTTTCGAAAAAAACCGCGCCCCCGCATGCCCGGGCATATGAAAGCCGGGATGTCCTGCTGTTAGCGCAGGCATATTCCACAAATGCAGTCGGGAAAAATCCGAAAAAGGTATCCCCTGCTCAGAAGCAGACATAAAAACCCATTACCTTTCTGTCAGTCAAGCTTGTAGGTATGGATGCTGGCAATTTCCAGCCAGATTTCTTTTTCGATTCTCTCATTCTCCCTGTGGATGTCTTCATGTGTTTCTTCCGTGCGGATATTTCTTCCCCAGGTGCGCGGTTCACGCGGGCGGTCAACACGCGGAGCCGGGTTAGTGACGTTCTTGCGGTTGGCATATGCCTGATTATCTGTCCGTTCATTACGAACAGTTGGTATCTGCTTTTCTGTAGTCTGTGCCGGCTTTTCATTAGCGTGGCCGGCATTCTGAGGAATACCTGCTGTAACAGCATGGGAGGCTGCCGGTCCAAAATCAGCGTTTGGCGCCTGATTCTGTCTCTGCGGACGATTGTTGCTTCGTCTTTGCTGATAAGGATCCTGACGTACGGACGGGTTCTGCTGCTTGCCTGTCTGGACACCTGCTGCCTGTGCGTTATGCTGTACGGATGCACCGGGAATATTCACCGATGGCCGTTGTGCATGATTAGCCGACTGCTCACCACCGATCTGCTGGGAAGGACGTCTTCTCCGGTTGTTTCTGTTACCGGAAGGATTTGTTCGTCTTCCACCCTGATCAAAGTGTCCGCCATTGCCGCTGATTTCAGAACCGGTGCGGGAAATGGGCTGGTTGGCATTTTCACTCATGCTGTTCCTCCTATTAGGTTTAACTATTTGCATATAAACGTACGTTACTATTATATCTGATTTTACGGGTGCTTCAACCAGCAATTATTCGGAACGGATCCAAAAAAGCGGACGGATGGGTCCGACCCGGCCGTTAAGGCCTTCCCATCCAGGATTTCGTGCAGGGGAATCTGAACAAAAGCCCTTTCCCTCATTCTCGGATGAGGCAGGGTTAGTTCATCTGTTTGCATGAACAGTTCATCGAAGGTCAGAATATCAACATCTATTGTCCGGGGACCAAAACGGATCGTTCTCTCCCGGAAAAGGATCTGCTCTATCGTCTGTGAATACAAAAGCAGCGCTATCGGGGAAAGGTCCGTTTCAATCTGACATACCAGATTCAGGTAATCATCCTGATTGATATATCCGACCGGATCTGTCTCATATACTGAGGATACTCTTTTCACGGTAATCGAAGGGTGTGAAGACAAGAGGGACAGCGCTTTTTTCAAATTCCCCAGTCTGTCTCCAAGATTACTGCCAAGTGACAAAAATGCAGTACTCATATCTGACTGCCAACCGCCTTTCCAAGAGATAAACGTTCACGGAAAATATGGATGCCCATAGCCTCAAAAACACCGTCAACTGGTGCATTTGGTTTTGATACAAGGACATCAGCTGCCTCAACCATCGAAAAACGATCAAAAACAGCCGATATAATATTTCCGGCCAGATGCTCAATCAAATTATATTTCCCGGACTCAACAACTGTCTTCACAACTTCGAATACTTCCCCGTAGTGCACCGTATCCGTAAGGACATCCGTATCCACCGACCGCAGATGTGTGAAGCAAAGAGTCAAATCCACAAGAAAAGTCTGGCCTTCCTGCTTTTCAAAATCGAAAACACCTGTATAACCATAAAAGGACATTCCTTTGAGGCATATCCGATCGGGATAATCCGAAATCAACTTCACCTCATAAACCTCCATAAATCATATGTTTGTTATGGCGTCTTTCATTTTCATGGCGCTTGCTATTTCTGCAACATCATGGACACGTACTACATTCGCGCCAAGGCAGGCTCCTACACAGCAGGCTGCAACCGTACCTATCAGACGCCGCTCAACCGGCTCGTCCAAGACAGCGCCAATGAACCGCTTTCTCGAAGGTCCGATTAATACCGGAAAGCCAAGATCCCGAAAAGAGGGCAATGCACGGATGAGTTCAAGGGACTCCTCCGGACTGACCCCGAATCCTATACCCGGGTCTATCATCATTTGATCATCAGACATACCGGCCTTCCGGGCAATCCGGATGCTTTCCGTAAGGTATTCCAGCGCATCCGATACAATATCCCCTGATTTGCGGACAAGTTCAGGATCAAAAGCATTAAACATCATGATAAGGCCTGCACCTGTCTGCGCGGCTACACGGGCTATTTCCGGATCTCTCCGGCACCCCCATATGTCATTTATGATGGAAGCACCGGCATCCACTGCAACCAATGCTACCGAAGATTTCCACGTATCAACGGATATGGGTACGTCAAGCGTTTGTTTCAATGCCCGGATGACAGGAAGTATTCTTTCTGTCTCCTCTTCCGTAGAGACCGGTGTGTGCCCCGGCCTGGTTGATTCACCCCCGACATCAATAATATGAGCTCCAGCTTCGACAAGATGCTTAGCATGGGCTACAGCGTCTGTAACGGAATAGTACTTCCCGCCGTCAGAAAATGAATCGGGTGTCACATTCAAAATCCCCATGACAAAGGTCTTATCATAAATTGGCAGAAGGTAGTCAGCCGCCCTGTAAAAAAAGCGTGTTTCCGGCGTATTCATACTTGTGCCTGAATCCATCCTGCTTACCACATCTAAGGCCTCCTTTTTCATCCGCGGGGTCAGTTATGCGGACGGTTGATCAGGGAGAGTGCCTCTGCCCTGGTTTTTGCATCTGACCGGCAGCCCCCGCGCATGGCTGACGTAACCGTTTTTGAACCCGGCTTTCGAATTCCTCTCATAGTCATGCAGAGGTGCTCGGCTTCGATGACTACACATACGGCCTGCGGGTTAACTGCTTCCTGAATCGTATCAGCAATTTCTGAAGTGAGCCGCTCCTGGAGCTGCGGTTTCCTGGATAAAGTATCGACGATGCGGGCAACCTTGGAAAGTCCGAGAATCCGGCCTTCCTTGGGAATATATACTACGTGGGCCGTCCCGAAAAACGGAAGGAGATGATGTTCACACATGGAATAGAAAGGAATGTCACCGATCAGAATCATCTCGTCATTTCCGGGTTCGTTAAATACTTTGATATCCTTGTGAATATCGCGGTGAAGACCCCAAAAGACTTCTGCATACATACGTGCTACCCTTGCTGGCGTCTCCTCCAGGCCCTCACGATCGGGATCCTCCCCGACGGCTAGGAGGATTTCCCTGACGGCCTTTTCGATGCGCGGCAGATCAATTTTTTTCAAGGTTTCTTCCGGAGCTTTACAATTATCTTCCTGGTTCAAATACTTTTCCTCCTTAAACGAGTTGGTATCCTATACCTCTTTATCCGAGACAAGCACCAACTGCCGGTACTGCATCGGGGTCATGCCCATATGTTTCCTGAACGCAACATTAAATCGCTGCGGGCTTGAAAAGCCGACCTGAAGCGCGACGCCGCTCACTTTTATGTCTCTTAGAGCCAGTAACTTGCACGCGTGGTTGACACGAACCTGCATTAGGAAACCCATCGGGCTGATTCCTATTTCATCACGGAAGGCCCTCGTAAAATAACCCTGGCTCAAAAAAACATAGGAAGCCGCGTCGGCAACGGAAATACCCCTGTCATGATTTTGAACGAGATAATCCCGGGCTATAAGGACAAGCTCCCTTGCCTTACCGTGTTTAACGCGCAGGCTCTCCTCCCACTCATCCCTCAAAGCACGGGAAAGAGTTACAAGCAGTTCCATAGCGAGAAACTGCATCATGAGGTCTTTTGCAAAAGCATCCTCCATGCTCTCTTTCATAATACGTTCCACAAGCGCCCCGATATCCTGACGGCTTTTGCCGGAGATAACCAGAAAAGGTGCGCCCGGCGCATCTTCCCCTTCATCTCCCCGTGCAAAATCCATAAAACTCTCAAGTGTTTCCGTCGAAATCCCCATAAGTGCGGCAGGAACAGACGGTCCTGTCTTACGGTTTTCCAGGCTCTGGCGTGCATTCTCGGATGGTGTCCTGATTGCCAGCTGTGCCTCTTTAATATCCTGTGAAAATCCGAAGTACAAAACTACCATATCCGCGTGTGCACTGAGTACCTTAATCGAATGGCTTACGTTTGGGCGGATAACCAGCGACGAACCCTTTTCAAGGAGTACGGACTTCCCGTTAATAAGGAACTCCGTTCTACCTGCGCGCAGGTACATCAGTTCATGTGAAGAGTGTTTGCTGGCCGTAGGTACCAGAGTGCTTTTTTCAAAATTATGCTCAATTCCCTCAAAAACAACCGGGATCGAGCCTGACGCCTCGAGGATACTTTTTTCAACAGCGGGAAGCAAATCTTCAAACATCCAAGTTCACCTTCCTAATACACAAATTGATTCAATCTGTATTCTATCATTTTTGTGCAGCTGCGGACAACTCTGCAAAGGTAAGGCCCTTTGTAACCCGCGTATTTTCAGGTAATAAACCGGATATTATCAATATAAACGGAACCCTTTTTCTGGGGATCCGAAATACTGATCACAAAAGTATCGATTTTCATCGGCTGAGAGTTTTCATAGATCATCTGCAGAGTCTGCCACATCAGTCCGGACTTAATAATCGATGTTCCCTTAAACCCGTTAATGGAGAGCTCTTTTGACTGCTGGTCCGGATTAAAAATATCAATGCTCACCCGTTTGAACGAAGACAGGTCGAGAGGTGCATATATCGATGCATATCGAAGGATAGGAGCAAATGAGAACTGGCCATTTTCGGGTATGTACTCAATGCGAAGGGATCCTGAACCCTCCGTTTTGTTCAATGATTCAAGGAAAATCTTACCATCGCCCCTGATTATTTCATAAACCGGCAGGAGTGCAAACTCGGATTTTGCATTTTCAAGGCCTGTGAAAGTCAATTGATCACAATTCGTAAACGTCAGATCCGGCGAATAGGTTGCTTCTGTTCTGTCGAAACGGAAAGGCAGGACCGGCAGGTCGGCACGGTTCCTGAATGTAGAACTGTGCGGTATCGGATAATACCCGTATGTGACCCCCTTGGGATCGGAAATATCATCATGCCAAACCATTACGCGGACACCATGAAGTATTTTTGCATGGGCGGGACGATAAACCTTATCTGCACCGCATATGGCAAATCCGCGGAGGATGGATTCGTTTTCGGCAAGTTTCAGGCCGTCGCTTGTATTGTCAAAAGAAATCATGACCTTGTTGCCGACAATCTCAACTCCGATGCACTCAGGGGATGACGTCGGCATTTTGGGGGTGAAATGAAGGCCCAAGGCAATAAACGATAATCGTCTGCCTATATAGAAAGTCATAGCCTTGTCGGGCAAAAGCATATCATGCTGGCTTAACACGCCGACCGGCATCGGTAATTTCCTGCGTATTGCAGAGATGGATTCATTGAAATGGACCAACCGGAAAGGAGCGGAAGAATCCATATATGCAGGATGAACCTGCAGAAGAATCAGAGAAGGAATATGCTGGCGGCTATGAATCCTGCGCGGTCCGAAAACGGCAGAAAGATCTGACAGCAATGCCCTTAACAGAGTCTCAAACTGCTCGGAAAACATACTGTCCTTCTCGTCAGGTGCAAAAAGAATACCGCGGATACTCATGTTTTTCAGCGGATACAGCTTATGATTGAAAAGTGCTGTCATGAGGCGCTCATCGGGTATTTCCGGCAGTGGTTCCACTTTTTTATCAGTGTGCATCTTAGGAATTTCAGACAAGAGTTTTTTATTGCCGACAGGGAGAACGGGAACAGCATTATGTTCCGGCTCATTTTTTTCAGTCGGCCTGTCAAGCAATATATCAAATGGATTCGCCTGAATCTCCTGATGTTTTTCGGGGATGGTTTCTTCCGGTGCCCCGGCCATATGGCGTTTCCAGTCGGATTCATCGAGAAAAATGCGTTTCCCCTTCAAAATCGCTGTCAGTTCAGGGTCAGACTCAAAAGTCCTTCGAGAAATCCAGCTGTAAATAGCTGAGCCTTCTAACGCGAGGTCAACAATACCTACAGGATAATGAAGCTGATCGGCCAGGTGATAAGCAAGTGAAAATCCTATTGAGGATACACCGGCGAGTGCACGTCCGTCACGGGCTGTAACCCATGAAGATTCTTCAAGAGTTGAAACCGGAGAATAGGAATACTTCTCGCCAGCTTTGATACCGGTTTTTGATGATACAAAAAAGCGGATAAGGTGCAGGGCGGAATCTTTCAGGGGTGTTCTCGGTGCTCCTGTTCTGGAAATCGGAACACAAAAAGGAACGGATCCCAGCATAAGCCAGACATCACCGCACCTTAAATCTTTAACTGCAACTGTTTCCCCCGCCGAGCTGAACAGAAGTGTATATGCATCCGTTGAAGGCTTATATGCCGGAAGTTCATATGCGAATTTACCTTCATCGTCTGACCGCGTTTCCCTGCTCAGGATAATTCCGTAGTCGGTATCGAGTTTAGACACCCGCCGTCCATCGGTCGGATCCTTTACTACTTCGAGCTTAATCGAAGAGTGAGGCTGTGCATATCCATTCAGCAAAAGCGGCACGCCCTGCTGGAAAATCATTCCTGTTGATAACCAAGCAGGTAGTTGGATTGTATTCATTGTCATCACAAATCCCTTTCTATCTACTCATTTTCTCGTATATTATACGCCAGCTAAGCAATGCGGTAAATTCATAACAGCCAAATTTCTTTAATTAATGTAAACATCTTGCTGTAAATTGCTTTTTATCGTCAAAATTGGCAGCATAGGTCAAAGTATTTTTTGTTCTGCGGGAATTTTTGCATATATCATATTGACCGTTAAAGCTGAATCTATATAATTGGTTATATTAATATCAAAAACAATGAAAAGTATTGAACAACAACCATAATAGGATTTAAAGTCCTATTGCTGCAGGAGGATTATTGTATGATAAGCAGGAATTCAGCCGATCAAGCGAACGTCACTACCATCGACAACCCCTCCCGAAAATTAGGTATAATTTTTAAGCAGGCGCGTCACAAACGAAGTCTTTCCCAGAATTCCCTGTCTGAAGCAGCAAATATTAACAATTCCTATTACTGTTCCGTTGAAAGAGGTACTGTCAATGTCACGGTCAAGAAATTTCTCTCCATTTGTTGGGGACTCGAAATCCGTCCGGAAGAAGTGATGCGCAGGCTTGCATGTTTTCAGGATGGAAAAGAAGAGTACGGGGATACTTAATACTGGTTACTTTTGTTCCATTATTCCATGTCCTGACATTTTGCTGCATTTTTGATAAAATCATATGCGTATTCCTGCATTCGAATATTTACCCGAATGCAGAATCGCTTTGAGGAGGAATCAAAGATGGATAACACAATCCAACAGAAGAATCGACAATCCTCTGAATATGAAGAGACCTGCCGGACTGGAATAGACGCAACAAATCCCTGATAAACTGACACAAAAAAGCGCCTCCGGAGTATTATTCTTCGGAGGCGCTTATCATGAATGCAAAGGCTGGTAATCAGTCTTCCGTACGTTTTTTTCTCTCGCGCGGCTTATCCGATGCATCGGCTTTCTTTTTGTCGCCGTATGTTCTCTTCTTTTCACTGACCGCTTTGGTATCTGAACGTTTTTTGTCGGCGTATGGCTTTGACTCACCGCTCTTCTTATCACTGTATGGTTTGGATTCAAAACTCTTCTTGTCACCGTACGTTCTTGTCTCCGAACGAGGCTGATCATCATTTTTCTTTTTACTGAAAGGCGTTCTTTCAGAACCGGCGGTTCCCTGTGAGTCATTCTTCAATTCGACATTTACAACCGTTCTTCCGATTCTTTCCTTGTTCGTTTTACTGACTACCTGCTCTGCTAACGCAACAGGAACATCAACAAAGGTATATTCATCGAAAATGGCTATTGCACCGATTTCCTTACCTGGGATTTCTCCGTTTGACGCAATAAACTGGACAATCTGATTCGGACGCATATGATCCTTGATCCCGACGTTCAGGAACAGGCGCTGCATTCCGGGCTCGGTGACCCTTCCGTGGTTCCTTGTATTAGGCATGGGAGTTCCGCCGTTCATCTCACGGTTTCTTCTCATTTTCGCCATTTCCTCGTAGGGAATCACTTCCTCTACCTGTTCACGCTGGGCAAGGGACTCTCCGCACATTTGCTTGAGAAGCGCTGCGGCTACATCAGCTGTTGTGAAGAATTTTTCATCTTCACCTGATACATTGAGACCCTCGGTATATTCCTCAATATAGTTGATATAGTATTCCAGGTCGCCTTTGGCAATGATTTCAGCCGTCCCGTCCAAAACACCGGTAATTCTGCTCTCCTGAACATTTACCAGCGAGGGAATGGCAGCCTTGGCGATCGTTGCATGCACGGCACGCTGAATATTTTTCAGATCGATGATCTCGCGTCCGACAACAAAGGTATATGCCTTTCCTGTTTTACCGGCACGGGCCGTACGGCCGACTCTGTGAATATAGTACTCATCATCGGAAGGCAGGTCATAATTGAAGACAACGTCAATATCGTCAACATCTATACCGCGCGCTGCAACATCCGTTGCAACGAGAAGATCAAGCTTTCCGGTACGGAACTGCTTCATAACGCGATCGCGGGAAGCCTGTTTGAGATCCCCGTGCAGAGCCTCAACAGAATATCCGCGGGTATTGAGTTTATCTGCTACTTCGTCAACACGTCTCTTTGTATTGCAGAAAACCAGCGCACGAGTCACATTTCCTGCATCGATAAGGCGGGACATAATCTCAATTTTGTTGGATTCCCTGACCTCAACATAAAACTGCTCAACAAGCGGAATGGTAAGTTCCTTTGAGGCAATTTTTACATGGATCGGATCCTTCAAATATTTGTTGGTAAGTTCAACAATAGCTCTTGGCATCGTTGCAGAAAACATTACCTTCTGAACACTGTCAGGGATCGTCTCAAGAATTGTATCAATGTCTTCTTTGAATCCCATATTGAGCATTTCGTCGGCTTCATCGAGAACGAGCTTTTCAAGATTCTCAAGACGGAGTGTCTTTCTTCTCATATGATCCATAACACGTCCGGGTGTTCCGACAATGATCTGCGGTTTACGCTTAAGTGCCATGATCTGACGGTCTATCGGCTGTCCGCCGTAGATTGCAACAATACGTACGCCCTCTTTGTATTTGGCAACATTATGCAGTTCTTCTGCAATCTGTATGGCCAGTTCCCTTGTAGGCGACAAAATAAGGGTCTGGATATGGTTGGAATTCGGATCTACGGAATCTATGACAGGAATACCGAATGCACATGTCTTGCCTGTTCCGGTCTGTGCCTGTCCGAGCAGGTCCCTGCTCTCCAGAATATGAGGAATGGTCTCAGCCTGAATCGGTGTTGCCTCTTCAAAGCCCATGTCGGTAAGTGCTCTTAGTATCTCCTCAGAGATAGGAAGGGCGGAAAATGAAAAATCGTCCATATTTTCTCCTTGATTATCAGAAGCGGCTTTTTGCCGTCTCAGTTCTGATTCTGTCCGTCCATCTGCGCAACAATCAACTCAATGCCCGCTTCACGAACTTTGCGAATCTGATCCGGCATAATACCGGAATCCGTTATTAAAACATCTACCTGCTCGCTTGAAATAAAAGACGAAGTCGAATCATTGCAAAGCTTGCTTGAATCAATCAAAGCAATCCTTCTCCGGCATTTCTCCGCAAAGCGGCGCTTGAGTTCGAGTTCATAGAAATTATTACCAGTAAGTCCCGCAGCAAGTGAAAAACCATTGCCGGAGACAAAATAACTGTCACCACTGATTTTTCTCAGCATATCCTCGCACAAAAGACCTTCAATAGCACCGGAATGGGAACGCAGCACGCCTCCAACCAAAACCGTTTTAAAATTACTATACCGTTGAATCTCCATGGCAGTATGAATGCCATTAGTCACTATTGTCAAGTTTTCCACATGATTTATATAAGGCAGCATATAAAAAACCGTAGAACTTGCATCAATAAAGATTGTTTCTCCATCTGAAACGAGTTTGGCAGCTTCCATGCCAATTGCCATTTTTTCTGCAACATGCATGACACTTCTTCTCATATAATTCTGGTTCGGCGATGTCAGCCGGCTCTGATCAGCGAGGGCCGCGCCTCCATGAAAGCGCACAATTGCCCCTTCACGGTCCATCTCCCGTAAATCGGATCGAATCGTTGCGCCGGTAACCCCGAGGCTGTCTTCCAGCTCCAGTGTCGTTACCTGTCCTTCCTTTTCCAGTAATTCAAGGATTCTCTTTCGTCTTTCAAGATTAATCATACCTGCCTCCAGCAAAGGTTCGAGTGAAAATATTCACATACATTTGATACCAATTATTTTTACATCGATACAAATCCTATCAATTTATTTGCAGATTGTCAACAAACGATTATCGTTTTAAAGATTTGCCTGCTCCGATTAGCCGTAAATCGTTATACAAGAAAGCACGGGAAATGAAAATCTATACAATGATTCATTCAATTCACAGGTTTTTTTAGTTGATATGCCTAATCAGCTGTATTTGAAAAAATTTACACATGGATCTTAGGCCAAATAAAAAAATTTGAAACCATGCAAAGCAAAATAAAAATCATTCCGGAAACAGGGTGGTACAAATTAAAGGTTTCTCACATTTATGGGGCCTTCCCGTTTCAAGCGCAGATGTTTTTCCTCAGAAAATGAAAAATCCCGGGATCTTCATCCCGGGATTGCTCTTGTGGCTGCCGAACAGGGATTCGAACCCCAACAAACTGCTCCAGAGGCAGTCGTGCTACCGTTACACAATTCGGCAATAGCCTCGCTGTACGCGTGCTCTGGACACAAACTAGAGCGTAACCAACGGAAAAGATTATACCAAAACGGAACAGTGTGTGCAATAGTTTTTGACCAAAGTTATCATTATCAGAGAATTACACGTGTTTCAGTGTATTTGCTCTCCATTAAAAACCTTCTTTCCGGAATCACTTTCAATGTTGACGGCATTCTGAGGCCTTGGATCCTGTATCGAAAGATCAGCAAAGATACCCATATGGCATGAATGGCGTCCCCAGCATATTTCATATCGCTTGTATATATCGCCCTCAGGTTCCTGTTCAATACCGTCATCCGCCCTTTGGTACGCTGTTATCCAGTTAATTGCGCCCTGAACCCTGCTGTCCTCAAGATATCCGAGTTTAATCAGGCTGTATACCATATTTCCGGTCAGGCAGGGAACAACGCCGCTTGCAAGTCCGTCACCTGTCTTTGCACTTTGCATATATAAAAAACCTCCGGATATAGGTTCAAGGAAATGATGCAGTATGAACTCACAGACGTTTCGGTTCCGGGGATCAGCAGGATCGGCCGACAATTCGGCCAGGAGCAGCAAGACCCAGACCGTACCTGTATACTTAAGTGTATAGGATTTTCCGGAATGCCAAAGGAACCGTCACTATTTTGTTTTTCAAGTATTTCAGGCACCAGGCCATATCCCATGATCGAATGAAGTGTGTCCATAACCTGAATGTCGTCCGGGGGTCTTCCCTTCAGATCAGTCAGTGTGTAATACCGGACCGAAGGATTATCCTCTTCAAGAAGCCACTCGACAATTTTTTGTGACAGCATACTCATATCCCCTCCTCCGATAATAGTACTTTCGCCGGCGAATATGTCAAATATATTTTATCACATCTGCATAAAAACATCATGCTTCCGGCTGCCGGTATCATTCCGGTGCATTTTCAGCATATAGCTCTTATGGAATAATATTGACAGCAACATTTTCACGGCACATAATGTTCACATAGTAAAGGAGGGTCATGCTATGCTGAAAAGAATTAGATTACTTTCTATTTCTCTTCCCCTGATTATCATCCTGTCCGGTTGTGCCTCTTCAAGTAAAACTGCTTCGACGACTATGGCTGCCGTGGATGCCGGTTCACCTGAGACGTATGCAGCCACGCAGGCCGGTGAAGCCAGTGCCTCAACTACTGCTGCTTCCCCTGCCCAGGACAACGGTACTGTTGTTATTGATCCCGGCAATGTTGTTGACTCCGGTAAAAAAATAATATATACCGTCGACATGGCTCTTGAAGCCCAAAATGCAGGAAAGGCAATCAATGATATCGGTAATACGGCTGCAGCGCTGGGCGGATATGTTTCGGATTCCAGTTACAATCAGTATGCTGCCACTGCATCCGGATCAATAACCGTTCGTATCCCTCCCGAGAAACTCAAGGAATTCACAGAACATGTCGGAACAGTAGGTGAAGTTTTGTCTTCCAACATGGGTTCTCAGGATGTAACGGCCCAGTATGTAGATGTCCAGTCCCGGCTCACAAATGCCCAGGCCCAGGAAGCTCAGCTGCTTGGTATAATGGCAAAAGCTGTCAAAATAGATGATATTCTTAGTGTCCGTGTGGAGCTTGACAACGTTCAAAGAGAGATTGAAGAGCTCAAAGGGCAGATTCGCATGATGGATAATCAGGTTGGCTATTCTACTGTAACAATCACGGTGACTGAACCTGTACCTCCGCCGAAGGCTCCGGAAGCCGATAAGAACAGCGGACTGATTGCCGGTTGGAACGCAAGCTATATCGGGCAGAACGTGTCGAAATCATTCTCCAACAGCATCAGCGTTACAACTATTGTTTTCGGTGTAATCCTTACTGTATTAAGCTTTTTACTTGTTCCAGGCCTGATCATTACCGCAATTATTCTCATTATTGTTTACTCCGTCAAGTGGCACAGTAAGAGTAAAGCAAAAAAACCGTCAGCAAAATAAGGATTGACCTGCCGGTATAATCCATTAATTAATCCGAGTGTATAACCGTCTTTTAAAAAGAGCCCTGAGGATTTGAAATGCACCCCAAACGTTGGACGAAAAAGTTCAATGCCTGGAGGTGCATTTCAGATTACTGGCTCAGGGCTTTATTTATCATAAGTAAGTATCTTAACAGACGCCCGTGCAAAACGCGGATCATGATGCTCGAAATACTCTGCCCGTTGAGGCCGCTGAGCATCTGCTGGTTCTGACTTTTCCAGTCCGCCGGAAGAAGTTAGCTGTCTTACAAGTCCTTACCGGGCCGGGATGCCGCAGCATCGCCGTGAAGGGGTCTTTCCCGTTCATCCCGACGGAAGTAACCCCGCTTGCCGGTTCCAAAGAAATTCTGTGAAGCAGCCGGCGTTGCGGCTGCTCTGAAAGCAGACAGATCAGATAAACAGGTTTGTATCGGAAAGCTCTGCTGAACCGAGGAATGTTGCAACTCCTGCAAGTTCAACTCCTTCAAGCAGTTCCTCTTCTTTGATCCCCATAAGATCCATCGACATCTGACAGGCAAGGACACGGACACCGGATGCCATAGCAGCCTGTATCAATTCTTCGAGGGACTGTACGTTCTTTTGTTTCATGATGTTTTTGATCATCAAAGTGCCCATGCCGCCCATGTTCATGCGGGAAAGACCAAGCTTCCCGGCACCGCGGGGCATCATAAACCCGAACATTTTTTCAACCAGATTCTTTTTGACCGGTACATGCGTACTCTTTCTCAGGATGTTAAGTCCCCAGAAGGTAAAGAACAGTGTTACTTTGCGTCCCATCGATGCTGCGCCGTTTGCAATAATGAAAGCTGCCAGTGCCTTATCCAGATCCCCGCTGAAAATAACCATTGTTTTATCATTTCCTGCCGAAGCAGCAATCGTTACAGGGCCCTGGGCATTACCCGCCCCAGCCGCAATTCCCTTTTGAAGATCGACTGTGTAGACACCTTTATCACGTTTGATGGCAAGAAGTGTGTTGCCGGTGCGTTCACACCACACATTAATGTCTGATGCAAAAGCAGGATCCGTCGCAGTAATATGAAGGATTTCGCCTGCCAGCAGATCTTTCATGCCTTGCGCTACCTTCATGATGGGTCCGGGACAGGAAAGGCCGCAGGCGTCCACTGAAAGAGTTTTGGCGGGCATAGCCACGTGTACCGGTACGGGCGGAGCGACCAGCACGGTTTCAGGTGCGGCCTTGCCCGGATTGCTGATTGTTTGTTTCATCGCTTTTTCCTCCTGGCGAATTACATTGTACGTGCGGTATCCGCCGCTCAAGTTATAGGCATCAAATCCATGCAGAGTAAGCATACGTGAGGCAATATAGCCGCGCAGGCCGACACGGCAGAAGACATAGACCGGTTTATCCTGGGGTATTTCGGAAAGTCGTGCCCGAAGTTCATCAAGCGGAATCGAAACAGCTCCGGGAATTGTCCCCATCGCTACTTCATCCTTCGTGCTGACATCAACAAATAACGACTCAGAAGCCAGAAGGCTATCGACCTGTTCCGGATAAATAACCTTCATGTCACCCTTCAATATATTGGCAGCTGTAAAACCGAGCATGTTGACAGGATCCTTTGCCGAGGATACGGGGGGTGCGTAACAGAGCTCCATTTCCTCCAGGTCGTAAACTGTGCCGCCCAGACGAAGGACCGTCGCCAAAACATCAATACGTTTGTCAACACCTTCATAGCCAACCGCCTGTGCCCCGAGAATTTTTCCGTCGGATGCAAACAGCATCTTCATGCTCATGTTGGTGGCATTAGGATAGTAATTCGAATGGCTTGTGGGGTGAATATACGTTTTCTGGAATGCAATGCCCGCCCTCTGCAGCTGTTTTTCGGAAAACCCAGTCGAGGCGGCAATCAGGTCAAATACCTTAACAACACTGCTGCCCTGCACAAAGCGTGCACTTTTGCCGACAGGACCGGCAGTATGTCCCGAAAGCATAATTTCCGCAGCTTCCCTGCCTTGTTTATTGGCAGGTCCTGCCAAAGGAATCAGGACTTCTTTGCCGCTGATCATGCTTGTTACACAGATAGCATCACCGACTGCAAAAATATCAGGGTCGGATGTATGGAACCGGTCATCAACCTGGATACATCCGCCGATACCTGTCGACAGTCCCGCATTGGATGCAAGGCTGCTGTCCGGCACCACGCCCGTACAAAGAATCACAAGATCTGCCGTAAGCTGTGAATCATCTGACAGGGTTAAAGTGACCGGCTTGCATACGTCTGGCCCGGCAGCCCTGCACTGCGTAAGTGAAAACTCCTTAACCCCGACACCTAGGCGAAGATGAACCCCGTTCTCACGAAGGTTCTGATGAATCGGGATCGCCATTTCCTTATCGAGAAAAGTCAGCACCTGATCCATAAATTCGACAAGGGTTACATCTAGCCCGCGTTCCTTGAGGTTCTCAGCCATTTCAACGCCGATAAATCCGCCGCCTACAATAACAGCACGCTGGGGGTCCTTCAGGCGGATATAGTCATCAATCACATAAGTATCGGTAAGCGTACGCAGTGTAAATATCCCTTCGGATTTGACTCCGGGTAAATCAAATACCTTGGGGTTGGCACCGGGTGAAAGTAAAAGCTTGTCATATGATTCTTCATATGTCCGGTTAACGGCCAGGTCATGCACAGTTACGGTCTTTTTATCCCTGTTGATCGAAACAACTTCACTTTTTACACGAACATCCACGGCAAACCGGTCGCGAAGCAGATCCGCCTTGGTGACAATCAGTCTCTCCCTGTCTGTGATCGTGCCGCCGAGGTAATAGGGCAGCCCGCAATTTGCATAGGAAATATACTCGCCTTTTTCAAAAAGGATAATTTCTGTGTCTTCTGACAAACGGCGTAAACGTGTAGCCGCACTCGCCCCTCCGGCAACTCCGCCGATAATAACAATTTTCATAGTAAGTCCTCCTGTTGGCTTGTATTGATATCAGTTTGTTTTGTATTGATACCATTCTTGTATACAATTATAACCAATAGAAATGTAAAATAAAACGTGTTTGCGAAGAAAATATTCATAAATTCAAATATGTTTATATAAAGTTAAAACAATTCCACGGAATTCATGCCTTAAAGTCAGGAAAGTACTCAGCCTCTTCCCGACGGCATAACAGGAATCTGCGGAAGCGGCTCAAGCAGCCCCAGCTCTTCCATCTTCTTTCTGACCATACCTATGTCCTGCCAAAGGGCCACACGTTCCCGGTTGTTCCTTAGGATATATGCAGGATGAAAGGTCGGCATGATGAGATATTTGGATTTTCCCACCCAATTACCGCGGGCCTTACTGATCGGCTCGTCGGGATTCAAAAAATATTTATATGCCGTAGCACCCAGAAGTACAATAACTTTTGGCTTGGCAAAACGAATCTGCTTTGCCAGAAGTGGCATGCAGCATTTTGCCTCGTCACGCGTCGGAACCCGGTTCTCAGGCGGGCGGCATTTAACAATATTGCATATATGATAGTCATTCGGTGTGAATCCGTATGCTTCAAGAAGAAGCGTAAGCAGACGTCCGGCCTGGCCAACAAAGGGCTCGCCTTGTTCATCTTCACTTGCGCCGGGGCCCTCTCCTACAAACATGAGCGGCGCCTCAATCGACCCTCTGTAAACAACCACGTTCTTTCTGGTTGCAGAGAGGGCGCAATTTGTGCACTGCCTGCACTCCGCTAAAAAATCCGGCCATGTATAGTCCAAAAGTATCACCTGTCCCATCTGTAGTCTAAAAAAACGGTTGATCAGATTATAACAAAGAATACCACAAAGCGTGCATGCATTATTCAATCGAGATCGTCGGCAATCTTCAGGCGGACAGTAAACGTACTGCCTGCACCTTTCACACTTTCAACGGTGGCAGTTCCGTCATAAAGCTGTGCAATATGCTTAACGATGGAGAGTCCAAGCCCTGTTCCGCCCATTTCGCGCGAATGGCTCTTATCAACACGATAAAATCGCTCAAAGACACGCGGAAGGTGCTCCGGCGGGATTCCCTCCCCGGTATCTTTCACGCGTATTGCAATTATTTTGTCAGGCTCACGCGAAGCGCGGATATAGACGCGCCCGCCATCCTTGTTGTATTTGATTGCATTGTCAACAAGATTGATGAGAATCTGCTTGATTCTGTATTGGCTGGCCAGTACGGGAAGCTCCTCACTGTCTTCCACGATAATCGATACATGACGTTCCGTTGCCTTGTCGTCGAGCAAGGTTGCTACATCATCCACAAGAGCAGAGAGATCAAATTTTTGAAGCTCCAGGTCGTTTTCCATTCCTTCAATTTCCGAGAGCTGAAGGATATCGCTGATAAGCTGATGCAGTCTTTCTGCCTCGATATCGATAATCTCCAGGAAACGGCTCTGCACGGCAGGGTCTTCGATATGTCCGTTGCGCAATGTATCTACAAAACCCCGGATCGAAGTCAGCGGTGTCTTCAGCTCATGGCTTACATTCGCGACAAATTCCGCGCGCATTTGCTGCAGTTCGGCGAGCCGTACGTTTTTCTCTTCCAATTCGCGGACTTCTTTCTCAAGCTGATCCGCCATACTATTGAAGGCTAAAGACAGAGCTCCAATTTCATCATGTGAATGAACATGCACACGCACGGAATAATTGGCACCCGCCATGGACTGAGCGGCATTCTGCAGTTCAAAAAGAGGACGTGTAAGACGTTTGGTAAACAGGTAACTTGCCCCTGCCAGGAGCACCAGTGCAAATACCATTACTGTAATAAAAGTTACCTGCATCTGCTGTACCCCGGATTGGTAGAAGACAAGCGGTAGTGATGTGCGGATAACCTGGTTTAAGTCAGGATAGAACCTTGCCAGATAAAGCATATCTGCATTTAAAGTTGCACTGTGCCTCTTCATTACAGCTGTACCTTGAGAAGATATGGCGGACTTGACCTCTATCCTGTTTGCATGGTTATCCATCAATGCGGCTGACTGCTGATTATCATAAAGCACTTTCCCGTCGGCATCGATAACCGTAATGCGTAAGTTTACCGATTCATCTGCAAAAATCGTCTGGCAGGCGGTGCTTGCCTCTTCATAATTCCGGCCGTCGGCTAGTTCTCTGACAAACAGTTCGTTTGCGGAGGCAAGTAATTGTTCGTTCATTTTATCGGAATACTGTGACAGGAAATATATGCAAAAAATGCCCGTTGTCGAAATCGACAAGAGCACAATCAGCACGAGAAATAACTGCAGTTTTTTAAGCATGTATTACCCCTTCGTCATATCTTGTTCCTCACAAAAACGGTATCCTCTTCCCCTGACTGTCTCAATAATAACCGGATTTGCATCGTCCTTTTCTATTTTACGGCGGAGCTGACGTATATGTACATCCACTGTACGGGTTTCCCCTGAATATTCATATCCCCACACATGATTCAAGAGATCATCCCTGGAGTATGCAACACCTCTGTTCTGCATCAGAAACTTCAAAAGTTCATACTCACGGTTGGTAATTTCAATTTCCCTGCCCTCTGAGTACACGCGGTGGCGCACATCATCAAGAAGTATCCCTGCAGATTCAAGCTTACCGGTTTGAACGGACGCCCGCAATGCCGGTTCTGCCTGTGAAGACAAAGATGGTTGAACGGATGTTTGAACAGCAGTAAAGTCCTCATGGGCCGCCGCATCTTTTCCGCCGGTGCCCTGCAGCTGAACCGAAGTATTGTATCTGCGGACATGGGCATGAATCCGTGCAAGAAGTTCGCGAATTCCAAAAGGTTTGGTAATATAATCGTCGGCTCCAGCCTCGAGGCCCCTGACTTTGTCGCTTTCCGTCCCACGTGCTGTCAGCATGACGATCGGTACAAGCGGATAGTTACCGTTCTCTTTGATCTTCCTGCAGATTTCAAAGCCATCCATACCCGGAAGCATCAGGTCAAGAATAAAAAGACATATTCCAGTTATATCAGGAAGGGCGGCAAGCATATTCATGCCGTTCCTGAAACTTTTAACTTCGAACCCCTCGCTTGTAAGGTTATACTCAATCAGTTCTGCAATGACAGCATCGTCTTCGACAAGAACAATCAAGGATTTCCTGCTCATAGCTGATCCGGCCTCCTGCCGCGAATATAGAAGAGAACCCACTCGGCAACATTCTGAGCGTGATCTGAAATACGCTCAAAATACTTGCACACCAGAAGAATTTCAGTCAGGAGCTCAATACTGTCGGGGTCCTGGCGCATTCTTTTAATAAGATATGCCTTTACTTTATCATACAACGCATCGACTTTGTCATCCATGTGTACTACTTGTGCTGCTGTATCTTCATTTTTTGTCACATATGACTCAAGCGCCGACCTGATCATGAGCTGGGACATGTCTGACATCCGTATCAGATCCGCAGGTATCATTATATTAGTATGAAAGGAATCAAGAATCAGGACTTTTTCGGAGATATCACTTGCATGGTCAGCAATCCTCTCTAAGTCAGTAATCAATTTCAGCGTCGAGATCGTGTCGCGAAGATCCCTGGCCACAGGCTGCTGCCTGGCAATAAGTTCAACGCAGGCCTGGTCAATTTGCCTTTCCATGGCATCAATCACGTCATCCTGTGCAATGACACGTTTCGCCTTTTCAATATCCATTTCAACAAGCGCCGTGACAGCGTCTTCAATTGCATTTTGAGTGAGCGTACCCATGCGGATTATCTGCTCATGAATGTTTTCAAGTTCCTTATCAAATCCACCTCTGACAACCATAATTACCTCCTGCTCATCAAGTAAAGTTTTCTATATCAGCCAAAGCGCCCTGTTACATAATCTTCTGTCTTTTTATTTTTCGGACTGTCAAACAGTTCAAGGGTTGAGCCGTATTCGATGATTTCCCCAAGAAGGAAAAAGGCTGTTTTGTCGGAAATCCGAACTGCCTGCTGCATATTATGCGTAACGATAATAACCGTGTATTTCTGCTTCAAATCATACATCAGGTCTTCGATCTTCAGTGTAGAAATCGGATCGAGGGCAGAGGTCGGTTCATCCATCAGAAGAATATCCGGCTCAACTGCAAGTGCCCGGGCTATACACAGGCGCTGCTGCTGTCCTCCCGAAATACCCAGGGCAGAGCCTTTCAGCCTGTCCTTGACCTCATTCCATAATGCTGCACTGGACAATGCCTGTTCAACAATGATATCAAGATCCGCTTTATTCTTGACGCCATGTACTCGGGGTCCATACGCAATATTATCATATATCGTCATAGGAAAGGGGTTCGGCTTCTGAAAAACCATACCGGCGCGTTTTCGAAGAAGCGTAACGTCGCAGTCCCTGCTGTAGATATCCTGGTCATCAATCAGGATGGTACCTTCCACACGGCATCCGGGGATCAGGTCGTTCATGCGGTTCAGCGTCTTGATGCAGGTTGATTTTCCGCATCCGGAAGGTCCGATAAATGCCGTAATCTCATGTTCCTTGATGTCAAGATTTACATCCTTCAAAGCCTGAAAATCTTCATAGAAAAGATTCAGATGTTCAATACTTACTTTTGTCTTGCTCATATTTCAACTCCTATTACTTTTTGAACCGGCGGGATAAAATTCCGGCAAGTCGATTGAGTGCGAAAACCATTATCAGAAGTGCGGAAGCCGTTGCGAACGGTACGGAAACGGGGTCTTTTCCATTCATTGCCGAGTTATACAGATGTAGGGCCAGTGTGTTTCCCTGTTCAAATACGTGTCCGAAAAGTGCGTCAAAAATGTTGCTGCCTTTGGGCATTGCGTTGCCGGAAACTCCGACCGTAAACAGAAGGGCGGCCGTCTCGCCGACTATACGGCCCATCGAAAGGATGATTCCTGTCAGTACGCCGGGCATTGCACACGGAAGAATGATTCCCATCGTTACACGGAGTTTCCCTGTACCCAGAGCCATAGCACCTTCCTTATAGGATGAAGGAACAGCCAGAAGAGCCTCTTCCGTTGTCCTGACAATGGTTGGCAAAATACAGATCATCACGGTAAGGCTTCCTGAAATAATCGAAAGTTTCAGCTGAAACAGTACAACAAATACTGCATATCCGAACAATCCGAAGAGGATCGACGGAATTCCTGACAGTACTTCGGTTGCAAATCGCACGGCTCGTACAAGCCTTCCCTGCTTTGCATACTGCGTCAGATAAATGGCACTCCCGATTCCGACAGGTGTTCCAAGAAGCAGACTGATAATGATTACATACAGGGTGTTGATGATCATTGGCAGGATTCCCTTACTTCCGCTTTTGGCAGCAGAGTATGTAGTTGTCAGGAAGCTCCATGTCATATGCGGAAGACCGTTTATCAGGATATAACCGAGGACTCCGACCAGAACGGCAACTGTTACAGCAGCAGAAGCCCATATTAAAGATCCAAGGACAATATCCTTCTTCTTATTTCGCATCCATCTGCACCCCCCTCTTGGAGATATATGTAAAGGTGATATTTACAAGCATGATGAATACGAAAAGGACAAGGCCGATGGCGAACAGGGCTTGCCTGTGCAATCCGGCCGCCGCATATCCCATTTCAAATGCAATACCTGCTGTCATTGGGCGTACGGAAGAAAAAAGTCCGGGAAGCTGAACAATATTGCCTGCTACCATAATGACTGCCATCGTCTCACCAATCGCCCGGCCCACTCCCAATATTACGCCTGCAAGGATTCCTGACCTTGCAGCCGGTATCTGTACGGCAAAAATTGTCGAAATTTTTGTATTTCCAAGAGCGAGTGATGCTTCCGTGTATGCAGGCGGGACACTTTTCAGCGCGCTTTCCGCAACACTTATAATCGTTGGAAGAATCATAATCGCAAGTATCAGTATGACAGCCAGCAGGCCTGAACCTGTTGTTTCATATCCCAGCTTCGTAAACACATTCCGGATAAATGGCACAAGAAGCTTCATGCCCCAGAATCCATAGATAACAGATGGAATGCCGGCCAGTAATTCGACTGCCGGGCGAACAATTGATTTAACCCAATTGGGGGCGATTTCAGCCAAAAAGACCGCAGTCATAAGCCCGATCGGAACACCTATTGCAATGGCACCCAGGCAGCCGAAGACGGATGCAAGAATCATATACAGGATGCCGAACTGCGGGTCAGATGCAGTCGGTTTCCACTCGGTACCAAAAATGAATTTGCCAAGCCCTATTTCAAAAATGGCCGGAGAACCGTAAATAAACATATATAAGGTTATTACAATGACAATTCCAATGGAAATGCTGGCAGAGATCTTAAACACCATTTCGGCTGATCTTTCTAAACCTGTTATCGCAAGCCCCAAAGCAGCACTCAGTAAAGCAAATGCAAAAAACAAAATCCAACCGTAGAGCATTTCCCCGCTGACTGTTGAAATCCCTGCCTTTGAAGCTTCCTGCGTAACAGATGCTACAAAAATAATTTCCATGATTGCTGAAAGCGAACCTACAAAAAGGGCAAGGCTTGAGAACATATATTTTCTTAACAGCATTAGTACAAGACCGGAGGCAACAAGCACAAGTGAAATGATAAGGCAGATTCGCATACCGATTGGTATCTGTATCAGGAGTTCGGGGCTGTAACGAATATTAGAGGTTATCAGCTGCATGCCAGTAAGACGGACAGTATATTCACCGAACAGAAAAGATGAAAAGGGTAATATGACAGATGCTAAAGTTAGAATACCAAAAATGCTGCTGGCAATACGCAGGCGATTTTGCCTGACTTTATTTTCCCCTCGGAGGACATTATGACTGCTCGTTTCCAAGGCTAATACCTCTCAATCACATATCAGTTTCTGCCGGGATTCGGAACAACTCCATCCTCGGCAACAATTTTCATTCCTGCATCACTGAAAACAAAATCCAGAAAAGCAGCTGTCAGCACTTCGGTTGTATCTGTCTTGGTAATCATGACAAAAGGACGCTGAAGTGAGTAATCACCTGATTTGACGTTTTCTTCAGAAGGAACAACACCATCAAGCTTTACAGCAACAATTGTACTGTCCAAAGCAGAAATCGAAACATAGCCGATCGCATCAGGATTAGCTGACACGGCCTGTTTGACGTTGCCGGTAGAGTTCTGTTCTTCCGCATACTTAGCGGCATCTTTGATTTTTATAAGTTCTTCAAAAGCTCCCCGGGTACCTGATGCTGCTTCGCGTCCGATACACTGGATTATCGAGTCGGCCCCTCCGACATCTTTCCAGTTTGTGATTTCACCCTTGAAGATCTTACTTACCTGCTCCGTCGTCAACGCGTCCACACCGGAAGCGGGATTCACAATAACTGCAATTCCGTCAAACCCAATGATGTACTTGTCAAAAACAGCCGGATTTTCTTCGGCCTTCAAATCCCTTGACAGCAAGCCGATCTGCGCCGTTCCGTCATTTACAGCTGTAGGACCTTCGCCGGAGCCGTTACCGCCGACGGAAACCACCACTTCCTTATTAGCTGCCATAAAAGACTCGGCAAGCGACGTGGCAACATCAGCCATGGATGTCGAGCCGGTAAGAGTTAAAGACCCGCTCAGGGAAGAATTCTGAGTACCGGATGCTGCTGTATCTTTTGAAGTCTCACTTGCAGCAGAAGCCACTGTTTGTGAATTGATGGGTGTAACGGACACTTCTGTGCAGGCTGTTACTCCCATAAGCATTGCAGCTGTAAGAAAAAACGTACAAACTGCCCTTACTGTAATCTTCAACCCAAAGCCCCTCCCTTTTCGTTTCTAACATAAGCATAACAATCAAGATTAAGGGAAGGATTAGTCCGAAGTAAAGTATTGTTAAGAAAATGTTATGTTCATGTTAATCAGGCGGGTAAAAACGGCACAAAAAAAGCCCTCCGCCAAACTGCTGCGGAGAGCTATACATCTGTAAGAGGTCAATTATTTGAGTACAACGATTGTAACTCCGTCATTGGCTCTTGCCCAATCGGGGTCATTGCGAAATGCGGGACACATTTCAATAAGTGACCTTCCGGTCTTTTCGAAAGGTCCAAACTGTTCTCCCGGGCAGAATCCCTTGATTCTTCCTTCGCTTTTCATAACACGAAGACACTCGTGAGTGGCAGACTTCAACGATCCGCCGCATCCGGTAGAACCATATCCGTGAATTACCTTAACCTGATGAATTCCAATTCGACGCATTGTATTAAGCTCAAGCTTGAGTTTCTTCATCGCGCCGTCAACTTTGGGCATTCCATCTTCAATGTTGATAATACTTGCTGCCATATTTACCTCTCAAATCACAAATTCATTAGCTGCCGAAAGGATTTCCGGACAGTTCACTAAGTTGCGCTATAGGGAAAAATCCTCTGATACCCTCTAAAAACTGTTTACTTCCCCTGAAACCGTTCAAAAAAGGATTGCGTCTCATATCCAACCGCATTTACAGATTCATTATACCACAATTCACTTTGGGCGGTGCACCCGTTCCACAATTTGCTATAATAGCGTTATGAGATTAGACAGACTGCTCGCAAATTCCGGATATGGTACAAGATCGCAGATCAAAGATATGATCCGCAGCGGCCGCGTGCGTTTTCAGGGCGAGCTGGTCTTCGATTCAGCATTATCTATTAAAGACGATATGGTTTCACTCGGAAGTTTGACACTTGTTAACTAGAAAAAATTTCATAGACCCATTCGTTTGAGGGCTTAGGCCCTTTTTTCATGTCAAATGTAATCAAGACGTAATACCGTACTTTATCGTACTCTGTTATCATGG
>Ga0209540_10000271_pt1 | contig 57349 bp, 59 predicted proteins | sample BarGraIncu01121A_FD_184501 | JGI IMG/M metagenome (GOLD analysis project Ga0209540, IMG submission 184501) | Arctic peat soil microbial communities from Barrow, Alaska - Barrow Graham LP Incubations 011-21A (SPAdes) (version 2) | ecosystem: Environmental > Terrestrial > Soil > Wetlands > Peat... | reverse complement strand
TCGATGAATTCAGGAAGGTAAGGATCTTTTTTAGATTGATAGATAATTATATGAGGTCGGCCATCGACAGTCATATACCGTTTGTCTTTAAAGAATGGCAAAATGTCATTAACAAACTTTTCCACGTCGCCTGGCTTCATCTTTGCACTATAGGTTTTCGTGCCGATATCACCCTTGGCGCCCCATGTGTTTGTCCAATCTTCATTAGCCCAGAAGAACATGAAGGGGAAATCCAGCGCCGTATCTTTCAGCCAGTTATTAATTGGCTTCTCCATGATTTTGTCGCCGCCCGAGAACCAATAGTAATAGAAACAAAATCCATGGATGCCGTACATTTTTGCTAATTCTACCTGACGATGCATTGCATGGGCTGTCTCAAGGTTGTAGAAGCCCATATCTATAGGTATGTGCGGCTGCCACTGCCCTACGAACTGGGGCACTGCTTTGACACAGTTGCTCCATTCGGTAAAGCCGCGCCCAAACCATTCGTCATTTTGTGGGATTTGATAGTACTGCGGGAGGTAGTAGGCGATTAATTCCTTTGTCGCTTTGCCAGAATATTTTTTATCAGTGATGGGTACAAAATCGTTTTTATCAAGCTGCTGATTCAATACATAATCATTGTACTGTTTCCATCTCAAAACATTCTTTATGTGCATGATTCGTAGTAGCTGCCGCTTCGTTGCCGAAGAAAGATTCTTGGTTTTTTTGTAGGTTTTCACTAATAAAGGAGATTTGCGCAAATAGTCTTTGAGCTGTGATTTATTTAGCATGGGTTTTCTTTGTCCTCTCAGGGTTATGACAATAATACGCCGATCCTATAACAAGTGGAGCCGCTACAACAAACAAGTATAGGTATCTAAACTCACTATTTACGGGTCCTAGTATAGTGGTAAGGAACAAACACGACAGAATGATAAATACTCCTGTGAGCTCCCGTCTTCTTCTAATAACCGCGATGTATGCTCCGAGTAGAATGATACAAGTGTAGAAGCCTATATTATGCAAGAGAGGAACGATGCTCATAATAAGATCTCGGTACTTTCCTAGTGCCAGCTTGCCACCATCACTATAGGCGATGTCAGAGTAGCCTTTCGGGGCGTTAAAATGGCTCGCGTTATCCATTGCGATATCAGTTATTGTGGAGGACGCGTTAAACGGATAGATATACCCGTAGGTGTTATATAGAGATGCGGCTATATACGTTTTTTTATGTTCCATGAAAAGTTTAAACCATAATTTAATGTATTTACCTTCATCTTCCTTGAACGCCTTTTCATTGAAGGTATATAATACGGGATCTGCCAGGTTTGGGTTATAAAGTTTGTCCAGTTGCCCGTAAGAGAGTATCTCGCCTATTGCATGCCTATCTTCCTCGGAAATAGTGTTGCTATGATATTTAACTGTTCGGGCGATTTGCTGGATGGGTACTGACAGCATTACTGTACCCGGAGCTGGGCTTGTGATTAACGTGACTAAAACCGAGTAACCAGCGAACATAACGATTGGCGAGAGTAATAGGGACAGGTACTTCTTATTGAAGAATGTTTTTCGATTTATAATAATAGCTAAGATCAAGAAAAGAAGATATGCATAGAAGCCGTTATTCCTCCAGGTACAAAATAAAAAAGTAAGTAAGATAAAATATATAACATTTTTCTTCGTGAAGAATGCATCCTTCTCCATGTATAGTTGCCGTACGAGCATTAAGAGTAAAAGACCGAAGCCAGCAAATAGGATATCCTTCCACATGATGGTTCCAGCGATAGCGTTGATAGGCAGAATTGCATAAAAAAGAAATGTCGCAACGATGAAACCTCTGCTAATTTTTTCTCTACGCATCCACACGAGAATTTGTGCGAAGATCATCGCTAAAATTGCCGACTGAACGACTGAAAAGAGTATTGCGCCAAGCTCTACGCTTCCAAACAACAAGCCGATATGAATAAAAATACTCACAAATGTCGTAAAAATTATCGGATGAGCGTTAGTGAGGGTTGCCTCACCAGTTGACTGGGCAATACTGCTCCAAGAGTCGGGAGTTAAGACGGAGAGGGAGAGCAAGATCACCGGAAGGTAACAGATAAATATTGCGAGGGAAGTCAGGAGCCATAATTTTTTGTCCGAGAAGTTTTCCAGGAAGATGGCTCGAGTGGTTTCGGGTTTACGTAACCGCGACCGCCCAATAGCCGCGAGACCAAGGGCCAGTAGAGCCCAAACAACAACTGACCCACAAAAGTAGACTAAGATCGATCCTGCACCCAGAGGAGCCGCATCCAAAGTTTCATATGTCGAGAGGAGGTATCCAGACACGAGGATCACGGTAAAAATAGCAGAGAACAGCATCTCGGCTTTACCTATCGAGGATAATCTCAAAGCAGTTTTTATAGAAGCTAACGTAACTATTTTCATACTAACTTATGACCATTTTTGGTTGGTGTGCTATGACAAATAATACACTACAACAGTGAGAATAAGAAGGGTTGCTCGGCCTCAAACTAGTTACCGGGCGGAAGATAAAATCCCTCGCCTTCGTATCGGTACCCATATCTGCTGACGGCCACATCTTTTTCTGAACTGCTGGCGGTATAGAAGTACTCGTCGTTTCCTCCCTGTAATCGATAGGCGGGCACGCCCGTGACGGTTTGGCTGACGTAAAAAGCAATCCCCTCATACTGATAGCCATACTTACTCACGGCGAGATCCCGTTCAGTGGTGCTTGCGGTGTAGAAGTGCTTGTCGTGCGAAAGCAGTCGGTATACTGGCAGGCCGGTGCTTTTGTCTGCGTAGAATGCGACCGTCTCATATTTCCAGCCCTTGTTGGTTATTCGCGAACCTTCATTTATATCGATTGTATAGAAGTGCTTATTGTTCAACAGGTTCAAGAATCGATATACGGGGGATGGGGTGATATTGTTGTCGACGACAATATCGTCATACGTCCAACCGTCGGTGTTAGCCAGTGACATTACCTCATCGGTACTGGCGGTGTAGTAATAGTTATTACTGTTCGCGTTTGTTAGGCGATAGATCTGGGCGCTACTGTCATCGATATAGAATCCGATTCCTTCGTATATGTACCCATACCTGCTTACGGCGATATCCCGCTCAGAGGCATTGGCGGTGTAGAGGTGTCTTCCAGAGGCCTGGAGCCGATACACGGGCGTGCCAGTATCCGCTTCATTCGCGGTAGTCAACACGCCGTAATAGGAGTAACCAGCCTTAATCACGGCCTCAAGTTCTGAGAAGCTCGTTGTGTAGAAGTAGCCAGAGTATCCTTTGAAACTATAAATATTTGCTCGTCCAGTTGCGGGTAGGGCCAGGTCCACGAGGCCACTAAAGGTATTGAAGGGGCTCGGCTCTAGCGAGTAACCCGTATTCATAAGATAGGTTTTTGTATTTTCATCAAGAGTCCAGTAATACTGCTTGAGAGTGGAGTTATATAGTCGATAAATACCGTGCGATACGTTGGTTGAAGCGGTCGAGGGGTAGACGTAGAACGGAACGCCTTCATCTATCCAGCCACCAGCACTTAGCAGGCTATTATATTCCGACTGGTCTGCAGTGTAATAGTGCGTGCCGTCATTAAGTAAACGATGAATGGGCACCGTTCCGGCCTTTTGTGTACCTGAAGCATAAAATACAATTCCCTCATTAGCCCATCCATAACTGAACATCGCGCTGCCAAGTTCGGTCTCGGATGATGTGAGGAATTGTGAGCCATCGCTCTTCCTTACGCTCCATACGCACACAACTTCCGCAACTTTACTGTCACATTTTGTGACCGGGGTGAAAGAGGTTGATCCAAACCAACCCGTGAAGTACAGATAGAAGTTGCGGTTTCCGTGAGAGCTACAGCTATCTCCAGCCCCATAACCGGCGTCAAGGGCGGCTTGATTTGGCCGGTAAGGAGTGTAGTCGTACAGTGCCTGGGTTGAACGGTTCTGTATGTTTACTGTAGAGCTACCGCATGACCTATTTGGGCTCCATAGGATATCGTTATTGCCAAGTATGTAGGGTGAATACCAAGTGGGACTGTCGTTTAGGACCGCTCGGAACATCTTTGCTGCCCAGGTTATTTGATTAGTAAAGCCGTAGTACGTCGCGTCGCAGGCCGCAGTGTCAGGGCAACCATAGCCCGTCGCGGAGCGGTATTGTGATGCGAGCGGCCAAGTGTCCGTGATGAGTCCTTGCTCTTTTTGGAGTAAGACGATAAGTACTTGTGGGTTGATTCGGTATTGCCGGGCTGTGTCGTATATGATTTGTGCTGCGCTACGTCCATTTTCACTAAAATCTTTCAAACAGGTAAACGGAGGATTTTGGCCATACCCAGAGGCGTGCCATGTATCACAAGTCGGCACTTTGCTATTTAAGAAAGCCTGAATTTGTCCTACGTCCATGGAACTGCTGTTTGTAAAGACGCCATCATCGATAATCCGTCCGGCATTGAATCCGACCACGGGACTGGCCTTTGCGATATTAGCTATTACGCCAGGCACTGTGAAGATAGTCCCGAGGAATAACGCTACATATACAAAATAGCGGTTTCGGGCTGCAGGGCGTAGATATGCTGCCATGGTACTTATTATAGTCTTGTTCATAGTAGGTTACTGAACCGTTATGCTTTTGGTTGCAGATCCCGTAAGGGTAGAACTACTATAGGTAATGAGCGCTTGCCATGTCCCCACAGACAGTTCAGAAGTCGGAACGTCGAAGCCTTGGCAGGTTGAAGAACTCGAAAGTGCTTGCGTTCCAGCAGTTTTTGTCACAGAAGACTGTCCTTCGCGCGTAAGGACGAGGGTGCATGTGCCGGTATTTTCAACGGCACCGATGAGGACTCTAATCTGTAGGACTGAACCATTTTGAGTTGCACCCGTAGGAGCCGTAATAGTGACTTGAACGTTTTTCAGCGTACTTCCAGGAGTTGACGTCGGAGCCGCCGGTGTATCACTAGTGCCTGTCTTTACGGCGGCCCCAGCCTGTTGCTGCTCGGGTGTTGCCGGTTCGTAGTTAATCTTGTTATCAGTGGTAGTTGGCGTACTCTTCGTTGATTGCCAACCAAATAAATTGCCATGAAGGGCATACACATACGTCAGTGTCGCCGCAATCAATACAATGATCGCGCCGCCAGCGATGAGTATCTTTTTTGGGAATGGTTTCTTGTTTGAAAGTTTCATTGTTTGTTTCGTGCGCCTTTCGCTTTATTATACTATAATCACAAGCGTTTCGCTAATGTATTTTTGACAATTAGCTTAGTGTTCTGCAAACCTTTCCACGTGGTTGTAATGTGGCTCTCGTTATCCCTTCTATGACAAATACACTATCTGTTTTGGTGCTTGACGCGCTCACGTCGCCTACAAAACTTGAGTTTGGCTTTAGCCGCCCTGTTCGTATGAGTATCCAGCACAGGTGCTTCGACTAAAAATGAAGAGAGGTGGTCAAAAAATTAGTAGTTTACTTTATATATATAGAATACTGCCATAGGATATTTTACTGTATCGAGCGGCGTCAGGCATATGTCATATAACGGTGATGCGGCTATCAAATATATCGGTTTGTTATTATTCCAGCGAGGATCGCACGGCTCAGTTCGTACTATATAATAATCGGCTTGCTGATAGTCTAATTTCACTTTTTGCGTCTGATTTAGATCTCTGTCAAAGAAGAAAGCAATATGCGCGTAGCGATTATAGATATACTCCTTATCTTTTTGCTGAAGGTCTTTCCATCGTTCTGGCTGAGGGTAATAGTTGGTGCCAGATAATGACATTGCGCCATTTAACAACGGAAAATGCTCAATGGTTAGACCTTCGGCTATCCAGGTTCCTGGATTTTTTTGATCAATTTTTTTGATGGATTGAGACAAGGGCGTTTTTGTTAAAATATCTGTACCTCGATAGAGGGGATTTACTTGGTAGGTTGAAGCAACACCAAGTGCTAGTAGAAGTAAGGCACCTGCAGCAAACTTCTTTTTAATAAGCAGCAAGGCAGACACCGCTAGGACTAATGTTAAAACAATAGCCTTCAGCGAACCCATATACGCGGGAAGAGAATGATGAAAATATAGCCCATAGACAATCGAGTAAAATATACAGGCAGCTCCATAAACATATAGCCATTTACTACCAGCGCTAAAATTGTACCTAATTGATTTCTTGATAAATAACACGATAAACATAAGGTTGACCATGCCTAGTGCTATATACCAACGAGCCAATGGAACCGTGTTTATGTGGAGCAGCGAATAGACGGGGTCGAGGAAGGGCGTAAGCAGCCGAACTAGTATAGTCACAAACAAGATCATCATTAATAGATATGGCCAGTCAATTTTTTTCTTACTTCTGTATTCTTGGATTAATAAGAGTACGCCCGGTATAATCAAAAATAACATACTGAGAGGGAAGCTTGATAGTTCACTTTGATTCTGATCGGCACTTTTAATGCTATCCTGTAAATTGATATCTAGATGTCCAGAGAGTGCCTGGGAAGCATTTATGGTGCCACCCACTACTGTCCTCTGTCCGGGGTAAAGGGTATGCGTGAGACTGTATATAGCGTTTGCGTGCTGAAGGTAGAAGACCCCCGCTAGAAGCCCGACGATGGCCACTGACGCGAGTGGCCAAAGTAGTTTTTTGAGGATATCTTTGACCGAGTACTTCTTTTTTAGGTTTAGAATATAACCAATCAAAAAAGTTAATACAACCGCCGCACACGGAATTTGAAAACCAGGGTAGCACACCAATATAAAGGCAAATCCGACATAGGCAAGCAGGAGCGATAGAAGTATTTTGTGTTTATAGGGGCGTGTTTTCAACAGCTCCATAAAAATAATCGTGCCGAAGAGAGCATAGTAAATAGGAGCTAAAGTTATGAATTGGTACCACCACTGTATAAATGGACTAAAGAATATTGATAGCGACAACAGTACCGCCAGCCATATCTTGCCAGGCAATATTTTTAATATAAAATAATAACAACTAACAATAAGCAGGAAGGCCATAAGCCACCACTTAAGGGCAAATGCATTGTCAAAAGGTAAAACAAAGTAACCCCAGTTTTCGGGATGAAATAGCGCAGACCAGTCCTTATATGGCACCTGCCCAAGTATGGACATGTCTTGGCCGTTGGCGATATCTTTGTTGATAACAGGGTAGTCATTGTTATTTTGCGACAAGGCTAGCTGAGTAAATACCATCCACTCATCTGATCGGACAGGACGAGGATTATTTACTACTAAGTCGGCGTCCTTAGTGGTGCTTCCGAAGAACAAATTATGGTAATTACCGATCGAACTTCCGTTTATACGAAAACAAGTCAACAACAGTAGCAAAAGAAATAGGATCACAGGAAATAGAAGAATTCTATTTCGTGATAATATGGTTTTAATCTTATTAATCATAATAACTATTTATTAATGGTGAGTAGTATTAATACGAAGTGTTAACACCCTGCGGGTAGGGCAAGGTATCAGCCTTCTCTTTCTGCAATATAAATATTATTCATCCCATAGACAAAGCGCTTTCGACGAACCTTTGTGAAACCTGCTTCTGCAAGAATACTTTTTACGTGCCCAGGGGACATTCCCATCAATTCGTGCGCATGATCAATGTGTCGTTCTTGATGATCAGGATCATTCCTGAATCGCCACCAATGAATAAAAGAGCCCATTTTAGGGGTAATCATAGTAACTAGGATACGACCATCTTTCTTGAGAACGCGAGCAGCCTCTTTGACCGCATCGTTTCGGTTAGGAATATGGTTAAGACAGGCAAGAAAACTTACTGTGTCGAAACTGCCATCCTTGAAGGGTAGCTCGGCTGCATCTTTAATCACCGTATCGCAACCTTTCCAGTCGGCTACGTCAACACCAACTCCGTTACCATAGCTATGTACAAAATTATTCGCACCACACCCTACGTCGAGGACGCGGCCTTTAGAGTATTTCATAGCGGTGATTACGCGCTCATCGTCAATAGGAGTAAGACCAGTTTTAAGTGTTTGCTCTCGAGATAGAAGCGAAAGAATAGGGAAGGCTATGCGACTTAGGACTGTTTTGTACATTTTTGGTATTTGAATATCATCAGCTTGTGAAAAATAACTTAATTCTTGTGATTTTTTTGCAACTTTTTTGCCCATTTTACATCTTTCTATCGTTTACGAGGTGATTTGTATATAATAAAGTATAACAGTAATGATATCCACCTTCTATAAAACTAAATCGATGAAACGTATTCTTACTTACGGACTGGTCGGCGTACTGGCTTTTCTCGCAGAGTATTTTAGTTTTATTTTTTTACTTAATATAACCATAACGCCCCACGCACTTGTACTTGCTCAGTCTGTTAGTTTTAGTTTTGGGTTAATTATAAGCTTTACTGGTAGCAGATTGTTCACCTTTAATGATATAAATAGCACCTATTCTCATAGTGTTTCTAGACAAATTAGTTCATATCTAACGCTGGCTTTTATTAACCTGGTTTTATCTAACCTGGTCATTTATGCGATTGTACATTATTTTTCGGTTACGCCATTTATAGCAAAACTACTAGTTATGTCCATGGTTGTAGTATGGAATTTCCTGATTTTTCAGAAAATAATATTCAAATCAAAATAGTAGTTAGCTGAGCTTATTCTTATTACTTGAAAGTTGAATTGATAGCTCTTGGTGTAGGTCGCGAAGGCGACGTTCGGCATGTTCAATCTTGCGGCGCTGGTCGTTAATGATGTAAAACAAGAAGATCACAGCAGTAATTTCGACGATATCAAATGCGCTGAGGTCGATAGAGTCGAGAACCGGTCGGCCGATGACTAGGTTGTAGACCGGGAAAGATCCGATGAGTACGGCGAGTATGATGATCCATAGTAATAATTGGCGATAAAACCATCGTCTCGGCATGTGATGCATTCTGTATTGGGTCACAATATTGAGAAGCGCGAGGAGAATAATAGGCGTATTGAGAAGGATAAGGACAAGATATCTCATTCGAAGATCTCCGATAGGCGTCGCTTGACAAGATTTTTTAAGATATTGATTGCGTTCCAGTTATTCTGGCCTTTTGACTTTGAATAATCAGTGTAGATTGCCTGAATCGGATACTCGCCGATCTTAAGTCCCAACTGATTGGCTCGCCAGATCATTTCTGAACAAAACTCATACCCGCTTGTTTTCCATCGCAATTCCTCAAGTGCCCGTCGAGAGTAGATGCGGAGGCCTGACTGTGAATCGGTCGTATTGACGCCAAAAAGAAGATAGGTGACTAGGCTTAAGCCTTTATTGCCGAGCACTTTGACCCGAGACATACCCTGGCTGTCGATGAGGCGACTGCCAATTAGGAGGTCAAGCTTTCGCTCGTATGACTCGGCCACTCCTTTTACTACATCCTCAGGGGTGTGTTGACCATCTGCATCCATTGTCGCTGCAATGTCGTATCCGCGCTGATTAGCGTAACTGAGACCGGTGGCAGTAGCTCCGCCGGCGCCACTGTTGAGTATATGATCAATGACAATCGCGCCAGCTTTTACGGCCCCAGCAGACGTATCGTCCTTTGACCCGTCATTCACGACAACAATATCGATCTCATGACTAGACTTTTTGAATGCCGACTTCGCAGTACGGATAACTCCGCGAATCACACGTCCTTCATTGTATGCAGGAATAACAACACATACTCGCAACCTCTTCATATGACCTTATTATATCAGAGACAAATTAATTAATGAGATAGTCACCGTAGCCCGATTTTCTTAGAGGTTCAGCGAGAGTATTGAACTGCTCATTTGTTATCCAGCCCCGTGCGTGCGCCGTTTTCTCTGGACTGCCAATGATTTGGCCGGTGCGCTTCTGGATGACGCGAACGAAGTCGGCGGCGTCGGTGAGGTTATCGATAGTGCCGGTGTCGAGCCAGACGTCGCCTTGTTCGAGTGTCCGACGCAGCAAGGCCGAGCCGTTGTCCCGGTATCGGCAATACCATTAATAGCCGTGATTTAGTTTGATTTTTTGTAGTCATAGTATCGGCGAAGCTCCCGTTAGTTGTATGTGACATGAGTTTGAGCGCAACAACAGACAAGGGGGTAACTATATTTATATACGCTTTACTGTTAGAATTATAGTCAATGAATACAAATGTGGTAATTATTATACCTGTCTATAATGAGGCTAAGGTTATTAGTGGTGTTGTTTCGTCTGCTTTGAAGAGTTTTAAGTATGTCGTTTGCGTTAATGACGGCAGTAGCGATGACTCATCTGTCGAGATTGTAAAAACGGATGCTTACCTTGTTGAACACCCTATAAATATGGGGCAGGGCGCGGCTCTGCAAACGGGCATAGAATTTGCTCGTCAACTCCCCGTTGATTACTTTGTGACCTTTGACGCCGACGGGCAGCACCGCATAAAAGACGTTCAGTCAATGCTCAAGGAGATTAAAACTGGCAAATACGACATTATGCTTGGTTCGCGATTTTTGGGCGAGACAATCGGTATGAAAAACTCAAAACGTATTATCCTAAAACTGGCAATTCAGTTTAGTAATATTATTTCAGGTCTTAAACTAACAGATACCCATAATGGATTACGGGTATTTAATCGTACTGTTGCTGAAGGTATGCAAATAACGCTGCCAGATATGGCGCATGCATCAGAGATTCTAGAGATAATAGCCGAAAAGAAGTATCGATACAAAGAAATACCGGTCACAATAGAATACACTGACTATTCACGAGCAAAAGGACAATCAATCATTAACGCAGTTAATATCGGATTTGATGCCCTACTGAGGAAGATCACGAAGTGATTATAATAATTCAAATCATCGTTATTGTTCTTGCTCTAGTTATTGCAGTGGCAACGCTAGAAAACCGTAGTACGCATTCAGGAAAAGCATGGAAAAAAATAGCACTTGTATTACTAGCAGTAGGCATGGTTGTGGCTGTATTATTTCCTGATACAACAAATGATGCTGCACATCTAGTAGGCGTAGGAAGAGGTGCGGATTTGTTGTTATACGTTACAGTAATTGCCTTTATTTTTTATGCACTTAATAACTACCTTCATCAACAAGATCAGAGGGACGTGCTATTTCGTCTAGCACGTAGAATCGCTTTAGTGGATGCAAATGAACGTTATAATATTCGCAAAAAATAAAATAGTATAGCGTAATTTTCATACTAGAGTTGTCCGATAACATCAAATAAATAGGAACACCATGGCTAGTCGGTGAGTAAAGTAATCGACATAACCGCCCATATTTAAGAGGGGCAAAATACTATTTATGCGCAATCATACTTGCTAGCTGAAAGGTGTAATGCGAAAACGCATATACCGTCACGACACTCATCGCCCACTGTTGTCTGCGCTTCGCATGACGCCAAAGACTAAGCGCCGCGATGAGGGATGCTAATCCGAGTAGCATTGATGGTACGAATACACTACGCCAGGAGGAGGCATACATGGTGGGGCTAAGTGTCATCATGGTCGTGGTGCCATACCCGCAGAGTATGAGTATGATGATTATCACGCGGCTTGTTATGTTCGGAAGGGCGCGAATCACCGTCAAAATAGTGCCGAGTAGTACCGTAATCCATACGCCGATGAGGGCCACGCTCTCTAGCATGGATGTTTTTGCATGCCAGGTTGCGTGAAACTGAGTCCAGTACTGCAGGGCGTCAAACCCTCGAGCTAAGGAGACGACACTTGCAGTAACGAGCAGCGCAATCAAAAGTTTGTCGACAATGCTTCGCTTTTCTTTCGTTAGCAATAAACCGACGAGGCATAGCCACAAAATGATAAGTATTACGCCCGTGTGATTGACGAGGGCATCAAGAATCCATCGCAGGGAATCATTAATGTGGGTCGATAGGGGCGTGGTGTAGAAATCGGGAAGCCATGTGGCCGTCTCTGCGTGGAGACGTGCAATATTGCCAGGCGCTTTAAGGCTGGCAACAAAACTCACGATCGCAGTGCCTAAAAGGGCAATGGTATACCATCGAAACCGTGCTCGCTTATAGAGGGCGACGGCGCTAAGGCAACCCAGGCACGTGATGAGAGTAATGCCCGCCTGTTCGGACGAGAGGGTTACAATAATTGTGCTGAGGAACGAGATGATCATTAACCACCAGCTTGGACGCCTACGGCCTAGCAGGTATCTAGTCGGTGCATACAGGGCAAGCAACATCAACACGAATGACCAGAAGTAGACCATCCCACCGGTAACCCAGAGAATACCATCTGAAAATACTGCTTTATCAAGTGCGTACGGCAGGATGAGCCCAGCGATAAGTGCAAAGGCATCAGTTCTCGCATGTTGTTTGGGAGAAATAATGAGCCGATAGTAACAAAAGGTGAGCACGGTGAAGAGTGCGTACATGAATATTGTGACAATCTGCCAATAGATAAGAGGTAAATTACTGAATATGTAGATAGTGCCTTCGCCTATGATTCTCCCACTCCAAGTTTGATAACGGTAGGATACCCATTCTGCAATCGTGTGGTAGGGTGCAGTTTGGAGAATAAAAACAGTATCGTCAGACCCGACTATCCGATGGTCGAGTATCACGATAAAAGAAAAAAGTATAACCGCGAGAGCGAATATGACCCAAAGCTGTCGACGCGTTGTCAGCGAACGCCAGCGCAACGCAAAGTTCGGCTTAATGTGTGAGATAGTGGCCATACCCAGACATTATGAGCGCCATCGTCACGATTTATCGTACCCGTTCGGGTTGTGTGATTGCCAATTCCACGCGTCACGTACAGCGTCTTCGATAGTCAATTCCGTATACCAGTCAAGCTCGAGCTTTGCCTTGCGCGCATCTGCGTAGCACGCTGCGATGTCACCTGGTCGGCGAGGGACAGCTTCGTAGGGTATAGTAACGCTATTTTCTTTTTCAAATGCATGGACTAGATCAAGCACTGAAGTGCCCTTGCCGCTGCCAAGATTGTATATATGTATGCCTGGCTTTGAGTGGGCGAGGGCGGCGACATGGCCACGAGCAAGGTCCATTACGTGTATATAGTCGCGTACGCCAGTTCCGTCTGGAGTACTGTAGTCGTCGCCAAAGATGCGTAACTTATCAAGCCTGCCGACGGCAACCTGACTTATAAACGGCAGTAGGTTGTTGGGAATGCCACTTGGGTTTTCGCCTATTCGTCCACTCGGGTGAGCGCCGATAGGGTTGAAGTAACGCAAGATTGTAATGTTCCAGGTCGGGTCAGATACGGCAAGATCGCGCAGTATTTCTTCAATGAAGTACTTCGTCTTCCCGTATGGGTTAGTGAGTTCGAACCCGACACGAGAGGATTCTGTGAGTGGAAGCTCGAGAGGATCCCCATACACAGTGGCGGAACTTGAAAAAACGATAGTCTTACAGTCGTGATTACGCATCGCTTCGAGCAAAACAAGCGTGGAGTCAATGTTGTTCTGGTAGTATTTAAGCGGCTTCTGGACTGACTCGCCGACAGATTTGAGTCCGGCGAAGTGGATGACTGCATCGATATGATGTTCGGAGAAGATTTTTTCAATGAGCTCTTGGTTACGTACATCACCCTCGTAAAAGATAGACTGATACTGCGCCAGCTCGCCCGTTCGGATGACCGCCTCCTTCGAGCTATTGCTGAGGTTATCTATAATTATAGGCACATAGCCCGCTGCGGCGAGTTCGATGTTGGTGTGACTAGCGATATATCCTGCGCCGCCCGTCACGAGTATATTTATCATGGCTTAATTATATCAGGAGATTACAGATGCTCACTATGAAGATATCTGCCATACCCTGATTTCTTGAGAGGTGCGGCGAGGGTAGTGAGTTGGTCATCCGTTATCCAACCTTGTGCATGTGCTGTTTTCTCGGGGCTACCGATGATTTGGCCGGTGCGTTTTTGGATGACGCGGACGAAGTCAGCGGCGTCGGTGAGGCTGTCGATAGTGCCAGTGTCGAGCCAGACGTCACCCTGGTCGAGTTTTTGGACGCGAAGTTTTCCGCGGCGGAGGTATTCGGCATTCACCGTGGTAATTTCAAGTTCACCCCGCGCAGACGGTTGGATGTTTTTGGCGATTTCAACTACGTCGTTATCGTAATAGTAGAGTCCAACGACAGCGTGATTTGATTTTGGCTGGACGGGCTTCTCTTCGATCGAGAGGGCGTTCATCTGATCATCGAATTCGACAACACCATAGCGCTCAGGATCAGACACCTCATAGGCAAATACGATGCCGCCATCGGGATCAGTGCAGGCTTTGAGTGAGTTATCGAGGGCATTGCCGTAGAAGATATTGTCGCCGAGCACGAGCGCGACTTTATCCTTGCCGATGAACTCCTCGCCGATGATAAATGCCTGCGCCAGACCGTCTGGTGAGGGCTGTACGGCATAGGAGAGGGTGATGCCCCACTCAGGGCCGTCTCCGAGCAACTTCTGGAATGACGCCTGGTCCTCGGGTGTCGTGATGATGAGAATATCTCGAATCCCCGACTGCAGGAGCGTTGTCAGAGGGTAATAAACCATCGGTTTATCGTAAATCGGCATCAGCTGCTTGCTAATCGCCTTTGTAATCGGCCAAAGCCGCGTGCCAGAACCTCCAGCGAGAATAATTCCTTTCACCTAAACCTCCTTCGAAGGTCGTTCTAGATACGCGCCTAGTCGCTCGCGCCAGTCATCTGGTTTAAAGCCGGTCGCCTTGATTTTGGAGAGATCGAGCGCGCTACTTAAGGGGCGCGGAGCGATACCTTCCTTATCTCTATAATACTCCTCGGTAGTGACCGGGTTGACGTCGTCTCGGGATTTGCTAGAGTACTCGAACACTGTCTTTGCGATATCTGCCCAACTCGCAGGTTCGCCATCATTTGTCAAATTGTAGGTACCAAAGGGAGCCTTGTTGTCGATAAGGTGTTTGATGCCATTCGCTAGCGTCTCGGTAAATGTGAGGCGCCCAATCTGATCTCCGACGACGCTCGGTTTCACTCCGCGTTCAGCGAGTGACTTCATTGTTCGGACGAAATTATTACCGTTGCCAATAAGCCAAGTCGTACGCGCGATGTAATGGCGTGGAGTAGTAGCGACGGCGATATCGCCAGCTGCTTTCGACTGGCCGTAAACACTGAGTGGCGTGAATGGCTCTTCCTCTGCATGGTTATCTTGAGTACCATCGAACACATAGTCTGAGGATACATGGACAAGCGTGATGCCGTACTCTGTCGCAATACGAGCGAGGTTTGCCACTGCTGTTGCATTTGCCTGCCACGAGTCACGTCGACCATCGGGAGTTTCGGCGAGATCAACTGCGGTATAGGCAGCTGCATTAAGAATAAGCCCATAGTCGCGCCAGTGACGAGCATCATGGAGGGTCTCGGCATCCGATATATCAAGCGTATCTCGGTCAATCAGATCGGCATCTGGATATAGTTGCGCAAGCGCGTGACCTAGCTGACCATTGGCGCCAGCGATCAGTGTCTTCTTTGGTTTTATATGGACTATATGGTCGAAGTCTTGGTGGACACGATCTTTGTCGGAAATAATCGCTTTATCTAGCGGAATAGGCCATTCGATATTATTAGTCGAATCAGCGAGGTTAATAAAACCATATGAACCTTCGGGAGGGTTCGGGCTCCAGTGGTCGTTGACGAGATACATGTAAACAGTATTATCATCGAGTGCCTGGAAGCCATTAGCGACACCACGCGGAACGAAAATTGATCGGCTTGGGTCCATCTCGAGGGTATATGTTTGACCGAACGTCAGGCTACCCTCGCGAAGGTCGCGCCATGCGCCGAAAATCCTGCCAGCTCCGAGAGATACGTATTTGTCCCATGGTTCTGCGTGGAGGCCTCGGGTGACGCCACTTTGAGCATTAAAGCTGACATTGTTCTGCACGGGTCCGAAATCGGGAAGACCCAGTGCCGTCATCTTTTCACGTTGCCAATTTTCCTTGAACCAGCCGCGCTCATCACCGTGGACAGGGAGGTCATACCATACGAGATCCGCTATGGGTGTCGAGTGAGCTTCGAGTGTTTTTTCAAATTCAATTTGTCCGCGTTCAGTCATCATAATCTCCTTACGACTTATTGTCCCTGCTTTGCATAGGCGGCCTCGATGGCAGCCTTTTCTTTTTGCCACCATTCTTGGTTTTCGGTGTACCACTTGATCGTCTGCGAGAGGCCGTCGCGCATGCCATGTTGGTCGGTGTAGTGCGGTTTCCACCCGAGCTCGCGTCTGAGCTTGCTCGAATCCATCGCGTAGCGCATGTCGTGGCCGGGGCGGTCGTTGACGAGTTCATACCAATCGCTTCCTTTGCCCATCAGCTCGCAGATCAGCTCGATGACCATCTTGTTGTTGACGTGGTCGTTGTCGGCTCCGATGATGTAGGTCTCGCCAGGGACACCCTTCTCAAGGATTAGATGCACGGCTTCGTTATGGTCGTCAACATGAATCCAGTCGCGGACTTGTTTGCCAGCGCCATAAAGTTTTGGCTTGATGTCGCTTAAAATATTCGTGATCTGCCGAGGAATGAATTTCTCGATGTGTTGGTAAGGCCCATAATTGTTCGAGCAGTTACTGATCGTTGCCTTGATTCCGAAGCTGCGAATCCAGGCACGCACCAACATATCGCTGCTGGCTTTACTAGCGGAGTAGGGGCTTGAGGGATCGTAGGCGGTCTCTTCGGTAAATCGATTTGGATCATCAAGCTCGAGGTCACCAAACACTTCGTCGGTGCTGATATGGTGAAGCCTCTTATCGTGCCTACGGACGGCTTCGAGAATCGTATAGGTACCAACGATATTGGTATTAATAAACGGCCATGGGTCACGAAGTGAATTGTCATTATGGCTTTCAGCGGCGAAATGAACGACGATATCGTTCTCGGCGACGAGCTTATCCATGAGTTCGTGATCGCAGATGTCGCCAGTTACGAAGTTAATCTTATCGAGTACGGGCGCGAGATTGTCGGGATTTCCGGCGTAGGTAAGCTTATCGATGACAGTAATCTGATATTCGGGCCTATTCTTGAGTGTGTAGTATACAAAGTTTGACCCAATAAACCCTGCACCACCAGTGATGAGTATTTTGATCATATCTATAATTATACGCGCCCTCCTAACAGTAGTCATTGTAGAAAACAACAAGGGCGCGAAGTGTAAATAATACAACAAAAGGCAAGCGTGTCGATTGTTAGTCATTGTCTATAGGTAGGATGATTAGATGATAGTTGTCTGGAGCGTAAACCGGTCTGTCCTTCCGTGTTCGTCTCAAGATTGCTCTCCTATATATCTATATATAAAAGAGAGAGTAAATAGCAAAAGACAACAGAGGTAGATTTGCGAGATTTACTTACTATGCACAGTAAGTAAATTAGGTAGAAGATCTATTTGAGAATACCTCATTGGGCGCAAATACCTTGTGTGAAGTATAATATGAACTATGAAAATACTTGTTACTTGTGGAGGCCAAGGTACAAAACTATGGCCGTATTCTCGTCAAAACCAACCGAAGCAATTCCAGCCGATCATCGGTGATAAGTCATCCTACCAGGCGTGTATAGAGACGCTGCTTACTACCTATAGGGCAGAGGATATCTTTATTTCGACCAAGCATAAATTTATCAAGTATATCTCTGAGCAGTCACCACAAATCCCTCTCAAGAATTACATCGTCGAACCTGACATCGCGCTCGATCGCGGTCCGGGCGAAGGCTTGGCGTTTCTGCGCCTCAGTATGCTTTTTCCAGTGGAGCCAGTATTTTACGTGCAAGCCGACATGGTTCGCGAACCTGGTGAAAAATTTATCCAGATGATTCAGGCAGCTGAAAAGATCGTCACAGAGACGGGCAAATACATCACTGGAGGCGTGAAGGCGACTGAACCAAATATGGGCGCCGACTATCTCGAGGTTGGCGAAGCGCTGCCGAATGATACAGTCGAAGCGTATCGTCTCACGAAGTTTCATTACCGCAAGAAGACGGTTCGCGAAACAAGGGAACTAGTCGAAAACTTCCGTGTCGTCGCGCACTGGAATCACCTCTGTTGGTATCCGACAAAGATCATGGAAGCCTATCAACAGTACCGACCGGATTGGTATGATGCCCTTATGAAGATCAAGGATGCCTATGACCAGCCGGGAGAGCAAGATGCGATTCAGGCAATCTATGAGACGATGGCGAAAGGCCCAACTGAGGATGTGACGCGCAATATCATGGATTCGGGCGATGCGATCGTGATCCTGCTTCCATTCCGAAATACTGATGTCGGCACCTGGGAGAGCGTACGTGAGTTCAGCGCCGACGATGATGAGAATCACTTCGACGCGCAGGTAGTCGCCATTGATACTACCGGCACACTCGTCAAAGCACGCAATCATCAGAAGCTGATCGCGGTTGCGGGACTCAAAGATCTCGTGATCGTTGATAGCGACGACGTGCTCCTTATCGTTCCAAAAGATGACATCGACAAAATTAAAGATATTCAAGCAAAACTTGTCGAAACCGACAATATCTCGTATCTGTAGGTGATGAAAAATACGTTGTAATTTCTGATTTTTTATAAATATTCATAAAAACTTGTAGACATATGATTCCACCTGCGCTTAAATGGGTGCAGGGCCTATATGCCCGGAAACAGGAGCCTTTAATCTATGTGCGGAATTGTAGGATATATCGGTGACAAACCAGCTCAACAAGTGTTACTAAGCGGTCTCAAGCGGCTCGAGTACCGCGGGTATGATAGCGCCGGTGTGGTCACGCTCGACACAAAAGGCGCTGCGACGCTACTACGTGCCAAAGGCAAGGTCATAGAGCTTGAACAGAAGGTTGCTTCGCACAAGATGGATGACACGCTTGGAATTGGTCATACGCGCTGGGCGACACACGGTGCACCGAGCAAGCGCAACGCGCACCCCCATAATGTTGGCGATATCTACCTCGTGCATAACGGCATCATAGAAAATTATCTGGAACTCAAAAGCACACTTACTGCCAAGGACTATGAATTTAAGAGCGATACCGACACAGAGGTCCTAACTGCACTTATCGATTATATGGACAAGACCTCTGGCGGTAGCCTTATCGAGTCAGTTACTGCAGCGCTCAAGATGGTCGTCGGTGCCTATGGTATCGCTGTTGTTAGTACGAAGAATCCCGAAGAGATCATCGTCGCACGCAAAGGCAGCCCACTTATCGTCGGAGTTGGCGAGGGAGAGACGTTCATCGCTAGTGACGCATCGGCGCTTGTCGGTTATACCGACCAGGTTGTCTACGTGCAAGACGGTGAGATCGGCGTCTGTACCCGTTCGGGGCTCAGTCTCTATGATATTGATGCACACACCAAAGAAGCGATCGTTGAGACGATGGAGATCGATCTCCAGGCAATCCAAAAGAAGGGCTATGCTCACTTCTTGCTCAAGGAGATATCCGAGCAGCCCGAAAGTTTGCGGGCGACCCTGAGAGGGCGCGTTCATCCCGATACCGGGATCGCAAAGCTCGGTGGTCTCAATATGACCGATGACGAACTACGTGTCGTCAAACATGTCATGATCGTGGGATGCGGCACGGCCTATTATGCCGGCATGCTGGCTCACTATATTATCGAGCAATTTACAGGTGACGTAACGTATTCGGTCGAAATTGCGAGCGAACTGCGCTATCGGTCATTTCACGTGCCAGAGCATACGATCGCGCTCATCGTCAGTCAGAGTGGTGAAACCGCCGATACGCTTGCGTGCCTCCAGGAGCTCAAGCGACGCGGCGTACGATGCCTGGGTATCGTGAATGTCGTCGGCAGTACGATTGCTCGTGAAGTTGATGGGGGCGTATACCTCCATGTCGGCGCAGAGATCAGTGTTGCCAGTACGAAGGCATTTACCTCGCAAGTTGCCGCTATGTTGATATTTGGTCTGATGCTCGCGAACGCGAAGGGATCAGGATCAAAGCAACTACGCGAATATATAGAGGAACTTGACCAGTTGCCACAGGAAATCGAGAAAACAATCGAGAAACATAACGACGAAATAAGGAAACTCGCGAAGAAGTACTCGGCATATTCACGGTCTCTCTACGTGGGGCGTGATACCCTGTATCCCATTGCACTTGAGGGTGCTCTCAAACTAAAGGAAGTGAGCTATGTTCAGGCGGAAGCGCACGCCGCTGGCGAGTTGAAGCACGGGCCAATCGCACTCATCGACGATGAGGTATTTGAGGTGTGCTATATCCAGGATAACTGGCTCTACGAAAAGACGCAGAGTAATCTGATCGAGATGAATGCGCGCGGCGCACACGCCATTGTGATTACCGATACCGATAAACGTATCCAGGCGGAAGCAGTGGTGCGGGTCAATACGAAATTGAAACTACTGACCCCACTTGTCTTCAATGTTATTTCTCAGCTGTTTGCCTACCACACGGCGGTCGCGCGCGGCAATGACGTTGATCAGCCTCGCAACCTAGCGAAGAGTGTGACAGTCGAGTAGTGCCTAGCACCGAGACCCTTGTCGTGTCTTCCGTTCTAGCCTACACTGTAAGTATAAGCAGAAAGGCCAGTGGAGATGCCCGAAGAAAACGATGCACCAAAAGAGGTGACCGACGAAACCCTGAATGAGATAGAGAGTAGTGACTATGAAAATACGATTGCGTCTGAGCCGGCCTCAGGTCTCGATGCTGATGTCGTAAATAGCCCTGTCGTTACGCCGAGCAAGAATAAATTTGTCCGATTTCTAAAGAGCTGGTGGTCGAAAGTCGCGCTTGTTGTACTACTGATCGTCGCTATATTTGCCATACCGATGACACGGTATGCGGTGATGGGCTTTTTCGTAACCAAGACGGTGACGATATCCGTTGTCGATTCAACAACAGGAAAGCCAGTGAGTGACGCGATCGTTCACCTGGGTCGTCAGGATGGCAAAACAGATTCAAAAGGTCTCGCTTCGATCTCAAATGCGGCGGTCGGTGACCATTCGCTCGTTGTCGAAAAGAAAAATTATGAAACCTCGACTACGTCCTATCTTGTACCGATCCTATTTGGAGCAAAAAACGATCCAGTGAGACTAAAAGCTACCGGTCGTCTGTTTTCGGTAACGGTCAAGAATTCCATCTCCGGCGCGGCGGTCTCGGATGCCTCTGTCGTGTTCGGTGAAGTATCGGCCAAGACAGATTCCACTGGACTAGCCACAGTGAGCCTACCGGTAACACCAGCGAAGCAAGATGGGACGATCTCAGCCGATGGATATAATCCTGGCACTATCAGCTTTGACGCGAATAAGGGTGACAACCAGACTGTCACCGCTACGCTATCTCCATCTGGCACTGTCTATTTCTTGTCAAATCGCAACGGCACGTATGATGTGATGAGTGCGTCGCTCGACGGCAGCTCACAGGAAGTTGTCCTCAAGGGCACGGGTAAGGAAGTTCAGTATGAATTACAACTGTTCGCCTCACCAAGCCGAGATACGCTTGCCTACTATGCGCGGCGCGATGCGGCTCGACCGATGCTCTACATCATCAACACGGCCTCGAATTCGATTGTCGATACCATCGATCCAGCCAGTTCAACGCTCAATCCAATTGGCTGGATGGGCAATACTTTCTATTACACGCTCTATACGCAGATGAGTCCTGTGGCTGAGGGTCGTAATAAGCTGATCGCCTATTCCGCGGCGGCGAAGCAAAAGACAAATGTCGACCTATCGCATGTCACAGGAGACGCGACTAATCCTCTCGAGGAGAGCTTGTCATCGAGGTTCCAAATTGCCAATAACCGTATGTATTACGCGAAGTGTTGGAGTTACGTGACGTATGCCGGGGCGACGACGATTGCTCAAAAGATGAGTCTCGTCTCGGTGGCAAACGGGACGGCAACAGTGCTAAAAACGGTTGATCAAACGTCGCCGAGTTACTGCGACACAGTCGTCAAGAAACCAAACATTGTTAACTTCAAGGTTACGAACGCGGGTGACGGCACGAACGCTCAGTACTTTACTTACGAACGCGGCAAGACCGTCGTCTCGGCGCAGCTCGGTGATGCAGACTTCTCGACAAATCTCAATTTCCTCACTTCTCTCAGTGGCAACAAGACATTCTGGACTGAAACACGCGACGGCAAGAAAGTGAGCTTCGAGGGGGATGTGTCAGGCAATAGCGCCACGCAGGTCAGTAGTACCGATTACGCGGCGTATGGATGGATCGGAGATGATTATGTGCTCTATGCCAAGGGCGGCAGCGAACTATTCATCGCGGCGGCTGGTGCACAGCTTGATGGCTCGCACAAGATTACGGATTACTTCTCGGCTAACAGCCAACAGTTTTAGCGAGCGTCGTCGACGAGCTTGCGCATCTTCGTGATGAAGAGTGACTTCGCAAATCGTCGGGATTTTCGACGGAGTGTGCCGGGTAGAAAGGTGATATTCTCGGCGCGCGTGATCGCCGCTGCGACGTCTCCGACGGTCTGCTTCGCAAATAGTGTACCGCTCACTCCATCTTCGACGATATCCTTCGTCCCGGCTTTGTCATAACCAATCACAGGAGCACCAGCAGCGAGCGCTTCGACGGTTACGATGCCGAAATCCTCTTCTCCTGGAAATATGAATCCTTTAGCTTGGTTGAGCGCATTTTCGAGCGCAGAGTCAGAGGCATCCCCAAATCGATTACTGAAAAACTTGATCGTTGGTCCAGCCATCCCGACTAGCTTTTCATGGGCTGGTCCATTACCAAAGACGAGGAGTGGCAAGCCGAGTTTCGTGCAGGCGGCGACGGCGAGATCGTGGCGCTTGTATGGCACTTGGCGACCGGTTGTCACGTAATAATCAGCTCGTTCGCGGGCTGGCTCGAATCGATCGATGTCAACAGGTGGGTGAACGATGATACTTTTTCGTTTGTAGTAACGCTCAATTCGTTCTTGAACCTCTGTTGAATTGGCGACAAAGATATCGACTGCTTGTGCTGCCTTGAAGTCGGCATGCCTAAGCGGTGGGACGAGCAGGGGCATTGTGAGGCGAGCGAGCGTGTTGAGCTTACCAAGTCCTGGGTCGCGGCGATATTCATCGTAATGGCTCCAATAATAGCGAATCGGCGTGTGGCAATAACATATATGAATCTGATCGGGGCGAGTTTTTCGCACTTGTTTTGATTCAGCGCTACTGCTCGAGATGATGATGTCAAATTCGCTGAGATCGAGCCGTCGAAATGCGTTGACGCGGAGCATCGGCATAAGCTTGTGGGCACTAGCGAGCACGCCCGGAAGGCGCTGCAGGTATGTCGTGCGGATGTCGAGACCTTTGAACCTCGGCATCTTGCTCGGGTCATACGTGCTGGTATAAATCGGCGCACCAGGAAAAGCTTCAGCCAGTGCCAATACGACTTCTTCGGCGCCACCCATATTGGTTAGCCAATCATGAACGATGCAGATTTTTGGCTGAGCCATTAGCGCGCGCCGTCTCCCAGTAGGACCACTTTAACCGTCTTGAACATGATCTTGATGTCGAGCCAGAAGCTCCAGTTTTGGACATAGTAGAGTTCTAATTCGATGCGTTGCTCCTCGGTAATATTGCTTCGTCCCGAAACCTGCCAAAGTCCGGTGAGACCACCTCGGACTTCATGCAGCATAGCGCCACGCTTCTGCGTGTACTTCGCCGCGACCTCGTGCGGTCTCAGAGGGCGTGGTCCGACGAGGCTCAGTTCACCGCGAAGTATGTTGAAGAGCTGGGGCAGCTCGTCAAGCGAGCTTTTGCGTAGGAAGTTGCCAAATGGAGAAATGCGAGGATCTTTTGCGACCTTAAATTCGCGTTTGAACTCTTCGACTAAGTCCTGCCTGCCCATTGACTTGAAGACTTCGATATCGTCTTTGCCTGAGTATTTCGGGATCATGCTCCGAAACTTGTACATAGGGAACGGTTTGCCGTGCTTGGTGAGGCGAGTATGGGAAAAGATAACCTTGCCGGGGTTAAAGATCTTTTGCAACAGTGCGATTAGTCCAAAGACTGGCAGCCAAATAGGCGCGAATAATATGACAACAACGAGGTCAAATATGCGCTTCGCGATCTCTCCCCAACCAATCAGTGGTGTTTGAGAGACGCTGATCATAGGGTAACCGAGGAATATATCGATTGTGTTCTTGCCAGTATAAAACTCCGGCTGACCAGGGATGAAGTTGTAACGGATATGATTGAGCTGTGCAGCGGAAAGTATCTTCTCGTTGGTGTCACCGTACCCCTCGAGGTCGGTTTGGATGATAGTATCGATTCGCTGGGCTTCGATGTTGCGAAGCGCTGGGTCGACCTCATTGTAATGAATAATTCCTTTTCGGTACGGTACGTACTTTTTTGGCGTGGCCATCGCAACGACGGCATAGCCCGATTTGTTAGTTGTGGCTAGACTTTCGGCAATATCAGCTGTGGCCGGTGAGTTTCCGATAATAAGCACGCGGCTGATCCCGTATCCGTAGCGAAAGGCGAGTGAGCGAAACGCTCGAAGCAACTCTCTTCCGATGAGAACTAGAGCAAATGAAGCGATGAGCGCGTAGAGTGCCGCCAGTCGCGCTGGGAAGAAGATCTTGCTCGTTATGTATTCCCATCCGATGACGACGAGAATGCCGATCAGTGAGCCAATCGCGATGCGTCCCCATTCAGCTAGGCGTCGGTTGTAGATTGATGACGAGTAGAGGCCAAGTGAGGCGAACACGCCAATCCAGAACGGGATAATCGTCAGAGCCATGACAATGTAATCGAACCCAAACACGGGGTTTACGAGGGGGCGGTTATCGATACGGACGCGGATGAGATAGGCTATGGTAAATGCGGCGAGGAGGATGATAAAATCCGCAATCACGAGGACGAGACTATAAAGTTTGGTGTTTTTCGATAACATATATTGGCGTTATTATACCATTTTTCGGTATAGTAGAGGTAATGAAGCGATTTTTGTTCGAACGTCTGCCCGCCTGGCTCCTCCTCGGCATATTCTTGCTGATCGTCGTGTATGCACCGCTCACGGTGTGGCTCGGTACGGTATTTCCTGGAATGGCGGTCGCGCTGAAAGCCTGGAAAGAGGTATTAATTGGCGTCGTACTGATATTGTTGCTTGTCCAGGTGCTCCATCGACGACAAATGTCTCGGTTCTCTAGCGATCCATTTCTCTGGCTAGTTCTCGCCTATACCGTGCTCCATCTCATGATGCTCGGGATTTATCCGCCTGAAAATGCGCAGGTTGCGATATCTGGCCTCATGATCGATCTCAGGTATGTGCTCTTCGCCGCTGCGGTCTACGTGTTCCTCCGTCTCTATCCCAGCTATCGACGACGGTTTGTTACTGTCGGAATTATCGGTGCCTGTGTGGTTGTCGGGTTTGCTACCCTCGAGCTCGTGTTGCCGAAGGACACACTGAGTGCGATTGGCTACGGTAATTCGACGATTCAGCCATACCTGACAGTTGATAAAAATCCTGATTTCATTCGATTCAACAGTACCTTGCGTGGTCCGAATCCGCTCGGAGCCTATGCGATCATCGCGCTCGCTGGCGTCGTCGCGTGGACGATCGGCAAACGTGGACAGAGACTGTCGAATCGACAAAAAGCTCTGATCGGCGTCTTCACGCTCGCTTCGATTATTGCGCTCTGGGTGAGTTATTCGCGAAGTGCGCTCATCGGCGCCGTAATTGCATTGCTCGTGCTTGGCTATGCGGCATTTGGTCATTCATTGACGCGGCGACAGTGGCTTGTTGGGCTCGGCGCCTTGTTGGTTATTGGACTCGGCATTTTCTCGGTGAGAAATACGACATTTTTCCAAAACGTCATCTTGCACGACAACTTAGCGACAGGGTCGAGCGTTGATTCGAACTCGGCACACGTCGCGTCTCTCAATGAAGCATCGCAGGCGTTTGCCGTGCAACCACTGGGCGCCGGTATTGGTTCGACCGGTTCTGCGTCGCAGTTCGGCACTCATCCGATGATAATCGAAAATCAATACCTCATGATCGCTCATGAAGCGGGCTGGATGGGACTCGGACTATTCTTGACGCTACTTGGCTTCACCATGTACCGCTTGATTCGAATGCCATGGACATGGCTCAGCCTGACGGTACTCGCAAGCGGTATGGGCCTCACGGTTGTCGGATTACTTCTACCCGTATGGGCGGATGATACCGTGTCAATTGTATGGTGGGGACTGGCCGCAGTGGCGTTAATAGGAGGGAATTATGAGCGAACGACCAACAAAAAAACAGCGTGAATTACTGAGTTTTATCGATGGGTTTATCAAAGGCTATGGTTATGGGCCAAGCTATCGTGAAATTATGCGCGCACTTGAGTACAAGAGTGTGTCGACCGTCGCGACGCACGTCGATGGTTTGATCACGCGCGGTTGGCTCATCAAGAAAGATAATTCCGCTCGCTCTCTCGTCGTACTTGATCCTGAGGCGACGAATAGTCGCGCCGTCATGCATGTCGACACGGAGAGAGATATCCGTCGTAAGATCGAAGAGCTCAAAGTCGACCACGACAAAAACAGCGAAGCGATCCGTACACTTACGCAAGCTCTCGAGATCTTAGGATTTCCAGAAGTTGAAGAAACTCACTTAGCGTGAGTTATTGACGGTTACATCTGCGTGCTATACCATTGATGTATATGGTTGAAAAACGAACTTATGCGGATAGGCGCGAGTACCTCATTGCAGCCGTTGCAAAGCGCAGGCGCACCATTAAGCAAAAAGCCATAGCCTACAAGGGTGGACGCTGTGTCTGCTGTGGGTACGATAAGCATGCGGGTGTTCTGGATTTTCACCATGTCGATCCTACGACAAAAGAGTTCAGCATTGGGGCCAAAGGCTACACACGTTCTTGGGAGAAGATAAAGGAAGAACTAGATAAATGTATTCTCGTATGCGCGAACTGTCACCGCGAGATTGAGCTCGGCGTACGAGTCTTTACAACAGATGAGAATTGCGATAAACTACCATCTGTACCAACACCAATTGGTAAGTAAGTTATTCCGGCTTAGCTCAGTGGTAGAGCGGATCGCTGTCGACTGGCAGCACGTGCGAGTAATCGTACGATGCAAACGGGGTGAATTGCGGGAACTCTAAATCCTACGGGACATGATAATCCGCAGCCAAGCCGAAGTTGGGTTAAGAGACTTCGGAAGGTTCAGAGACTAGGACGTGAGCCCAACAATAATCGTCCAAATAGCGCCCCGCATCCCCTATATGAGGATGATGAGATAGTCCACACTTACGCAAAAGCGTGGGGTTATGTGTAACGATTAGGTCGCTGGTTCGAGCCCAGCAGCCGGAGCCAAGAAAAGGCACCCCGAAACGGGTGTTTTTTCTTAGTTGTCAGCTTTTAGCGGCTCCTATCAACTGCATCACAGTAGTATAATATCCTCAAGCGTAAACGCGCCTAGACCTAAACCGATTTATTGGCACGGTCCATACAAATTCCATCGTGAAATAACAGCTCGTCATTGAGTAACTGTTTCACGATGGTCGTATCCGAAAGGGTATGGGGCTTCGGCTCAGGTCAGTGGCGAGCTTTTTAGTTTGCCGACCATAAACCAATAAAGCCTTTGTGCTAGGAGTGGACATGTCGACGAATAAGACCGTAAGTGCAAAAGATTTACCGCAGTCGCTCACGAAAGATCTAAAGGTAATAAGTTCAATGAAAGCAATCCAACGAGCCGGATTCTGGGCGTTCATTGTCGCAATACTGACCCCATTTGCATTTATACTGTCTTCGGTTGGCGGCGGGGCATACCCCACGCCCGAGAAAACCTATTTATACTTGGCATTCATCGTATATCTAGCAATTATTGGACTAAGGCTCAACCAGCTCAAGGGCCCTATTGTAGCCATCCTGATCATCAATATTATCCTCGGATTGGGTTTTCTAGGTGGCATCTTCCCGCTTCTTCTTGTGATTATGTCGATCATCGCACTCGTTAAGAGCGGACCATACTATAAATGGCTCCGTGTCGATAATAGGGCGAAGAGCTAAGTATGAGTCTCCAAGAGCGCATCCTTTATGGAAAATATAAGCAATTTGGAAAATGGTTTCATCGGGTATGTTTTGAGGTAGGTCAAAGCGCACTTGAGCTGTCGAATGCTCACGGAGAAAGCGAAGTAGGAGGCATCGTTGCATCTAAACTACCGCTAGACTTGAACCTGAATCTTACAGTCTACATACAAGAACTCTTTATGTTCTACATTCAAACTATCCTTGAAGCGAAGTTCGAGGAGGCAGGCGATTCAGATAAGGTGGGTAGCCAAAAGACAGACGTTATATTGAAGGTGATGCAATTCGTATTTGGTCCGAGAACAACGGATCTCAACAAGGCATTGTTTGATGCGACGGTAGTGAAGAACCGTATCCCCCAAAGTAATCTCGCGTATCTTTTAGTAGAAGAGCTTGGTCTTTATTCTAGCAAGGACCTAAGCGACGAAGACATTGAATACTTCAAAGAAACTACCTTTGAGTTATTTGAGCAATGTACACGGGAGGCTATATTGCCTTTTCTGAAGGAAAAGTTCGGTCAAGATGATCAAGTGTCCCGAGATATGATTGAGAGCACGGGGCATGAGTGGTAGAAGGCCCTAACTAGACCCCATGGTAGTTCTACTGGCTTTGCTAGCGGGCTCGATTAGCAGTTTTGTACTTGCGCGCCTTCGTTTTCAGTATCTTCTGCTGGTCTTCTACCACATGCCATATAGATTCTGGCAGTCCTATGGCGCACTTTACGATGAAGCAGAGACCACTTTTACCTACGAGATGATTGGCTCGAAGCAGTACAAGAACAATAAAGATTTCTTAGTACAATATCGCAAATTAAAACCACGCATTGAGACGCGTTTTAAGCGCCTTTGGGATAAATACGCATACTTTGTCGTGCGTGATTACGGAATCGTTCTGGTGGCTTCTGGGCTACTCTTTTTCTACTACTATTTGGCATTCATTGTGCCGTTTGTGATCCTACAGGTTGGATACTGGATCTACATACATTTCTTCAAGAAACACGATTATCAGTTATTTAAGATATTTATGATTGAGGCAGTAATGAAAAATGGAATGTTAGGTAAATGAGTGAGATGATGACGATCGAGGAAGCACGTAAGATACTCGGGGAAAAGTACAAGAACATGGACGACGAAGATATACAGAGGCTTATTTGTGACCTTACGTTTATCGCAAGGGAGACCATACGAGACCTTCGCTCAAAAAGAGCCGAACAAGCCAAAGAACCGGAGACAAAAAATACGTAGCAATTATTACAACTTTAGTTTATATCCGGTGACGCACACAATGCGTATGATATGTCGTTAAAACCGTAGGATACAAGATATAAATCATGCTAAACTACGGCTATCGTGGGTATGGTTAGTATGAAGAATGTTTCACCGGATTTTAGTAAGTTGGTCGCAAGTGACGAATGGTCTTTTAGCGACGAAAGTAGAGCAAATACATCGACGTTAACGCATAGCTATCATCGCTATCCTGCTAAGTTCATTCCACAACTTGTAGATAAATTGATACAGCAATATACGGTTGAAGGCGACTTGGTCGTTGATCCGTTTGGGGGCTGCGGTACAACGCTCGTTGAGTCAAAACTCAACGGTAGGCGCGGTATCGGATTTGACATCAACCCTATAGCGAAGCTAATTACCCAGACAAAAATAACACCTGTTGACCCAGAGATTCTAGAAAAATCTCATCAACAATTTTTAGAAGCTTACGAGAAAATTGATTTTAAAGAGACAATTACTCACCACGAGAGGCTTCATTACTGGTTTGATGATGAAACCCTGGGAAAGCTTGATCGAATATACGGAGCCATTAGTTCAATCACTAACTCAGACGCAAAACGTTTTTACCTATGCGCCTTCTCTCATAACCTGAAGAACTCATCAAGGTGGTTGATGAAGAGCATTAAGCCAACGATTGATAAAAACAAGAAAATTAGTGATCCTTTCGTTTCTATTAACAGGCACCTCAAACAGATGATCAGAAAAAACGAATTATTCTATGAGACCTTAAACCAAGCAGGTAATATAAATGATGCCTCTAAAGTCTACCAGGCAGATTCTACAAAGCAATGGCCCGTAGAAGACGGTACGATTGACCTGATTGTTACCTCGCCACCTTACGTCACTTCTTATGAATATGCAGATCTTCACCAACTCTCTTTGCTATGGTTTGGTAGTGACTCAAGCCAATTCAAGAGTTGGCACAATAAATTCACTAAAGAGTTTATAGATTTTAGAAGAGACTTCATAGGTACTAGCTCTAAGCCTAAAAAGATCGGCGACCTTAATAGCGATATTGCTGAAAAGATCGTCAGTGATTTGATGCAAATTAACAAATCACTCGCTAGGGATGTGGCTAATTACTTTATAGACATGAAGAAAGTCTTCAATCGGATGTATAAAGGATTGAAAAATGGAGGAACGGCAGGAGTAATAATTGGCAATACTGCACTAAAAGGTGTTAATATTACAAATGCAGAGGTAGCAGTTGAGCAAATGCTTAAAGCAGGGTTCGAAACAGTTGACTTCATCAAGAGAGATATCTCTAGCAAGGTCATTGCTCCTTGGAGAGATTCAAGCACGGGAAAGTTTACGGGACTAAAGAACCCAAATAGACATAGAGTCTATGAATACGAATATGTAATTATTATGAGAAAGCCTATCTAAATGACAACCGGTTTTAATATCGAAGACTTCAAGGACGAAGCTTTGTTAGACAGGGGAACGCGATACGAGAAACGTATCAAAGAATTACAGGACCAGGGCATGTATACGGACAGTATCAAGCAAGCCGTAGAAGGTGCAGTTGAGAACATCCATACTCATCAAACACGATCTTTCGTTATATATGGCGAGCCACAAAGTGGTAAGACGGGTATGATGATTGCATTAACCGCAAGGCTACTTGATGAGGGTCATAAGATTATCATTCTTCTCTTGAATGATAACGTACAATTGCTTGAACAAAACCTTTCTCGATTTCTTAGGTCGGGACTTGATCCAGCTCCGAAGAAATTCAGTGATATTTTAGATCCTGCCGTGAAAATTGGTAACAGCAAATGGATCATATTTTGTAAAAAGAACTCAGGAGATCTAAAAAAACTTCTCGCAAAAATCGACAGCGTTAAAGATAAGCTAATTATTGACGATGAGGCTGACTATGCAACGCCAAACGCTAAGGTCAACAAGCCAAATGACGAGAAAACAAAGATCAATGAACTCGTAGGAAAATTGCTTGGCAATGAGGGTATTTACATTGGAGTAACCGCTACACCTGCACGCCTAGATCTGAATAACACTTTCGGTAATGATAATGAGAAATGGATCGATTTTCCGCCTCACCCTAAGTACAAAGGGCAAGATGTATTTTTCCCTACAACTGATACGGGATTGAGTGACCTAGAATATAAACTTGTGCTCATGCCCGAAGAGGGCGATGACCCGAAATATCTGAGAAACGCATTCTTTGGATTTCTAGTGAATGTTGCGTACCTAAATCTTTATATTAATGACAAGCCCGAAAACTACAGTATGTTGATTCACACGAGCGGTATTAAAGTTGCGCATGAACAGGACTACAAGCAAGTCGTTAAAATGTTTAGTGTTTTGAGAGACACTGACCATAGTAGCTTTGAGAGTTACGTCAAGCAGATATACGATATTGCAGCTAAGAATTATGCGGGTAGTGAAGAGGAGATTACGAAGTACATCATAGGTCATATTGACCAAAATGACATCATCGTAATGAATAGTAATGCTGATAAAAAGACGGTAGATTATGGACGTGCAACGGAACCTTCTACATTGTTTACTATTGCGATTGGGGGCAACATCGTATCACGCGGTATAACCTTCGATAACTTGTTATCTATGTTTTTCACCAGGGATGTTAAGCACAAACTTCAGCAAGATACATATATCCAGAGAGCCAGAATGTTTGGAAATCGTGGCGATTACTTAAAGTATTTCGAGCTTCATATTCCTGAGCATTTATATTTTGATTGGCAAAAGTGTTTTGTGTTCCATAAACTTTCGCTCAGTTTTATTAGGGCAGGAAAGGGTAGCCCTATATGGCTTGAGGACCGACGTGTTTCAGCTGCGGCATCAAACAGTATAGACAAGGCTACCGTCGCCCTTGATAGTGGTGAAATGAGTTGGAGCATGTTTGATTACACAGCGGACATCGACGACATCATAGAAGATACGGGCGCAAGTATGTCTAAGCTTCGTAATATAGCTCGTGTTGTGGGCGATAACAGCCTACCTGAATATGTTCTACAATTTATTGAGCAATTTAGTCCTTTCGGATCTAACTCAATAGCCATCCATAAAACTACGCTACTGGGCGACAATTATTCTAGTGCGGATACAGAGCAAATCATCAGGGCAAGAGGATTCATTGGTACCGGTGAAATTGAGAAAGAAAGATTCCCAGAAGCGATTCATCACATAAAGGTCTTTAAGAACCAAGATGGTAGGGCTAGGGTCTTCTATAAGTACACCCCAACAATTGGTAATATTCGATTCATTAAGAATCTAGGCACAAAAGCGTAAGCATATGATTCACGAGTTCGAGTTCTATCATGGTGCGGTCCTTGCGAAAATTGCACTTGATGGAAGGGACGCAAGCATAAGGTCCTATGAATCTCCAAGCAGATCATCCTACGTAATTGACGGGAAGATTGGTTTATATATTAAGCACTCAACGAGCCGCCTTACACCTTGGACGTTTAGTTTTACGAAAGAGCACCAAGACGAAATAAAAAAGATGGAGAGCGAGTTTGGGCGTGTATACGTTGCTCTCGTGTGCGATAAAGACGGCATAGCTTGTCTCAGTTTTAGGGAGCTAAAGTACGTCCTAGATGACGTTCACGGAGACAGCGAGTGGATCAGAGTTTCTCGTAGGCCTAGAGAAAAATATACCATTAAAGGTTCTGACGGAAAGTTACGTTTCAAAGTTGCTTATAGCGATTTTCCCTCAAAATTATTTCTAGCAGAATCTCAAGCGATAGATTGGACTGAATAGCGTATATGAGTGAGTTGGCTATAGGTGAACGCCTAGAAATCGCCTCCATAGTTGTATAAGGTTGTGTTATTAATATGCAAAACAAGATATATCAAGGTATAAAGACATTAGAAAAGTTAGATGAGTATCTCTTGGGGGTTAATATTAACGAGCGTGCGCTCACTCATAAACTTGCTGTGTATTATGAGGCTCTGTTCCCAAAGTGGGATGTTGATTGCGAATACAATAAGAATGGACATGGTCCTAAAGATGTAGATTTTGATCCACGTAATTTGCTTAATCGAATGTTGAGGATATTACGAGATGAAGACTTTGCTGCTGCTCGAGATATTATGGGTAACTTTACACACTCAGAAGTAAATAATCGTGAAATTATATCCTTAGCGGAGCAATTGAATGATCCAGAACTTGAGTACGATGCCGAACAAGAACTTTGGTATTTTATATTGAAGCTCATAGATGGAACAACTATTCGTAAATCTATTATTCCTGACATCATTATCCATAAAAGGGGTAAGAGGGATAATTACATAGCCATAGAAGTGAAGAAGAATTATGGACTAGGTTCACCAAGCGTCGCATCAAGAATTTACGATATCTTAAAGCTAGAGGCTCTCATTCAAGATAAGAGCTATAACTATAAATACGGATACTTCATAACGCTGCCCGTGTTGGACGCATACTACACGTACACTGGCTACAGTATTATGTCGGATGTTTATGAGCCACGTATATTTACGGTGGATCCCAGCTACTAGGCTAAAAAACGACTTGTCTTTGTATATTAGGTGTTCGCAGTACGTTCACGACCGTGAGCCAAGCATAAGCACTTTGTGAAAACAGAGTGTTTTTGTTGTTTTATGGGATAATCAATACATGAATATAGGCAAAAGCTACATATGAGATCTAAAGTACAAATTAGTATCGCAGTATTATTGATTGCAGCTAGCCCATTTGTTCTCTTGTACTCGGCAAAATTCTTTCATTGGCTGCGGTGCGGAAGTAGTAGTGACTATGGCCGTCCTGTTGTGGGCACATGTGGAGGACTAGACTTTTTTATCTATAATATTTATGCAATTGGGTTGGCACTTCTCCTTGCGCTCGTCGGATGTCTTCTGATATATATCACAACCCTCGATGACAAAAATAAACCCTGAAGTAAATCACTAGTGGCAGCCAAGAAGTTTATGATTAAAATACCTCAGTTTGTTCTGGGGTATTTTTGGTATGATTAAAGAATGAAACAGTTATGTCAGATTGTTGACGATCAAGATAATGTTATCGGTGCAAAGCCTCGTAATGAAGTCGACTTTAAGCGGGACTACTATCGCGTGTCTGGTCTATGGCTTACAAATTCTAAAGGACAAGTACTCATTGCTCAGCGTTTAATAACAAAGGATAAAGATCCAGGTAAGTGGGGTCCTGCTGTCGCGGGAACGGTTGAGGTAGGCGAGACGTATGAGTCAAATATCTATAAAGAGGCAGAGGAGGAGATCGGTCTGACCGGATTTGAGTTCACACAGGGACCAAAAATGAAATCTGAGCACCCACGTAAGTCTTTCACGCAGTGGTTTATGGCGACATACGACAAGGCTGAGGAGGAATTTACTCTACAGCAGACTGAGGTTGAGGCCGTAAAGTGGATTAGCCGGGATGACCTGGCTCAGGACATTAAAGCAAATCCGGATAGTTATATACCTACCATGCCTCGTATCATGGACGAGTTATATTCATAGGAATTACAAAATTCGTCCACTAGCGGGAGCCAAACCAAGCAGCCAAACAGGCTGACCGAGTTCTCCGGCCGGTCCTCCTGACTAACTATTCAGTTTGTTGTCGGCCAGAGATTACTCTGATAAGTGCAACAATCCCCCATGCCAAAACAGCATAAACGATCAGCGCTACTAATGTTGCAGGCTCAAAGATTGAGGTTGTTACGTCTCCTCTAGCTAGGCTCGTATTGAATATACCCGCGAAAGGTGCCACGAATATCGCTGACAAATTATAGATAAAGTCTACAAAGCCAGTCGAAGGGTTTGCCCCTAAGAGTTTAAATATAAACCGGAAGGCAAGCAGTATCTCTAGTAATCCAAAAACGAAATATACTAAATAGCCAGCCGTCTGGTATCTGGTCGCATTACGCTTTGATGGCTCTATCACAGGTACGCTGTTATTCTCAGATGTGGTGATCGTTTCTCTTGTGACGTCTGGCATATTGTCTCCTTATTAAATATTCTCTCATTGGCTTGGCGCTCAATTATTCGGACTTGTAGTCTAAGTTGAGCGCCAAGTCGTAGTCGATCTATCCCATAGCTCGTCTCTTTGCGAAACGTAATCCTGTAGGATACGTATACCCGAATTTATATATCGAAGCCTTCGGTTCTTTGTCGGCAGAATGAGTCCTGAGCTTTTTCACAGTTCTTTTGAACGCTCGTCGCATATCATATATACTTCTCGACATTTCGATCTCAACATCCGCTGATAAATCGCTGGAAGTAATATTAGCAGTCAACTCGTCCGAAGTAGCTATATAGTATTTGTATGAAAATTTCGGGTGTTCGTGTTGGTGTTCTTGTTTGATTGGATAATTATTTATCATAACTATTCCTTCCATGGTATCTTATGTGCGTTACACTATACCCAACAACCTTGACGAACATCCTCCTCTCAATAATGTACGCTATGTTTGCTATACACAAGATAGTATAGAAGGTGCTCAATGGTTTGTATGTGAGGAATGTCACATCGCGACAATTTAATAGGACTATACTAAAGGTGTGAGTGAAAATACATCAGATGGTATGCCGACACCTAAAGTCGAAAGCGAAAGCATCGTTGCCCATTTCAGCGATGGCTTACTAATGCATTTTGCAAAAGAAGAAACTATTATTAGCGGGCTCGATGAACCCGAGGGTGTATATCTAATTAAAGAAGGATTTGTTAAGGCTTATTCTGTATCAAAAGCTGGCAATGCTAATCTTTTACTGGTTCATGAGGCGGGTGAGTTTATACCTCTCCCCTGGGCCTTGGACGGAGCCCACACAACGGGTTTGTATTATGAGGCGATGACCGATGTCACGGTTTTGCGCGCCTCAAAGGATAAATTACGAGCAGCAATGGGTAACAATAGTTGGCTATCTCAGGAAGTACTTAAACAAACAGTAAACATATTGTCGGTGTACTCTAACAGAATTCAGACTCTAGAGTTTCGATCGGCGCGCGGAAGAGTTATCTCTGGATTACTCAATTATGCTGAAAGATTTGGCAAAATTTCGGGGAATAAGGTTACTATTAACGCTCCTATTACCCAACAAGATATCGCCGATTCAATCAATATGACACGCGAGACGGCCAATATAGCACTCGGACAGCTCTTTGAGGAGGGTCTTGTTGGTCAAGATGAACATTTATTTATAATTTTAGATCTCGCAGGTCTGCAAGCTGCGCAAAGTTAAGGCAAAAGTCTAAACTCGCCGGAACAATTCGGGGCTCATTTTTTGTCATAAAAGGCGAATATTAAAAAGCCAAAGATATCGGATCTCTTGTCTCGATAACACCCATTTATCAAAGCGAAGTATAGTAAGAACTGAAAATAATATATAATTTAGTTTAAGTATATAAGGAGGATCCATGGACGCGATGCAATTGATTCAGGTATTTTGGCCGCTGATACTGATACAGGTGTCATTCCAGATTTACGCGTTAGTTGATTTAATCGTTACAAAGAAGCGCAAAACTAAAAATCTGTCGCCACTGCTTTGGATAATTATCATAGTTCTTGGTGAGATTTTTGGGCCCACTCTGTATTTCATTATTGGTCGGAGTGAATAGTGACCGTCGCTATTTCGGTACATAATCTAACGAAGAAGTTTAAATCGTTCACCGCAGTTGATGCGTTGTCTTTTGAGGTTACGAAAAATCATGTCGTTGGTTTTTTGGGCCCAAATGGCTCGGGAAAAACGACGACGTTACGCATGTTGGTTGGATTGTCGAAACCGACCGCTGGTAGTATCGCCATCTCCGATACGCCCGTCGTGTTTGGTAGCGTTAAGTCTAATATGGAGGTGGGATACTTGCCGGAGCTGCCGTCGTTTTATCCCTGGATGAGCGGTCGTGAGTACATGGAATTTATCGCTGATATTTTCGAAATCCCACGTAAGAAAAAAGAGAAACTCATCGAGCAGCTACTAAATGTTGTTGGCCTCACGGATTATCAGGATAATCGGATCTCGACCTATTCGGGCGGAATGAAGCAGCGCCTGGGGATAGCTCAGGCATTGATTAATGATCCTGAAGTAATTATCCTCGACGAGCCAGTATCGGCGCTTGACCCATTGGGGCGCAAAGAAGTCCTCAAAGTGATTGAGAAGCTGAAATCCAATAGAACGATATTATTCTCGACGCATATTCTGTCGGATGTTGATCGCATATGTGACGATGTAGTGATTATCAACCACGGTAAGCTGGTCGTCGCTAAACCGTTGGCAGAGTTAAAGGCGGACTATGCCACCCCAATCCTCGAGGTTAAATTCGTGAGCGACGCGTCAGAAGTTGCGAAATCAATGAGTCATGAAAAGTGGGTAAAGCGGATAGAGCAGAGCGGTAACACGCTAAAAATATGGCTCAATAACGAGAGTGCTATAAAAGAGAACCTACCATTTGATTATCTTGCCCGAAAGGGACTGGGCGTATTGAAATACGGTCTCAGATTACCCGAGACTGAAGACCTATTCGTGGAATTACTAGGAGGAGACGGTGAGTAAACTTATAGTTTTGATACGCAAAGAGCTTTTGGAACACCTAAGAACCAAAAAAATCTTAATCACCTGCGTAGTTTTCTTGTTTGTGGCTATTGCGTCGCCGATTATCGCTAAAGTTATGCCAGAACTACTAAAGTCTATATCAGTCCCCGGGATGTCTATTAGTGTTCCCGATACAACCAGCAAGGACGCTCTCGATCAGTTCATCAAAAATATTAGTCAAATAGCGCTCCTCATAATGGTATTTGTTGTGGCGGGGGTTATATCTGATGAGAAAAACAAGAAAACCCTGGAAATCGTCATGACTAAACCGGTATCAAGGGAAAAGTTTATATTGTCGAAATTCATCAGTAGTTTCTTGATCATTGCGGTCGTTTTCGTCGCCGCGAGTGCTATCTTTTATGTGTACACCGCCAGTGTTTTTACGGCACTTAACCTCGCAAACTTTGCGATCATAGTTTTTAGTGTTCTACTCTATATATTGATGATTGTTTCTGTAACGATCCTCGCGAGTACGATCGTGAAAAACTCAATCGTTGCCGGAGGGGTTGGGTTTGTTGGCGTGATCGTGTTCGGGACTATATTTGGGCTTTTTGAAGGCCTGAAACAATTCTCACCAAGTTGGATTTTCTCTAATTATCAGTTAGTAGCAGCAAATGGATGGAGTAGTGATTTGGTCTATCCTATCGTTATAAATACATGCGTGATTTCCGTATCGGTTATAATTGCAATCATGTTATTCAAGAGACAGGAAATTGACCGGTAGATCTTTGGGTAAAGTCATCTCGGCGCTTCATCTTTTAGCATAAACAGGATACAATTGACCGTGAAACTAGATAGCAAAGGATGATCTTATGGATAATGATGCACAGACTACAGGTTCACTCCAAACGACTACAAGCCCAGAGGTAGCGGCAGCTCCGTCACCAATACTGGCGCCCGCCGAGGCTACAACACCTACCGTGTCTACGCCTAAGGCTAAGACCAGCAAGCGATTAGTCTGGGCGCTTGTTGCGTTGATCGTAATGACATTGAGCGGGGTTGGTGTCTATGCTGTTTTATCGAAAAGTGGTGTCGTGAAGACAAGCCAACAGCCATCATCAGCGGCGGCAACTGTTGATCCGACCGCATCGTCACCTTCCGCCACGCCAGCTAGTAGTAGTGACTCAGCGATTACCACTGACTTGCAAAGCGCCGATACCAGCCTCAATCAATCATCGACAGACCAAAGTAGTGGCGACAGCGCACTCAACGACGCGAGCCAACAAGTAAGTGTTCCAACGAACTAGGAGAATAACTATGAAGTATCTATTACGCACAATCATTGTTGCAACCCTCGGAGTATCGCTAGTGGCGGGTAGCGCTGCGTTTGCCGAGACCTTGCCGGCCACAACCACTACCACCGGAACACAACAGCAGCGACTCGCAACCATAAAAGAAAAGGGCAACGAAGAGATTACACGGCGGATTACCGCGCTCAGCAAGCTTTCCTCGGTCTTGCAATCAGCTCAGAAACTGACGGCGTCGGATAAGGCGGCGCTCACAAGCGAGGTTACCTCAGCCACTAGTGGGCTCAATACGCTTAAAGTCCAACTAGATAATGAGACGACGCTTGATGGAGCAAAGACCGACGTGCAGAATATCGCTTCGGAATACCGCGTCTTCGCCCTAGTGATGCCAAAAGTGCATCTGATAAAGATCGCCGACGATCAAGTGACCGCTGAGATCGCTCTCACGAACGCTGCTGCAAAACTTCAAACTCGCCTGACCAGCCTACAGAGCAACGGTAAAGACGTGAGCGCATTGCTTACGACGCTTGCTGATATGACGACCAACATCACGAATGCGCAGAAGATCTCTACCCTAGTCCAGTCAAGCGTCATTAGCTTGCAGCCAACAGACTACAATAAAGATCACGGCGTCCTTCAAGGTTACAATGCTCAACTAAAAGCCGCTCACGCCGACCTAGTCAAGGCTCGCCAGGATGCCAATGTGATCGTGAAGGGAATTGCCGCTCTATAAGAGGGCTCAAGCCGCTTCAGGCTATCTGCTATTATGAGAATATGAATAACTATCTTCTCCCCAAAAAAGCAAAAGATATCAAAGGTGCTGTTGCGATCGCAGAATTACGGCGCGCGCATTACATCATCGCGATGCTCGCGGTCGCCTTTGCGGTGATGATCGGATTTGCTACGGCATTTGAGCTGCAATTCGATGCAACACTAGGGATTATCGTTGTCATCTTGCTGCTATTTGTTGCGATCGTGTCTATGGGAACTGCTTTCCTACTGCGCAAGCGGTAGTCGTTGAGCGTTGTCGCTATCTCGCCTCGACTGTGGTATAATAAACCACAGCAAGTTATTCTACTCCTTAACCAAGCATATTGTGCGGCCCTCGCAACGCTCCCATTCTATCCTCGGCTACTGTGCAGACCCTATCTCGCATAATATTAGCTGATAGAAAGGCAATAAGTCACATGGCTACAAAATTATTCGTAGGCAAGTTATCATTCAACACTACTAACGAGAGTCTCGAAGCACTGTTCGCACAGTTCGGTAAAGTCATCAGCGCACAGGTTGCTGTCGACCGCGACACCAGCCGCTCACGCGGATTTGGATTTGTCGAAATGGAAGAGGATGCAGACGCCCAAAAAGCAATCGCAGCCCTCGATGGCAAAGACTTTGAAGAGCGCACAATCGTTGTCAGCGTTGCACGACCAAAAGAAGATCGACCACGAACTGGAGACAATTTTCGTGGCGGCTTCGGACGACGCTAACAGCGACACTCTGACATCTGTTATTCGCAATAATATGGGCGCTGCCGGATCGTTATTTCGAGCGGCAGAGTCCATGGGTTTGCGGCCAGATTGGATCACCGTAAACGGTTTGTTTGCTGTGTCGATTGACGGTCCAGCGGTGTATGTCGCGGGTCAATTACTGAAAGCTATTGTAGAGAAAATTAGAGCTGATAATAGGTTGGAGATGGCGGCATGATGCACGTGGTCGGAGTAACAAGTAATGGAATAACGGTCAGTGTTGACCTGGCTCATTCTGGGGCGGCGCAACTGATTTCACGCAGACCGCATCTTCTTACCTTTGCGGGCGAAATAATTAGCGGGCTCACGCTCGTGGACTCACACCTTGTGATGACCTACGACATGGGGCGAGCGATTGGTTATGATTTTATCGTCACGCCTACTGCAACCGATGTCGTGTTCTATGCGCAACTCGCAAAAGAAAACATCTATATTCCGTTTACCAAAAAGGGCTCGCCTACGTCGACAAATCTTTTGACGATGATTTTGTGTCACAGTGAGGCTGATGGATATTTTCTCGACGATCTATGGCCGGGTCCTTTCAGGCCTTCGCTTCCTGGTAGCGCATCTGAGAGTGATGACAGCAAAGCCTTCTGGGAGAGCCATGCCTATATCTACGAAGATCAGCACATCAAGGTGAGCAGCGTCACGCACGACTGCCCATACTAATATTATCCTCTGACCCGCCAGCGCCCAAGTGTCGGAAGCTGTTTCTGGGCCATCCAGCGCAGGGCCGCTCCATACCGGTACTGTATAATAGTATCTACATGCATATCTATCGAGTAGTAGCTAATGATCGGCTCACCCCTAGTACGATTCGGGTGACACTGGAACTAGATGCAAAAAATAAGCGACCGTTTATTTTTTCGCCCGGACAGTATGCCGCGATTAGCTTTTTGCGCAATGGCCGGCCAAGTGTTGCTCGATGTTTTTCTATTGTGAGCTCTCCGACTCGCGTAAACCAGTTGCAATTTAGCATGCGGACGCACGGACGGTTTACGACGGCGCTTGCGAGGGTAAATATCGGTGATGTGGTACAAGTTCGTGGGCCATATGGTGGATTTGTGTTTGATCCAGAGCGACACGGGGACAGTATTTTTATCGCCGGTGGCATCGGTATCACGCCATTTATGAGTATGGTTCAGTATGCCACGGATACGCAGTCGGCGCGTAAGGTGAGCCTCATTTATGGAGTACAGTCACAGGATGACGTACCGTTTCATGTCGATCTCGATGCTCTCATGGCGCGCAATCCAAACCTCGACGTGACTTACGCCGTAAGTAAGGGGGCAGTTGACGCGATTACGGTCGGCCAAGTAGTTAACGGGCGCGTCAATACGGATCTACTGAGAAGCAAGCTCATAGGTACCAGCAAGACGGTCTTTATTTGTGGTCCTCCAGCATTCATGAACGGCATGGTGAAATCCCTCACTGGCCTTGGCGTGCCTCGCCATCAAATTATTACCGAAGCCTTCAACCAAGGCCCTCATCGGCAGACCGGAAAGGTCGCCAGTTGGCCCCAAAACATGTATACGCTCGGTGCGCTCGGAGTTGCTATCGGCTCCCTCGCAATTATGGTGATCGATATCATGAAAAGCCTACCGAGTACGCCCTTGACCGCCACGGAGGGGCCTAACACACCGCTCACAACCAGCGGGCAAAGAGAAAAGGATCTCGACGCCCTCGTGAATGGTCTCACGGAGAACTTGAACCGCCCGAATAGTCCGACTGTCGGTGTGGCCCCGACCACTACTCAGTCGACTGCTTCAAGCTCTACCCCCCAACAGTCGACGACACCCACACCGGTCGTCTCAACGCCAGCTCCGGCGCCCGTTCAGCAGAAATGCACTACTTCGCAAAGTGGGGTGACGACATGCGTCTAGCCGAATATAGTTCGACAAATAAAGCCCTCGGTGGTCCCGTAACCCTCGGATTTGTCAGTGGCGACACTCAAGAAAATGCAGATCGACTAATGAAGCAATTATGGCTGGAAGTCTACGCGTTCGAAAAGCGATTTAGTCGGTTTATCAGTACAAGTGAACTCAGCATCTTTAACCAGCGGGCGGGAAGCAAGGTGAGTATCTCACCCGCTTTCGAGCAGATACTGAGAGCGGCCGAGCAGCAGGCACTCACGACCGAAGGGCTCTATAATCCGTTTATTCTCCCTGCACTGCAACAAGCGGGCTACGTCGGGACGGCCGATGCCGATTATGCCGCTGATGAAGCGACCGACTATACGAAACGGATGGTCGCGGATATCAGTCAGCTCGAAATCGGAGGAGGGAACGCGCGTATCCCGTATGCAACCGCGCTCGATCTGGGCGGGTGTGGCAAAGGCTATCTCGCCGATCAGCTCGGGGCGACTCTTCGTGAAGCTGGTGTGGCGGGGTATTGGCTCGAACTAAGTGGCGACATCGCGACATTTGGTCATGACGCTGAGGGCAATCCCGTGACCGTTGCCGTCCAATCGGCGACTGACGGAACGCTTCCTGAGTCAATCACCTGTCCTTCCACTCCATCTGGCGTCGCAACATCGGGAACATTTCGTCGATCGACTCAGACAGAGACCTTGAAAAGCCATCATATTATCGACCCTCGAACACTCCAGCCGGCGGAAACAGATATCGCGCTTGCGACCGTTCAAGCTGATACAGCACTTGATGCCGATGTGCTCGCGTCCTGTGCGGTGATCGTCGGATCAGAGGCAGCACCAGAGTATCTTCGTCAGCACGGTGCGCGCGCGTGGATACTGCAGGTGATGAATCAAAATGGAACATATACAACAGTGAAAGAGGGAATTCATGCGTAAGATTTTTTGGCTATTACTTATCGGCGTTGTCTTTGCCGTGTTACTTTCGTCGCATCCAGCGGCAGCACTATCAGGCTCAGGCACCGTGTCGGTGCAGGCCGTTCCGGGCCAAAGTCTCATCGATATCGTGGGTGCGAAGATCGCATCATCATGGCCGTGGTATGTCGTTCGTGCCTCAGGTTTGGTTGCGGGCGTCAGCCTCGTGATCCTCATGTTATCGGGCATCGGTTCTGTCACGGGCCACACGTTTCGTTTTCTCGAGCCCCTGACCGCGTGGGCGACACATCGCGCCCTGGGGATTGTCATGGCAGTTTCTATGGCGATACATATCGTCACGCTTCTCATTGATAAATTTGTTCCATTTAATGTCGTGCAAATCTTGGTTCCGTGGACGAGTCAGTATAAGCCGCTCATCGTGTTCGGCATCAATCTCGGTTCGGTATTCGTGGCGCTTGGTATCCTAGCGTTCTACGTCGCACTCGCGATCGTCGTGACTTCACTCTTTTTGGTCGATAAAACGCCACGGGTATGGAAGCTCATACACCTCGCGTCATATTTTGTCATCGCCGCTGTATTCTTCCACGCGCTCTTTCTCGGTACTGACCTGAGCGGAGGAATCGGTCGAGCCATCTGGGTCGTGGGCGGCCTTGCCGTACTCGGTGCGATCATCGTACGACTTCGAAGGGCTGGCACGACGAAATGAGCAAAGAGCTTGACTATACCCTGCACCCGAAAGTGACCTACCTGAAGTGGGGCGTGATCTATGCGCTACTACTCGGTATGCTTGCGGTGATCTTTTTCCTCGTTGCCGGTAGGATTCATACGTACACTATCCCAGTCGGGTCGTTCCAGCTGTCGGTTCCATATGCAAAATATCAGGTGGGCGATACAATCACATTTACTCTGAAGAATAATTTCAATAGCACCGTGTACGTGACTGACGATTGTCCAAGTGAGCCACTGGCGGTGTATCGACTCGAAAACTCGACGTGGGTGCGAGTGCATGACGAGATATCGGTTGTCAGTTGCGAAACAAAAGATCGGCAGATCGCCATTCCGGCTAATACCGCACGAGCCGGCAGCTTTGCGGACTGGAAGAACTTATTTACAACCCCAGGAAAATACCGGATTGTGGCCTATGTCGACTACTTCGACGCGATGCCGTATCAAGATTTTGAAGTTGTCGCCGCTCCGACTCCGGTTGCGACGTCTCCCGCAAAGACCCAGACTAATTCGAGTACAAGTACGACACCGACTGCTTCAGTAACGCCAACAGTTACGTCGCCACAACGCTACAGCGAACCAGGCGATAGTATCAACGACAACTAAACCCTCTGATCGAGCCGTCACCGAGGTGTATACTAGTAGTAATGAAACAGCTCGTTCGCTATGCAAAACCTTATTTCCTGTGGTTTGTTGTACTTCTCGGGCTGGTGTGGGCGCAGACGACCGCGACATTGAGTTTGCCAGATCTCATGGCCGATATCATCAACAAGGGAATTGCCACTGGCGACACGGCGTATATCACGCAAACTGGCTTATGGATGCTCCTCGTGACACTGGGTGGCGGAATCGCTACGATTGGCGTGAGCTTCGTGGCGGCGCGGATTGGCGCTGGGTATGTTCGCCGTCTGCGCGAGGCGCTCTTTTACCAAGTCGAGCACTTCTCACTGGCTGAATTCAATACATTTTCGACCGCGTCGCTCATCACTCGCGCCACGAACGATATGCAGCAACTGCAACAGACACTCATCATGTTGCTCCGCATGGCTCTCATGGCGCCATTTATGGGCGTAGGGGCGATCATCAAGGCCTACCAGCTTTCACCGGACATGTCATGGATCATGGCGCTGGCCATCAGTATTATCGTCGTTATCATCATCGTGATGTTTATCGTGGTCGTCCCGAAGTTCAAAAAGATTCAGCTGCTTGTCGACCGATTGAGCCTGCTCACACGTGAGATGCTGACCGGTATTCGCGTGATCCGTGCTTTCCAAAAAGAGAAACACGAAGAAAAGAAGTTTGATACCGCAAACAAGGAATCTGTGAGGCTCAACCTATTTGTCAACCGTGCTATGATGGTGTTGCAGCCGACGATGATGCTCGTGATGAGCTTGACGTCCCTGGCCGTCGTGTGGATTGGCGCGCAGTACGTCAACACTGGTGCGTTGCAGCTCGGAAGTGTCCTCGCCTTCATGCAGTATGCGGTGCAGGCGGTCATGGCATTCCTGCTCCTCACCATGGTATTCTTCCTCGCCCCACGCGCCTGGGTGTCCGCTGGGCGAATTAGCGAAGTACTGGCGAGTAAGTCAAGTGTCGTCGACCCGAAGAAACCTGTGGCTATCCCGCGAACGGGAAGTGGCACAGTCGAATTTCGCGACGTGAGCTTCCGCTATTCGGGATCTGAAGAGCCAGCTTTGTCCCATATCTCATTTGTGGCGGCTCCTGGCCAAACTACCGCGATTGTCGGCGGTACGGGCAGTGGTAAATCGACGCTTATAAGCTTGATTCCACGCCTCTATGACGTGACGGACGGCGCAGTACTTGTCAATGGCGTGAATGTGCGCGAAGCAACCCAGGCGACGGTGCGAGCGTGTATTGGTTATGCGGCGCAGAAGGCGACACTATTCTCGGGAACGATCGGGAGCAATATCCGTTATGGCAGTAAATTAAGTGATGCGCGGATATCTCATGCGGCGAAGGTTGCGCAGGCGACTGAGTTTATCGACGAGCTACCGAAGAAGTATAAAGCACGCGTGGAACGCGGTGGGACGAATCTCTCTGGTGGCCAAAAGCAGCGCATATCGATCGCGCGAGTGATCGCCCGCAACCCAGACATCTATATCTTTGACGATAGTTTTTCGGCTCTCGATATGAAGACTGACGCCATGCTTCGTCAAGCATTAGCGCGCGAAACGGCTGACAAGACCGTTATCATCGTGGCGCAGCGAATTAGTTCGATCATGCATGCTGATCAGATCCTCGTCATCGATGACGGAAAGATCGTTGATCGTGGTACGCACCATGAACTGATGAAAACTTCGCATGTCTACCAAGAGATCGCCACCACACAGCTCAGCGCGAGTGAGCTCGAGGAGATTGCATAATGGGTCCTCGAGGCGGAAGAGGCCCTATGGGCGGCGGTGGTCCCGGTGGCATGATGGCAGGGAGCACGAAGCCGAAACACGCCAAGAAAACGCTGCGAACCATCTGGACATACCTACGAACGCATCGTTGGAAACTGTTGCTGGCTATCGTCTTTGCAGTTGCGAGCACGGTCTTTGCGATCGTCGGCCCCCGTATGCTCGGTGATATGACGAACAAAGTTGTCGACGGCTACGTCGCGGGTCAGGCTTATGACAAAGTGATCAGCGCGCTGCCAAAAGGTGCCAAATTACCAGCCGGTACGACGGGTGCGACCATCATCAACAAGATGCCAGACAGTGTCAAAAGCAAGATTCCATCGGCGCAGATCGATGCCCTCAAAAATGTCGACTTCTCGCAGGGCCGCCCAGCTATAGACTTCGGTGCGATCGCGACACTCGGTCTATGGCTTATCGGGCTCTATGTCCTTAGCTCTATCCTCATGTACGCCCAGGGATGGATCATGACGAGTATCACGCAGACGGTCGTGTATCGACTGCGACGCGATATCTCAGAAAAGATTAATCGTCTACCTCTCAGTTATTTCGATAAAACTCCCTATGGCGAGATTATTAGTCGGGTGACGAATGACGTCGATACGGTCGGGCAGAGCCTCAACCAGAGTGCGACACAGCTCATCACATCTATTGTGACGATCGTCGGTATTTTGATCATGATGCTCACTATTAGCTGGCAGTTGACGCTGATCGCGCTCCTCGTATTGCCGCTCAGCATGGGTGTTATCTCCGTTATCGTCAAACAATCGCAGCGATATTTCGCCGGTCAGCAAAATACCCTCGGTAAACTCGACGGCCATGTCGAGGAGATGTTCTCTGGTCACGCGGTGATGCGTGCCTACAACGGTGAAGCGGCCTCGATTCAGGAATTTACCGGCGAAAATCAAGACCTCTATCACAATGGCTGGCGTGCGCAGTTTACCTCTGGGCTTATGATGCCGATCATGCAGTTTATCGGTAACCTCGGATTCGTCGGCGTGGCGGTTGTTGGTGGTAATCTCGCCGTCGGCGGCACGCTCAAGATCGGTGATATCCAGGCCTTTATCCAGTACATGAACCAGTTCACGCAGCCGATTACGCAAACCGCAAACGTGGCAAACGTCCTGCAGACGACGATCGCGGCGGCAGAGCGAGTATTTGATTTCCTCGAAGAGAAAGATGAATTGGCGGTGACATCTACGGCAGAATTACCTGCCCATATCCAGGGTGCGGTGGCGCTGAAGGATGTGCAGTTTAGCTACGTGAAGGGCTCGCCGACGATTCACAGTCTTTCCTCGACGATTAAACCTGGACAGCAAGTTGCCATTGTCGGTCCGACCGGTGCGGGCAAGACGACGATCATCAATCTCCTCATGCGTTTTTACGATATCGATCGAGGCACGATCAGCGTCGACGGCATCGATACCGGCAAGTTATCGCGCGCCGATGTCCGCAGTCTGTTCGGCATGGTGCTCCAGGATACCTGGCTCTTCAACGGTTCGATCGCGGACAACATCGCCTACGGCAAACCAGATGCGACGCGGGAAGATATCGTGGATGCCGCCAAAGCCGCCCACGCCGATCACTTCATTCGTACTCTGCCTCAGGGTTATGACACGATCTTAGGCGAAGAGACCGACAATATCTCAGCTGGTGAGAAACAGCTTCTCACGATCGCGCGCGCCATGCTCGCTGATGCGCCGATGCTCATCCTCGATGAAGCCACGAGTTCGGTCGACACACGTACTGAGGCTTTGATTCAAAAAGCCATGAGCAAACTCACGATCGGTCGCACTAGTTTCGTCATCGCCCACCGCTTGAGCACGATTCGCGGGGCTGATCTCATCCTCGTCATGCGCAGCGGTAATATCATCGAGCAGGGCACGCACGACCAACTTGTTGCCACCGGTGGATTCTACGCGACGCTCTGGGGTAGTCAGTTCGCCGACGCAGACGTCACGAGCTAGATAGGGAATACAAAAAAAGAGCCGGCACTGAGGCCGGCATCTTGTTTAGATAGCTGTTTTGACTTGCTTCTTCTTCTTGACTGCTTTTTTCTTGTCTTGGCCCTTGGACATATACCCCATCCTTTGTTTACAGTGTAATTATAGCAAGTCGAAGAGGATATAGCGATACGCACTAGACAAATAGATACTAATATGGTATTTATTAGTATAATGGCCATTGAAGAATTCGATATGACTCAACAATTGGATGCACAACGTACACGTGATGTGCTTGCGATTAGTGAACTCTGGAAGCAGATTCCGACCAATGCAGAGATGGTGCTCGATGGATCGAAAGATCCCGAAACACTTCGTCGACTTATGGCTGGCCTCGACTATTTCGTGAAACGCGACGATGGATTATGGGTCATTGGCGCAGTAAGTGTGATGATGTGCGGTTTTGGGCTTGCAAAGATTGACTCACTTGCAGTAGATCCTGAGTACCGGGGGCAAGGATATGGGACTGAACTCGCGAGACGAGCAGTCGTATATTGTGATGAAGTTGGCTGTGATGAGATCGAGACGCGCGTGACCCCTGCCGCACAACCCATCTTCTCGCAACTCGGATTCAGTACGATAGAATCTGAGGCATCAGGCAATGCGACGATGTACCTCGGTCTCAAGTAGTAATAGCTCACCACAATCTGACCACAATCGTTCTATCGAAGAGATTGACCATGGTGGGCGTATTTTGCTTAAGTTTTACATATGCGAATGATGGGCGTAAAATCGATAAATTATGGCATACGATCACAACGGAGACTTACCCGACGATTACGCGCTCGGACGCATGATCGATTACCTTGCGCAAGACGAGGTGAGACGTGAGCTTCATGCTGTGGCAGAGAATGCAAATTTCCTTAACCTTATTGGTCATCAAGCGGTTATCGTAAATTGCGGGCAAGTATTTGACCCGACGAGCCTCGGATTTGCAGATCTTGGCGCGACGCTCTACGAAGCTGCGACGCTAACGACTGTGACGGGTAACGATGTCGCGGGCACTCCCACGTATCACGATCCGGTGGGCATGCAGGTTGCGATGGAGACAACTCTCACACTCACGATGTACACTCCGTTCGAACTCATGGAGCTTGCCGAAGACGCAATCGGTATACTTGAAGAAGATGCGCCCGTGCTTGCGGGTCTCGTTACCGCAGCCTGTGAAGCGGCTCTCGATACTCGGCCAGCTCGTAGTGAACTTCGACGCATTAAGTCAGGTGTCGCACTCATGCGAACTCTTCATATTACCGCTGCCGCGAAGCTCAGTGGCGAATTCTAAATCAAAGATAGTCAGGATTCGCAAAACAAGTACAGTCACGGTATACTGATACACACTTAACAATTTAAATATCACGAAGCGGTGAGAGATCTGACTCTGCGACCCGCTAGCAACCATCCGGATATGACCGGACAGGTGCTCCATTCAGCCCATAGAAAGGGAATAGATATGACCATATATCGTACGGCGGAATCAGTTTCGCCAAAACATCCAGACAAACTTTGCGACCAGATTTCGGACGCAATTTTAGACGCGTACCTCACCGAGGACGCGGATGCTCGCGTGGCGGTCGAAACAGTCGGAGGACACGGCCGCGTGTTTATCACTGGTGAAGTGACGAGTAGCGTGCATCCTGAACTCGAGTCGATCGTGCATCGTCTCGCGGGGGATGAGATCGATCTCGAGATTCATCTGGTCAAACAATCACCCGAGATCGCGCGCGGTGTTGATACTGGCGGTGCGGGTGACCAGGGAATTATGGTTGGCTATGCATGTAGTGAAACGCCTGAGCATTTGCCGCTCGAGGTTGTGCTGAGCCGTTCGCTCAATCAATTCATTTTCGAGAAATGGCCGTTTGACGGCAAGACGCAGGTGACGCTCCGGGATGGCGAGATCGTCGCCATCGTCGCGAGTTTCCAGAATAGTCCGCACGATGAGCTCGAGGCGGCAGTGCGGACGTGGGCTGAGGCCTGCGGGACGCCGTTTGTGGCTGGTTCGCCTATTCACGTCAATCCGACGGGCGACTGGTTCCAGGGTGGATTTGATGCCGATGCGGGGCTGACTGGTCGCAAACTCGTCGTCGATAATTACGGTCCGCGCATCCCGATCGGGGGCGGTTGTTTCAGTGGCAAAGATCCGAGCAAAGTCGATCGCAGCGCCGCCTACATGGCACGCAAGATCGCGCTCGACTATCTACGCGATCGAAAAGCCCAGGAAGTATTTTGTCATCTCGCCTACGCGATCGGTTATGATCAACCACTCGAAGCAAGTGTCATGATCGACGGTGTCGAAGAGACGGTCGAAGGCTATGATCTATCGCCAAACGGCATCATCCATTCTCTCGATCTTCAACGCCCGATTTACGAGCAAACCGCGCGGTATGGACATTTCGGCCACGACGATTTCCCTTGGGAAGCATAGCTAGAAAAACAGAGGCGAGCGAGGTATACTAAATGCATGAAAGTTTATGCATTTATCGACAGTCAGAATATGAATCTCGGTATTCGTTCCGAAGGCTGGTTGATCGATTATGCGAAATTCAGGCTATACCTCAAGAATAAATACAATGTCGACAAGGCCTTCATGTTTATTGGACTTGTCCAAAACAATCAAAAATTATACACGGCTCTTCAGGCGGCAGGCTTCATATTAGTCTTCAAGCCGACTATTCGGTATTTCGAAAACGGGAGAGAGACCGTAAAGGGTAATGTAGACGCAGAACTTGTTTTGCACGCATCGGCGATCGAGTTTAATAATTATGACAAAGCGATTATTGTGAGTGGTGACGGCGACTTTGCCTGCCTCATTGAATATCTTGACGATCAGGACAAGTTGCTGAAGATAATGACACCAAATACCAAATATTCAAAACTTTTAAGGCCATTTTCGACGTACATCATTCAAATTAATAAGTTAAAGAAATCATTAGAATACAAAAAAGCCAGCATCGGCGGTCGGTCGAAACCTTAGGCCTATCTGGCAATGGTGATAGTATTACTATAGCAAACGGTAGGGGGTTTGTCAATTTCCAATAGCAATAACCCTGCAATCGATATCAGGGCCTAACTTATATATGATTGTATGTGTGTTGTTAAAACGCACGTGTTTATAATATCACTCTATTGTTAATTTGTAAATTATGTATAATGCTTATGCTTTTCTACATAGGAAGATATTGAAAAACAGAGGCGATCGGCTACGATCAACCGCTCGAAGCGAGCGTCACGATCGACGGCGTGCAAGAATCGGTCGAAGGCTACGACCTATCGCTGAACGGCATCATCCGAACTCTCGATCTTCGCCGTCCGATCTATGAGCAAACCGCCCGTTATGGACATTTCGGGCATAGCGATTTTCCTTGGGAGGCGTAACTGGATAAACAGAGGCGGAGAGTCTATACTGTAGAAGATATGGCAGATATACGAACTGAGTTCAAGCGAATAGACAATATCCTTTTCGAAGACGCTGGTACGAATGGCGCCAATGACTATATGGCGCAGATGTCGTGGATTCTTTTTCTCAAATACCTTGATGATTTGGAAGAAACCCGCAAGGACGAGGCTGTTTTCCGCGGTGAGCAGTACGCGCCACTATTTAAAGATGAATTTCAGTGGGACACATGGGCGGCTCCTAAGAATGCCGACGGTTCGCCGGATATTTCAGCCCAACTTACTGGTGATGACTTAGTCGACTTTGTAAATCAGAAGCTATTCCCATATCTGCGACAGTTCAAGAATACCGAACAGGATCCGAAGTCGATTCTGTATAAGATCGGCGAGATCTACGGCGAAGTGTCGAATAAAATTCATAGCGGTATTAATCTCCGCGAAGTTATCGACATGATCGACCTGATGAGCTTCCAGACCTCCGACGAACTAGACGAATTATCGGCACTCTATGAGGACCGGCTGAAGCTTATGGGTGGCGCGGGACGCAGCGGCGAATATTACACACCGCGGCCGCTGATCCAGGCTATGGTGCGGGCGACAAATCCACAGCTTGGCAAAACCATCTATGATGGCGCCGCAGGTTCGGCGGGTTTCCTAACGGAAAGTTATACGTATTTGCGCAGCAAAGCCAGGACGGCGAGCCAGCTGAACTTTCTTAAAGAAAACACATTCTTTGCTCGCAATAAAAAACCAGAACCATATCTCCTTGGCACCATGAATATGATTCTGCATGGCATCGACTCGCCAAATATGGAACATATCAATACACTTACAGAGGATACACAGGATATTCAGGAAAAAGATCGGTTTGATTACATCTTAGCCAATCCACCATTTGGCGGCAACGAGCGACCAGAGATTCAGCGTAACTTCAAGGTCAAGACTCGCGAAACCGCAAATCTATTCCTCCAGCACTTCATGAAGAAGCTTCGCAGTGGTGGAGAGGCCGCCATCGTCATCAAAAACACGTTCTTGACTAATGAGTCGAATGGCGCAACAGGCGCAGTCCGTCGTGAATTACTCGAAAACTTCAACCTACATACTATCCTTGATTTACCGAACGGTGTTTTCCAGGCTAATAGCTCGACGGGCGTAAAGACTGTAGTCCTCTTTTTCCGTAAGGGCGAGCCAACAAAAGAAATCTGGTACTATCAGCTCAATCCGGGTCGTAAGCTTGGCAAAACTAACCCATTGAACATCCATGACTTCGAAGATTTCCTTGCCAAATACAAAACCCGCGAAACGAGCGCTCAAAGCTGGAGGGTGAATATAGCTAATGTTGATAAGAATACCTATGACTTAGGTGTCAAAAATCCAAACGTACCTGATGCCGAGACCCTCAAAAATCCCAAAGAAATACTAGATGACATAAGGAACATCGATGCTGAAATATCAAAGATAATTAGCGGGATTCGGGTAGTGTGAACTACACCCTGGTCGGCTTATCTATCGGACTAGGGTTTGTTATACGATTATTTTTTACGATGATCAGATACAGAACGAGCAACGAGACTTCGGGTCCGGTAAAAATTCAAGTTCCAGATGAAGAAAGACTGCTTCACGAGTCACAAAAAACATTCGTCTATAATTTGCCAACATCGCCCATCTCCTATGCGCCAGTAAATTATCTGTCAGTAAGCGAATTCTTAACGCTTGGTGGCACAATGCCTAATTTTATAAAATGGGGAAAATATTTTATTTTTCGTCTATTTCCTCCGACGATAATATTTATTTTATTAGCTGGAATAATCAGCAAATATTACCCATCTGAATCGCTGATCGTCTACTTGCTAGTATGTGCAATAAGTTTTTCTTTCCTTATGGATTTCATGGGCCTGCTCCAAACTGAAATTATGTCGGTCAAAATTGTTTTTGTCGGTAATATAATAGCTACTCTTTGTACTGCGTTGGCAATTGGAATTTTAGCAACATACTTAGACTTCTCTGAAGTTGCGCCGAATCTCAATGGCCTATTTACGAACCTTTGGTCCTCGCTTTTAGCGGCAATACTCATCGTGTTCTATATGCAGACGACAAACTTTAATTCAGCAAAAAATAAAATCATTAATGAGCAAAAGAAGGAGAATACGCTCAACAACTTCATCATTGATTCATACAATTCGATAAATTTAAAATACGACAAGAGTATCCAGCAATTCTGTTCAGAGAATAAAACAGCAAGATCACTAATGTACGCGGTACTGATATACGAAAACATGAACCGGCCTGCGTTCATGAGATTTATAGAAAACCTTATCGTAAGAGTATTTCATATTGAACTAACCGTGGGCGTCGCGCAAGTGAAATCAAAGAGGCCTCTCTCAGATGTGGCGAGTATTGAGGCTGGAGCTAAACTGCTCAATAATACCGAGGGCAATTTCTGGGATGTCTATAACTATCCTTTTGTAGATTTACAAAAGGATCTTAAGAAATATAATGAAAGCAACTCATATCCAGAGCAGATATATAAAATAATGCAACATCTTGCTAGGTATCAGCAGCACCTATTTACGGATGAGGTGACAAAATGAGGGCCGTAACGCTTCGAGATGTTTGCGAAGTAATCGCAGGGCAGTCTCCAGTCGGCTCTTCGTATAATGAGGACGGTAATGGCATCGAATTTCATCAAGGCAAAAAACGATTCGGTGCTGATTTATTAAAACGATCTAGCGTTTTTACGAATCAGCCTACTAAGATTGCTGAGCCCGGCGATATACTTATTTCAGTTCGTGCCCCTGTTGGGCCCGTGAATCACGTTGACAGGAAAATTTGTATTGGTCGAGGCTTGGCTGCGATACGTCCAAGCGAAAAAATTGACATAGAATATCTATTTTATTTCCTGAGACTGAATGAGGTAAACATCAACGGTAGGGACGGCGCAACATTTGCATCAATTAATAAAACTGAAATTGAGTCGATTATAGTCCCGCTGCCATCGCCTGATGTGCAGAGACTGGTGGTTGCGCGGCTGAACACGGCTTTTGAGAAGATTGATCGAGCGATTGAACTAACCCAGAAGAATATACAAAATGTATGGAATCTTTTTAACTCCGTTTGCCGCGAGCAATTCGAAAGTGGTAATTTGACCAAGAGGATCGGTGATGTAATCGTGCTGCAGAGGGGCTATGATCTCCCAAGGAAAGAAAGAACTGATGGTATGTACCCGCTAGTTAGCTCGAGTGGAGTTATTGATAGTATCAGTGAGTTTAAGGTTGTGGGCCCCGGTATCTGTACGGGTAGAAGTGGTAGCGTGGGAGCCACATTTTACGTTGAGAATGACTTTTGGCCGCTGAACACTACCTTGTACGTAAAAGAATATTTTGGCAATAATGTTCGGTATTGTTACTGGCTACTACACGGTATCGACCTCAAGCAATATGCTGGCGGTACGGGCGTTCCTACCCTTAATAGAAATATCGTGCATGAACATATCGTAAAAATATCACCTATTTCAGAACAGAAACGAATCGCCAATAAGATTGATGCGGAGTTTTTGCGGTGCCAAACTCTCTCTACGAAGTATCAAGCGAAACTTTCCTATCTGAAGTCACTTAAGCAGTCGATGTTATCGCAAGCTTTCTCCGAAGGTAGGATAGAATAGAACTATGAATGAAGCGACGACACGGCGTGAGCTGATTGACCCGAAAATTCGCGAGAATGGCTGGGGTCCAAACGAAACGATTGGTTCGCAGGTGATCGCGGAGTATCAATTTACAGATGGTCGTCTGATTGGTGCTGGGCAGCGCGGCAAGCAAAAGAAAGCCGACTATGTGCTGGCGCACAACAACCAGAAGCTCGCCATTGTCGAAGCCAAAGCGGACGACAAAGAAGTCACGGATGGTCTCGAGCAAGTCAAAAGTTACGCCGAATGCCTGAATATTCGCTATGTGTATAGCACAAACGGCCGGGGTATTTATTTCTTTGATATGAAAACTGGTCGCGGTGAGGTTGTCGAGCGCTATCACACCCCAGACGAGCTGTTTGACATGACGTTTAGCGATTGGCAAGCACCACAATTGGCGGCGATGACTGAGCCGTATCAACGCACAAAGTATAGCCCGCGCTATTACCAGGAAAATGCCGTCAATAATTCCGTTGAAGCGATTGCTGGCGGTGATCAGCGAGTATTACTGACGCTCGCAACCGGTACGGGTAAAACATTTATCGCCTTTCAGATCGTTTGGAAGCTGTATCAATCTCGTTGGAACAAGCGCGGAGACGTGAGACGTCCGCGTGTGCTGTACCTCGCAGATCGTAATGTACTCATTGAGCAAGCAATGGGCGATTTCAACCCACTCGAAAATGAGAGTGTGCGCATAAACGGGGAGACAATCCGTAAAAAAGGCCGCATACCGACAAATGGTAATATCTTTTTTAGTATCTATCAGGCAATGACTGGCGGACCAGAAGATAACCCGTATTATATGGATTATCCAAGTGACTACTTCGACCTGATCGTGATTGACGAATGTCACCGCGGTGGCGCGAGCAAAGAAAGCAACTGGCGGGCGGTACTTGATCATTTTAGTGGCGCAACACACCTTGGCATGACAGCGACACCGAAGCGCGATGACAATGTGGATACGTATGAGTATTTCGGCAATCCACGTTATACGTATTCGCTCAAACAGGGAATTGAAGACGGTTTCCTCACGCCTTTTAAAGTGAAACGAGTCACCACGACAATGGATCGCTATGTCTTTAATCCGCGCGACCAGGTGGAAAGTGGCGAAGTCGACGAAGCGCGCGAGTACACGTTGGATGATTTCAATAAGGCGATATACCTACCGGAGCGCGAAGAGCGCATGGCGCAGATTATGCTCGAGCAGATCAATCCTGCACAGAAAACTATCATATTTTGTAACGATGAAAAGCATGCTGCCATGATCCGTGACGCAGTGAACAAGTATAAGCCACAAGGTACGCTTGGTGACAATAGTAATTATTGCGTACGCATTACATCGAGTGAGGGCAAAATCGGCGACCAGTATCTGAGCGAATTTCGCGACAATGAGAAGATGATTCCGACCATCGCGACCACAAGTCGTAAACTTTCGACTGGCGTCGATGCACGCAATGTACGTTTCATTGTATTGATGCGCAATGTTGGCAGTATGGTTGAGTTCAAGCAAATCATCGGCCGCGGTACGCGCGTGTATGACAACAAGGATTACTTTACGATCGTCGACTTTTACGGCAATGACACAAAGTTCCAGGATCCAGAGTGGGACGGTGACCCCGAAGAGATTACCGGCACCCAGGTTGCGGAAGTGGATACGGGTACGATATCGGTTGAAGACGTGGTGTACGCGACACCAGAGGAAAATGACGACATTGAAGAGGTAAACGAAACACCCGAGAACTCGTATGACGG